>Ga0156050_107_pt5 | contig 28543 bp, 25 predicted proteins | sample RifCSPlowO2_02_FD_107703 | JGI IMG/M metagenome (GOLD analysis project Ga0156050, IMG submission 107703) | Candidatus Magasanikbacteria bacterium RIFCSPLOWO2_02_FULL_44_11
TTTATATCCGGCGAGCCATTGTACGGCAGTTCGTTTTGGAATAAGCTTATATGGACTACACCCCGACGCGGTAACCACATCACTGGTCCGGCTAAAACCGGTCCTTACTTGGAAAACAACGGTCATCCAGGTTAAAACTATCCCCACAAGCAGCCGGATAAGCTACGGTGGAACTTATATCGCAAAAAGAGAGACTAAACTAGCAATTTTACCAATTGGCTATTGGGACGGACTGCCGCGCCATCTCAGTAACCGCGCCGACGTTCTTATTAGGGGAAAACGTTGCCCCATACGCGGCCGTATTTGCATGAATTTAACTATGGTCGACGTATCTGACCTCTTGAATATTAAAGCGGGGGAGACGGCTACTATTATTGGTCGGGACAAAAAAGAAACCATCACAGCCGAAGAATTGGCTGGCTCGGCCGGGACGATTAACTATGAAATAGTTTCTAGAATCAATCCGCTTATTCCAAGGCAAGTTGTTGCTTGATATGCGTTATTACCAATCACCAAACAGCTATCGGTCAAACCAACCTAAAAGGGGACTGTGGTTTCGTCTTTTTGGACATAAAAAAAGAAAAATAGTAACTCCCGAAACCACCCGCTATAACAATCCTTATTTAAAAAACAAAAAAAAATCATGGCGCATCCCTTATACTTTGATTGGTTGTCTGCTTATTTTTTTCGGCTGGGTCAGTTTGATAATCTGGTTGCCATATTTCAAAATAAATAATATTACGGTCCAAAGTCAAAAAATTATTAAATCCGAAGAAGTAATTTTATTAGTCTCAGATTTCATTGAACCGAAATATTATTGGCCGAAAAATAATTACTTTCTAGTAAACCAAAAAAAAATCGCCGATTTATTAATGGGAAAGTTTGTCTTACAGGGAGTCGACGTTCAAAAGACATTCCCCAACACTATAAATATTACCCTACAGGAAAAAATTTCCTCGATTATTTATGATGATGGCCACGATTATTATTTGCTGGATCAAAGCGGATCCATTTTAAGACAAATTGCCGGAGCAGGGGAGTCGGTGGCAGTCTCGACCAGCACTTCCCCCACCTCAACTCCAGAACACTCACCGGACCTTGTTTTTCTAAAAAAAGAGTACGGTTCATACCCGATTATTTATGACTTAAGAAAAAATGAAGAACTTGATCAGACGTCTATTCTGTTTCCGAATAATTTCATAAAAGGAGTCATAGAATTTTATAATAGCTTCAAACAAGCCAAATTAGGCACTATTAAGTACGGCGTCCTCGATGAATCTGGTAAATTAACCATCTTAATCGATAAACCGTGGATTATTTATATGCAGCCAACCCACGATATCCGCGAACAAATTGAAAACCTCTCCATCATCACCAAACAATCCAAGCCAACGGAATATATTGATGTTCGTTTTGGAGAGCGCGTATATTGGAAGTAATTTTATGAGTCGAATGCGTTGTGGAAGGAGATAACCGGTCAAACCGGATCTGAATAGATAAGAATTACATAACGTCGCATAATATAGATTAAGCGATTATAGTATGGTATACTACTAAGGTATACATATCTACATAATTTTATGTTCAAACAATCCTCCCAGCCCATCATTGGTCATATAATTGACTTCCTGGAATATTGTGACGTTGAAAAAGGCCTCTCTTCGGTCACTGTCCATAACTACGACAACTTTTTAAAAGTTTTTTCCGAATGGCTTACCATCAACAAACTGGAAAATTTGAAACCTCACCAGCTTAGCGCCGACCATATTTGGGATTATCGCGTCTATTTATCCAAAAAAGAAGACCAACGCGGCCGACAGATAAAAAAAACCACCCAAAACTACTATCTCATCGCTCTGCGCAATCTGGTAAATTATTTTGCCGACAAAGATATCCGTTGTTTGCCGGCTGAAAAAATAAAATTACCAAAATTAACCGCCAAAGACAAAATGATCAAATTTTTGAAATTTGACCAAGTCATCCGATTATTTGAAATGCCTGACGTATCAAAGCCGGATGGCTTGCGCGATCGAGCGATACTTGAAGTACTCTTCTCCACCGGTTTGCGAGTATCGGAACTAACGTCGCTTAATATTACAACTTTCAGCTCTCCCGAAGTATGGAAGGTAAAAAAAAATGATTTGGAAATAAGCGTCAGCGGCAAAGGCGGCTCTGTTCGTGTAATTTATTTTTCAGAAAGGGCTCTCGGCTGGCTCCAAAAATACTTAAAAACCAGAAAAGACCTCTACTCTCCCCTCTTTATCAATTACCGAAAAGACGAAGATGATAACGAACACCGCCTCACTTCCCGCTCGGTTGAGCGACTAGTAAGAAAATATACGACCATGGCCGGTTTGCCTGTCAACGCCACTCCGCATACTCTCAGACACAGCTTTGCCACTGATCTTTTAGAGCAAGGGGCGGATATGCGCTCGGTCCAGGAACTTCTTGGTCACAAAAATATTGTCACCACTCAAATTTACACGCACGTGACCAACCCTCAATTGCGAGAAATCCATAAAAAATTTCACGGCGGAAACAATAAACAATAATGAACTCCCAACTGAATAGCGCTGTATTAATCTGTAAGAGTATCCTCCTCTGTCTGTCGAATACAGCATATGCGCATTAGTCAACAATTACCAAGATTTCCCAAGAAAACAATGTTTATTGTTACCGGAAAACAAGATGCCCGATTCTACATCGCCTACAATGACATCATTGAACGAGTAGCGTCATTCCGCATCAGAAAACCAAACTATTCCGATCGCGAAGGTTTTCGACAATTCACTCCGGCTGGAATTCGCGGTATGATATCCGGCTCGGTGCTAAATCCGGTCGACCGAGCTATACGCCTGGAATTTCGCCACACTATCGCCGCTACAGCCGCAGCACTTTTTCGCCTGAACCAAATCAAGCGAGTGATCTTATTTGCGCCACGGCAATTCATTTCAGACACAAAATTATCATTACCAAAAAATGTCCAAGCGATTATCACCCATATTATCGCCGCCAATCTTTATGAAAGTCACCCCTTTGAATTAATTAAACGTTATCAACTCACTCGCATTAAACATCTATAAATTCAATATTTGACTTGAAAAATAGTATAATAGACGGTATCATATATGAATGCAGGTAAACATCAGAAAATTGGCCATTACCGGTATTTTACTAATTACCTTGGCCCTACCGACCGGGTTTGGCGCGCAAGCCCAAACCTCGGTTATTAACGTTTCTGAAAAAGAAAAACTAGAGAAAGAACTGGCCGACATCGAGATCCAAATTAAAGCCTTCGAAGATGAACTGGCCAATACGCAAGGCGAAAAAAAGACATTAGAACAAGCCATTAAAAGACTTCGCGGCCAGGAAGATAGTCTTCGCTTGCAAATTAAATCGACCAACCTAAAATTAAAAGACCTCGACAAAAAATTGGATTATACCGAGCAAAATATCACCAAAACAAAAGCGCAAAGCGCTAAACTAAAAAAACAATTGGTCGAGGTCATCCGTTTAATAAACCAAAAAGACCAGGAATTATTAATCGAAAGTTTGTCGGCCAAAGATGGTCTTTCCGAAGTGGCCCAAAATATTCAAAATTATACCAAGATTTTCAGCCTTCTCCAAGCTATCGTCGCAAAAACCAGGTCGGTGCATGAAGATTTACAAAAACAACAAACCGCTCTCGAAGACCAGCAAGACGACGCCCGAAAATTACTGGAGATAAAAGCCTCCCAACAAGAATTGTTGCTTTCCACGCTAGCCGAGAAAAAAGAGCTTTTGACAGAAACAAAAGGAAAAGAGAACACTTTCCAAGATATGTTAGCTGACGCGAAAAAACGCGCAAATCAGATCAGAAACCGCATTTATGAAACGATTGGCGGAGGCACTCAAGTGACTTTTGAAAAGGCCGTGGAAATTGCCGATTGGGCCGGCAAACAAACCGGCATTCGCACGCCTTTTCTTTTAGCTGTGTTAACGCAAGAATCAAACTTAGGCAAAAACGTCGGCACCTGCAATCGCTTGGGCGATCCCTCCGAAAAAAGCTGGCAAGTTATTATGAAACCGACACGAGATCATGAACCTTTCAAAACAATTACCTCTGAGTTGGGGCTAGACATCGACATCACGCCTGTTTCTTGTCCGATGCGCCAAGGCGGCAAACAAATCGGTTGGGGTGGCGCCATGGGTCCGGCACAATTTATTCCCTCGACCTGGATGGGGTATCGTTCGCGAGTTTCAGCCATAACCGGTCGGCCGGCAAATCCCTGGGACATCAAAGATGCCATGCTGGCGGCAGCAATAAAGCTCCGTGCCGACGGCGCAAACGGTACCTATGATAGTGAATGGAAAGCGGCGATGAAATATTTTGCCGGTTCCGTTAACCTCGCTTATCGTTTTTATGGCGACAATGTAATGAAAATAACCGCCAAATACGAAATCGATGTTGAAGCCATCAAAACCGCGAGCTTCTAATTTATTACCTATGGCGTAATATAACCTAGAGGATTAACTGGAATACCGTTTAATCGAACTTCAAAGTGAAGGTGAGAACCGGTTACAAATGGCCCGGCACCGACCGTGCCCGGGCGGCCTCCGGAATAACCGATTATATCTCCTTTATTTACAAATTGGTCGTTGATCACGATTATTTCGCTCATGTGACCATAAAGAGTGGATAAACTGCCGGTGTGGATAAGCAAAACATAAGCATAACAACTGGCTAAAGTACAGGTACGCGCTCGGGCAACATAACCAGACGAAACGGCCCGCACGGGTGTACCTTGCGCTGCCCGAATATCGAGGCCGCTATGTTCGAAAACATTGCGATAGGGGTAATCGATATCATGAAAATAAGAGCTGATATAACGGCTTATAACCGGCCAAGTCATTAGTACGCTGCCGCCATCGCTAATTTTATCTTGTTGCTGTAATTTCTTGCGTACGCGGTCTTCAAAAGCTCGCACCTCCCCCTCCGTAACTTGGTATTGCTGTTTTAGGCTGCTGAGGAGTACCTGGTATTTAGCTTCCGATGATTTTGTTTGCACTAAAAGATTTTGTTTAGCTCCAATTTGATTATTGAGGTTGACGCGGATATTTTCCAATTCACCGCGTAATTCTGCTAAATCTTTCCGTTTAATCTCCACTTGTTTTTTTCTTGATACCAAATCCTCTTTAGCTAAACGAAGCGTCTTAACCGATCTGCCCAGATCAATATAAACATCTTCAGTTTGTTTAAGTTCATTATAAAAATCGGCGAAATTTTCATAAGTCAACATGATTTCAAAATAATTTTTCTGATCGGCATCGTGAATCTGTTTGATCATCTGCGCGACTATCTTTTTTTGCTTACCCATCGCGCTGTTTTTGTCACCAATCGACAGCGTCAATTGTTGAATTTCTAATTCAGTTTTGACTATTTTTTCCTTAGTAAGTTCGATATCCGCGTTAAACTTATCCACTTGTGTATCAAGAATTTTAAGTTGATTACCAAGCGAAGCCGCTTCTGTTTTTCGATTCGCAATTTCCCGATTATACTTGGCAATCGACTCCTCCAAAATCTTAATCTTTTCTTTCCGAACCGCTATTTCTTTGTTTAAAACTTGAACATCATCGCTGCTAACCTCGGCAGAAACAAAAGAACCACTACCAACAATAGTGAAAATAATAAATGCTACAACAATTAACTTGGCCCTTTTCATGCTATTTAGTATAGCACACCTAAATAACTTTATGAATTGCCGCTTTTAAACGAGTAACCACCTCAGCTTTACCCAATACCGCGGCGATTTCAAATGGACCGGGTGATTTTTCCAGTCCCGACAAAGCGACCCGAAATGGCCATAAAACACTGCCGACCTGAAAACTATTAGCTTCAATCCAGGTTTTAATGTTATCCTCAAGTGTTTTGGTATGCCAATCAATATCTTTTAACGTCTCTAAATATGCCAACAAATCAGGAATAACCTTTTTAACTTCTTCCCGCGTGCCTTTTTTCCACACCAACATCTCCACCGGATAATCGGGCACGGAAAAAATAAATCTTATCGCAGCTGGCAATTCACTCAGAGTCGTAACGCGTTCTCGTTCCAGCATCAAGACCCGCGCCAACCAATCACTATACTTTTTATCCTCAAGTTTCTTCTCATCAATCAGTTTAGCCTCCACCAACCATGGCCAAGCCCTCTTCAATAACGCCGCGGGATCCAGTCGTTTTAGATATTCCTTATTGAACCAGTCCAATTTTTCTATATTAAAAACCGATCCGCCTTTGCCTACTTTTTCCAAACTAAAGGCCTTTATGAGTTCATCAAGCCCAAAAATTTCTTGTTCACCACCGGGATTCCAACCCAAAAAAGCGACAAAATTAACCAAAGCTTCCGGCAAATAGCCTTTTTTCTGATAATCAACCACTGCCACATCACCTTGGCGTTTACTTAATTTCGATTTATCGGTATTAAGCAATAATGGCAAATGGGCAAATTCGGGCGGCTTCCAACCAAAATTAAGATAAAGTTGTAAATGTTTGGGAGTGCTGCTAATCCATTCCTCGCCACGAATAACATGAGATATTTCCATAGTATGATCGTCAACCACCACCGCCAAATGGTAAGTTGGAAAACCATCCGACTTAATTAGAATTTGGTCATCAACAAGTTCATTTTTTATTCTGACTTCCCCGCGAATGAGGTCAAAGAAAACCGTTTCACCGATTTTTGGCATAGCCAAACGAACTACATGCCTCTCCCCCGCCTTTACGCGTTTTTGCGCCTCTTCCGGCGGTATCGTTTTTAGACAATGTTGATCATAACCGGTCGGCATTTTATTTTTTGTTTGTTGATCACGCAATTCCTCCAACCTTTCCGGCATACAAAAACAATAATAAGCGGCTTTTTTTTGAAGTAGTTCCTCGGCATATTTTCGGTAGATCGACAAACGCTCTGATTGTATGTAAGGACCGCGATCGCCTTTTTGATCTATTTGATTTTTATCCTTAGCCAAACAAACTCCCTCATCTTGAACAATACCGGCCCAATCGAGCGATTGCAATATATTAAGCGTGCCATCAGCCACTAACCTCTCTCGATCGGTATCTTCAATCCGTACCAAAAACTTTCCCTTTTGTTTTTTAGCAAATAAGTAAGAATATAGAGCCGTGCGCAGACCACCTACATGCAAATAACCGGTGGGGCTCGGAGCAAAACGGGTACGAATCATATGGTCGAACGCAAAGCTAAATAACTAAAACGTATTATGGCATTAAAAATCCGGCCGATTCGGGTCGGCTGCCGGATCAAACGATAAAGCCATTCTAAACCAAGCTTTCTCAAAAGTAAAGGCGCGCGGGGAATCTTTTCTGAAATAAAATCAAAGGCCCCACCCACTCCCATAGCCACCCCGACAGACGGCAGTTTAGTTATATATTTATCAATCCATTTCTCTTGCTTTCCCATACCAAAAGCCACAAAAAGGATAGCCGGCTCAGATGTGGCAATCTTTTTGAGCACCATTTCATTAGCCTCGCTATCAATCATCAGTTCACCGACATCATTTTCTTTCATGATCGGCCCCTTATCAAAACCGGCGACCGATAGTTTTGGAAAACTCCGTAATAAATTCTTTTTTGTTTGAGCGACAACATTATCATCCCCGGAACCTAATAAATAAATCGACCGGTTTTCACTTTCGGCTAAAGCGCAAATACTAAGCATCAGATCTACCCCAGAAATTCGCTCAATCTTTTCGCTAGCGAAAAATTGAATACCGCGCCCATCACAAATATTTAAATCCGCGGCGTTCAGAATATTTCTAAAATAAACGTCTCCTTGTGCTTTGACCAACATTTCGGGATTGGGTGTGTACAATTTGAACTGTTTTTTTTCAACCAAAGCCTCTTTAATTATTCTAATAGCGTCCGCCGAAGATATTTTTTCAATGCGTACACCCAGTAAACTAAATGACATAATCAAGAACCTAGATGATTGTAAACGTTTGGAAAAGACACCAACCCCAGAGTGTTAAATAAGAATAAGGGTACTTTCTTCGTCAGATATATAAGAATCTCACGGACCGTTTGGACCTGTTTTTTGTGTAATGAACCAAGGAACTCCAAGCTCACATGAACATTGTGCGGTTGAATCCAGCGGGCCAGCAGTAACGGGTACTTTTTTTGCCCCAATTGACAGGCCTCTATGGTTAAGCGCCTAACGGTTTCAGGTACTGGAAATGCGATAAAAAGCCGCATAACTAAGGGCAGTATACCATATTTGACAAATAAATAAAGTGTGTTATACTTAAATTATCACTCTCACTATTAGAGTGCTAAAAGTAACGAATCTCCCAGCGAGTAAAACCCACATATGATGCCCCAAAATTTTACCAATAAATCACAAGAAGCCATCCAACAGGCCGCCCGCATCGCCCACGAAAACGGCCAGCCACAGGTAGAACCGGCACACCTGTTTTTAGCTTTTCTCCAAGATAAAGAAGGTCTGATTATTTCAGTCCTCCAAAAACTAAACTCTTCTATACCAGAAATTGAACAAGCGGTACAGAGAGTCGTCAACCGACTAATCAAAGACGACATGGTTTTCAACACCTCGACCGGTCAGGTCATGATCTCACAAGCCATGTTGCATATTTTCCACGTCGCCGGGCAGGAAGCCAAAAAAATGGGTGATGAATATATAAGCGTTGAACATTTGCTCCTGGCTTATCTGGCCGGAAAAAACGCCATTAATGATATACTGTCCGCTCACGGCGTCCAATATGACGCCATTCTTAAAATTTTAGCCAGCATCCGCGGCAGCCAGAAAGTCGACTCGCCGGAGCCTGAAAGCAAATACAATGTACTCGAAAAATACGGCAAGAACCTGACCGACTTGGCCCGTAAAGAAAAAATTGATCCGGTAATCGGCCGTGACGATGAAATCCGCCGTGTTATGCAGATCTTGACCCGACGAACCAAAAATAATCCCGTCCTGATCGGCGAACCTGGCACCGGTAAAACAGCGATCGTGGAAGGCCTGGCCCAACGTATCGTCAATGGCGATGTACCGGATTCTTTGCGCAATAAAGAAGTTATTTCACTGGATATCGGATCACTAATCGCCGGAACTAAATTTCGCGGCGAATTTGAGGAACGTCTTAAAGCCGTGCTTCGTGAAATTAATAATGCCACCGGCCGGATCATATTATTTATCGATGAATTGCACACCATCGTAGGCGCTGGCGGTTCTGAAGGCGCTATCGACGCTTCCAATATGCTGAAACCAATGCTAGCCCGCGGTGAATTGCACACCGTCGGCGCCACCACATTAAAAGAATACCAAAAATATATCGAAAAAGATGCCGCTTTAGAGCGCCGCTTTCAACAAGTCTACGTTAGCGAACCCACCGCCGATGATACCATCGCCATCCTGCGCGGTATTAAGGAAAAATACGAAATTCACCACGGCGTCCGCATTACCGATCCGGCGATTGTTGCGGCTGTAAAATTATCGGAACGGTATATTACCGACCGTTTCTTGCCTGATAAAGCCATCGACCTAATCGATGAAGCCGCGGCGGCGCTTCGTCTGGAAATTAATTCCATGCCCGAAGATTTGGACAAGATGAACCGCACTATGATCAAACTCGAAATTGAAAAAAACGCTTTGTTGCAGGAAAAAGACGAAGAATCTAAAGAACGATTGCAAAAACTGGAAAAAGAATTGGCCGATTTACAAGAGACATCCGGTGTCTTGTCTGCTAAATGGAAAAATGAAAAAGAAATCATTACCAAAATCCATAATTTGAAACGTGAAATTGACCATCTCCGTCAACAGGCGGATATTTTCGAACGTCGGGGCGAGCTGCAACGCGTCGCGGAAATCCGCTATGGTCGTATCCCCTCTCTCGAGCGATCTCTGCATGAAGAAGAAAACAAATTGGTCGAACTCCAAAAAGAGCACGGCATTTTAAAAGAGGAGGTCAAAGAAGAAGATATCGCTTCGGTGGTTTCGCGTTGGACCGGTATTCCCGTCAGGAAAATGCTTCAAACGGAAGGTGAAAAATTAGCCCGCTTGGAAGATATCCTGGCTAATAAGATCATCGGACAAGAAGAAGCAATTACCGTTGTTTCAAACGCCATCCGACGCTCTCGTGCTGGCGTGTCTGAACCAAACCGGCCAATAGGGTCGTTTATCTTCCTTGGTCCAACAGGTGTCGGTAAAACCGAACTCGCCAAAACCTTGGCTGAATTCTTGTTCGATACCGATCAGGCGCTGATACGCGTCGATATGAGCGAATACATGGAAAAACACAGCGTCTCCAAAATCATGGGTTCGCCGCCGGGATATGTCGGTTTTGAAGAAGGTGGGCAGCTCACTGAAAAAATCCGCCGTCGCCCCTATGCTGTTATCCTTTTCGACGAAATTGAAAAAGCCCACCCCGACGTCTTTAATATTTTGCTGCAAATTTTGGATGATGGACAAATTACCGACGCCAAAGGCCGCAAAGTAAACTTCAAAAATACGGTCATTATCATGACTAGCAATGTCGGCAGTCAAATCATTCTCAACCTCAAAAAACGCGGAGAATTTGGCTTCCAGGGAGCTCGCAAAGACAAGGCGGTTAGCGAGAAAAATGTGAAAGATAAAGTCATGGAAGAGCTGCACAACCACTTCAAACCTGAATTTTTGAACCGCATTGATGAAATCATAATTTTCCATTCTCTGGCTGAATCTGATATTGAAAAAATAGTCGAACTCCAACTCGAAAGGACGCAACATCGCCTGGCCGAAAAGAAAATAACTCTTGTGGTCGACGAAAAGGCCAAAAAATATTTAGCGAAGGAAGGTTACGACCCCGACTATGGCGCTCGGCCTCTCAAACGCGTACTCCAAACCAAATTGCTTGATCAATTAGCGTTGAAATTGATTGAAGGTTCGATCAATGAAGGTGACACCGTGTCTGTGAGCGTCAATAAAGATGTAATCACACTTGAAAAGATCGAGAGTAAAGTGCCGGTAGGAACAGCACTATAAAAAGTAGGAAAATACCACTCTTGATAGACTTTGAGCGGGTTCAACGACCGATGTCGCTGCCCTGAGGCCTCGCGGCCGAAGAAAGCGAAAAGCCTATCAAGGGTGGTATTATTTTTATTGTAAAGATGTGCTATACTAAGGCACATATGCATCGGAAAATAATTTCTTATTTTATCGTCGTCGTATCAATCCTATCCCCTTTCCACGTACTGGCACAAACGGATTTTAATCCGCATTTTATTATTTCCGATCCCGAATTGGAAGACTACCAAAGTTGGACGCGCCATGATATCCAACAATTCTTGATCAGTCGTGGCAGCTATTTGAAAAATTACGCGGCAGAAAATGTAAGTGGTACCATTAAAATGGCGTCGGATATTATCTACGACGCCGCGCAACGTTATAAAATTAACCCAAAATTTTTACTCGTCACCCTCCAAAAAGAACAAAGCTTAATTACCGACGATACCCCGGCTGAAAAACAACTCAATTGGGCTACCGGTTACGCCGTCTGCGACAGCTGCAACCTGGAAGATCCTAAAATTCTGAAATTTAAAGGATTTGGCAAGCAAGTCGACAACGCCGCCGGCATCATGCGCTGGTACTACGACAACCGCGATAAAGATTTCATAAAGAAAAAAGATCTGGCCACGACCATCGATAACCAGCTCATCTCGCCGCAAAGTTGGGCCACGGCTTTTTTGTATACCTACACACCCCACATCCACGGCAACCAAAATTTTTGGCGCATTTGGAACACGTGGTTTGAACAAGTCTACCCGAATGGCACCTTGATCGTTTCAGCTTCCAGCACTGAGTATTGGCTCATTGACAATGGCCAGCGTCGTAAGTTCAAAAATAAAACCACGCTCATCACTCGCACCGACCCGAAAACTGCCGTCACCATGAGCGAGGTTGATTTGAGTAATTATAAAATCGGCGCCGAAATCAGCTTCCCTAATTATTCGCTGCTCCATACCACCGATAAAACGTTCCTCCTTGATCACGACACCTTGCGACCATTTGCTTCCGAGGCTATAGTTGGAAAACTTGGTTTTAATCCCCAAGAACTTATCGACGTCGATGAATTTGAGCTGGCCGGATTAACAATTGGCTCGACTATTACCGCCACCTCAACCGCTCCTCAAGGAGTTGTATATTATATTCCCGAAATCAAATCGTATTATTTTTTAAAAGACAATATTCTTTACCCGATAGTCGACAAAGCAATTCTGACATCTGCTTATAAAAACGTCCCCATCGAAAACCATAAGCTAAAGGATCTGGCAAAATTTGAAACAGCTGAGCGACTAGCTATGTTTAACGACGGCACACTGCTCAAAGACAAAGAGAATCAGACTATCTATGTCATGGATCAAGGTAAAAAAAGACCAATCGCCGACGATGACACTTTTATCGCCCTCGGCTACAAGAGCTCGAACATTACGACCGCCGCCCATTTGACGCTCGCCAACATTCCGACCGGTGAAACGATATTTTTGAACGCCAGTTTACTATCATCAAGAAATAAATATTTAGGTGATAGCAGGGCTGAAATTCCAGATATCTATACTAAAAATAACCTATCCGCCTACCTGGTGGCTGAATATCCTTCCAGCCGGATAATTTCCGGAAAGAATATCGACAGTCGCCAACCGATCGCTTCCTTGACCAAAATCCTCACGGTAAATGAAGTCTTGAATAATAACGTTTCACTTGACCAAACAACTATTTACAATCCTAAACTGCACGCGACATACAGTAACCCACTGCGCTTTCAGACCGGCGACAAATTAAAAAATAAGGACTTGCTCAATGCCATGATGGTTGTTTCCAACAACACCGCTTCTCGCATGTTGGCCTTGGCCACAAAAATGGATGAAACCACCTTTGTTGAAAAAATTAACAAGCGCCTGGAAGAATGGGGCGCGGATAACACGACTATTGCCGACGTCACCGGTCTCGACGAAAACAATAAATCAACCGCCCGCGACCTGTTGAAGATATTTACAAAAGTCTTGAATAATGACACTATACGTGTGGCTTTGGGCCAAGCAACCTATCCGTTTAGCAAGACCTCCGCTAAAAATAAGACAGAAAAATGGACTTTGCATAACACCAACCAAATTATTTTCAAAATTCCTTTTGCTAAACGGCACTATAAAGTCGTGGCCACAAAAACCGGCTACACCGACGAAGCGAAGGCAACCCTGCTCATGCTCATCGAGGATAAGGTCACCAAAAAACAATATATTGTCGTGACACTCGGCAACCCCGATTATGCCAAGCGATTTCAAGAACCTCATAAAATCGCCGAATGGATTACCACCTCTAAAGTTTCCGTTGCCGGCAATTAATTAAATATTATGTCACTAGTCTTCGCCGCAGTCACCCCCCATACACCGCTACTCATCCCGTCGATCGGAAAAAACAATTTGAAAAAAATTACCAAAACTAAAGAAGCTTTGCAAAAAATGGAAGAAGAGCTTTATTTGTCGCACCCTGACACGATTATTATAATTTCTCCCCATGGTACGGTTATGTCGGATGCTTTCACTGTTAATTTTTGCTCCGAATACTCTATCGATCTAAAAGAATTTGGCGATTTATTAACCAAACAACGCTTTCGCGGCGAATCACATCTTCCCTATCACATTCGCCAGGCCAGCTATGAACATGACATTAAAACAGTCCTCATCAGCAAAAGTGAGCTTGATTACGGCTCGGCCGTGCCGCTAACATACCTTACTGCTCATCTGCCAAATGTTTCTATAATGCCAATCGGCTTTTCGGATCTCGAATGGAAACAACATCTGGATTTCGGATATATTTTGAAAGAGCAAATTATGCGGACCAACCGCCGCATCGCGGTTATCGCTTCGGCCGACCTATCCCACGCCTTAACATCCGAAGCGCCGGCCGGTTATCACGCCAAAGGTAAAGAATTCGACGAAATCATGCAGGCCTTATTGTCATCGCATAATACGGCAGGTATGTTGAAACTAGGACCGCAATTTTTGAGCGATGCGGCCGAATGCGGATTCCGATCATTACTTATCATGATGGGTGTTTTACGCGACATGAATTACAACTATCAATCCTACGCCTACGAATCACCTTTTGGCATCGGTTACCTGACCGCCGAATTTAATCTCGCTTAACTTCACGGGCTATGATCGCCCATGTTATTCTGGCAAAGCGAGGGACTCTTCATCTTCCCTATTTTGATTATAACGTCCCGCCTGAACTTGAAAAAACCATCTGTGCGGGCCAACTTGTCACCATACCCTTTCGAACGCGTATTGAATGGGGAATTATTTTATCACTCGCAAAAACCGAGGCTGGTTCAAAAACCAAAGACATCATAAAAATTATTTCACCGTTCCCCCTCATACCCCCGCCGCAACTCGCCTATTTACAAGAAATAAGCGAGCTCTACCACATTTCCTTGGGATTCCTCGTCAAAAGCAATCTTTTACCTCTTAAAAAAAGAAAGCTGGCCACTCTTGATGAACGAAAACCAAAATTTAAACCTACCAAAATCAAACCAACCACCAAACCATCTAATTTTATTTATCGAAGTGATTTAGAAAAACAAAACTATCTTCTCCAAACTATTAAGAAAAACGAGCAAACCCTTATCTTGGTGCCGGAGGTAAATGATTGTTTACCACTCCAAGCACTGATTGAAAAAACACACCCGGGCTCGAGTGTCGTCATCACCAGCAGTTTAACCGAAAAAGAATTATTCGAACGCTGGATCGCCGTCTGGTTAAACGAAAAAACCGTTATTATCGGCACGCGAGGAGCTATTTTTTTACCGTTTAATAAACTTCATACTGTCATAATCGATAACGAGGGGCACGACGGCCACAAAAGCTGGGATATGGCCCCGCGCTATCATGTCCGCGATGCCGTCTTTTTCATGGCCAAACACCATGGCGCGAACGTCCATCTCTTATCACATACGCCATCCATCGAAACCTACTTTTTTGCCAAACACGGTGTCTACCAATCAGAACCTATCGCTCTACTACCTTTTGAACACAAAAAGTATTCATTGCTTAATGTTAGCGCGGAGAGACGTGGCGGCAACACCAGCCAATTAAGCGCCGATGTTATTGAAACACTCCAAGCTGGCGGCACAGTTTTTTTGTTTTGCCACCGCCGAGGCACGATGAGCTACATCAGCTGTCGCGATTGCCAAAAAGTTATTACTTGCCCAAAGTGTGAGCGTTCACTCACCTTTCACCGCCCTACCAATAATCTGCGCTGTCATCATTGCGCCTATAACCAACCCATGCGGCCAAACTGCGAAAAATGCAACGGCATCAACCTCGCCCTCTATGGAATTGGTACGGATTATGTCGTGCAGGAAATAAAAAAATTACTTCCCAATGATAAAAGGCCAATTATCACCATAGACCAAGATAGCGAAAACATCACTATTCCCGACACCGCTGGCCTGATTGTAGGCACACAATATGCTTGGCGTTTTATTCCCTGGGAAAAGTTAGCGGCGATGGTCATAGTCGATGCCGATACGCCGCTTTTTGTACCCGAATACCGAACCGCCGAACGCCTGTGGCTCGAGCTTAGAGATATGCTCTATCGCCTACCGAAAAAATCGCCGCTTTTAATCCAAACCAATCATCCGGAACATCCGCTTTTTGCCGCCTTATCCGAGCCTGACATTTTTTATCAACAAGAAATCGCCCAAAGAAAACTGCTCAAATATCCACCTTATCGCTATCTATTAAAACTAGTTTTTGGACACCTGGAGGAAACAATCGTTAAAAAAGAAACCCTACAAGCGTTTGAGACACTCACCCGATTGACGAAAGACATTCCTGATTGTACAATAACGTCGCCTTATTCACTTGAACCGGCCTACAACAAAGGTCGGCATTGGCAAGCCATTCTTATAAAACTCCCCTATAGCGCCTACAAGAAATATTGGCGGCAAATTGTGGCGCTTTTGCCGGATTCTTGTAAAGTCGACCCCAATCCCCTGACCATTTTTACCTTATGATCTACGACATCGTTTTTGACCACAATCCAATGCTTCATCGACGAAGCGCCGATATTGATATCAAAACAATCACTTCTCGCCAGATGCAAAAATTCATTAAAGACATGATCGAAACCATGTACGTCAAAGACGGCGTTGGGTTGGCTTCGGTCCAAGTCGGCAAACCCATCCAGCTATGTGTCATTGCCAAAAATTACAATACACTCAATCAACGCGATGACCTGGTACTCATCAATCCAACCTGGGAAAAATTATCAACTCATACCAATATCGACGAAGAAGGCTGCCTGTCGGTACCCGGACTCTATGGCAAAGTAAAACGGTACAGCCAAATTAAAGTTAAGGCCTTTGACCACAAGGGCCGCGCCCTCGATTTTGTGGCCGAAGATTTCTTCGCCCGCATCATCCAGCACGAATACGACCATCTCGACGGCCATTTATTTATTGAAAAAACCAAAGACGTACACCAGTTTGACAAGACAAAAGCTATTTAAATCCCCTGCTGACGGGGATTTTATACTCTATGCCAAAAATTATTTTTTTCGGGACGCAACATTTCGGGGCGGGTATGCTCGATGCCCTTATTGATAGTAAACAATATGAAATTGCGGCAATTGTGACCCAACCGGACCGACCAGTCGGTCGAGCGCATGAAATCGAAATGTCACCGGTAAAAAAATTAGCGCTGGCTCGAGGCATTAAGACAATTTTACAGCCTGAAACGCTTAAAAATTTCACGGAAACTACCAAACTTCCCGAGGCTGATGCTTTTGTCGTTTGCCAATATGGCCTCATTATCCCCCAGGCCGTCCTTGACCTGCCTAAAAAAGGAACCATCAACGTCCACACATCTCTTTTACCAAAATATCGCGGCGCTTCCCCCATCCAAACTGCCTTGATCAATGGCGAAACTGAAACCGGCGTTACGATCATGCTTATGGATGCGAAAATGGACCACGGACCGATCTTGGCACAAGAAAATATACTAATCACTGCCGATGACACCGCGGTGACCTTGGCCGAAAAAATGATCCCCATAGCTAAAAAATTACTCATCCAAACCCTGGCCGGCTGGTTGAACGGCATGGTATCGCCCCAAGAACAAAATCACACCAAGGCCACCTTGTGCACGACCCTATCCCGCGCTGACGGCAAACTTAATTTTTCTAAAACCGCTTCGGAATTATATAATATGTATCGCGGCACCTATCTCTGGCCCGGTGTTTGGACCACTTGGAAAGGCAAACGACTTAAACTATTAAACATCCGCCCAAGCGACAGACCAGGAAAACCCAGACAGGCCATTATTGACCAGAAAAAAATTTTAGTTGGCGCTGCCTACGGATCCCTGGAAGTGCGCGAACTTCAGCTCGAAGGTAAAAAAGCTATGTCAACCGAACAATTCATCGCCGGCTACCCGGACTTTAATAACGCCACTCTCGAATAATGCCCAATCGAACCCGTCTCACTTGGCTACTTCTCGGTTACGCGGCTCTCCGCGTGTTTTCATATTTCTTCGGCCCGGCCACACCGCTTTTTGTGGCTCACCCTTTGAACACGGCGGTGACAGGTGTAATCGTCGCCTTGGTCACTCTCCTCCTTCTTAAAAACGATCGTCGCGGCTGGTTCATCATCGCCGGAGAAATAATTCTTGGCGGTGGCGGCAATTATTTGGAAGCTTTTAACTTATCAATCCGAACTTGGCTGCTGCTTGCTTCTTTAGCCGTTTTTTTTGGCAAACTTTTATACAACCACCGAATAAAATCCCTGTGGACATCAGAAAAATTAGCCATCATTACCATTACCCTTCTTTATATTGCCATTGCTTGGGGAAGCCTCAACGGCCTTCTCCAAGACCATAACTACAAACTTATCATCAACGACGCCTTGCCTTATCTATTCATTCTCTATTATTTCCCCCTGCGCCAGCTTTGGACAGATGAATTAAAATCGTTTATCTTCGACTTAATTGTCGCGGCTATCATTGGCAATTTTTTGTTAATTATTTTTACGTTTGTCGGTTTTTCATCGCACCTCTTTATCTTGCAAGACAACTACTACCATTGGTTTCGCGATATCGCGCATGGAAAAATTACCGAGCTGGGTTTTTTTTATCGGTTGGTCATCAACGAACATCTACTCCTCATTCCCCTCCTAATTTATTTCGCCGCCGCCATTATTAAAAAAGAACACGCGCGCCTCTTTACCGGCCTCGCCTTACTTTTGCTCATCTTACTATCAATAAACCTTACCCGCATTTATTTGGTAGCCTTGGCGATAAGTTTTTGTTTCTTATTTACCAAAAAATATTGGCGGCGTTGGCTGGCCGTCGGCCTCGGTGGCGCGGTTATCTTTATTATTTCCTTTACCAGCATCCATCTGACCGCGAGCCGCGGCGCGAGCCTGGGTTGGGAACTATTTGGCATCCGCTTATCAAGCATTGTTGCCCCGAGTACGGAAAATAGTTCGCTCAGTCGTCTACTATTATTGCCAAAAATAATTACCAAAATACAAATGAACCCGTTTCTCGGGTGGGGGCTTGGCGAGACGATAACCGTCTATAGTCCGGTCTTCAAAAAAGAAGTTACAACTCCCCACTTTGATTGGGGTTATCTGGAAATTCTAACCGAGCTGGGGATAATCGGCTTTTTTGCCTGGTACAAACTCCTACAATTAGTCAATAAGCGCATTAAAGCGGCTCCTAGACCCTCTTGGCAGCTCGCTTCGCTCATTGCCCTCCTCGTGATAAATATCACCTCCCCGGCCTTATTTCATGTCTTTGGGATAATCTGGTTAACAATTCTTCTTTACCACAAACCAACTCAATCGGTCGTTACGTCAACCGATGTTTTTTCAAAATAATTGCTTGGGCGGCTTCGTAGCTCTTCACCTGTTTCGTCTTCCAAGGTAAATGATACAAAAAGCCGGGCAGCCAACTGCTCATCCCGCGTCGCCGGCCGACAATTTTTTTATACAGTGTTTCAGGCAAAAAAATCCCCTGCTTACCGCAACTAGCCAGCGTCAACCACAGGTCCCAATCTTGAAAGCGCTTTAATTGTTCATCAAAGCCGCCAAAAACCTCGCGACGCATAAGCGATGTCGTATCAATATAGTTAAATTTTTTCAAAGCTTTGAGATCAAACTCACGGCTTTTCATTTTCTTCCAACCAAAACAATATTTGGAATAAACATACGCGGCTTCATCATGCACCAATAATACCGCCATCATCTTTTCGAGCATCTCCGGCTTGGCGACCGTATCGGCATCCCAAAAAATAATAAATTGACCGGTTGATTCTTTAAAACCACGGTTCCTGGCGGCCGCGGCACCCTGGTTATTTTGGCAAAAAACTTTACCATGCAAAGATACGAACGGCTCGCGGTGCTGAATGCGTTTCATGACTTCCAAAAAATTATCGGTACTGCCGTCATTAACAATTACCACCTCAAGCGGTCGGTAAGACTGGTTGGCGAGCGATAACAAAATCCGCTCCAACAGGTGGGCATGGTTGAATATCGGAATGATAACGCTAATTAGCGGTCTCATAGCTTCACTAATTGTTTATCCCAGGTAAATTCATTAAGAACCCGGGCTTTGCCGGCGGCACCAATGGCTTTTGCTCGCGATGGATCTTTAAGTAATTCTACAATTTTATTGACGGCTTGGTCGGCATGATGCGCTTCAACGACATATCCGGTCACGCTATTTTCCACAGCTTCTTCCACTCCCCCAGACATGCCGGCAACTACCGGGATACCACTGGCCGAAGCTTCCAAAAATACCGTGCCCCACCCCTCTTCCACTCCGCCATCCGGATGCGTCAAAAGAACAAAGGCATCAGCCGCCTGATATAATGGCGGCAATTGCTCCGGCGGCAACTCACCCAAAAATCTCACGGCATTTTGCAAATTATTTTTCTGGACCATAGCAATAATTTCGTCACGTTTCGGCCCGCTTCCGACCATGACCCAAACAATATTAGGTATTTGCTTTAATAACTCCGGTAAAAGACCAATGCCTAAAGGAAACCCCTTGCCATCAACCATCCGACCGACAGTCAATAATACTTTTTTTCCGCTCAGGGCCAAATGAGCTCGTAGCTTTTGAATAAATTCCGGATTCGCTTGTTCTAAAAAGTAAGGGGCGGGACAAGGATTCACCACGACCATAGGAGTCTCATCATTATATTCACGTACCCGGCGCTCCAAAAATCGGCTGTTAACGACAATTTTTTCGGCCTGCTGGCAGATTTTCTTAAACCAAGACAGCTTACGACTTTGACTGGTCGCCCGAGCAATATCCGTGCCATGCAAAAAGACCGTATATGACCGCAGTATATTAAATTTATTTAGAAAATAAGCCACATAGCCAACCGGCAAAACATGGTGCACATGCATGGTCGTAATCCCCTCTTGTTTAATTATTTTCCGAACGATAAAAAATAAACGCAGCCAATGCGGCCAAACAAACGAATAAAATAATTTGGCCCGAATAACCTTCCAAGGATACGCTCCGTCAAAATCCGCTCCCTTTATAACCGACGGCGCCAAAACTACAACTTCTTCGGGTTTGAAATGCCCGGCATATTGGCTCACGTAACCAGAGATGCCACCAATATTCGGCGGATATTCGAGCGTAATGATTAATATCTTCATAACGAACGCTGCGGCAATAATTTTAACTTAAATTCCTGAACTAATTCTTTGGTTAATCCTCCCGAGACGTATAATAACACCACATACAACAAAACACTAATGGCTATAACCAGCCAAAGATTCATGATTTTTAGCAAAACCAAGGCCGCTATACCCATGACTGCAGCCGGCCAGAAAGCATTGAAACCATAATCCCACAATTCGGAAGTTTTAATGGCGACGGTCTTTTTCACCAAAACAAACCCGCCAACTGCTAAAATAATATTACCGATAAGCGCCGCAAACGCCGCCCCTCGAATCGTAAACAACGGAATCAATAACAAATTCAAGAGAACATTGGTAACCAGTGTCACTGCCAAAAGAGTGGTCTGTTTTTTTTGATTATTCGTAGCGTTGAGAGTGGCCCCGGTAACAAAACTCAAGAACCCAAAAACCAAACTAAACAACAATATCCGCAAAACGGTGACTGAAGGCAGGTAAGCCGCGCCATAGAGCTTCACGATAAGCGGTTCGGCAATTGCCCCCAAACCAAAAGTCAAAGGAAAGACAATCAAGAACAAATAACGCCAGGCTTTCACGAATAACTCACCGATTTTTTCACGGTTAGTGATCATCCACGAACTCATCACCGGATAAATACTCGCGGACAAGGCGACCGGTAAAAATTGAAAAGCAAAAGTGATTTTATACGACACGCTCCACCAGCCCAAATAAACCGGGTCAAGCAACTTTGACATGATAATCGAATCGGCATAGGAATATAACCTCAACAAAATGCCGGCCACTCCGAAAGGAATGGCAATGTTTATAAATGATTTTAAAATTGCCGTATCAAACGCCAAACGATAGTGCAACTTGTAGACGCGCTGAGCGGCAATAGCGGCAAAAATAACGGTTGTAGCGCTCGCTATCGTGTACGCGGCAATAAGGGACCACAACGGCCAATGGTTCCAGAGCGCGAATAAACCGACCGCCATTGTAATCGTCTGTGACATGATAATTCCGATTGATTCAATCAGTAAATTTCGGTGAGCCCGAAACACCCCAAAGAAAACATTATGCAAATTATCAAAGACCATGGTTAGACCAGCCACCAAAATTAACTTTTTCAAAATAGGATCATAACCAAGCGCGTAGGCCGCGCCAATCATCAAAACCCACGAGCCAAGACCAAAGGCAATTTTCGTCCATAAAACCGTCGTTAAATAACCTTCTGTCTGATCGGGATAACGCGCCGTTTCGCGAGTCAGAACCGCCGCCAAGCCAAAATCCGCGATAACCGTAAAAATAGCGGCAAATGATAATGCAAAAAAATAATGCCCAGTATTCTCGACTCCTATAAGCCGCGCGACAATCGTGAAATAAATAAAAGAAACAGCTTTCTGTAAAATAGAAGCTGTCGTGTAAAGGGAAGTATTTTGCGAGACTGTGTAGGCCATAATTACAGATATTATACCTTTATAACCGTCAGCTGGCAATTGTTCAATAAATCATAGTACAATTTTAAATACACAGCATAAAACCGCCGGCGGGCGGTTTTTGCTTCCATCTCGGTCGCACGCGAGTGCTCCCTGCGATGAGGTATTTAAAATTGCACTATGATTTTATTGAAACAGACTACGGCTGCACGTTGATAAAACCGGATCCGCCACCATCACACGTAATATTAATTTTACCTTCGGCAGATATCGAAACCGCCACCCAGCCGTAGGCGGCTAATTTATATGAAGCGGTGCCGACGCCAATCGTATGAGGTTTGTCGTTGCGGTTGTCGAGCATGAATTTAACACCCTTTTTCACCGTCATAGAACCGGGCACCGCACTACAACCGATAAATTGCATGCGATAACCTGAACCTCCGTATTTTGCAACCGCTTCATTATAGCTCAACTCTGCCGCCGGCGAACTAATATTAGTAGTTGGAGACGTTGTCTTCTTGATCACTTTCGGAGCAGCCTTAGTCGTTGTCGGCGAAGTAGTAACCGGTACCGTAACCGGTACCGTAACCGCGTTATTTTGAGGTGTCGTTGTTGTCACCGGAGCCGGTTCGCTTTTCTTGCAACCCCAACCCGCCAAACTAAGGACCATGATCATCGCCACGATACTCCCCAAAGATTTACGCATAAAAAAACAAAGAAATAGGTTAATATAATATTACTCTACCATACTTCTATTACTTTTGACAGGGGGTGGATATATTAGGACATTTCCACTTTGGATTGACAGTGGGTAGGCATATTAAATATGCAAACCGACGTTTCGAATTTTTTTTCGCCGCTCACGGTAATCGGGAATAGTTTGTGATACCAATTTCCAAAATAAATGAGAATGGTTTAAAAATTCAAGATGACAAAGCTCGTGCACGACAATATAATCAGCCAATTCTTCCGGTAACAAGGCAATTCGATAATTAAAATTCATATTACCCTGCCTCGAACAGCTTCCCCAACGCGTCCGCTGATTGCGAATGGTAACCCGCCGATACGGGTAGTTATACACCCGGTTGAAATGAGCTAAACGCGCCATAACCAAGCGCCGGGCATCCAGGTATAGTTTTTGCAGCTCAGCCTGGCTGCGTTTAATCGGCGCCACCGTAGGCAACGACTTAAAATGATGAAGTTTTTTTGTTATCCAGGCCATTTTCGCCCGAACAAAATCGTCTACAAAAGGCCGGTACCAACGACTGCGGACAGTCACGATCACACGGCCATCGCGATATACGGCTAACCTCAACCCTTTTACTCGCCGATTATAACGGACAGAATACATACTAAACCGCTCCCCGCCTCTCTAAGCGACGCCAAAGAGCCTTATACACTTCCATTACTAACAACAGCGAAGCGGCAATACCCAAGAGCGTCATCCAGACACTGAAAGAGACCGGTTGAATTCCCAAAACTTTCTGAGTAGCCGGAATATACATCGCCATAATATGCACCAGCTGCGATACCACGATGCCAATCATCAAATACGGATTACGCTTGAACGGTAACGAGAAGATAGACAACCGTTCGGAACGGCAATTCATGGCGTGTATATTTTCAAACAATACCATCAGTAAAAATAAAGCATTACGCGCGACCGACTCGTCAATCCCCAATTTAATGAGCATGGACCAGATGCCGAAGGCCGTCAGCCCGATATATAACCCGGAAATAATTGTTTCATTGACCAACAACCGATTAAACAAACCTTCATTCGATGGTTGCGGTCGGCGCGACATCACTCCAGGCTCCCCGGCTTCAAAAGCGAGCCCCATATCTTGGACACCGTTCGTCACCAAATTAAGCCATAAAATTTGCGCCGCGAACAAAGGCAGCGGCAACCCGGTCGCTAACGATAAAATAAATAGAATGATTTCCGCAAAACCGGTCGAAACCAACAAATAAATAACTTTACGGACGTTTTCATTGGCAAAGCGCCCTTCCTCCACCCCGGAAACGATAGACGCAAAATTATCATCGGCAATAATGAGCGAGGACGTTTCTTTGGCGACATCAGTCCCCGACCCCATCGCGACACCGATGCTAGCTCTCCGGAGCGCGGGTCCATCGTTTACACCATCGCCGGTCACGGCCACAAAATGGCCGGATTTCAATAACGCGTCAACAATCTGCAATTTTTGAACAGGCGACACTTCGGCGAATACTCTAAAATCTGGGAGCATTCCCATAACTTTCTCTCCAGCTGCCGCAATTCTTTCACCGGTAATAACTTGTGTCTTATCTTCGGCAATTCCTAATTCTACAGCAATCGCCAAAGCGGTCGCCGGATGATCACCGGTGATCATGACCACATCAATGCCGGCACTGCGACAAGTCGACACGGCCGCCGCCGCTTCCGGTCTAAGCGGATCAATAAAACCAACTAACCCGAGCAAACTCAAATTCTTGACATCTTTTTCAGAAAAAACTTCTTTGTTTTTAGGCGCTACTCCTTTACCTTGCGCGACGGCCAAAACACGATGACCACTCTCGGCCAAGGCAATAGCCGCTTGGCGGATCATCGGCACATTCAATGGTATTTCCTTGTCACCGTGGCGCATATTTTTACAATACTGCAAAACAGTTTCCACAGCGCCTTTTAGGGCAATATGAGTATATCGGCCCTTGCGATATAAAATCGCGGCATGCCGCTTTTCAGATTCGTAGGCAATTTCTCCCAACTTCTCAATCGATTGGCGCAGCGCTATCGGTTGGATCTGTATTTTATATGCCAAAGCTAAAAAAGCGATATCGATAGCATCGCCGCGGTGCTTCCATTTTCCTTGCTCTTTATTTAATTCCGCTTCATTGCAAAGCGCGCCGGCTTCGGCCAGCGCCCGCAGCTGATTTTCGATGGCCTCATTCCGCCTTTTACCAGATAAAACCTGCACCGCGCCAACTCCATCGTACCCTTCACCGGAAACATTAAACACCTCACCAGACGGCAAAACAATTCGTCGAGCGGTTTGGGCATTTACAGTCAACGTGCCGGTTTTATCGCTAGCAATCATCGTGCAACTCCCCAAACCTTCCACCGCCGTCAATTTACGCACAATAACCTGACGACGGGCCATCCTCGTTGAAGCAACCGAGAGTGCTACCGTGACCGCCACCGGCAGGCCTTCCGGAATAGCCGCCACTGCCAAAGCTACAACCAAAAAGAAGACATCATGGTACGGGATTCCTTTGCTCAAAGCAAGCGCCGCGACAATCGAACACAAAACCATGATTATCAAACCAATTTGCATCGTAAAACGTTCCATACGCATGATCAACGGCGTTTTTTGCGCTTTCGTCGTGGCGATAGCTTTGGCAATTTTACCGACTTCAGTATTAATTCCAGTCGCTATAACTACACCTTCACCCCGCCCCGTCATCACGGTGGTTGCGGTAAAAACCATATTCGTATGTTCCCCAATCGTCACACATTTCGTCAGCGAACCGCTTACTTTTTCCACCGCCGTCGATTCCCCGGTCAAGAGAGATTCATTGATGGTAATATTCCTTTCGCTGAGCAGCCGAATATCGGCCGGCACTTTGTTCCCAGCCGCGAGAAGTACGATATCGCCAGGCACTAATTCTTCGGCAGTCAGGTCGACCGTAACGCCATCACGCTTGGCGAGGACCATGATGCGCAACAATTTACGCAAAGCGGCGGCATTTTTTTCCGCTTTTAATTCTTGCCAAGCGCCGACCGAAGTATTAATACCCACGGCAATAAGGACAAACCAGCCATCGTTGAAATTACCTAAAGCAAAAGCAATGCCGGCGGCAGCCAACAAGATATAGACGAGAGGGCTTAAAAATTGTCGAAAAATAACCGCCGCTATCGAGGGAACCTTTTGTTCGGGCAATATATTTTTACCGTAACGAATTTGCCGTCGCGAAACCTCACTGGCGGTCAAGCCCTTGAATGAAGTAGAAAGTTTTTGGATGACTAGATCGCCGGATAATTGGCACCACGCGTTATCGTGCTGGAGAGATGCGGACATATGCCACCTATTATACCATAAAAAAATTGCTTTTCCTAAGATCGAGCGAGATATTTTTTACGTTCCTTTTCTGGAAACCGTTCAATAGCGTAGCGCACCGTTGTCCGCGGTAATATTTCTTTATATTCATTCAAAAATTGGCGTAAAACAGGCGAAGAGCGCTTACCGATTTCACGCAGCATCCATCCCATCGATTTATGGATCAGGTCGTGCCGATCATTTAATAATAATTTAATGATGGCTACAGTGGTTTCAAAATCATTTTGCTTGATAAAATAAAACGTAGCAATAATGGCAATGCGCCGCTCCCAAATATTTTTTGAACGGGCCAAAGTAAACAATTTTTGACGCGAATGATTAAAAAGATACCGGCCCACTATTTTATCGGCCGACAAATCAACCAAGTCCCAATTATTAATGCGTGTCGTCGAAGCTATGTACAAAGTATAGATGTCTCGTTTTACTTTTTCATTCCCTTTATCGAACCGCTCCACCATCATAAGTAAAGCAATCAATCTTTCTTCATGGATGGACGAGGTTAATAATTTTTGAATATCAACAACCCGCAGCGCGGCGAATTTATTGGCAATCCGCCTGGAAATGGGCACGGTTAATCCCATAAACCGATCCCCTTCTCCGTAATCGCCTTTTCCGGTCTTGAAAAAGCCCTTAAGCACCACGGCCTTGGCGGGATCGGCTTCAGAGCGGACCATTTTTTTAAGAGCGGCTAGCGATACTGGCATACTAAATAATGGTCGTGACATTCTTGAAAAATATAGCGTTTTCGGGTAGGGTAGCTTTATAAGGAAAAAGGAGTAATGATGGAACGCTTACCATCTAAACCTATAAGGAGGTACATGTGAAAGATGTTTTGAACGATACGCATTTCACGAACCTCTGCAAACAGATGTTTCCAGAAGAGACAATCATCCATCCTGCCAAGTTAGTTGTTGGACCAGTGAAACATCTGGAAGCAAATCTCATCTACCTTTGCGTTAAATACCGCGTTACGCTGATTCAAAAAACCTCGAACGACTGGGATGCGGATATCTACGACGCTAAAGGGTGTAAAAAACTGTATGTCGTGTGCAAAGCCAGCGCGTACATCGCCATTGAAGAGCTGGCGCTGCGCTTCAAGAAAATGTTAGAAGTGTAGACACAAGTAAGCGTACCATCATCAAGCCCTGGCGAATTTCTGCCGGGGCTTCATGTTTTTATTTTTGTTCCGCTTTAAATAAACCAATATAAAACCGTTTTCCATCAACCGTCAATTCTTCCGAGCCGACTACCAAAGTTGGGTCGGATGAAAGCCACAACTCACCGGAGCGATGACCAAATTTTATGCTTATAATTTTATCATTAGGATTCCCTAATAGCTCCTTCGCGGCCTGTTTTGCCAATTCCAAAACTTCCGGCGCATAGGTCGAAGTTTCTTTTGGTGGTTCTCCTTTTCTTAGAAAATCTGACATATATTTAAAAAATTAAGCTGCCTTTGTTTTTAAAAAAGTTTCCAGCTTTGAAAAAATGGTGTCAATCTTCTCAAAATCTTTATCTTTTAATCGTTCGTTTTCATTTCCTTTATCAGTCAACACGATCGACCGACCAAAATCTATGACCCGGGCCTGGCCGGTTTTTTGGTCAACCATGACATTTCGAGCTTCAAGGTCGTTGTGGACAATCTTAAATTTATCATGCATTTCTTCAACGTAGGCATACAAACCATCGAAAAACGCATCCAAATTAAAATTTTCGGGTAGCTCGGCTTTTTTATTTATGATTTCTTGCAGATTAACCGCTTCCAGACGTTCCATAACAATCGCAGCAGACTCTTTGCCGGCGTAATAGCCGACAATATGAGGCACAAACACTCCCTGCACTTCAAAATCTCGAAGTCTGTTTTGAATTTCCGCTTCAACACTGACGCTATTGCCTAGATTATACAGCTCCCTATTTGGGTCGGCATGTCGGTTGCGCATCATTTTTATACAAACATTATTGCCTAGGTCAAACACTTTCCCCGCTCCACCGTGACCTAAGTATCGTTCAGGATTCGTGACCTCATCCTTAATTCGTTGCGACAAATCAATATTCGGATTAAAACTGTGTTTAATGAAATCAACCACCTCAACCCAAACCTTCTTTTCCCACGATTTTCCCGATTCAACAAGATGAAACTCACCACTTCTTTCCATAACTGCAATATTAAAATTACTTCGTAAGTATACACGATTTAGTATTCATTGCAAATTCTAGTCTTGTACAATACAAAATGAGCCTCAAACCACTCCCCATTTCCAACGCAAAATGAGCCTGTAAGGGCTCACTAGCGTAAAAATGTGGGATCGTTCATAC
>Ga0156050_156_pt1 | contig 26658 bp, 25 predicted proteins | sample RifCSPlowO2_02_FD_107703 | JGI IMG/M metagenome (GOLD analysis project Ga0156050, IMG submission 107703) | Candidatus Magasanikbacteria bacterium RIFCSPLOWO2_02_FULL_44_11
GCCAATATCCCCCGAAAAAACAACCCGCTTGGCCCCATCATTAATTTCTATAAAAGATGACCCAAAAATATGTCCGGCATCATAAAACGTCACTGTCACTGCCTCGTTGCCATGCTTCAGCTGCAACGGCTCATGATAATTCACCGGCTTCATCCTATCTACCACCATCTCAACATCAATTTCATTATACAACAAAGCCCGACCCGTCTTCTCGTGGCTGTAACGCATGATACGAGAAGCATCTTCCATCACCAACTTCGCGAGTTCCAACGTCGGCTGAGTCGCATAAAAATAACCGGTATACCCATTTTTGATTAAAAGCGGTAGCCGGCCGACATGATCCAAATGCGCGTGCGTGATCAAAACATGCGTGAGTTCTGCGGGAGCAAAACCAAGCGACTCTTCATTTTTTTCTTCGTTTTGTTTACCTCCCTGAAACATTCCGCAATCGACCAAAATCTTGAACGATCCGGTTTCCACCTCACTCGCTGAACCGGTCACCTCGTGAGCTCCTCCCCAAAAAGAAATACGCATACCAAAAAATCATTTAAAATCACCCGTATAATACTATAAGCAGCCAGTCTACACAAGATAGCTTTTTTATGGTAGAATGATTGTATATTCTATGCTACGTAACCCTATTGCTTCGGTCGAAATTGTTGAGCCGCCCATTGGTGAATTAACCAAATCAAAATCATCGTTCAAGCGGGCCTGCTTCACGAGCTGTTTGTTCATGATTATTTTTTTTATCGCGCTCGTGGTGGGCATACGCTTCTTGATAGGCTCCGGACCAAAAACAGTCAAAAATGTCACCACCAACTTTCCAAAAGACATCCCCATTTATGATAAAGACGCGATTGAGCGCATTACCTATATTCCTGGACAATATAAATATCGCAGCACCGAAATCGCCGCTGTTTTCCCAAAAATAATTTTATCGCCATTATTAATCCGCGTCCAAAACACCGAGCTGGTCACCAACAACGCAAAACAACAAAGAGATTTTTCGCTCGATACGGTTTGGCGGATAGTTGCCACGCCGGTGAGCGAACTTAAAGACACGGTGCAAATCGAGTGGCGGGATATCGACGCCGAACCGAGTTTTGTCTATAGCTATTATCGCAAAGAACTGACAAAAATCGGTTATGAAATTGATGATGAATCGCGCAAACGCGCACGCCAACATTTTTCTTTTGCCAATAGCAAAGGCATAACCGGCTTTTTGGTGGTCGAGGGTGATGAAGAAGCCAAACCGGGTACCGATTATGCTGTTTTAACGGTCAATATCCCTCTCGAAGACCGGCGTTAGAACTGAACATGTGATCCAAAAATTTTTTACCTCCGAATCAAAAACAGTCACCGGGGCGGCTTTACTCATTAGTTTAGCAACGCTCGCCAGCCGCGTCGTGGGTATTGCCCGCGACCGTGTTTTTGCGCACACTTTCGGCGCCGGCCCGGTGCTCGACGCCTATTATGCCGCTTTCAAAATTCCCGACCTGGTATACAACTTGTTAATTGTCGGCGCCCTAACGGCCGGTTTTATTCCCACTTTCACTCGACTCCTGACGCAAAATTCTTCACGAGAAAACGCCTGGAAACTAACCAATAATGTGATTAACATTATTGGTTTTTTAATCGGCGTGTGTTCAATACTGGGAGCGATTTTTGCGTCGCGGTTGACGACGATTATTTTCCCCGGCTTTGGAACGAGCTCACATGAATTAGCCAGCCAAATGACGCGCGTCATATTTATCTCTCCTTTCATTTTGGGAATTTCCATGGTTATGGGCGGCATCCTACAATCGCTCCGACAATTTCTGCTATATTCTTTAGCGCCGGTTTTTTATAATCTCGGTATAATTATTGGAGCGATAATTTTGGTGCCGCGCGTGGGACCGATCGGTTTGGCTTGGGGCGTGGTTTTAGGCGCCCTGCTTCATTTGATGGTCCAAACTATGGGAGCAATTTCGAATGGCTACCGCTGGCGCTGGTCGTTTCGGCTTACCGATCCCGACACGCGACAGATCGGCAAACTCATGATCCCTCGCACGCTCGGCCTGGGGCTGACACAGTTGAATTTAATTATCATGACCAGTTTTGCGACATTGCTCACGACCGGCTCGGTCGCGGTATATAACTTTGCCAACAATTTACAGGCTGTGCCAACTGGAATTATCAGCATCCCGTTTGCGCTCGCGGTTTTTCCTTTGCTCGCCAGTCTCGACGCCAAAGGCGATAAAGAAACATTTATTGAAAAACTCCACTACACCGTCCGCACCATTTTATTTTTGATCACCCCGCTCGCGGTTATCATGTTGCTGTTGCGCGCGCAAATTGTTCGCGTGGTGCTAGGGAGCGGCGCCTTTGATTGGGGAGCCACGATTGCCACGGCCAACACGCTGGCTTTTTTTGCTTTGGGATTATTCGGGCAAGCACTCATCCCCCTCTTTGCTCGCGCTTTCTACGCCAGAAGTAATACCAAAACACCATTTATCATTGGTGTGGTTGCCGAATTAATTACGCTGGGCGCGGCATATTGGCTCATGCAAAAATACGGTGTGGCCGGTCTTGCTTTGGGCGGATCAATCGGCGTCTCAATCAACGCCCTGCTTTTAGCGATATATTTGCGTCGTGACTTGGGCCGCTTGCATGGCCAAGAAACCTTGTTTTTTATCAACAAAATCGCTTTAAGCGCGCTCGTTATGGGATTAACGGTACAGCTCCTAAAGACACCACTGGGCTTACTCTTGAATCTTCGCTACTTTTGGGGTATATTGCTGCATGGCCTCATCGCGGGTTCAATCGGCTGTGTTGTCTATATACTCATGTTACGTTTATTGAAAGTGAAGGAAGCAGGCGAATTTATTAGTGGATTTAGAAAGCAATGGCTCAAATTCTCGCCGGTCAAAGAAGGTATTGATGAAGCTGAATTATAAGGATGCGCGTAATACATACAAAATAATTTACGCGTAGGGCCATCCATTAGGAAAATAAGAAATGGACCTTAGCGAAATTTATTTTGTACGTATTATGTGTATCCGTTAAAATATGAACAACCAGATTAGAAATTTCTGTATCATCGCTCATATTGACCATGGAAAATCCACTCTTGCGGATCGCTTTTTGGAATTCACGAAAACTGTTTCAGAACGGGAAATGAAATCGCAACTCTTAGATTCAATGGACCTGGAACGAGAAAGAGGCATCACCATCAAACTTACACCGGTCCGCATGCGCTATGAATACAAAGGTGAAGATTATATTTTAGACCTGATCGACACGCCGGGCCACGTCGACTTTAACTATGAAGTATCTCGCTCGCTCGCCGCCGTGGAAGGCGCGATTTTGTTAGTCGACGCCACGCAAGGCGTCCAGGCCCAAACAATCGGCAATTTGTATTTAGCCCTCGAACAAAATTTAACCATTATTCCGGTCATCAATAAAATCGACATGGCGATTGCCAATGTTGAAAAAACCAAAGAAGAAATTATAAACTTGGTCGGCTGCGACGCTAAGGATATCATACTCGCCTCCGGCAAAACAGGCGTCGGCGTGGAAAATATTTTAGCCGCCGTGATCGAGCGCATTGCCCCACCCCCGGCCGCCAACGACGCCAAAACTCCTCGCGCCCTTATTTTTGACTCCTCTTTTAACGAATATAAAGGCGTGGTCGCGTCAATTAGGCTGGTTGATGGTGAACTGAAAAAAGGCGACAAAATTTTCTTGATGTCCACTCAGGCCCGCGCCGAGGTTTTAGAAATTGGTTATTACACCCCAAAATTCCGGCCGGCGGAAAAACTACTGAGCGGCGAAATCGGCTATGTCGTCACCGGTCTTAAAGAAGTGCGCGACTGCCGCGTCGGCGACACGGTCACTACTTTGAACTCCGACAAAACAGGCGGCAACGCCCGACAAGCGCTTCCAGGCTACAGCGAAGTGAAGCCAATGGTCTTTGCCGGAATTTTTCCGAAGGAAGGCGACGCCTACCAGGAATTACGCGATGCTATAGACAAACTCAAACTAAACGATTCATCGCTTATATACGAGCCAGAGCATTCCCACGCGCTCGGTTTTGGTTTTCGCTGCGGATTTTTAGGTATGCTGCACTTGGATATTTTCCAAGAAAGATTAAAACGAGAACATGATTTGGAAATTGTCATAACCGTGCCGAGCGTCGCTTACCATCTCACCAAAACGAACCATGATAAATTAACAATCCACAGCCCCCAGGAAATGCCCGACGCATCGCACGTCGCCGAAATGCAAGAACCTTGGATGAAACTCGACGTTATTACGCCAAAAGACTACGTTGGCAGCGTCATGGGTCTGATTAATGAACGCAAAGGTATCTACATTACGACCGAATATTTAAGTGCCGGCAGCGACCAACGGGCGCTCTTGCACTATGAAATTCCACTCGCCTCGCTTATAACAGACTTTTATGATAAGCTGAAAACTGTTACGTCGGGCTATGCTTCGATGAACTACGAAATTAAGGATTATAAGCCGACCGATGTCGTTAAACTCGACATTTTAGTAGCCGAAGATCCGGTGGAATCGCTCGCGACATTAGTCTGGCGCGAACAGGCCTATGCCGTTGGTAAAAAAATCTGCGAATCGCTCAAAGAATCGCTGCCAAAACAGCAATTTGACTTAAAAATACAGGCGGCCGTTGGCGGAAAAGTCATTGCTTCCGAACGCTTGTCCGCGTTGCGTAAAGATGTGCTCGCCAAAATGAGCGGTGGCGACTACACGCGCAAACTCAAGCTTTTGCAGCGCCAGAAAAAAGGTAAAAAACAAATGAAAGCTAAAGGTAAGGTGGATATTCCAACCGAAGCCTACCTAGCCGTTCTCAAACGCTAACATTAAGAATATGATTAAGGTTGTCTTATTTGATCTCGATGGAGTGTTAATCAAAGACCCTATTTTTAGCACTGTGTACGCAGCCGAATTCGGGATTAAACAGGAAGATATGCTGCCGTTCTTTTCCCAAGAATTTATTGACTGCACAAGCGGTGAAGCTGACCTCAAAAACGCACTCCGTCCCTATCTAAAAACATGGAAATGGCGCGGCACGGTTGAGGAGCTTATCTCCTATTGGCTTAAACATCACCAACTGATTGATGTCCAAATTTTAAACCTTGTAAAAAGCGTTCGTGAACAAGGTATAAAGGTGGGTTTACAAACCAACCAAGAAAAATACCGCCTCCACCATATCTGGAACACGTTGGCTTTTAATAAGCGTTTTGATTATTTGTACGCGTCCTGTGAGCTCAAGGAACGAAAACCACATTCGGGTTTCTTTACCAAAATACTACAAGACCTGAAGCCGATTGAATCGAGTGAAATATTATTCATTGATGATTCCCTGCATAATATCGCGGTAGCCAAAGATTTCGGATTCAGAACGTATTTTTATGCTAACTATGAGGAGTTAAAAAAGTTTATTGAGACTCTATGAAACATAAAACATTGAAAACTCTGTGGACTCTCGTCGCCATCATCGGCATCGGCGCGCTCCTGCTGACCACTTTATTGCCGGCCTTTTACTAAAAGATTGCAGCACGTGCAATACACATAAAATAATTGTTCGATATTCCCACAATTAGGAGAATAAGAGGTGGGAACGTGAGAAAATTATTTTATGTGTATTGCACGTGCTTTCCTAAAACTGTATGAAAAAGTGGATCATCCAGGAAGCTCCGTCGGTCGATTTCATCGCCGCTCACCCAGAGTTACCGCCTATCGTCGTTCGACTGCTGTGGAACCGAAACATGCGTACCCAAGAAAAAATTGATGAATTCCTGAACCCGGATTATTCCACCGACATCTATGATCCTTTTTTGTTTAACGACATGGAAAAAGCGGTAACTTTGATTTTCGATTGTCTGGAAAATAACAAAAAAATTACCGTCCACGGCGACTACGATGCCGATGGCGTCTGCGCGGCGGCAGTCATCGTCACCGCTCTAAAAAAATTAGGCGCGGAGAGCGTGGGAATTTTTCTCCCCCATCGAGAAACCGACGGCTACGGACTAAACAATCGAACCGTCCAATTATTAAAAGACAACGGCACGGAACTAATCATCACCTGCGACTGCGGGATTAGCAACACCGAAGAAATTACTCTGGCAAAATCACTGGGGCTTAAAGTTATCGTCACCGACCACCACGCTATGCCGGCCACATTGCCACCGGCCGATGCTATAATCCACCCCATCGTACCAGGAGAAAAATATCCGGATAAAACACTTGCCGGCGGCGGCGTCGCCTTCAAATTGGTCCAGGCGTTATTAAAACGACACCACGAAAAAAATCCGCTGCTAGCCGACGGCCAAACGCATGAAGGTTTTGAAAAATGGCTTTTGGATATGGTCTCAATCTCCACCGTCGGCGACATGGTCCCTCTCGTCGGCGAATCACGAACCCTCGTGAGTTACGGCCTAACGGTCTTAAATAAAACCAGAAATATCGGCTTAAAAAAACTTATGATCGAGGCGGGTTTGTTCGACAAAAACAATAAACCAAAAAGAATTTTCGACACCCAGACAATCGGTTTTCAAATCGCTCCGCGCATCAACGCCGCCGGGCGGATTAACCACGCTAACGTCGCTTTTCAGCTCCTGATAGCTGAAACTGAAGAAGAGGCTGGTCGACTGGCAAGCGAGCTCAACCAGAATAATGTCGATCGACAAAAACTGACTGAAAAATTGGTAACCGCCGCCCGCGCGCAAATCAAAGCCACCGGACAAAAAGATAATCCTATTTTATACGCCTTTGGCGAAGATTGGGGAACCGGTATCCTCGGCCTCATTGCCAGCCGCCTGAAGGAAGAATTTTTCAAACCGGTTTTAGCGATGGGCATGAATGGAGGCACAATCACCGGCTCCGGCCGCAGCGTTCCCGGCTTTAACATGATCGAAACACTCAAAACCATGCCGGAATATTTTCATAAATTCGGCGGCCACCCCCAAGCTTGCGGTTTTTCATTAAAAAACAAAGACCTGTTGGAAGATTTCAAAAAGACATTATTAGTCAAAGCTGCCGATGGCACGAAGAATATAGATTTAACCCCGCAAATTAAGATCGATGCAATTGTTAATCTCGAGGAAGTCGATTGGAAGCTCTATGATTTGCTGCAAAAATTCGAACCGTTCGGCATGGCCAATGAAGAGCCACTCTATGGCGCGACAAACCTAACCGTCATCGCGGTCGAGCCGGTGGGGAAAGATGGTGTGCATCTGCGGATCCTCATTAAGCATAATTCACACGTTGTCAGAAAAACCATTGCTTTCGGTTTTGGTAATACAGATAAACATCCTTCCAACTGGCGAGAGCTCAAACCCGGAACCAGGATAGATCTGGCCTTCAACGTCAGCGTGAATGAATGGAATGGAAACCGTGAATTGCAATTAGTCGTCCAGGATATCCGTCACCCTTTATTTCTTTAAGTCTTTCTCAATCTCTTTCCACTTCTTCTTCAACCGTCTAATTAAATGATTCTTGAAATCCTCGGCTAAGTCTTTTTTAGCCGCATATTCCGCTACAGCCCTTTCCACCAATGCGTCGTACATTTCACGCGTCGGTCCGTCGAGTTGTTTAATGCTTTCTTTCAGCTCACTAAAGAGCGGTTCCAGATGAGCCGCCAACTTTGCGCGCATCTCTTTGCCTTTTGGAGTGGCGTTAAGCCACATAAGCGCAGCCCCAAGCAATCCACCCAAAAATAATCCGCGTTTAAAATTTCCCATACAATAATATTAAGTCCCGCAGCCTGGCGCCACAGCACCGCCGGCATTCAAACTAACCGACGTACCAAAACCCGGATCAAATGAACTGTTGCTTAATGTCTGTCCACATTCTGCCGGAACATCATTAAAGGCGGCGCAAATTGCATTTTTTACCGATTCGGGCGTTCGAGCAATTTGCACTTCCGTGCCATTGATGACCAAAGTCGGCGAACCCTGCACTCCATATTGATCATTCAGACCCTCGTGAATTGGATAAATCGGAAATTGTCCGGATAACCATGTCGACTGGTCTTTTAGCTTATCTAAAATCGCATATTTCTTGTTGGTGGTCGCCACACAACTGTTTAATTTACTTTTGCTGATACCGGCGCTCGTCTGACAGCTTTCTGTGTTGCCGCTACCGGTGAAACATTTCAAATAATTCTGAAATTTATCATTCTGCTCGCTCTGAATACAATACTGAACCGTGTTCTCTACAACTTCTTTTTCACCGTGCATGGCGTAAGAAACAAATTTAAGGTCGATGTCGGCTTTTTTCTTTAATAAATCCCAAGCCGGTAAATAAGCTTTTTCCATTTGCAGGCCGTATGGACAATACGACATAACGAATAACTCTACTTTTGGTTTATCAGATTTTGGCACGACTGGCGGAGGAGCCGGTTCGTTTTTAGCTGTCGCAATTTGTTGCACATTTACAGCCGGCGTATTGCTCGCGATCGATGAACCTTTTAACATCATCACGCCGAGAACTACAAATCCTATAGTACCCAACGACAACAGACCGCCGACCAACCCCACCACCATGGCGCTCTTCGGATCAAGAAGTTCAAAAAAACTTTTTTTCTCATCCATACAATTTTATATAATATGATTATTAACAAAATTAGAATACAACGCTTTCAGATATACTTCCGGCATTAATTGTAACGCATCGGCTGAATTCGTCAAGTCCACAACTTGAGCTTTTTTAGGCCGAGCCGAAAGAGGTTGTAAAGCAACGATTGTCTCTGCGGCCCTAAAAAGCTTACTTTCATACCAAGCATTATACCATGAAATAAAAACTCCGAACAGGTCGGTCGTGGTCAAACGCCCATGATAAGTAACAATAATCGGCTTGGCAGGATGTTGTCTTTTCCAACGAATAATATCCGGCACGGCGCCTAAAAATGGACAATGAACATTAATCACCTCAAAAGTATCCAGACTTTCAATAACCTGCTTCAGATTGGCGTGGCCGGCGAATGTCCGCGACGGCGCCTGAATATAAATTGCCTGCTGTGATCGCTCGTTAGGCCGGCTATATTGAAAAGTAAAAGCCTCAACCTCCAGACCGAGCCTGCTTTCAGCCTCGATCATTTGAAAAGCCTGGTCGCGAATAACATCAAAATAATGCCACGCCGCCGGAATAATATGCAAAATTTTCATATTAATTTTTTGGCGACGCAATGGACATTTGGTGAAGGCAACCTGGAAAAAAGAGATGACTCCCAAAAAACAAGCGCGTTCACAAAACCCTTGAGCCGCATAAACAGTCCTTTTGGCGCCATAGTTAAATTCAATGATTCGAAATATTCCTCGCCATTAATTTGCTTCACGCCGCACCGTCGGGCCGCTCGATCCATCAAAATAAAAGCTGCTATACCGAGCAGCTGTCCGAGGAGGTGTTCGCTATAATTAAATCTGATCTGTTTAAACCCATTTTCAGCATACAACCGTCTCAAAGACCGACGAGAAAAGTAATTAATATGGCCGGCATATTTTTTAGTCAAATCACCTTTCCAACCAATTGACCGACACCAGCGCCACAACGACAGCCAATCACCCTCACACGGCACAAACGAATAAAAAATACCGCCCGTTTTTAAAATTCGGCGCACTTCTAACGTCAAACCAGCCGCATCATCGACATGCTCCAGCACATCGAAAATAAACACCGCGTCAAAACTGCTGTTCGGATAAGGCATCACGGCACCACTCTGGTCGTAGACAACGCCGTCCGGCATTTTTCGCGCCGCTTCAATAGCGGTTGCGCTAATATCGCAACCATAACAATCCAGGTCAGGCCGCATTTTTTTTATGGTCCGAATAAACTGCCCCGCCCCGCAGCCAATCTCCAAAACCATACTGCCACCTGGTAAAGAGGCCGCCGCTCGAAGCGCTTGCCGCAAACGAAAACCGGTCGGTGACGTCACCGCCGGACTCGCATAACCTTTACCCCAAATCGATTGTTCGTAATTAAAACTCATAAGACTGATGCATAGCACTTTTCTAAATCGGCCACATGTCCATCCCAATCGTATTTTTGTATGACTGTCCGACGACCCGTCTCCCCCATCAACTTTCTTTCGTCGATCGATAAATTATAAAAAATATCTAAACTGACGCGCAAACTCGCTGCTGATCCAGGTTGGAATAATAGCCCCGATCCGACAACACGATTATGCAAGGCGGGTATGTCGCTACCAATTATCGGTTTGCCGGTTGCCATCGCTTCCAGCGCCACCAAAGAAAAAGATTCCCTATCGGAAGATATGATAACCACGGTCGCCAGACGATAATAATTTGCCAACTCTACCCGATCAGAACATTTTCCCGCGAAATAGACACGATCTTCGAGGGCTAAGCGCGTCGCTTCCTTCCGCAAGCTTTTTTCCTCATAGCCTCCACCGACTACCACCAACACCTCGTCTTGTTTAGCAGATTGCGACAGGCTGAACAAAATAATATCAAGTCTTTTTACAGACAAAAGATTGCCCACAAACAGCAAAATATTTTTATGGCGCCAGTCGGGCCTTAACTTTGACCAATCGGCTTCACCGGGCGCAAACACGTTGGTATCAACTCCGTTAGCCAATTCCATTAAAATATTCGGCCTCACTAAACAATTAAAGCCCGACGACTGAAAATAACCGACATCCGGCGTAATAATTTTTCTAGCCGCCCGAAAAATTAACGGAACTGCCAAAAAATCTGCCGGCCCTTGCACTAGACGTTTTAACCACGATGTCGGCCGGGCATCCATATGGTAAGTTACAATTAAAGGTTTACGAAAAAACCAACACGCCAAAAATGTAAACAGACCGGCCCCATAAAAAGGAAAGTGCAAATGCACCAGATCAGCGCGTCGCAGGCGCCAAATCAAGCTCGGCACCACCCCACCATCGCCAAAACGTGGCATTCCAAACAATCTTGTAATTATAAACGGCATGCCGGAAGTATCACGGTGATTATTCGAATGAAGAGTATAAACGGTTACGCTATTCCCCCGCCGTGCCAAGCGCAACGCCTCTTCATAGGCTACCTGCCCCATGCCGCCGCTATCGGGAGGAAAAGTCGATACCACCATGGCGATATTCATATTTATTTATCTTTTTCCGCCAAAGATAACTTGCGAGTCAAAAGAGTAACGTCACGTTGTAATTTTTCGTGTGCCACCATGTTTCGGAAAACAATAAAAAACAACAAAACCAACGCCGCATAAACGACTAAATCAGCGCCCCGCGCCACACCAACCAAACGAGCTAGAAAAAAAGTACTATCCGGCAGCAACACCACCGCGCCGGCAATAACCCAAAAAAATAACCAGCCGGCAGTGGAAACCAATGTTGCTTCCTCATTACGAAATCGCCGAATTACTTTAATAAAGGCCAGAAGAAAAAAAGCAATCAGGATGTATTGAATAGGTAACATATTATTTTCCAACAATTAAACGCCATATTAAATCCCCCACTATTTTTACCCCACCAAAGAACCCTTGTCCATAGGTGTGGTAGGTAATCTCCACAGGAACTTCAATTAACCGCAAACCGGCCTTTCGCGACTGACGGACAATTTCCGTATTGTGAGCCATGCCATCGAGAGTAATATGTACAGCTGCGAGAGCTTTCCGATTGAATATCCTAAAACCATTATGGGCATCGGTAAGCTTGACACCGCTGAACACATAATTTATCCAACGTCCCACCGGTAGAATAAGGTATTTTTTAAACAATGGTATCTGCGACCGCTCGTCCAAAAAACGCGAACCTAAAACAACATCTGCCCGACTAGCTTCCATTCGCTGTAGAGCCGGTTTTATATCCGCCGGATTAAATTGACCGTCGGCATCAAAATGGACAATGGCGTTGGCGCCGGCCAGGCGGGCATATTCATCGCCTGTTTCAAGCGCCGCCCCCTGTCCGCGGTTAATTTCATGATGCAACACCAGCGCCCCGGCTGCCCGCGCCTCATTATATGTGGCATCACCCGAACCGTCGTCAACCACAACGATACCATTATAACCGTGTTGTAAAAGGCCGCGCACCACACGGCCGATGGTTTTTTCTTCGTTATACGCCGGAACAACAATCAAGACCATACTACCTAAGAGAAGGACTGCCGAAATTATTGAGCATTAAAGCCTCGCGATGGGCAATGACATAATCGATGGTTTTACGCAAACCGTCTTCGAGCCGAACCAATGGCAGCCACCCCAGCGCTTCTTTAGCTCGAGAAATATCGGGAATACCCTTTCGAGTAGTAAATAACATCGGTTTCTCAAAGACCACTCGCGAAGCCGAGTTAGTCATTGCCACAATTGTTTCGGCGACTTCTTTGTACCGCACTTCTCGGTCGCCGCCAAAGTTAACTACCGAGATTTCCGGCTCGGCCGCCATCAGACGAACCATACCGTCAACCATATCGGTCACATAACATAACGAAGTTGAAAAAGATTCATCACCATAAATAACCAAATCTTTTCCTTGCAAAGCGTTGTAGATGAAATCAGGAATCATTCGTTTTTCCAAAAGCTGCATATGCGGGCCATAAGTCGTAAAAACCCTGGCCATCTTGGCATCTATCCCATGGACTTGGCGATATGTCTCAACGCAGGTCTCGGCAAAACGTTTACCTTCGTCATAACAAGCCCGCGAAGAGAGGTGCTGCACAATCCCCTGGTCGGTTTCTTTAAAGAAATTTCGTTTACTGATATCTTCACCATACACCACCGAACTCGAAGAAAAAACATATTTAGACCGATACTTAACGGCCAAATCGAGCGTACTGATCATAGAAAGCGAATTCGCCCGCAAAGCATCCATTTTCATCTTTTCAAAATTTTCAGGATTAGCCGAGCATGCCAGGTGATAAATTTCCTGAATACCTTGAAATTTAACTTTAAACTTATCAAGTTCGTCGAAACGGTCGAGATCAATCGGCAAAGTTACATCGGCATTAATAAATTCAAAATCGGCGTATTGCAATAAATGTTTGATGTTGTTAGGATGAGAATTAGTAAAATTATCGACGCAAATAACATTGGCCTCCTTCAACAACCGCTCACAAAGATGCGACCCGATAAAACCGGCCCCGCCAGTCACCAAAACATTTTTTTTCTCAAAAATTGGTATTTCCATAGAATGTCGATGAATTATCTTAGTTTAGTATACCATTAAGCGCCACCGCGATCAATAAACGACGGTCGAAGTCCCTTTTGGCACGGTGACTGAACCGGTTATAGTTCCGCGATAATCTTTGACCGAAAAGATTCCATCCTGTTTGTAAGCTAAAATAGAATATAAATTACCGGACGACTGGCGAACTAAACGCAAACGCCAAGGGTTTTTTGTATCGACAACACCGATGTAATCTTTATAAAAAGTTTCTGTATCCAAAGAGAATGTGTATTGGTTCATATTTGAACCCTGTCTAACCAACACAACTGCCTGCTCGCCATTGTCGAAAGCCAACGGCCCTAACCGCATATCTTCGACGACACCGGCAATTTTATAGGTATGCCGCCGCTTACTACTTTTAACAATATCCACTTCTGTTATCGTTACGGCGCCTATTACCGACTGTACATAAGTAAGTATTGAAGAGGATTTTCCGGTATCCCAGGCAACGACTTGGCCGGCCACTTCAAATCGAGAAACCAGACCACCTGTAGTCGTAAAAGCGGAAAAGATAGTCACTTTGCGTCTATTATCGTACTGTTCCACAAACACCTGATCCAAACCTATAAAACGGACTCTTTTAACCTTAAATGTCGGACTGTCGACAAAAGGCAAAGAAATTTCACCTGCAAATTTTCCCGCCGAATCGATAAAACGGACGTAGTAAAACTTATCTTGCTTGAATAACGCCGCCAGCATAATATCGTCAGCATTTGCGGCAAGATCAAATACCTGGGCACCCGGCAAAGACAGTAATTTTGACGACTCCCCCGTCGCAACATCAATACGCTCTACTTGGCCGGCATTGAAACGATATAAGACACCATGCGGAGCCTTCTGGATCTCTTCGGCCATAGTTTTTATGGATCGACCGATATTTATGCGCCCATATTTAATTTTACCTTGCTGATTACTATTACTAATTTTGACTTGATCGGTAGCCGACAAAAGCGATGACATGATCTGGGCCGGACTCAACGATGGCCGATATGATTTAAGAAGCGCGGCCGCGCCGGCGACAAGCGGCGCTCCAAATGAAGTGCCACGCCACTCGCCTCCGAATGGCATCGTATACCCATATTGCGGCGCGTAGCGTTCAATACTATAAATTCCTTCGCCGGGAGCAAAGACGTCTACACACGAACCGTAATTACTGAAAGTACTAACGCGGTCATCAGAATCAACCGAACCGACCGACAAAATCCAATTCTCAACCGATCCGCTATCGTAGCAGGCCGGGTAAACCGGTGTCTGATCAAGATCGCCGCTTTCGGCATCCGTGTGATTGCCCGCCGCCGCCACTATAAAAATACCCCGATCGTAGGCTTGTCTTAAGGCGTTGCGAAGCTGCTCGTTGTTTGAAGCGCCGGTAAAACTCATTGTAATTATGTCTGCGCCGTTGTTGGTAGCATAATGAACTGCTTTGACCAAATTAGTATACGACCCAGTGCCAGAGCTCCCAATAGCTCTAAGCGGCATAATACTAACCTGCCAATTCACACCTGTGCCGTTACGATCATTATTACCGACTGCTCCAACCAAACCGGCGATGACCGTCCCATGCAAAACCGCTTCGGCATCATCTTTACTGCCAAAAACCGAAGTTCGCGGGTCATTATTGTTTTCAATAAAATTCCAACCAGACACGTCGTCAACAAATCCATTATGATCGTCATCGATGGCATTCCCGGGTATCTCTTTGGTATTTTTCCAAATATTAGACGATAAATCCTCATGCAAAGTGTCTGCTCCTGTATCAATAACTGCCACCACTACCGCTTTTGAGCCGGTTGTAAAATCCCAAGCCTCCGACGCGCTGATTTTATTTAAAAAAGGAGCCTGACTAATAAAACCAGGGTCGTTTGGAACCCGAGCAAATACAAAAATTGGCAAGCCAATTTGAAAGATTACCAAGAGAACAACACTTGCTTTCTTAGCTAATTTCAGGTACAATTTTCTCATACTTTTCGGAGAAATGTACCCATAGTATACTATGTACAATCGAATTAAACAAATCACCCTAGCCATCGGCGATTTCGCCATGCTCCTCGCCGGTTTTTTTATCGCTTTGGCTATCCGCTATACTGAAATTCCGACCCGAGGCGCCAACGGTCTGACCTATTTCATGCTGCCTCTGTTCGGTTTGGCGATAGTTATGTTATTTATCGCCGGTTTGTACGATATCGGCAAGATAAAAAATGATCGATCCTTGCATAAACGGCTCGGCATGACCGCTGCCGCCTGGGTAATAGTAGCGGTACTCTTCTTCTATACAAATTCCGCCACCAGTGCCACCCCAAAAACCATCTTGATTTTGGTGGCTATCTTTGGATTCAGCCTCATCGCCTTCTGGCGCGCGCTCTACCACACTTTTATTTCAAAAAGTTTTTTATCGAGAAATCTTATTTTTGTCGGACTGGCACCGGAAGCGTTGGAAATTATTCAGCTGCTCAAAAAACAACCGGAACACGGCTACCAAGTAGTCGGCTGTATAGTTTCGGACCAAAAGGAATCCCTGCCGGATGAAATACCTTCTGCCAATCGATTGAGCGAACTCTTGGTAAAAATCCCCGTTGGTGCCGACACAATCATCGTCTCCCCTTCCATGGCGAATAACACCGCCGTCTTAGCCGAGCTATATCACACCCTTTTTCAGCAGGTCAGCGTGGTCAACTTGGCCGATTTCTATGAAGAAATTTTCGATCGTGTGCCGTCTTTTGTTTTTTCCGCCGCTTGGTTTGTAACCAATTTGCACGAACAACAAAAAAGAATTTACGATCGTATCCGTATTTTGACCGATTGCATCGCGGCGCTGAGTATGGTTTTATTTTTTATCTTAACTTATCCCTTGATTGCGCTACTAATAAAATTGACCTCCCGTGGACCGGTTCTATTCAAACAAATTCGCGTCGGCCGTGGTGCCAAACCGTTCGTCATGTATAAGTATCGCACCATGAAAGCCCTCACCACGAGCGGTAGCGCCGAAGTTACCGGCCCGCAATATGCCGCCAAAAACGACTCGCGAATTACGGCTGTCGGGCGCTTTTTGCGCAAAACACGCCTCGATGAATTACCGCAATGTTTGAATATCTTACGCGGCGAAATGAGTGTTATCGGACCGCGACCGGAGCGACCGGAGTTTGTGAATGAGCTGACCAAACAAATGCCATTTTATTCACTGCGCCATTTAATCAAACCGGGCCTAACCGGCTGGGCACAGTTGCAACATTCATATTACGGAACCATCAGCGAAAATCTTTTTAAATTACAGTACGACCTCTTTTATGTAAAAAATCGAGGATTTTTCCTCGATTTGGCAATTCTGCTTCGGACGATCAATATCGTCATCCGCTTCATGGGCCGTTAAATTTACGCGGCCACCCGCAGCTTCAGAATAATCGGTTTTTTACAGGTTGTTTTATTTTTATTGAGGGCGGCTTTGACGAGGCCGATAAACAATGGATGCGGGTGGAGAGGACGAGACTTAAATTCTGGATGAAATTGCGAACCTACGAAAAAAGGATGATCCTTGAGCTCGATTATCTCCGCTAAATTGGTTTCCGGATTATGGCCGACAAAACGCATGCCGGCCTGCTCCATATCTTCTTTATAATCATTATTGAATTCATAGCGGTGACGATGGCGCTCGTGAACGACATCGGTTTTATAAAGCTTCGCGACTTTACTTCCCGCCAATAAAGCGCAGCTGTAAGAGCCAAGCCGCATGGTACCGCCGTATTTATTATCTTTAATATTTTTTGCTTGAAAAGGATTGATGTGGATAATCGGATGTTTTGTCTCGGCATCGACTTCAACGGTATGCGCTCCCTGCAATCCAAGGACGTGACGAGCGAACTCAATCGTCGCGAGCTGCATACCATAACACAATCCCAAATACGGCAGATTGTGTTCGCGGGCAAATTTAATCGCGTTGATAATTCCTTCGATACCGCGCGTGCCAAAACCACCCGGAACTATGAGACCGCTAAACCCAGCCAACTCACGCACCGCTGCCGGATCAGTCTCAAATTTCTCGGCATCTATCCAGGTAAGCTCTACTTTGGCACCTTGAGACCACGCGGCATGTTTCGTCGCTTCGATAACCGATAAATAAGAATCGGACAATGTATAATTTCCGGTGCCAAAATATTTACCGACAACGGCGATCTTCACGGTCTTGGCCGTTTGTTTCATATTCCGGATAAACTTTTCCCAAGCCGGATTTTTGCGATTTTTATAGCGCAACCTAAGACGTTTGCCTAATAAGTCACTAAACTTTTGCTCTTCGAAAACAGCTGGAATTTGGTAGATACTTGGTACATCGGGCGCAGAGATAATTTCTTCTTCATAACGAAGACCACAAAGCAGAGCCAGCTTCTCGCGCCGCGGCTTATCGAGCGATTGACTGCCGCGCGCCACGATAAAATCCGCTTGGATTCCGCTACTATTTAACTCGCGGGCGGCTTGCTGGGTCGGTTTAGTCTTCATTTCCCCCAAGTGACCCGGTGTCGGCATGTAACTCACCAGCACGCAAATAACATCTTCCGGAGAAACCAGTTTCATCATGCGGGCCGCCTCTAAAAATAAAATATTTTGATATTCACCGACCGTGCCGCCGACTTCGATTATCATCACGTCGGAGCGCGATTCTTTGGCCGCGGTTTTTATGCGTTGCACGACTTCCATCGGGATATGCGGCACCACTTCCACGCATTTGCCTTTATAATACATACTGCGTTCTTTTTCAATAACGCTTAAATACACCCGTCCGGTGGTCATGTAATTGATGGAATTGATATCCGTATCCAAAAACCGTTCGTAATTGCCGATATCTTGGTCTGTTTCGTCACCGTCGTCGGTGACGAAGACTTCCCCGTGCTCGATCGGGTTCATGGTCCCCGCGTCAACATTGATATAAGGATCAATTTTGATGGCGGAAACATTGAGCCCGCGGTTTTTAAGGATGCGTCCGATCGACGCCGTGGTTACTCCCTTGCCTACTCCGCTTAACACCCCTCCGACTACGAAAATATATTTTGTTTTCTTCATACGTTCCTGCGCATCAACCACGTTTTTCGCTTTCCTCGGTCGCGAGACCGAGGGGCGGTCGCCTTGGGCGACCGAACCCGCTCAAAACGTAATTGATGCGCTACTAAAATCTATAAAAAAATAATCACAATTATTTTGCAGCCAAAATGACAGTTATCGTCGATTCAAGACCGTGTGAAAAAAGTATTTTTATTTGATACGCGCCTGGCTTCTTGATTGGCTTCGTGACAATTTTATCGAGCTTAACTTTATAACCGACCTTATCAAGAGCGGCGGCAATTTTTTCCGGCGTGACCGCGGCATAGAATACGCCTTGCTCGTTAGCCTTTTCTTGCAGGTCGAGCTCAAACCCATCGATCTTACTTGCCAAAGCTTGTTCGCGTTTTAGGTCATTCTTGACTTGTTTGTCCTGGCGATGGTGTTTCGCCGTAATATCCGCTATTGCTTTGCCTGAAGCCGGGATTGCCAGGTGATGCGGAAACAAAAAATTACGAGCATAGCCATCGGCAACCTCTTTGACCTCTTCAGCCCGCCCGACTCCTTTAACATCCTGAACGAGAATAACTTTCATAGGCCTTTTGACTTATTCATCAGCCTAGTATACTATATCCGCGCATCTTAGCCAAGACCTTATCATTTTTATGAACGATACACCAATTGCTGAAACAAAAAACAAAAAATCAGGTATCATTACCTTAGTCGGCAGGTCCAACGTGGGCAAGTCAACCTTGCTTAATACAATCATCGGTACGAAGATTTCTGCCGTGACCGATAAACCCCAAACCACCCGCAATGTTATTCATGGCGTTCTTAACCGTCCGGAAGGTCAGGCGGTTTTTGTCGATACTCCCGGCATCTTTAAAGACCATCATAACCACCTATCGGGACAGCTCACCGACAGCGTCTACGAAGCCCTCAAAGAAATCGACGTTTTGATTTATGTCGTCGACCCGACCAAACCGCTTGGCAGCGAAGAAAGATCTATTTTAGCCACAGTTCGACAGCAGCAAAAAATTCCTAAAATTTTAGTAATCAATAAAAGTGACTTACCTGAAAAAGAACGTGAATTTTACGATGATTATAAAATGCTGGCTGAAGAATTTACGGCTGTATTTGAGTTGTCAGCGCTAAAAAACCGCCATATCCAACCTTTGATCGATAAAGTATTCGAACTTTTGCCGGCAGGCGAATTGTTGTACCCCGAAAACCAACTGACCAATGTTGATAAAGAATTTTGGATTGCCGAAATCATTCGCGAAAAAATATTTTTGGCGCTACGCAAAGAAGTACCCTACTCGACGCACGTGATAGTCGAGTCGATTGAAGAAAAAACAGACGCGAAAAAAAATGTAGTGCTTGTTATCAAGGCAACAATTTATACGTATGATAAGCGTTACAAAGAAATGATCATCGGCGCCGGCGGACGAGCCATCAAAGAAATCGGCATTGCCGCTCGCAAAGAACTGGAACAAGCGACCAACAAAAAAGTTTTCTTAGATCTTCAAGTTGAAGCGGATAAACATTGGATGGAGAGACTATAAACAAAAGTAGTCAAGTACATTTTTCTTTTTGGCTAATATAAGCACAACAGATAGTCTCTTGTGAGACCTCATCGCAGGGCGTCCTCGCGGACGACCGAGATGGAAACAAAAAAGACCTCGCAAGGTCTTTTTATGCTGTGTCGCACAAGAGACTATCTGTTGTGCTTGCTTATTTCAACAACTCTAAAGCCTTTTCCAACACCTTATCCTCCCCTACCTGCACCGTTGAATAATCTACTTTCACTTCCACATCCGGCATAATCCCCTTTTCATTGATGGAATTGCCATTTGGCGTAAACCATTCGGCTACCGTAATCTTCAACGCCGAACCATCGGGTAAGGTTTCAAAATCCTGAACTGATCCTTTGCCAAAACTATTTTCACCGACCAACATCGCGGTTTTCGTATCCTGCAACGCGCCGGCCACAATTTCCGAAGCTGAAGCCGATCCACCATTTATGAGTACTACCGTTTTCATATCAACAAGTCGATGCTGTCCGATCGTATCATGTACATTTTCCTGGCCATCGCTAAAGCGTTCAATCACAATTGGACTTTCTTTGACCCATTCGCTGGCCATGTCTACAGCTGAATCAAGATACCCTCCCGGGTTATTGCGTAAATCCAGCACAATACCTTTTACGTTTTTAGCTTTGATTTCATCAATATGTTTACTAAATTGAGCCGGTGTCCGCTCGTTAAACTGCATTACCCGTAGATACGCGATATTGCCGGGTTTTATTTCCATCATAACAGCCGGTATATTTAATGTCGCGCGATGAATTGAGAAATCTTTTGGTTTGTCCCATCCGGTTCGCAAAATCATCAAAACTACCGTCGAAGTGGCCGGACCGCGTATATTTTGTACCGCCGTGTCTATATCCATTCCGATGGTACTTTCCTTATCAATCGCTAAAATTTTATCACCGGCCCGTACCCCGGCTTTGTCTGCCGGTGACTCTGGTAAAGGCGCCACGATCACTAATTGCTCATTTTTAATACCAATTTCCGCGCCGATTCCGCTAAATTGACCCGACAAGCTTTTTGCAAATTCGCCGGCCGCTTTAGGTGGAAAATAAACAGAGTATGGATCACCTAAACCATACACCATACCTTGTATCGCTCCATAAAAAATATCCGCGTCATTGACGGGCTGCTTAACATACTTGGCCTTGATCGTATCCCATACTTCCCAAAACTGGTTAAAGTCAACGCTGTTCGATTTATTAAGAGACCGATTGATATTTATAACATTACTAATATCAACTTGGCCTGCATCATTTAATATATTTTTCTTGATATACCACGATTGACCGGCAAAAATACCGGCGCCAAAAGCAATAATGGCGGCAATAATGCCGACGTATACCCCGACATAGCGGACCGCGCGAGTATTGGTAGGTGTTGGTGGATAATCCATAAGACAAGCTTAATCTTCAATTAAAGTAATGGACGCGCCAGCCTGGCGAAAAGTTTCATAAATATTTTCATAGCCGCGGTCGATAACATAAGTATTACGCAAAATAGAAGTGCCTTTCGCCGCCAGCATGCAAATGAGCACGTTCACAGCCGGGCGTAATGCCGGCGGGGCAATGATTTCATTGGCCACAAATTTTGTCGGTCCTTCGACCCAAACCCGATGGGTGTCTATAAGCGAAACCTGCGCGCCTAATTTTTTTAATTCCAGACTATAAATCACGCGATCCTCGTAAACCCAGTCATGCACAAGTGTCCGGCCTTTGGCTTTGGCTAAGATCGGTATAAACAATGGCAGATTATCTATATTTAGACCGGGAAAAGGTCGACATTCGATTTTGTCGGGCAAAGCCCGCAATTTGCTGGGAATAACTTCGATATCCACTAATTTAAATTTACCATTCAAAGACATTCTTTTATTATGAAAAACACAACGTTGACCCATAACTTCCAATTTCAACAACTCTAACGCTAAAAAATCTAGCGGACAACCCACGACGGTAACTTTTGAGTCAGTGGCGATTCCAGCCGCCAAAAAAGTCATAGCGACAATGGGATCGGGCATAACCGGATAGGCCGGCACCGGCTTTAAGTTTTTCACTCCGTTAATGATCAAAGTTGTTGATCCGATGCCGGAAATCTTCGCGCCGGCTTTTAACAAAAAATAACAAACGTCCTGAACCATATAATTTGCCGAGGCCATGGAAATAGTTGTGGTTCCGTCGGCAAAAACAGCCCCCATAATAGTATTAACCGTGGCCGTATCGCCAGATTCATACATTACAATATCGGCCGCTTTTAATTTGACGGGATTTTCTACTTCATATGCTTCGGGAGTTGTCTTAATGCTGATGCCGAATTTTTGCAATGCCAACAGATGCGGCCGTACCGTACGGTTGCCAAGCTTGCACCCGCCGGAACGATACAAAGTATATTTTTTTTCTCGAGCCGCTAATGCGCCTAATAAAAGCAGCGAGGCGCGTGTAGCGTCGCAAGCTTGACGGTCTATCATTTTAAGATTTAAGTCGGCCGAGGCGTCAATCACCAAATTATTGTCGTGGTCATGCTCGACGAGCACGCCGACGCTGCGTAGTAACTCAATTATTCTTTCTACCTCTTCAATATGCGGAACCTGACTCAATCGGACCTTGCCTCTGATCATGACGGCTGCGGCCAAAAGGGCTACCGCGGCATTTTTAGAAGATTGATTGATTAGTTTGCCAGAGAGTTTTTTTCCACCTTTAATCAAGACGTGCGACATATTTTTTATAAGAAAACCCGCTACGTTGCGGGACTTTACAGACTGTACAGACTTAAGTATACTCTAAACAATAAACCTTGGCAACACTTTGACACACGTTGACACACGTTGATTCACCTTGGCAACACGTATGGAATATCCCGGAGCTCACCTCATCAAACCGATTCGTCGCCTCATCCTCGTCACTTTCATCGTGGCTTTTTTTTTAATTACCCCGCTCATGTTGCTGTATACCACCGGCTATCGCTATGATTGGAAAGCCGGCATTATCCGTGAAACCGGCGGCCTTAGTATCGACGCGACGCCGGTCGATGCCGACGTCTATCTTAATGACCTGCCGCTCGACTCCTCACTCCCTATCAGACTTAAAAATATAACGCCAAAAAAATATCATATTAAAATCTCCGCTCGCGGGTATTTTGATTGGGAAAAAGAAATTATTGTAGAGCGCAAACAAACTACTTATATTAAAGATATCCAACTGCTAAAAAAAACTCAAGCGATGCTCTATGAAATTCGTTCCGGAAAAACAATTCTACTGGGCTCGACGGCAAAAGATACGCCGGTCAGTTTTTTTTGGTCAAACAAGCACCCGTTTTTAGCGGCCGCTTTTGGTCAAAACACGTTTCAACAGATAGTCACAGTAAACAGCGAGAACACGACTGAAATCAGCGCCATCACAGGACACACCATTACACGCTTGCTCTGGCGTGAAACTTCCGAGCCGGTTCTGTACTTAAGCACATCATCTAGTTTGAGTTCTTTTTACCCTCGCCTGCGAGAAGAGCGACCAATCATAAAAAATAATTTTCGGGACTGGTACATTGCCAACGGCACGCTTTGGACGCTATCCAAGGCCACTTCCACCAATCTTGAAATTATCAGTGATGAGCTTGGTTTTCACGGATTATTTGCCACCGTCTCCAGTACTGATAACTCGTATAAAATAAGCGACTATTTCTTTAAAGATATCCGTGCTAATCACGCCGTTCTAGAAAACGGCCGCGGTGAAATGATTATTATTCGTCCCGACAAACAATTCACGCTTAACGTGACCAGCTTGTTGGTCTCACCATATAATTCTTGGTGGCTTTTATGGAATGACGTTGAATTGTGGTCATATATTGAAGGCGAAAATCCGTTTTTGTTTCATCGGAGCGGCAATTCCTTAAAAAAAGTTATACCGCTCGATAAGTTTAATACGCTCGCCTTGCTATTTGAAAATGAAATAAAGGTTTTATATCCTTATGCCTATACACAGATTACTTTGCTTCAAAAAGACCTTAATGATATTGCCGCCAATCCGGAAATTCGCCAACTATATTTTAGCACCAACGATGGTCTTTACTCTTTAGCTTACTAATTTTATGAAACTAACCACTTTTACCGATGGTGGAGCACGCGGCAACCCGGGGCCGGCTGCCGCGGGGATCGTTATAAAAAATGACCGCGGAGAAACCGTGGCCGCTTTTGGAGTATGGCTCGGCCATCAAACCAATAATTACGCGGAATACACCGCTTTGCTTTCAGCACTGCAAAAATCGAAAGAATTAGGAGCGACCGAAGTCGATTGCGTGCTTGACAGTGAACTTGTGGTTAAACAAATGCGCCGTGAATATAAAGTAAAAGAGCCGACATTACAAAAACTGTTTGTCCAAGTTTACAACCTGGCCGAACAATTTAAAAAAGTCACTTATCAGCACGTCAGGCGCGAAAACAACAAAGAAGCCGATGAGGAAGTAAATAAAATTCTGGATCAACAAACGCAATGACAAAAAAATCCCGACAGGCTCGGGATTTTTTTAACCATGATTTTTTATAATTCATCGCGCAGATCGTCTAATATTTTTTTAGCATTTTTACTAAGCTTGCGAGGAACACGAATTTTCACTTTAACGTACAAATCTCCCCGACCTCGGCCATCCAAACGCATAATGCCTTTGTCCTTGAGACGGATCAATTGCCCGGATTCGGTGCCATCCGGAACCATTATTTTTACCGGTCCCTCGAGCGTTTCTATTTCAACCGTCGCCCCCAAAGTTGCGTCGGCAAAACTAATTTCTTTATCAATGTAAATCTCGTAACCTTCGCGGTGAAAAACTTTGGATGGTTTAATATGAACCGCCACAAACAAATCACCCGAAGTGCCGCTGTGCGGAGCTGCCTCGCCGTGGCCGGTCAATCGGATTGACTGACCTTCATCAATACCGGCCGGAATTTTTACGTGCACGGTGGTTGATTCCATCAAAATACCGTCGCCACCACAATGGACACATTTCTTGCTCGGAAACTTACCGCGTCCGTGACAGGTTGAACACGTGACCAAAGTCTGCATAGCACCCAAAAATGTCCGTTGCGTTTGAACGGTTTGTCCGCGGCCATGACAGGTCGGACAATTATCAATTTTACTCCCCGGCTCTCCACCGCTACCACGGCAAACGTCACATTTGGTTTGTTTGCGTAAGCTAATTTCTTTTTCTACACCAAAAGCGGCTTCTTTAAAATCGAGCGCGACTTCCACCTGTATATCTCGACCGCGAACATCGCGCGCGCCATCTCCCTGTGAACCAAAGCCAAACATATCACCAAAGACATCACCGAAATCCATACCACCAAAATTAAACGAAAATCCGCCGCCACCTTGGCCGCGAGCCGCCCGCATAAAGTCCTCCCAACCGGCGCCAGTACCAAAGCCGCCTTGCTGTTCAAAGTCAGAGCCAAACTGGTCGTAGCGTTGACGTTTGTCGGCATCGCTCAAAACCTGGTACGCCTCATTTATTTCTTTGAACTTAGCTTCGTTGCCGCCCGGCCGGTCCGGATGGTATTGCATCGCCAGCTTTTTAAAAGATTTTTTTATTTCTTCGGGTGAAGCGTTTTTATCAATGCCTAATACTTTGTAATAATCCTTGGGCATAATTAACGGGAAAATTCGTCCCATTCGGCTTTTAGCTCACCAATAATTTCCTCTTGTTGATCTCTTTGTGACAGAAAAGGGAGATTAATAACAATAATAGTCAACCTGTTCACCATCCACTCCAGGAACGCTTTTCTGCTCTGGCCATTGACCAGCGGATTTATTTGCAAAGCCTTTACCGCGTCGGTAAGTTGATTGGCTTCCTGTTGTATTAATTCATTATTTCCCCCCGGTAATGTTGTCTGATGGAGAAGCTTTAAATAGATGTTCCAAATCCGCTCATCTTCAGCCGTTAATTCGGCAACGTCCGTTATATCTTGCGCCGTACCATCAGTATCTTTGCGCTTCTCTACGACACGCTTGATATGATCGTGAAAAATATCTAAACGAGCTTCGAGGGCCTGATCATTATATTCGGACATATTATTTTTTATCTTTATCATCAACAACCTCACCCTCGATCGGTCCATCCTTTTTGTCGTTTGGTTGCGGGCCTTTGGCTTGTTCGGCTTGGTACATCTTCGTACCTATTTTCTGAGCGGCACTCGATAATTCCTCCGCCGCTTTCTTGATGGCCTCGACATCGTCTTTATCTTTCACTTCCTTCACTTTTTCTAAAGCATCGTTGATTGCCTTCTTTTCTTCTTCAGTCACAGCAACTTTCTTTTCTTCCACATCTTTCATCATCTTTTCCGTCGTGTAAACCATGGTATCGGCGATATTGCGGGCTTCGATAAGCTCTTGTTTCTTTTTGTCATCGCTCGCATGCAACTCGGCATCCTTTTTCATTTTTTCAATTTCCTCTTTAGAAAGTCCTGAAGAAGATTCAATCTTAATTGATTGTTCTTTATTAGTGGCCTTATCCTTCGCCTTCACATGCAAAATACCGTTGGCATCAATATCAAACGAGACTTCAATCTGCGGCACACCGCGTGGAGCTGGTGGAAGTCCGGTTAATTCAAACTGGCCTAACAATTTGTTGTCGGCAAACATCGGACGTTCACCTTGGGCCACACGAATCGATACGGCGGGCTGGTTGTCAGCGGCCGTCGAGAAAACTTGTGATTTTGAAGTCGGAATAGTGGTGTTGCGCTCAATGAGTTTCGTGAAGACCGAACCCATCGTTTCAATCCCCAGGGATAATGGCGTCACATCCAACAACAGCACGTCCTTAACATCGCCTTTGAGTACGCCACCCTGGACAGCCGCGCCAATAGCCACCACTTCATCCGGA
>Ga0156050_101_pt3 | contig 22800 bp, 25 predicted proteins | sample RifCSPlowO2_02_FD_107703 | JGI IMG/M metagenome (GOLD analysis project Ga0156050, IMG submission 107703) | Candidatus Magasanikbacteria bacterium RIFCSPLOWO2_02_FULL_44_11
TTTATGCTGTTTGTTTAATACCTATTTGCGCGTCTGCTGACCGCTCTCGCTTAAACTATATGATTATATAGGCTGAACGAGGATGAGCGGCCAAGCCTTTGCCATACACCCTTATATGCGCACGGCCACCTTGTCATAGCAACACGTCAAAACATTATCAATTTTGCTAAATTAAGTTTGACATTCTCTACTAGAATGGTATACGCTAGCTCAAGATTTATTTTTATGACCATCCAGACTCAAGAAACTACTACACAACACATCCGGCCTACCTGGGACGAATACTTTATGGAAATAGCCCGAGCTGTCGCTAAGCGGGCAACCTGTGACCGAGGTCGTGTCGGTTGTGTCATCGCTCGCGACAAACAAATTCTCGTTACCGGCTATGCCGGCGCACCGCGCGGCATGCCGCATTGCGATGAAGTCGGTCACCAAATGAAAACTGTCACGCACGAAGATGGCCACGAAAGCCAGCATTGCATGCGCACAGCTCATGCCGAACAAAACGCCATTGTCCAAGCCGCCAAAGTCGGCGTCTCGATCGATGGCGGCACCTGCTACTGTAAAATGACTCCCTGCGCGGCCTGTGCCAAAATGATGATCAATGCCGGACTCAAGCGTGTGGTCTGCGAAAAGCGCTACCACGCCGGGCAAGAAACTGAAATCATGTTTAAAGAAGTTGGCGTCGGCCTTATCTATTTTGAAGAATCAGTCGAAGCCTATGCCCGCCAATAAAATTATTCTTGGTTTTGCCGGCGATCTAGCCTCGGGCAAGGGCACTGTTTGTAAATATTTGGAACAAAAATACGGCACCCCGTCATATCGCTTCTCGACGATACTTCGGGCGCTGGTTGATAGGCTCTATATACCCCAAAGCCGGGAAAATTTACAAAAGATTTCACAGGTGCTCCGCGAAAATTTTGGCCAGGACCTACTAAGCAAGGTTATCGCGAAAGACACTTTCAATGATCCGCATGAGCTGGTAGCCGTGGAAGGCATCCGCCGACCAACAGATCTGACCTACCTTAAAAGTAACCGGGCTTTTCATCTTATTTATATTACGGCGGATCCTAAAATACGCTGGGAGCGTTTGGTTAAGCGTAATGAGAATACCGGCGACGATAAAAAAACTTTTGAAAAATTTTTGGAAGATGAACAAGCTGAAGCTGACCGGCTTATAAAAGAGCTCGGCCAGAAAGCGGAATTTGTTATTTCAAACAATAAAACATTCAAAGAACTGTACGAACAAACCGAGGCCATCCTCGCCAAACTTCGCCGGCGTTAGCAAGCTCCGCCAACCGGCGGAGTTTTTTGTTTTGGCCTCAAAATAAAATATGTGGTATACTATTGGTATTATATTTTTACTATATGCCAACACATACCCTAACCAATCCGGCGCTTAAGCAAATTATCAAACGCGCCGATGAAGCTTATATGGATTATCTCAAAAAAATGAAAGTTTTGGAAAAAAGAGCCCGAGAACTTTTTGAAAAGATTGAAGCGGAAAAGAAAGCGGCGATACGTGGCAAAATTAAAAAACTTAAATAGTTTACATTTTTTTATGTTTGCCGGTAATTCACAAGAAATACGACGATCCCCCGTTGAATCACGACGCGTGAATTTGCGATCCTCTCCTGAAAGAGCGGGCAGCCAGGAAGCGGATGAAGCGGTAGCCGCCGTGAACGCACGTGAAAAGGCGGCTCTTGGTTTGCCCGATAAACCTAAACACTACCTTGATAGGATTAAAAGCACCAGTGAAAACGAAGCTTCTTTGCGAGAAGCGGCCGATATCGAGGCAGAGATAAACACAGCCTCTTCCAGTTTACATGAAAAAATGGCTAATGCTCATCAGGAATTAAAACGTGCCAACGAAGAATTCAGACAAGCTTGGCACAAACAAAAATGGGATAAATACGCTAAGGCCAAAGAACCAAAAGAGACGCCGATACGCGTTCCGGAAAATAAATTGAAGAAAAAAATAAACTCCCCCAAGACCAAGAGCGACATTTTGCAGGATAAATTCCACGCGGATTTTAAGAAAGATTGGGACAAAGAAGTTGTCGCGGTTGAAGCAAACGAACAACCAGCCAAATTGGAAAAAGAGTGGCTGAACCCTGAACAAAAAGAAACGGGTTTTGATGTAGCGCGTGAAGGGGTAGAGGTCATGAAAAAAACCGAAAAGATGAAAAAACAATTTTTAGCGGAGCTTAAAACGGCCCGACTTGATAAAGAAACGATTGCCGCCGCCAGTTCTTTGTTCAGCGATCTTCACAGTTCCACCGCATCTGCCGAAACTATTGCCGGGTCCATGAATATTCTGGCGGCTCGCGGAGTCGATCAAAAAAATCTTGATGATGTTCATAACTTCATCAAAGAAAACTTTCCGGCTATGCTACCCGGCAGTGAAATACTACATTCTTCAGAGGCCAAAATAGGCGACGCCGGATTGGAGCAGGAATGGGCCGAGGCCAGCTCGGAGCGTTCGGTAATTGAAGGGAAAAAAGTGAAACAGCTCTGGTTGGAAACTTTCGATGATTTGGAAAAGAAATTTATGGCCGAACCGAGTAAAGAAGGCGGCAATGTGGCGGTGGCGCGGGCGATACTCGCCGCGGGAAAGAGCCGTGAAGAAATAATCGAGGCAGCTCAAAAATACCGGCCGCAATTTCTAAAAAAATACCTGCCGGAAAACTGGGATTTTGATCGGGCTAAGGTAGAGATTCCAATAAAAACGAAATCTTCCCCGCCAGACCGGCAACCGACCACTATTTTCGCCGCAATTAAAAATTCTTGGAAAAAACTTCGCGGCAAATAAGCCTAAATACGCAACCCGGCTGGTGCCGGGTTTTTTATTTGGCAAACTAATTTTTTTTTGCTATGATTGGGTTATCAAAAATACTATGCACGTCACATTCAAACGAATTGACTCGACTCTCCCCCTTCCGGAATATAAGACACCGGGAGCGGTGGCTTTTGACCTGATTGCCCGTGAAACAACCGTTATTCCGGAGCGTGGTATCGCCCGCGTCCCCAGCAATTTTATCGTCAAAATTCCGGTCGGTTATATGCTTTTAATACGTGACCGCTCGAGCACCTGCCAAAAAAAGGGGCTCTTTTGCACGGCCGGGGTGATTGACCAGGATTATTGCGGCGACTCCGACGAGCTCCAGGTGCAGTACTACAACTTTCTCGACACACCGGTCACCGTGGAGCGCGGTGAACGCCTGGCGCAAGCAATTTTCATTAAAATCGAAAAAGCGAAATGGCAGGAAAGCGCCACTATGGCTACCAACAGCCGCGGAGGATTTGGTACTACAGATTAACTATATGCCCGAAAAATCATCCGAAAACTTTGCCGAGAAGCTTGCTGCAATAACCGAACGCTCGGACGACAATTTCACCGAATTACAAAAAGAATTGGAACGGCTGGTTAAGGTTGCTAAAAAACGAGCCGATTCCGGTGATGACGAGAAAGAACAAATAGCCGCGCTAAAAGCGAAAATTAAGAATTTCTAGAATGACTTTCCTAATGATATGTCTGAACATCTATCCCCTTACATCGAACCAAAGAAAGATTTTCCTTTTTTACCGCTTGAGCAAGAGCAGGCTACGCTTGATGAAGCCATAACTGAAACCGAGACCGCCGTCATTGATCACATTAAACATGGTCAAAACCTTTACCGGGAAAGTATTGGCGAAATCAAGCGCTACCAGTCTGAAAAGCAAATAGAAGTTGATGATCTGACCAGCCGCGCCAAAGAAGCCGCTGCCAAGCATTTTTATGAGCAACATTTAAATCTGGTGGCTCTATATAATTTTTGGGAACCTTCAGTTGACCTGGCGATTAAAAAACTTTCGGAAAATTCCAGGGGGCTGTACCGTGAGTTTGTTAGTTCGTTGCCGCCCGATTCCCTGGATTCGTCCGCTGAAATGGTAAATGAAATTTGCCAAAGTTATGAATCTTTTAGTAAAGGATCGCTGCCAAAAGATTTATCATCATTTTTAAAAAAATACTATGATCCTTTCCGAGAAGTGCGAACGCGCCTTACGCAGAGAGATTCGAGTAAACGAAGAACACAGCCGGCATCCAAAACAAAAAACACTTTTAGTAAACTTTGGGATAGAATAATCGGTGAGTCTTTGCCAAATTAAAAATACACACCTTATGGACGCTTATCTCAATATCGTCAAGAGGATCCTTGAACAAGGGGAACGCAAGCCTAATCGCACAGGTGTGGATACGATTGCTATCGCGGGGACCCTGTTTGAACACGACATGAGTAAGGGTTTTCCGATGCTCACCACCAAAAAAGTGCCTTTCAAAGCCGTGGCCAGCGAACTTGAATTTTTCATCAAGGGCCTGACCGATAAACAATGGCTCCAGGATCACAACAACCATATTTGGGATGAGTGGGCCAACCCGAAAAAGGCGCCTTATGGCCACACGCCCGAAGCCAAAGAAAAAATGAAGCAGGAGCGCGACCTCGGGCCAATTTACGGTTTCCAATGGCGACATTTCAACGCGCCATATGAAAATTACGATACCAACTACGCCGGCCGGGGCATTGACCAGCTCGTCAACATCGTGGCGAAATTAAAATCCGACCCAACGGATCGACGCATGATCGTTTCAGCCTGGAACCCGTCGATGCTTGGTGAAATGGGTTTACCGCCTTGTCATTACGCCTACCAAATAACCGTCATTAACGGCAAACTCAATTTGCTCTGGAACCAACGCTCCGTCGATACCATGCTTGGCCTACCCTTTAACATTGCGAGCTACGCGCTGCTCCTGCACCTTTTAGCCAAAGAGTCCGGTTTGCAAGAAGGCCGCTTGGTTGGTTTTTTAGCCGACGTTCATATCTATGTTAACCACTTGGACGGCGCCAAAGAACAACTAGCCAGAGATCCAAATACCTACCCCCTACCCACGCTCGTGACCGAGCCGTTCACTGCTATCTTTAATTGGAAAGCGGAAGACACGAAAGTCGTGAATTACCAAAGTTTTCCAAAAATCGCTTTTGAAATCGCCGTCTAAACTATGCCTATCGCCCTCATTGCTGCTGTGGCCGATAACGGATGTATCGGTAAAAAAAACCAGCTCCCGTGGTATCTTCCCGAAGACCTCAAACGCTTCAAACAATTAACGACGGGTAAAGCGGTTCTCATGGGCCGTAAAACCTGGGAATCTTTGCCTGAAAAATTTCGCCCCCTGCCCAATCGCGCCAACATTGTCATTACCAGACAACCAGAGTTGAACGTCCCGGCCGGCGTGGAGGTTTTTTCGGATATTAGAGCCGCTTTTCATAAATACGCGGACAGTGACATTTTTGTTATTGGCGGGGCGGAAATTTACCAACAGACGATTACCGACGCTGACATTCTTCATATCACCGAAGTCCATCAGGTTATTGATGGTGACGCTTTTTTCCCGGCAATAGATAAAACGATGTGGAAAGAGACGGCCCGCGAAAACTTTCCGACCTATTCCTTTGTAACCTATACAAAAGTATGACCAAGGGTTGTTTTATCATGATTGACGGCATCGACGGGAGCGGCAAAAAAACACAACTCGACCTTTTGGTTGCTCGACTAAAAAATTCCGGTTTGACCGTCGAGACAACCGACTTTCCACAATACGGTACTAAAAGCGCCGGATTGGTGGAAGAGTATCTGAATGGCGCTTATGGTACCGCGGAAGAGGTGAGCCCCGAACAGGCCTCGATTTTTTATGCCGTTGATCGCTATGCCGCCTCTTTTAAAATCAGAAAATGGTTACAAGAGGGAAAAATTGTCATCACCAATCGCTACGTTGCTTCTAACATGGGCCACCAAGGCGGTAAAATTGCCGACCCTGTAAAGCGTGAAGATTTCTTTCGTTGGAATGACCAACTTGAGTTTGGTATTTTCAACATTCCCAAGCCTGATATCAATATTATTTTACACGTCACGCCCGAGATTGCTCAAGAGCTGGTCGATAAAAAGACGGCTCGATCATATATCCAAGGAGCGAAGCGAGATATCCACGAAGACAATTTAAGCCATCTGCGTAATGCCGAACAAACTTACCTGTTGATCACCAGACTCTTCCCGGAATATACCTTAATTGAGTGTGTCGAGGGCGGCAATCTCTTGTCTGTTGAAGAAATCCAGAAAAAAGTCTGGCAGTTTGTCGAACGGCGCTTGAACAACCTTGAAATCGTCACTACCTAAAGCTTGTTTGCTTTCCAAAGACGATGCTGCTACAATAGACATGTAAATTACTAACCTTTCAATGTTAATCTATGCTCGCCGACATATCGGAAATTATCTCACAAAGTTTCAAGTTATACCGCGGCAATCTTGCCACTATGTTATTATATGGGTTATTGTTTTTGCTGTTAACACCAATGTACTACATTCTTTTTTTTATAGTCGCCCTGGTATATGGAATTTTACTTTTTTCGGTCGAGTCAACTTGGTTATACCTGCTCATTACAATCGTCTTAGTTTTAGGAAGCTTTATCCTAGCTATGGCAGTGCAAAATGCGGTCACTATATCTTTTTTTCGAAGGGTCCAGAACTTTTTGGGCAAAACGCCATCACATACTCTGCCGGTAAAGTCGCTAATTTTCCCGGGAATTTTATTAAACATTTTGGTGGGGTCGGTTATGTTTGGCGGTCCTTTGCTATTGATCATTCTTGGTTTCCTTTTTGACCGTTGGTTGGTTATGTTTGGCGGTGCTTTGCTATTGATCATTCCCAGTATCATTTTTGTCGTTTGGTTTTGTTTTGCAATGCAAGAATTGATTTACGAAAATAAACGTGGTGTTAAAGCCCTTAGTTCCAGCAAGGATCTTGTCGCGGGCAGATGGTGGACAATTTTTGTCAGGCTGATCGCGCCGCCAATTGTATTTGCCGTTGCTTTTATGGCCGTTTATATGGTCATGGGACTTCTTTTTGGCCTCATTCCATCAGATATGGCACGTCTTATCCTGATTGTGTTGGCCAATATCGCCTTAAGTATTGTCTTCGTTCCTTTATTGGCCATACCGCCGATAGTCTTGTATTTTAGCGCCCGCGAAAACCCAACGGTTACAGCTCCAACCGCGGCAACCTCCGGAAATCTTGTTTAAATTCTTCATAATATCAGCCCGCTTTCGGCGGGTTTTATTATTGCCAAAAATTAGTTATAATGCTAACCTAGCTGCAATTGAACTAACTGTTTTATGTCAAAATTTATTACGATTATTGGCCTCGAGGTCCACGTGGAAATCAAAACAAAATCGAAAATGTTTTGTGCCTGTAAAAACGACCCGTTTATCGATACTCCGAATGTCCATATCTGTGAAGTGTGCCTGGCTCACCCGGGCACGCTACCGGTTCCGAACCACTCGGCGATTGACGCGACCGTGAAAATTTCTAAAGCTCTCGGGTGCGAAATTGCCAAACTTTCTAAATTCGATCGGAAGCATTATTTTTATCCCGATCTGCCAAAAGGGTACCAGATTTCCCAATATGATCAGCCGATTGGTGAACATGGAAAAGTTGACTTGAGTTTTACGCAAGAAAAAAATCACCGCACTACTGCCACAATTGGCGTGCGCCGAGTCCACTTGGAAGAAGATACCGCCAAGTCATCGCATGGGGTGGGTGGTAACACGCTTATTGATTTTAATCGGGCCGGTGTGCCACTCGTAGAAATCGTTTCTGATCCCGATGTCCAAAGCGCCGCCGAGGCCAAAGCCTACTGCCAGGAATTACAAATGGTCTTTCGTTATCTCGGGGTCAGTGATGCCGATATGGAAAAAGGACAAATGCGCTGTGAAGCTAATATTTCTTTACAAGATGAATCTGGTTTTGAATATGTAGATGGAGAAATCAGGGCGCTGCCGGGGAAACAGTTGAATGCCAAGGTAGAAGTTAAAAATATTAATTCGTTTCGTGCGGTTGAGAAGGCGATCGACTACGAAATTGCTCGCCAGACCGCCATGATAGAAAAAGGCGAGAGTTGGAAACAGGAAACCCGCGGCTGGGATGATGCGAAACAGGCGACCACTCACCAGCGCTACAAAGAGACTGCGGCGGATTATCGCTATTTCCCCGAACCGGATATTCCACCCTTTGAACCTTTGAAGCTTGCGCCTAACGTCGCCATCACCGAGATGCCGGGTGCTAAAAGAAATCGCTTTGCATCGGAATACGGTTTTTCATTGGCCGACGCCTATCTCCTGACTACCGATAAAAAATGGGCCGACTACAGCGAAAAAGTCATGAGTGAACTGGAGGAGTGGTTGAACAGCCTGCCGGAAACTGAAATGTGCGCGAAAACAGGTTTAAAGGATAAAAATGAAGCCGTTTGCAAAACGCGCGCCGATTTGGCGCGCCTGGCCGGAGGGTGGCTGACCAGCAAACTCATGGGGATGCTCAATGAACGCGGCCAAAATATCGTCCAATTAGCTGTTAAGCCGGAAAACTTTGCGGAGTTGATCTCCTTGATTTACGCCAACCGCGTTAATTCCACAAACGCGCAAAAGATTTTGATCGACATGCTTGATTCAGGAGTCGATAAAGACCCCAGCCACATTATGGAAGACAAAGGTTATGGACAGATCAGTGATGTAAACAAACTTGGAAAAATTATTGATGTGGTCGTGACTGACTATCCGCGACAGGTTGCCCAATTCAAGGCTGGTAAAGAGCCACTCATCAAATTTTTGATTGGTATGGCGATGAAGGCTACCGAGGGCAGTGCCGATCCGGTCATTGTCGAAAAAATTCTTCGAGAAAAGATGAAATAATTGCCGAACTGGCGGCTATAACCGTGGCGCCGAAAAGAAGATGCCGATACTAAAGCAAGAGAGTTTGGGAAAATAAGGATACACATAGCTTAAAACAACATATCGCAGCCCGCTCGCGCGGGCGAGATCGAAGCAAAAACCGCCCAAGGGCGGTTTTATGCTGTTTGTTTTAGGCTATGTGTATCCTTATTTCACAGATCGTAATGCTTCTCTTAAGAGCTGCTCACTCGTCTTTCCATTCGCATCCAGCTTTTTAACCGCGTCGCGAGCATCGAGAACGGAGTAGCCGAGTGTGACAAGGCCATCGATAACATCGGTCACCGCGTCGCTCGCCGCCGGCATGGCCATGCCATTATCTTTCATGCCTTTTGCGACTTTGGATTTAAGATCAACAACAATGCGTTCAGCTGTCTTTTTACCGATGCCGCTTACTTTTGTTAAATAGTCTACATCACCGCGACCGATGGCCACCGTGATCTCTTCGACGCTACCAAGCGACAATAAATGCAGGGCGGTTTTAGGACCAACCCCACTGACCGATAAAAAATTTCTAAACAAAGCTTTCTCGGCACTGCTGGCAAAACCAAACAAATCTAAGGCATCTTCCTTGACCGATAAATAAGTCGTCAAAATTATCATACTCCCTATCGCGGCCAATCCGAATGCCGCTTGGCTGACCAACACCCGATACCCGACTCCACCGCTCGTCATAAGAGTCAGTTCGTTGTTATTTTTACCAATAATTTTTCCTTCAAGTAAGGCGATCATACTTATTTTTTCTTGCTTACTAGCCGATTCCGGCTAACCCGGATCAGACCGCCGCAAGGGATAATTTCAATACCGGATTTTTCGAGTTCATCGAGCCACAGATTCATCCCCAGGGAGTCCGATGCCATATGGCCGCTGACAATCACGTTCAAACTGCTCTCGGTGGCTTTATTCATAGCGTCGTCTTTCATGTGCATCGTGATGACGGTGCTGATGCCATAGTTCGACAACGGCTGATAGACTTTGCTGGAAGGGTTTGTCCCCCCGGTCATCTCGACAATAAACTTTCCGGTGCGATGATGCCCGCTGCCGGAAATTATTTTCGGGCCGGCGCCATTTTTCTTTGCTTGCTGGTACTCGGGCAGCTCAAGCAGCGCTTCAATGATATCTTTTATGAATTCCGGTTTCTTTTTCTTTAAGTGTCCGCTGATGAAACTATCGACCATGTTATCCGTAATGGTGTGAGCGCTCAGGAAATTTATGTGAAGAAGTTTTGCGATATCGACTACCTGAAAATGATTGGCCGGATGGGTGCCGCGTCCGATTTCACGCATGCGGTCTTCGAACATCTTCTCGGCGAGATGGACCGGCACACCAATGCGCTCATAAACATCTACAACCATGTCCATCACGTCCTGCAAATTCGCCAAGGCTTTTCCGGTCGGATGGTGGGAAATGACCAAATCAACCGGCGTTCCGCGCTCGTTGAGCTGGCTCGCCAATAAAATATCCGCCGCGGATATGTCAATGCCGGCCAAAATACGTTTGACTTTTGTTTTACCGTCATCAACATGGACAGCACTATCGGGGTAAGGGTTGGTCAGACGGTCGGTATCAAAATATTTTCTTTCATTTTCGCCCAATTCATCGTATTGTTTTTTCACTCGGGTAAGATGTTTTTTCACCCCCGAAATTCCCCGCGGATCGTTTTCTATGCCTCGTTTAACTCCCAGGTCAAAGATCTGTTGTACCGTCATCATAGCCATACAATTTTATATGATTAGTTTAGCTGTATAGTAGTGAAATAAGCCCCATCTGTCAAACAAAAATGTCGCTTTCAGGGGTTGACAAAAGCCCTAAAATCTGATATACTGTTCAGGTGTGAAAATCATTAATTTTAACCGTTTTAGATTCTTCACCACGATACAATTTCCTGTGCCGGTCGGTATCGGTTTTTTAGCTAACTTACCCCACTTTAGTCCCTAAAGCTATTCCCTAGCTTTTTTGTTTTTTTATGGAAAATTCCACTTTAAACAAGAAAACGCTGCTACTCGTCAATACCGCCTCGAAAAAGAAGAAATTCATCATCCAGCGCTTAAAGAAGCTCGGCATCAAACTGGTTGTTTTGAATAAAGAAAAAAATTGGGCCGACCAATATGTTGACCACTGGATTTTCTCCGATACCTACAACCACAATGAATCAATTGCCGCCATCCAAAGCTTCATTAAAACCCATCCCAAAGTGAAAATCGATGGGGTAATCACTTTTTGGGAAGACGATGTGCTGCTCACTTCCAAAATAGTGGATCGGTTCGATTTTATCGGCATACCCCTGGAGGTCGCCAAAAATGTGCGCAATAAGTTTTTGTTCCGCGAGTTTTGTACGACCCACAATATTCGCTCCCCAAAACACAAAATGGTTCGTACCATACGCCAGCTCAAAAGCGTCACCCGCTATATGTCCTTCCCGTTGGTCATTAAGCCCGCTTATGGAGCGAGCAGCGCCTATGTCGTGAAAGTCACCAACAAAGATGAGCTTGTTAACACCTATAATTACATAAAGAAAAACATTTCGACCGATTCGGAATCGGCTTTGGCCGATGGTTTGGATATTTTCGTGGAAGAATATATCGACGGCGATGAAGTTGACATAGACATCCTGATCCAAAACGGAAAAATTAAATTTTATTCGATCGCCGATAACTTCAATAAAAACCGCGGCGAATTTTTTGTGGACAGCGGCCAATCAGTACCTTCCAGCTTACCGGAAAAAGAGCAGACCGAACTGATCGAAATGGCCGAGCAGACGCTGGAAAAATTAAAAATTCAAAATGGCTGTATCCACTTTGAAGCAAAATCAACCAAACATGGTCCAGTGCCGATCGAAATCAACATGCGTATGGGCGGCGATTACGTTTACTCCTATGTTAAGGGCGCCTGGAATGTCGATTTGATCGAATGTGCCGCTAAAATAGCCATGGGTGAATATATCACTATAAAAAAACCCGATCGCCCATATAAATTCATCGTGGGCTGGGATTTGTACCCCGAATCATCCGGTTTGCTGGCCGAATTAAGCCTGTCGGCAGAATTAAAGGGAAAAGATTATCTGGAAGAAATTGATGTTTACAAAGAAGTTGGCGACTCGGTGCTTTTGCCGCCCGAGGGTTATGAAAGTCTGGGGTGGATTACAGTGTCTGGAGACAATTTACTAAATGCCCAGGACAACATGAAGGCCGCGCTCGGTTTTATAAAGTACAAAGTGGTCCACTTTAATCAAGAGTCGGCACTTGGTAAAACGGCCAGAAAAAACCGTCTTTCGGCGGCGGTTTTCAAAAAAGATTTGTTGTTACAGGCGGCTAAAATTGAAAAGGTCCGTCGTATTTCCTTGCATGACCAGCGTCGTCTGCATATTGGCATTGCCGCCAATATCTCGGGTGACATGGGAAATTATTACGGCGACGACCTCAAAGAGGTGGCTTTCGCCGTCGATCGTGAACTGACCAGGCGAGGTTATCTCACGACAATTTTTGATTTTAATAATCTCTCCAAAGTTTTCAATGAGCTGCGCCGCAGCGATGTCGATCTGGTCTTGAATATCGCCGAAGGAATCAACAATACCGATGTCCTCAAACCACAGGTGGCGGCAATTTTAGAAATGTTGCATATCCCATACACCGGAACAAACTCATTTAACCTGGCCTTGTGTCGGGACAAGATCAGACTTAAAAAATTATTTTCTTTTCACAATATCCCGACACCAAAATGGGATTACGCCTACGACGTTAAGGATGCTATAAAACCGGATCTCCAGTACCCGCTTATTGTTAAGCCGGCAAACACGGATAATTCCGAAGGTATTACCCATGAATCGGTGGTGACCAACGAGAAACAGTTGCGCAAGCAGCTGAAATATGTGCTCGTGGATATGCAGCGTCCCGCCCTGGTCGAGGAATATATCCATGGTGATGAATTTGAAGTGCTTATTCTCGGCGACCGTAAAGATGCCATCCAGGTACTCCCTCTCTCTAGAACCGTTTTTAAACCGATTCGCGGACAAAAAAAATGGTCCATCTACACTCAAGATGCGAAATGGTCGAAAATTGGTTTAGGGAAAAGATTCACCATTCAACGTCCGGCCAAAAATATCAGCAAAAAGCTGGAATCGTTGCTGACAGAAATCGCGCTCGATGCTTATAACATTTCGCACTGTAAAGATTACGGCAAAGTGGAGCTTCGCGTTGATAAGGACGATAACCCATATGTAATCGAAGTCAATCCCAATCCGCCAATCAGCGCGAAATCAGATATGACATTATCGGCTGAAATAATTAACATGAATTACGGCGACCTGTTGGAAGAAATTATCCGGTTGTGTGTCAAGCGCTATAACCAGAATAAATCTTTGTATCATCGACTGATTAGTTAACTATGACTTCATTTCGAATAGAATGTATAAACGATTTAGCGGCTGCCAAAACCTGGTGGGAACGTTTTTCTCCGCGGAAAACACTATACGACATTTGGGAATTTCGCTATTGCTTTTACAAACCGTTTCAATATGAGTTATTCTTTTACGTTGGCTATGTCGGTAATGAACCAATCGGACTTTTAGCCCTACAATACAATTCTCGCCATGAATTATTTGAACCTTTTGGCGGCAGCTTCATGTCGAACATTCAGGTTTTTTGCGACGAAAAACATTCGAAATATGTTCCCAACTTTTACGCCGCCATTCCGTCTCCGGCCGTGCTCACCGATATTGTTGGCTGTGACCCCTTTACGATGAGTCTGCCTTTTTCAAACTATCGCTATATTCTCGACCTAACAGCAATAAAAAGTGGCGAAGAATATTTGGAAAAATGCGTTAATTCCAAATTTCGCAGCAATGTTAAAAGACGCGTAAAATTAATGGAGGAGACCGGAATTCAAGTCACCAGAAACAATTTTACCGATATTGATAAGCTAATCGAACTTAATCTTAAAACTTTTCCCGACTCCAGTTTTAATAAGCCGCACCGTCCGGAAATATTTCGTGATTTGTTACGCCAAAATTTTAACACGGAGCTACTGTCTTTTTCGATAGACGGTAAAGTCGTCGCCGTTTGCCTGGCTTTTGTTTTCAACGGTATTTATCTGAACATTAACATGGGTGCGGATAAGTCTGTGTCGCCACACTTGTGGACCTATGTTACGTTTTATAAGCTCCGACATGCGATTGAGCTCGGCTGCCGGCAATTTGATTCTGGAATGGAAGACTGCTCCTGGAAGGAGCACTGGGGACACGGTAAATTACCAGAATATAAATTTTATAAACCAGCCGTGGTTACTTTACCACAGCCCACGACAACTACGGTATGAACCAGACACTCCGTTTTGAAATTATAAAGGATCTGGCTGCGGCCCAAAAAATCTGGGAATCACTTTCACCCCACGAAACGATCTACGACGATTGGGATTTTAGAAATACTTTCCACGCCTATCATAAAAAGGAATTATTTTTTATAGTCGGTTACCAAGACACGGAAGCAGCCGGTTTACTTGCCCTCCAATACAACAATGATCAAAATTATTTTGAATTTTGGGGTGGCAGCTATATGGAAGATAACCGCGTGATGGTAAAGCCGGGTTACGAAAATCTTATTCCGGAGTTTTATAATTTTGGCGGCACTTTAGGAAAACCGTTGCGCCTCGAATATATCCGCGGTAATGATGCCTACACCACTTCCCTGCCGTTTCAAGATTACAAATTTGTCTTGCCGCTAAAAAATTTTAGCGACACAAACGATTATCTCGATGCCGTCTTTAGCGGTGAATCCAAGAAAAAGCTGGTTAAGCGACTAAAAAAAATTGATGACCTGGGAGTCACTATCGAAGAAGATAATTGGGCCGATTTAGAACTTTTGATCAATTGGAATATAGCCGCCTTTTCCGACTCCGCCTTCATTGACCGGCCGTTTCACAAGGAAATTTTTCGGGATTTACTCAAACCACACGCTACTTTTCAGGCGCGTTTACTTACCTTCAATATTGGTGGGAAAAAACAAGCGGTAACGATGGGCCTGGTGTACAATAAAACTTATGCCTCGGTCAATCGAGGTATTGATCCGGAAGCGGATAAAAATGTACGCGAGTATATCCACGTAAAGAAAGTGGCCGACGCTCTCAAACTAGGTGGCGAGCTTTTTGACGCTTTTGTCGGCGACTATGGCTGGAAAGAACGGTGGGGTTGCCAAAAAATCCCGCAACACTCCTTTATTACCTCATCTACCGAACGAGTTTAACGCGCAGCTCGGCATCTCCGATTTTCAATGTCTCACCCTGATTGTTTGCGGCAACCATCTTTTTGGCCAAAACATTTTTGGCGATCTCGTCGTGTGCTTCTTGGAACAAAGATGCGAGCTCGGTATCTGCCGTATCATACTCGACTACGACTTTATCTTCGATAGTTAATCCTTGGTTTTTTCGTAATTGGTTAATCGAACGAATTACTTCGCGCGCCAAACCTTCTTTTTTCAAAGCGGGCGTCAATTCCGTATTAAGGGCCACAGTTATATGGTTTTCTTCTTTTTTTAGCCAATTTTTGCAAAGCGCGACTTTTTTAACCAATTTAACTTCCTTAATGTTCATCTCATCGGCGATAATTGCCAACAACCCGGAATCTAACGCGCCTATCTCGGTCTTACCTAATGGTGAAAGCCCAATTTCAAGGCTGCTTAACACTTGGCGCACCTTAATGCCCGCTTCGGCGCGCAACGACAATCCATATTCGACGATTTTTCTAACCCCGACCATCTGTTTGAGGGTGACATCAGTCAATAATTTCTTATTAAAGTCCGGCCACATCTCCAAATGCACGCTTTTTTGTTCGCCGGTAACGGTCTGGAATATTTTTTCAGCGAGAAAAGGCGTAAAAGGCGCCATGACTTTTGATAAGGTGGTCAGCACTTCACGAAGCGTCGCGAGAGCCAGGGACTTGTCGGCCGCGTCGTCGTCTTTGAAGCGATCACGGGAGCGGCGCACATACCATTGGGATAATTCCGTAATAAAATCTAGAATGGGTCGGGCGGCTTGGGCCAATTCGTAGCGTTCCATATGACGAGTGACCTCGTGTACAAGGACATGCAATTTCGCGATCACCCAACGGTCGAGCGCGTGGTTGCTCGTTTTTTTGGCATACTTGCCGTCGTTGAACATGGTATAAAATTCCAACACATTTGTAGCCGTATTGATCAATTTACTGAAAACTTCGCGCACACCGGCTTCCGAAAAATTCAAGGCCTCGGCTTCGACGACCGGCGAGCTCATCAAATAATAACGCACGGCATCGGCGCCATATTTTTCAATTACCAATTCCGGCTCCGGATAATTTTTCAATCGTTTGCTCATTTTTTTACCATCTTCGGCGAGCACAATGCCGTTAACGACCACATTCTTGAAAGCCGGAACGCTCCGCTTTACCGATGGTATGGCCGGCTTTTTGCCGCTAGTGAGTGCTGTTGCGAGCACATGTAGGGTATAGAACCAACCGCGAGTTTGGTCCTGGCCTTCGGCAATAAATTCCGCCGGAAACGACGCTTCAAATTTCTTTTTATTTTCAAACGGGTAGTGCCTTTGACCGTACGGCATACTGCCAGATTCAAACCAACAATCCAGCACTTCGGGAATACGTCGGTATACTTTCCCGTTTTTCGTGATAGTCAGGTGGTCGATCAAATGTTTGTGCAAATCGGTAACTTTCTGGCCAGTCAACGATTCAAGCTCATCGACGCTGCCCACACAAATAATTTCTCCATCGGGACCTTCCCAAACCGGCAGTGGCGTGCCCCAATAACGACTGCGGGAAATTGCCCAATCACGAGCACCATCGAGCCATTTACCAAAGCGGCCTTCTTTAATATGCTCCGGCACCCAATTGATGGGTCCGTTATTTTTTATGAGCTGGTCTTTAAGTTCGGTCACTCGCACAAACCAGCTGGTCGTGGCGTAATTCAAAAGCGGTGTATCGCAGCGCCAGCAATGCGGGTAGCTATGTTGGACTTTTTCTTTCGCAAAAAGTTTGCCATTGTGAGCAAGCCATTTAATAATTTCAACATCGGCTTTGGTCAGATCGTCCTTCGGCTTTACATCCATATCCGCGAAGTCTTTTACCGCCGGGATGAACTTTCCTTCCATCGTCACATGCTGCACCAGGGGGATTTCTTCGGCCTTACCAACAGCAAAGTCATCTTCACCAAAGGCCGGGGCAATATGGACAATGCCGGTGCCGTCGGTTGTCGTCACAAAATCGGCCACAACCGTGCGGAAAGCATTTGGTGTGTCCTTAAAGTAAGGGAAAAGCGGCTCGTAAGACAAGTCCGCAAGCTCCACACCCTTAAAACGTCCGACTTCCTTCCATTGTTTACCAACAAAGACGGTTTCGGCACGATCTCGAGCCACGACATAATGGCCTTCTTCTCCGTCTATTGAAACGAGTACGTATTCAATATCATGACCAAGCGCGAGAAGTACATTCCCCGGCAAGGTCCAGGGAGTCGTCGTCCAAGCCAGGTAATAAAATGGTCCGGGAAGATGTTCGAAAGCAGTTTTTGATTTTGTGCTGGGAACAATTTTGAATTTCGCCGTCACTGCCAAGTCCTTGACATCCTTATATCCTTGCGTGACTTCAAAATTCGACAACGTAGTCACACAGCGCGGGCAAATGTGCATGGCCTTATACCCTTTATAGATGAGTTCGCGGTCCCAAAGCTGCTTGAAAACCCACCAAACACTTTCCATATAGGAGGGGTCCATGGTTTTGTAGTCGTTTTCCATATCAACCCAGCGACCAAGGCGATGGATGGTCTTTTTCCACTCTTTAGCATACCGTAACACAGTCGCCCGGCAGGCTTCGTTAAATTTCGCGATGCCAAAATTTTCAATATCTTTTTTGGTTTTCAAATTCAAATCGGCTTCAATGATGTTTTCAATCGGCAGCCCGTGGCAATCCCAACCCCAGCGACGCTCCACTCGGTATCCGCGCATTGTAAAGTAGCGCGGCACCACGTCTTTCATGGTCGAAGCGACAATATGGCCATAGTGCGGCAAACCGGTCGCAAACGGCGGGCCATCATAAAAAACATACGGCTTTTTTTCCGAACGTTCGGCAACGGACTTTTCAAATGTTTTATCTTTATCCCAAAAGGCGAGGACCTTTTGTTCTTCTTGGTTGGCGTTGTACATAGTTAAACAAAAAACACGCTTAAAATTGCGTGCCAAGAGTCACCGACATTTGTCGGGACGGTACCATCTTGTGCTTTCACTTATTTGCAGCGTTGACGGGCTTACCCGAGGAGGTCTACTTCCCGTCTAGAGGACGGATTTCTACTCCCAGCTCCCCGCTGATAACGGGTAATCGCTTATGTTTTAATTGTATTCTTAAACTGCACTTTTGTCAAAATCGTTTGTCAAAATCGTTCTCTCCTTCTTTAGAAATGAGCAACCAAGATGCCCTAACAAGGTTAATTTCGATTTAAACCAGTATGGCGGCTCGATTTTTTAAATAATCGTCCAAATCGAATAAATACTCCAAAAGTTCTCGCCGCTCTGGCGCCACTTCGGCTTCCGGAAAATTTTGTACTTCACGGGTTATGGCTTCTTTTAGAGAATGGATTTTTTCAACCGATCGTGGCAGCGGTCTATTATCAAACTTATCAATTTGACCTTGCAATTTATGCATTAAATCTTCCAATAATAAATTATTCGTGCGTGTTCTTTGGCACCAGGCAATCAGGTCTTTTTTAGGAATTGGTTCCCGTACTTCTTGCTCTTTTATGCCTTCGAACGGTGTATGATAGAGTTCTTTTTTCATAGAAATTTAATGGTAGTCACTTCTGATTGTAAATGAAATCCGCCAGTTGGTCAATCTTATCGGGCCACTTCATATCGGGCCATTGCCAAACTAAGTAGTCGTGTTATAATTACCCCCATTATACTCCTATGCTTTATATTGCCTCCGATCACGCCGGGTTTCAGCTAAAAAAGACCCTGGTTGCGTATTTAACCAAGGTTCTAAAAATGCCGGTAGAAGACCTGGGACCAAGCTCTTTTGATGAAAATGACGACTATCCGGATTTTGCCCGGGCGGTAGCCGAACGAGTGGCTGAAGTGCACGAAAATCGCGGCATCTTAATTTGCGGATCTGGACATGGTGTCTGTATTGTAGCCAACAAATTACATCGTATCCGAGCGGTGCTTGGTCCCAGTATCGAATCGGTAAAATTCGCTCGAAAAGATGAAGACGCTAATATAGTTTGTTTGGCTGGCAGAACTTTATCAGATGAACATGCCCGCGCAATCGTCAAAACTTTTTTAGAGACGCCTTTTTCAGGCGAAGAGCGCCACGTCCGCCGATTACAGAAACTAGCTGAACTCGAATAATCTATGCGACCTTCAGTTTTTGCTCCGGCGGTTCTGGCCCACACCTTTCTGGAATTCGAAAGCCAAATTAAAAAAATTGACATAGGGCTTTTTCCATATGTGCACATTGATGTTATGGATGGAAAATTTGTCCCGCATACCTCATTTAAAGAAATCGACCGCCTAGAAGGATTAGCCAGCAATCTCCCCTTTGAGCTGCACCTGATGGTGGAAGATCCTTTGGCCGAGCTCGAGAAATGGGCCGCTGTCGGCAACGTCTTTCGGATAATTTTTCATATTGAATCTGGCCGTAATCTCGATGTGGCTATGGCTTTGGCTGAAGACACCGAGCTGGCGGTTGGTTTGGCTATCAAACCCCAGACGCCTCTTTCCTCGCTTGTCCCCTACCTCGATCGGATTGATGTAGCTCAATTCATGACCGTCAATCCCGGCGCGCAGGGAGAAAAATTCATAGCTGGCGTGCTCGAAAATATCAGTGAATTTAACAAATCTCGTGAGGGAATTTTGACCAGTGTCGACGGTGCGGTCAATCTCACGACCCTCCCCGAGTTAATCAAAAGAGGCGTCGATATTTTTACCGTCGGCAGCGCTTTTAGGCATGCTCCCGATGTGAAAAAAACCTACAAAGCGATGAAAGCAATGATAGCAAGCCAAAAAATTAATTAGTCTTTGTCGTATGTATGATCTGATTATTATAGGAGGATCGGCGGTCGGATGCTCGGCGGCGATTTATGCAGCGCGCCGCGGCCTTAACTTTAAAGTTGTCACTGATGATATCGGCGGCGAAGTAGCTTTGTCGGGGCAGGTAAACAATTGGCCCGGCATTCTGGATATCCAGGGCTACGAGCTGGCCCAGCAATTTTATGCCCACGCCAAATCATACGGCGTTGTCTTTGATCAAGGCTGGCAAGTTACAGCTATCCGGCCAGAAAAAAAACGCTTCGCAGTCACAGCAAAAAATGCTGTCGATGAAGTTAAAACATATGAAGCTAAAACCGTTATTATTGGCAGCGGAATTCATCCCCGCCATCTCAATATACCGGGGGAGAAAGAGCTTTACCATAAAGGCGTCACCTATTGTACGGTTTGCGACGGACCCTTGTTTAAAAATAAGGTGACCGCCACGATTGGCGCGGGAAACAGCGCCCTTGAGTCCGGTTTAATGATGGCGACTCTGGCCAAAAAAGTTTACGTTCTGACCAAATTTCCCAACACCGCGAATACACAGGGCGGTTTTCCAAAAGGAGAAAAAATCCTGATTGATAAACTAAAAGCTATGAGCAACGTAGAGATCATTTATGAAGTGGCAACGACAAAAATAATCGGTACGACCAAAGTAGAGGGCCTGGTATATGCCGATGCCAAAGGAAAACCTCGAGAGCTGGTGGCAGACGCCACGATGGTACATATTGGTATGACACCGAATTCGCAATTTGCCGGTATTCTCAAAAAAAATAACCAAGCAGAAATTATTGTTGATAACCGGTGTCGAACGTCCGTGCCGGGCATTTTCGCCGCGGGCGACGTCACAGATATTCCTTATAAACAAATAGGTATCGCCGCCGGACAAGGCATTGTTGCCGCCCTGGCGGCAATCGAGTATACTAATAGGTGGACAGAATAATTTTTATTATGCACGATCTCATCACCATCGGCGACCCGGTAATAGATACACACGTTCAAATCGCGGATAATCAGGCGTCGGTACAAACCAATGACCGTGAAGAGAGTTTTTTGTGCTTTCCCTATGGCCAAAAAATTTCTATTAACGACAGTTTCCAGGCTCTGGGGGGCAACGCGGCTGATGTTGCCGTTGGCGCCAGTCGGCTTGGGCTCAAGACCGCGCTTTTAACGACGCTTGGCGGTGATGCCGGAGCACAATTGGTATCGACCAAGCTACAGGCAGAAGGCATAGCCACCGATTATATCATGACTGACCCAAAAAGTTTGACGCGTTATTCAATCATCCTTAATTATAAATCCGAACGGACAATTTTGACTCATGCCGATAAGCGAAATTATGCCTGGCCAGATAATGTTGGCGGCGCAAATTGGTTGTATTATTCCGGCCTGGGCGCGGGTTTCGAAAAGGTTCAAAAAAAGATTCTTCAATATTTAAAAAACCATTCATCAACGCGACTGGCCGTGAATCCCGGATCGTACATGCTCGAACATGGTCGAGCGGCCTTAAAAGACGTCTTATTGCAAACCGATTTGCTATTTGTAAATCTTGAAGAAGCCGAAATATTAAGCGGCACCACACTTGCCAAGCAAAAAAGCGTGGAAGCGTTGCTGCGAGCCTTGTTGGCGCTCGGTCCGGATGAAGTAGTCATAACTGATGGAGAAAAAGGCGCTTGGGCAAGCACCAGCGATGAGTGGTGGCATATTGCGGCCTTACCGGTGAAGGTTGTCTCTAAAACCGGAGCCGGCGACGCTTTTGCCTCCGGATATCTCGCGGCCCGATTCTACGAACACGATATTAAAAACGCCTTGCAATGGGGCATTGCCAACAGCTCTGCCGTAATCGGACAACATGGCGCCCAAACCGGTCTTCAAAACAAAACAGGCCTGCTCGGCCTGGTTAAAAAATATTCTTCAGTTACACCTGTTAAACAAGGGTAAAAGCTTTGGAAGTGTGAATACCTTTTAGGCGGTTCAATTCGTGTTTGCGACCATTAAAAAAGTCCGGTGCTTGGCAAACGGCTTCATACTCAAGATTTGGTCCCAAAAGGCACAGGCCATGCTCAAAATGACGCACACGCGCGCGAATCTCATCGGCTAAAGTAGGATGATCATGCTCGGCCTCAGCCAAATTTCGCAAGTGGCCTAAGGTCAATTTAATATCTTTTATCAAATTTTTAAAATCTTCAACGCGGGCCAAATAATGTTTTTGTTTCAAGCCCGCGATGTCCCGCCTGACGTATTTACGCAAGTCAACTTGCATATCGACCAGTGCCCGACATAACTCACCACGATCTTCCAAACTGAAAAAACTGGCCGGTTTGCCGACGTGTAGATCGCGGAAAGAACCGCCGTATTTTATAAAATCGTGATACTTATTGGCTACCGCCTCAGAAAGTTTGGGTAATAAAAAATGTTCGCCAATATCCGTTTCGGCCGAGGCCATGAGTTCCCGAAAGGCTTGGTTCCAAGGCCAGATTTCATAACCAAAGACGATCATAGTATCTTCCAAACTTTCGAGGCTGCTGGCGGGGTTATCTTTTAACTCCCGAATGGTCTGGGCGATTTTTTCTTTCCGATCTGCTGGAAACAAGGGAGGAAGGTGCTCAAAAAGATGTTTGAAAATTTCTAAGGTTGATTGCATATTGCGTGATAATAGGTTGCTATTTGTATATAATAACACTCTTTGGTGTTTGCTCCAAGCCAACGATGTGAAAACCTGGCGCTTTGAGCGACCGGAGAACGCGGTTGGTCTAGGCCATACTATTCAAAACGGAACAAGATAATGATGGAAGCCATACCCAAACCGAGCCCCAGAAGTTCGAGTTGAGTGATATGTTCTTTATAGAAAAATGCCCCGAGTAAAAATAAGCTCATGACGATGGTCAACGAATAGAGGGCGCCGAGGATAGAGAGCTCTTCGCGTCGCATGAGA
>Ga0156050_126_pt1 | contig 20211 bp, 20 predicted proteins | sample RifCSPlowO2_02_FD_107703 | JGI IMG/M metagenome (GOLD analysis project Ga0156050, IMG submission 107703) | Candidatus Magasanikbacteria bacterium RIFCSPLOWO2_02_FULL_44_11
GGTCGTGAGACCGATATCCAAAAATGCATTGAGGATACGGTGAAACGAGGGGGCGTTTTGATGATTCCGGCGTTTTCGCTGGAGCGCACGCAAGAATTATTGTATTTTTTTAATGATTTGATCGAGCATAAGAATGTTTTGCCGCGAGTACCGATTTTTTTAGACAGCCCCATGGCTATCGGCGCTATGCGCGTCTATCGCAAATATGTCGATTATTATGATCGGGAGGCGCGCGAGCTCGTAAAGTCGGGCGATGATATTTTTTCTTTCCCGGGTTTGACGATGACCGAAACGCGAGATGAATCAAAACGCATCAACCAGGTACCGGCGCCGAAAATTATTATTGCCGGTAGCGGTATGATGGAGGGTGGCCGTATTATCCATCACGCTTTGAGGTATTTATCTGATCCTCGAAACACGTTGATGATTGTTGGTTATCAGTCGGTTGGCACGTTGGGTCGACGGATTATTGACGGCGCACGATCAGTTGAAATATTAGGAGAAAAAGTACAAGTGAAGTGCGAAATACGAATTATGAGCGCTTTGTCGGCGCACGGCGACCAAAATAAACTCATCGACTGGATTTCCGTTGGCAAACCAAAACGTATTTTATTTAATCACGGCGACCCTGATGCGTCTGTAATTCTAGCTAAAAAAATTACCACTGATGTTGCAATCCCTACTGAAGTGGTTGACCGAGCTATGACCACTACTTTATAATTTTATAGCGGTTAGGATATCATTCCCACATGAAGTATAAAATTGTACTAATCATAGTTCCATTAGTAAGTGGAATCATATTTATATTTTTTTTACCCACGCTGATCAGCAGGGGGGTTGGTTATAATAAGAACGTCTATGATGGTATTGATATTTTTTTTGCATGGGTTGAAAATGTAATCATGATCACATTTTTCTTTTTGACTATTTTTGGACCGCTAATCTATTTATTCGTAAAATCCAAAAAAATAATCTAGTTAAAGAAAAGGTAAAGTCTCATGTTGCGTCAAATAAGAATGTGGGCTAATATAGTGACGAAGTTAATGTTTTAATATGACGAATGTGCAGCCTATAATTCAAATCGGGTGGCTTCCAGCGGTTATAGGGATAGTTTCCTTTTTGGTTACAATTGGTATTGCTTGGGGAAGTTTACGAACGCTCGTTAAACACATTGGGAAGACGCTTGATGATGAAATTAAGACCGATCTTAAGGATGTCAGAGAAAGATTTAGTATTGTAGAAGATCGTGTTGATACTATTTGGAAAGATCGGCTTGCCCCGGCACATTCACCCCGACAATTGAATGAGAGAGGAAAAAATATTTTGGAGACAAGCGGCATCAAGGAAATTATTGATGATAAGAAAACGCTTTTATTCCAAAAGATAAAAACTATGGGGATTAAAAATCCGTATGATGCCGAGAGCGCCATTTTACAGATTGTTAAGGAGTTGCCGTCTCATTTTCCGGAAATTGAACTTGGATTAAAAAATGGCGCATTTAAGGCGGGGGCAAATTTAGATGATGTTTTTTTAGTAGCCGGCGTTTACCTTAGAAATTTAATTTTTAACGAACTAGGTTTTAGTTTAGAGGATTTGGATAAACCAAAATAATAACTAAGAATTGTCCACACCCACTCTCTAGTTACTCATTAGAAATGGCTTACTTAAGCCATTTTTTTGTACTTATAAAATGGAGTAAGGTGTTGACGGGCGGTTTCAAGTGGTTTATAATGGAAGTAAGTGGTAGAAAGTGGTGACAATGCTTGTATCACTAATTATTTCTCCACCTCGTATGTTCATCGGCGAGTACAGCCACAACTTAGACGACAAAGGGCGATTGGCCGTACCGGTCAAATTTCGCCGTGATTTGTCAAAAGGCGCGGTCGTAACTCGCGGATTGGATAACTGTCTCTTTGTCTACACCAAGACGGAATGGGAAAAACTGGCCACCAAGTTGGCGAGCCTCCCCATCAGCCAGGCCAACAGCAGAGCTTTCTCTCGGCTCATGCTGGCTGGCGCCATGGATGTAGAAATCGATAAACAGGGCAGAATGGTTCTCCCTGAATACCTGCGCAATTTCGCGCAGCTGCAAAAAGCAGTCGTTATCGCCGGTCTTTACAATCGTCTCGAAATTTGGGACGCCACCAAATGGTCTCACTATAAAGGTCAAACCGAAGCCGAAAGTGGCAGCATTGCGGAGCGCATGGCCGAACTCGGAGTTTAACCGAGATTAATGACAGGTCATATGCGACATATACCGGTACTCATCACTGAAGTTCTTGAAGCTTTGGCACTAGAACCAAATCACCACGTCATTGATGGGACGCTGGGTGATGCCGGGCATAGTGAGGCGATTTTAGAACGCACAGCGCCAAATGGCGCGTTGCTCGGCATTGACGCGGATCCCGAGTCGCTCCTCAGGGCGAAACAGAATTTATATCGCTTTGGAGATCGGGTCAGGTATAGTCGTGGTAACTTTGCCGACATGAAAAAGATTGCTGAGACCGAGCAATTTGGTCCGGTCAACGGCATCCTGCTTGATCTGGGTTGGTCCAGTCCGCAATTTGCGGAGCGGGGGAGAGGCTTTAGTTTTGAAAAAGACGAGCCCCTCGACATGCGCTATAACCCGGATTTTGTCGGCGGGGCACAATTGACTGCCGCCACCATCGTCAATTCTTATTCGACTGATGAGTTGGCACAGGTTTTTAAACAGTTGGGTGAAGAGCCGCTCAGCCGCGAAATCGCTCAGGCGATTGTGGCCAAACGAAAAGAAACTCTTTTGAAAACAACCAAAGATTTAGTAGACGTGATACTCACGGTCTATCGCGCGAAGCTCAAAAGTACGAAAGAAATTCCTTGGATCGGCGGTATTCACCCGGCGACACGAGTTTTCCAAGCTTTACGCATCGCGGCTAACCGCGAGCTCGAAGTGCTAAAAGAAGTTTTACCGCAAGCGATAGATATTCTTGCTCCGGGCGGACGGCTGGTGGTTATAACCTTTCATTCGTTAGAAGATCGGATTGTCAAACATTTTTTCCAAAAAGAAGCCCTGACCAAAAAAGTTAAAATGGTTAACAAAAAACCGTTAGTCGCGAGTGAGGCGGAGGTAAGCTCTAATCCGCGGGCGCGAAGTGCTAAACTTCGGGCCGTCGAGAAAGTATAAAAAACTATACTATGTCATTCAAACATCGAGTCATTCATCGTTACGAATCAATCCTAAACTTTCTTGGCAACATGATTATGCCGGCTTGGTTGATGAGTACCAAGATGAAGTTAGTTTTGGTCAGTCTCGTTCCGGTTTTGGCTTTCGGCTATGTTTACCAGATCAACACAGTCTCGACGAGCGGTTATATCATCCACAATTTAGAAAAAAAGGTTCAGGCCGTAAGTATTGAGACACGGCAGCTGGAAACACAGGTCGCCGAACATCAATCGATGGCTAGTATCCAAAAACGGTTACCTGATCTCGCTATGACCATGGCTCCAAAAGTGACTTTTGTGAACACGGCCGTTGCTACACCCGTGGCTCAACGCTAGATTTTTATAATATCGCTACCTAGAGCGTTTTTTTATTACTTCATTTATGCTATACTACGGATAGCATTTTATGTATCTATTTATTGTACAACGTTTGTGTCTCGAGGCTCTTCTCGATATTTTGTATTTTCCGGTGTGGTGGTATAGCCGTGGGTTTATCTGGGTGACGCAAAGCGCGCTTGATTGGTGCCGGATCGGTAAGCGACGTTTGGCGCCGGGGCTGTGGCTGCAAAATATTTTCGTGCCCATGTACGGCCAATATGATTTTACCGGCAAGGTGATCAGTTTTTTCATGAGACTCATCCAAATCGTGGTGCGCTCGGTGATCCTGGGTTTGTTTTGTTTCGGTTGTTTGATGGTAGTGGCCATTTGGCTGATATGGCCAGTGATGGTGATTTGGGGTTTAACTAAATCATTGTTTAGTCCGCTTTAGTTTATGTTGTTTGAACGGGACCAGAAATTTGCCTTACTTCGCTGCGATCAATGTCGCGGTACCGGTCTGATTTATTGGGGCACTTGCTCGCTGTGCCGCGGCATGGCCCAAGGTAGAATGTCGCGTGGTCGCTGGCTTTTTTGGCGATATCCTTTAGACCGTTATCATATTGCTTTTGATCACGCCAAAAAACTAGTTAATAAAATTCGTAAAATTGTTGTTTTTATTTTGGGGTTGAACTTTTTGTTTTGGGCGGGGTTCGTGGCGTATCGTTATTTAATTATTACACCTAAGTACGGCTATGTCAGGCCCGATTTTAGTGTTTCACAATTACCCGGCTCGGTTGACGCCTTATTTTGGTTAGGCATCGCGGCATTATCCTACTGGTGGTATCGTGTTGTTGTTGAACGTGCCAAGCTTATGCCGATCGCCCATAAAGAAAATTTTAATGAAGAATTAGAAGAAGCTGTTGAAGCTCTGCCAACTTCGTGGTCTGATGTTTTGGCGATGCCGAAATATAAGCGCACGAGTATTATTTCTTCGTTTACTCCCGAAGCGATTGAAACGCTGGGTGTAGCCTATACCGTGGCCGATCAATTTGCGTACAATAAGGTAAACAGTTTTCATTTATTATACGCGCTTTTTACTACGCCAAAAATCCGTATCTTGTTTATCCGGATGGGCGTGGCCGTTGACCAGATTCAGGAACGTTTGCGTCCATTGTTTGCCAACAATAATTCGACCACAGGGGGTACGCACACGGCGCCGGTTGTTTCCGAGGAATTATTTGATATTTTTTTCAAAGCCTATGAGGAAGCCTACCGGGCTGAAAATGATTATGTCTATTCAATGGATTTGTTGCTTTGCGCCGTACGGGCATCCGAACAGATTCAGGATATTCTCTATGATTTCTCCATCGATAAAAACAAACTTTTGAACGTCGTGGCTTGGGCGCGCATTAAAGATCGTTTATATCGGCAATATGCCGATTTGAAAGAAGCGTCTAGACATCGTTCCAAATATGGGATGGATCGGGCTATGACCGCGGTCGCGACCCCTTATTTAAATCATTTAAGCGACGACTTGACTCTTCTCGCCCAATTAGGACACACCATGACCTGTGTGGCTCGTGATAATGAAATACGCCAGGTGTTTCAGGTAATTGATGGCGGACAGCAGAGTGTTTTATTGGTCGGTGATTATGGTGTCGGTAAAAAAAGTATTGTTGAAGGCATCGCCGAGAAGATGGTTGAAGAACGGGTGCCGGCTCGATTGCGCGACAAGCGTATGGTGCGACTCAATCTGTCGTCACTTTTGGCCGGTGCGACGCCGTCTGAAGCAGTCGAACGTTTACAATCCATTATGTATGAAATAGAGCGTGCCGGCAATATTATTTTGTGTATCCATAATATCCATGAACTTTTAAGTGTTTCCGCCGGTGGACGAGCCGGTGTGGATGTGGTGAGTACTCTGGCTGATTATTTATCGAGTGGACGTTTTCTCACCATTGCGACAACGACGACCGAATCCTATGCGCAAATGATTGCCAATTCAAAATTAAGTACGGTTATGACCAAAGTTATGGTTCCGGAGATGAATGAAAACCAGGCTATCCAGGTTTTGGAATCGAAAGTCGGTTATTTGGAATACAAACATGATATTTTTTATACCTACGATGCTTTGGCGCGGACGGTGGAATTATCTAAGAAATTTGTACGCGAGGTGACTTTGCCGGGAAGCGCGCTGGAAATAATGAGTGAAGCCGGAGCGCGGGTGCGTAGCCAACGCGGAAAAGATTCTTTGGTGACCAAGGATGATGTCGGTGAAGTGATCGCCGAAAAAACACATGTGCCATTGACGAGCGTGACAGCAGACGAATCATCTAAACTTATGCGGCTCGAAACGACCATGCATGAACGAGTGGTTGGACAGGATGAGGCGGTAAGTCTGGTTGCTAATGCCTTACGTCGCGCGCGGGCCGACATTCGCTCCAAAGCCAGACCAATCGCTAACTTTTTATTCTTGGGTCCGACCGGTGTCGGCAAAACTGAATTAGCGAAGACTATGGCCGAGGTTTATTTTGGCGGCGAGGACAGGATGGTCCGTTTTGATATGAGTGAATTTCAGGACAAGCAGAGCTTGTCGCGTCTGATAGGTTTACTCGGCGAAAAAGGGACGGGACTTTTGACCGAAGCCGTTCGTCAAAATCCGTTTGCACTTTTATTACTCGATGAAATTGAAAAAGCCGATAAGGATGTTATTAACATTTTCTTACAGGTCATGGATGATGGTCGGTTGACCGATAGTACCGGTCGCGTGGTAGATTTTACGAATGTTATTATTATCGCCACATCAAACGCGGGGACAGGGTTTGTTCAAGATCAAATGAGGCAAGGCTTGTCGAGCGATATCATCAAAGACCGCCTGCTCCACGGCGAATTAAAACAACATTTTAAGCCGGAGTTTTTAAACCGTTTTGACGGGATTGTGCTCTTTAAGCCGCTCGCGCTCGGTGACATCAAACAAATTACTCATTTAATGTTGCTACGAATCGCGAAAGAATTGGAAGCTAAAGGTATCACTCTTGAGGTGCGGGATGTGGCTCTGGAGTTTTTGGCTTCGGCGGGTTACGATCCAGAGTATGGCGCTCGCCCGCTTCGACGGGTTCTCCAGGAACGCGTGGAAAATAAGCTGGCCGAACTTTTATTAACCGGCGCGCTTCATCGCCGCGACACGGTGGTGATCGGGCAAGGGGGAGAAATAACTCTTCGGACTTAGCGTATGTTGATTTATTTTGCGGCCGCCGGTGGGTTATCAGCGGTGTTGACTTGTTTGGTAATGATGTTTGCCAAGCGCCGCGGTATTCTGGATAGGCCGGACCAAGCGCGAAAAAAACATACGCATCCCGTGCCTTTGTTAGGTGGGGCGGCATTGTTTATCGGTTTTTGGGCAATTGTCGGTTATTTGGTTTATCATCCAATCTTTGGAATTGAATTGTTGCGTACGAAACTTTTTGCCGCCTTTCTTGGCAGCTCCATTCTTTTTATCGTCGGAATTTTTGATGACGTCTATACGCTTTCGACGCGTTTGCGATTTTTGGTAATCGCCTTTGCCGCTTTGGTCACAGTTTTAGGTGGTCTTGGTTTGGAGAAAATAACTAACCCGCTTGGCGGAGTTATTTCTTTGGAACAGGGGAAGATCGTCACTGTATTTGGGAGTTTTTTTATACTGGCAGACGGTTTGGTGTTCTTATGGCTCCTTAGCATGATGTTTACGACAAAATTACTGGATGGTTTGGATGGTTTGGCAACCGGGGTGGTGTTTATCGGATCGTTGATAGTTTTTTTTATGACGACGATGACGAAATTCTATCAGCCTAATGTCGCTCTAGTGTCGCTTATTTTCGCAGGTACGTGCTTGGGATTTTTATTTTTTAATTTCTCACCGGCCAAGATATTTTTAGGCGAGTCGGGGAGTTTGTTTATCGGGTTTATGCTTGGCGTGTTGGCGGTTATCGCCGGCAGCAAGGTCGCTACGGCTTTTCTCGTTCTCGCTATTCCTATCCTAGATGTGGCACGAGTTGTGTATTTGCGTCTTAAGCAAGGGCAGTCTATTTTTCGAGGTGACCGAAACCACCTGCATTTTACTTTAGTCGATGGAGGTCTTTCCGAGCGTAAAGTCGTATTGTTATTTTATGTGTGCGCGCTGGTTTTTGGTTTGGCCGCGTTGTTTTTACAAAGTATGGGTAAAGTTATTGCTCTAGCTGTTATCTTTGTCGGACTTTTGTTCGTGGCCCTGCATTTTCGGACTCGTTCCGCATCCTATGAAAGAATTTAGGACTTTCAAAAAATGGCACGGTATTTTATTTTTGGTGATGGTTGTCTGCGCTTTGTTTGTCTATTTTAATGCTAAGCGGTGGCCGGAAGCAGCTATGATTCACAATAATGAAATTCTAAAACTTATCATTGCTGACACTTTTACCAAGCAGAGCCAAGGATTGAGTGATCGTGATAGTCTTGGTGAATATGATGGAATGTTATTTCCTTTTGGATATGAAGCTTATCATACCATAGTCATGCGCAAGATGCGCTTTTCGCTTGATCTGATTTGGCTTCGTGGGTCGGAAGTTGTCGATATTACCCTGGCCGCCAAACCGGAAGCAGGCCGAAAAGAACGTGACTTAACACGTTATTCACCGAAAGTGCCGGCCAATGCGGTAATTGAAGTCGCGGCTGGGTCGGTTTATAAGTGGGGGATCCAAGTGGGGGATATGCTTACTTTAGACAAATAATCTTGACAGCCGGCAGCTTTTTCGCTATACTATCGGTACTCAATTATTTAACGTATTTATGCTCGCAGTCATTGCCACCGGTGGTAAGCAATATCTTGTTAAAACCGGTGATACGCTCAAAATAGAAAAGATTCTTGGAGAAGCCGGCGAAAAAGTTACTTTTGATAAAGTATTACTCACGGCCGACGACAATGGCAGTAACGCTAAAATCGGCGCGCCATTCCTATCCGGTGTCGTCTTGTCTGCCACGGTAGTGAAGCAAGGAAAGAATCGGACTGTTCGCGTGGAAAAGTTCAAGCGCAAGGTCCGATATCACAAAGTCCACGGTCAACGCCAACGTTTTACAGAAGTAAAAATCGCTTAACACTCACGAAATAAAAGCATCTGTCAGAATTAGTGTTTTTTTGTGCACTGTTTCTCCACACTTTACACACAGATTTCGTTGACTCTACCGGTAGGAGCGCTATGATACCCGAACTATGGATCTCATTATGGTTTGGCTGGTAATTCATTAAACCCGTCAAAGTGAGAATTCATGGGCGCACTAAGTTTCTTGAAGAATGTGCTCATGTCTTTTGGCGGGGTATAGGGATGCCATCGCTGCTCGTAGAGGTATCGACGGAACATCGATATCCCGAAGAGGCAAAATAACATGGGTCACGCTGCCCGCAATCACTTGTGCTGTTGAGAGAGAAAAGCATAAATGATTACGGATATAATTCCCGGATAACGCTCGCCTCGGCGAGCTGTTATTGTTTTTGGGTGCGGTTTTTAAAAGCGCTGGCGAGGGTAATTTCGTCGGCATAACGCAGGTCGGCGCCAAGAGGGAGGCCGCGGGCTAGCCGGGTCAGCCTCACTTCCGGTGACGCCGTTTTAATTTCTTTTTCCAAAAGCAACATCGTGGTTTCACCGGCGATATCCGGGTTAAGGGCGAGGATTACTTCTTTAATAGTTCTTTTCTTTAGACGGGCGAGGAGCTCGGATAGTTTTATTCGCTCCAGGCTTTGCTCGTCGCTTGGATCATAGACGTTCCGCAAAATATGGTAGACGCCGTTGTAAAATCCGGTTTTTTCTATGACGTTCACATCGGGCGCATCGGTCACAACGCATACTGTTGTTTGGTCGCGTTTGGGGTTCGCGCAAATGGCGCAAGGGCTGGTGTCGCTGAAATTCCAGCACACTTCACAACTTTTGATATTTTCAATCAATTCTTTTAGAGCGAGCATGAGCTCGGACACTTCTTTTTTTCCGGATTTTAATAAAAAAAATACAAACCGTTCCGCAGTCCTTTCACCCACGGACGGTAGTCTTTTTAATGCCCGAATGAGATTGTTAATTGCCGGTGGGTACACATGATTATTTGCCGCCGCCGAGGCCGGGGAAGCCACCCATATCTTGCATTTTTCCGGTAATAATGCGTTGCATTTTTTTCAAGGCCTCATCATGGGCATCGCGAATAGCGGTTTCAAGTTTTTGTTTTTTGTCAGGTGTCAGCACTTCCGGATCAATGGCCAGCCCGGAGATGCGCATGTTGCCATCCATAGTCAAGACAACTTTGTCGCCCAGGGCACGGGTGACGACGCTTTCACCGCTCACGGCTTCCTGAAGTTTTTTACCTTGGTCGCGCAGATCTTTGAACTGTTTTAATTTGGAAAACATGGACATATTTATTCAATAATTTAGTAAATATTATAGAGCGATCGCATAAATATATTTTTGACTCGCCGGGGCTACATAGTTAGCTCCCGGTCTCGCAAAAAGATATTTATGCTTGTCGCTTTTATTACATAATTAAAATTGTGGAATTTCATTTGGAGGCTTCGTGAACGCGGATTTTTGTTTCAGGGCTTGCGGGGAATTATTCATAACACCACCTGTTGCGCCGCCGGCCATGTTTGTTTCCAAGTTTCGGTACGAGGCAAATGCTTCATTAAAGGCCATCTTGATCATGCCGGTCGGTCCGTTACGATGTTTGGCAATATGGATTTCACCGATATGGCGTTCGTCTGGTGGAATATCTTCCAGGCGGTAATTACGGTCGGCAGCTTTGCGGTAAATAAAGATGACCACGTCGGCATCCTGCTCGATGGAACCAGATTCACGTAAGTGGGAAAGTTTCGGGATAGCCGGTTTGCTTTGCTCGACCACACGCGAGAGCTGTGAGAGAGCGACAACCGGAATATTCAATTCGCGGGCGATACCTTTTAAGCCACGGGTAATTTCCGCGACTTCTTGCACACGATTATCCGAATTGCCTTTTGATTCCATAAGCTGCAAGTAATCGATGACGATCATACCCAAGCCATGTTCGGCTTGAAGGCGTCGGGCTTTAGTCCTAATCTGCATAATATTCACATTTGGTGAGTCGTCGATGTAAATCGGCGCTTCAGACAAATTGCCGATGGCGTGGCCGATACGGGAAAAATCTTCATCTTCAGGACGTTCCGACAAGCGGCCGGTGCGCATTTTCCACAAATCAACATTTGCCTCGGCACACAACATACGGTCGACGAGCTGCTCCTTGCTCATTTCCAATGAAAACATACCAATCGGGACTTTTTTCTTGGTGGCCACGTGGCGGACGATATCGAGCACGAAAGAGGTTTTGCCGACCGAAGGCCGGGCGGCAATAATCACCAAATCCGAACGTTGAAATCCGGCAAGTAAATTGTCGAGACCATGAAAACCGGTGGCAATGCCGCGCAATTGACCTTTGTTTTTGTGTATTTCATCGATACGGTCAAAAGCATCAGCCAAGATGCCGCGAATCGGTGTAAAGGTTTGTTTTAGGTAGACCTGCGATACGCCATAGAGATTTTGTTGGGCCTTATCCAGCACGTCTTCAATGTCGTCTGTTTCTTCATGGAAAGCTAAACGGGTAATTTCGCTTGAAGCGGAGAGTAGTCGTCGTCGGGTGGCTTTTTTATGGACGATATTGGCGTAATGCACCACATTTGATGCGGTAGGCACGGCGTTGGTGAGGGCGGCGAGATAGGCGCGACCGCCGATGTGCTCGAGGTCGCCCTTTTCTTCCAAGCGCGTGCCCAATGTCAACATGTCGAGCGGCTCGCTTTTACTATATAATTCTAAAATTGCTTCGCAAATTTTGCGGTGACTGTCTTTGTAAAAATCTTCCGGTTTGACAATGTCGGCTACCTTTAACATCGCTTCTTTATCGATGAGGAGTGATCCTAATAGTGACATTTCCGCTTCCAAACTTTGAGGAGGTATTTTTTCTATGGCGTCATTTGACATACGTACAAGCTAAGTACACCCATAGTAGCCGAAGCGTCCTCTTTCGACAAGTGTGGTTGGGGAGGAATTGTGCAGAAGCTGTGGGTTTTATTATCGGTTTCAAACAAGACTGACATTTTAACCCGTTATAATTGTGTGGTATACTTAAAATGATATAAATCTTAGTAAATATACTATCAAGTATGAGTGAAAAAGCAGGTTATACGCCAATTGAATCAAATCAAAATCTTGAAAATGTCGCAGAAAAGCCAATAAATGAATCTAATAAAAACAAAAAAAAATCATTTCTGCGACAACTCGGTGAAGGGGGGTTGAAGAAAAAAATGGCGGGTATTTTACTTGCCGGCGCGATTGAAGGCGCGACAGCTTGCGCTCCGGATATGGGCGGTATTTGTGAAAATCCGAATGAATCGGAAATGTCGCTCTCACGCACATTTGAATTTGAAGATGGTTACGAATTATCCGCCGAACAAAAGGATCTTGTAAAAAACATGGTAAATCAAGAATTTGATAAAATTGAACCGGCGTTTCGGCAGGGTATTGATACCATAAAAATCATATCTCCCGATTCACAGGATAGACTCAATGATCGTTCTATACGAGGAGATAAAAAAGCGACGGGAATATACCGTAGCGCCGATTTCATTATTCCGTTGGTAAATGAAATTATTCTGGCGGGGCCGCGTTTAATCGATTTCGACGCTTCCAGATGGTCTTATTACAGCAAAAATATTCGAAATGTAATTATGCATGAAGTAGGTCATCATGTCGATAATTACGGTGGCATACATGAGGGTTTTAAGAGAGCCGGTCCAACGTTATTCAAAGAATATTACGATGGTACTCCCGATTTTAATGGCCAAGATCGAGAAAGAGAAGATGCCGCCGAAGGTTTTCAAATATATCGGGGCAATAAATATAAATTTTTATTGTATTATTTTCAAACAGATCCGAAAAATATTGATAAGTTCAGGTCATTACGCGATGAGACTTTTTGCGGCAAGGATTATCCTGTTGACGATCCGATTATGGCTTATCAAGAATTGTTCTTTCTTTATCGCACAGACAAAAGTGATCTTCCGAATAATGAAATTCACGATCGCATACTAAAAGCTTATGAAACGCTGGAAGACGAATTTAAGGATGAAAGGTCGGATATGCTTATAGAATTTTATAGACTTGGTGGAAATAACACCGCCTGGCAACGGGTAGATATGTCGCTAGACCAACCACATGTTGCGTTTAAAAATAATTATGAGACATATCGCGGTAAATATGAGGCGCTTCGCGCGAGAGCCGAAGCTGTTCAGTGGCCAAAAATGGTCGCGGAGATTGATTATAGAATTGTGAGTTTAGCATACATTTGGGCCGGCTCATATTTTTCTTCATTTTTCGAGAATGAACGCGATAAAATATTTAACGAGGCTGTCAAAACAAGTTGGTCCGTTGTTGACAGTCGCGTTTTAAGTGTTGAGCGAGAATATGAAGTCCGTTGTGAATTTGCCAATTTATTTATGGATGCTAAGCAATTTGATGATGCGAGAAAAATGCTTGCCCCATACCTTGATCAGAAAGATCATATATCCGCTGATCACCTTCAAAAATTTTCAGAATTAATTCAATATAGGGAAGCCAAAGCAAAGTATAGGGAAGCCGAAGCAGACGGCAATTAGACTTATGTTTGAAGTTTTTGCCATACGAAAAGGGGTTGCCGTGGCAGTCCTAGGCCTCCTCATTGCGTGGTGTTTGAGCATGCCGGTGCCGTTTCTCGGCCAGGCCGCTTTTTTAGTGTATCTGTACTTGGTGGGTAAGGCGGCGACGCGGGTGTTGGTGATCTTATTTAATTTTTCCTATTCGCGTCGGACTTTTGTATTGGGATTATTTATAATTTTTGTTACATTGGGTTCGTGGTTGTGTGTCGCGCTTCTCGTTGGTAAACTGACGCCTCTTATGTACGCGTTGGTTTTCCTGATAAACGGTTGCGCCTGGTTTTGGTTGGATTACTACGCGGTGCGGCGGTCACCGCCTCGTTTGGAAGAAGCTGACGCATTTGTAACTCAAGAGCCGAAGAGTTTCTGGATATTTGCCGGAGTTTTTGTGTATGCGGTTTTGTTTATTGTTGGGCTGATTCTCTTGTACCAGACAAGAAGTGAAGGCTCGCTTACCAGCCCCTGGCAAACCATTCATCCGCATTATTTATATATTTTTATCGCGGCGACGATAGTGCTTGGTTGGTTGTCGCTCACTTCATTAAGTACACGATCAGTCGTCGTTTTATTTATTGCCCATACTTTTTTATTGCATAGTTATTTGCCGTTGTCGCATTCATTATTTTATGGGGCGGATGGCTGGCGCCATCTGGCCAATGTCCAAACAATTATTGCCGAAGAACCTTTGGTCGAGGCGGCTTTAAGCGAGGCTCCCGGCACCGGCGCGTATTTTGGAATTTTGCCGTATGGCCAGATGTGGGGATTGATGGCGCTTTTGACGCGGTTGTTTGGGGTGTCGCCGGTAGTAATCATTAAATGGTTTGTGCCGGTGATTTGGTCGCTTATTTTTCCTTTGTTAATCGTGGAATTGGCTAAACTTTTTTCTTTAGGCAAGCGCGGCACTTTTTATTTATTGTGGACAACCCTTTTCCCTTTTGCCCTGCAGGCAGCGGGATCGTTCACGTTGCCGGTTAGTTTTGGTTTGCCAATCTGGCTTTTTTTGACCATTTTAGTTTTGAAAAGGATAGATAAGCCGCGGCAGAGCCAGATGACGGCTTTGGCAGTTTTGGGATTTCTATCAATTTTTGGTTATAGCCTTTACGCTGTGCTGTTTTGGCTGGGCTGGTTTGTCGCCGAACTTATTTATTGGCCGCGGGAGCGAGGCTGGCAGGCGGTGGTCATCGTTTTTTCCGGTATCGTGGGCATGTTGAGCATACCCGCGCTCGAACTCATCGCCGGCTACAGTACTTTTAAGCCGATCGCCTGGTTCGGTGTTCTTAAAGAAATTGTTGGTAATTTTTCTGGTTGGTATGTGGCGATGGGCCCCAGGACTTTTGATACGATCATTGGTAATATTTTGATAAATCAGGTCCCATCGGCCGCTTATGTTCCAAATGTATTCACGGCGCATTTGTGGTGGCTGCCGATCGTCGCCATCGTATTTTTTGGGTTAGCGATCTGGGGGACATGGTATGCGCTTAGTCGCCGACAAATGACCATAGTTTGGTTTGGCGTTATGAGTTTTGCTCTCACCGGCGGCTATCTAATCTCTCGCTATCTACTCGCCGGGGAACAATTATTCAGTCGCCGGCTCGATCCGGTTCTAGCTATCATTTATTGCGTTGTGATCGTTTTTGTGTTGAGATACTTGGACCGATCTATCACCAACCAACCGATCGTGGCGAAATTATTGCCGGTATTTTTGATATTTGACGCGTTAGTTATCGGCGCGCTTTATACGCTTGGGCCGGATACTGGTGTTGTCAGTACTGCCGATGCGCAAGCGATGGAGTATGTCTGGCAACATGACAAAAATCAACCGCGCCATTGTGTTATCGCCGACACGTATCCACTGCTCGCGCTCGAGGCAATTTCCCATAAACAGATTATTGGCGGCGGTTTCCCCATTAATGAATATTTTGCGCAACCGGAGCTGCAAGCGATCTGGCGAAAGGCTAACGGGACTCTTTCGGCGAGTGATTTGCAGGCGGCATTTCTCGCCACCGGCGCGAATAATTGTTGGATTGTCAAAAATGGCACGATTCTTAATAAGACTGATAAAAATTGAGTATATAGTGAATATATATAGAATGTCTAAGCTGCTAAAAAATTCGTTACTTTTTTTGGGATTTCTAATCACAATTCTGGGTTTTTTTAGTCTTGGTTTATTGTTCTTGTTCTCACTTTATGAAGTACTTGATGCCTGGATGGAAACTGATGATATAAGGATGTCTGTTTTCATTGCACTGATTTATTGTTTAATGGTCGTTATTGATGGATTGGCGATTTACTGTTTATATAAAATATGGAAATCGCCGAAAACAAATGTTAAAAATAGCTCATCAATTAGGGTTTTATAGGGAAAATATGTCCTGTATTTTTTGTAAAATTGTAGCGGGGGAAATCTCTAATTATACGGTGTATGAAGACGCGAATATGCTCGCTTTTTTAGACGTGCATCCGTGTTCCAAAGGGCATACGGTGATTGTGCCAAAAAAACATGTCGAAAATCTTTCGGCGATGGATGGAGAGCTGTGGAACACTACCTTGGCCGGCGTACAGCAGGCGCTCAAAAAAGTTTATACAGCGCTTAAGCCAGACGGCGTGAATATTGGTATTAATGATGGGGAAGCCGCCGGGCAAACAGTGCCACATGTGCACTGGCATATTATTCCCCGCTACAAAGGTGATGCCGGTGGATCGGTGCACTCGATTATCCGTTCCAAAGAATCTTTTGATGTATCCGCGGTCGCAAAAATGTTTTCATGAACGGAGTATTAATAACATTTTTCGCTTTCCTCGGCCGCGAGGCCTCAGGGATGTCGCCGTGGGCGATATAACCCGCTCAAAATATTATTAATACTTCGTTTATATTTGAATACTATGTTTAATGCTCAAAAAAGATACTCGGCCACGCTCCATACGACTGCTGGCGATATTATTATTTTGTTCAACCAAGGCCAGACGCCAAAGACCGTGGAAAATTTCGTCACGCTCGCCGAAAAAGGTTTCTATAACAATACTATTTTTCATCGTGTCATTGATGGGTTTATGATCCAAGGTGGGGACCCCAAGGGCGATGGTACGGGCGGGCCGGATTATCGCTTTGACGATGAACCGTTTGAAGGCGAATATATTCGCGGCACTGTGGCCATGGCAAACGCCGGGCCAAATACCAATGGCAGTCAATTTTTTATTATGCATGCCGACGTGGCATTACCAAAAAATTATACGATTTTTGGCAAGGTAGCGAGCGGTCTTGAGGTCGTTGATACGATTGCGACCGCGCCCGTTAAGGCGTCGGGCTTTGGTGAAGCATCAAAACCGGTTAATCCAGTGGTTGTCACTTCTGTTGCCATAAAAGAGACCTAGTACCTCTTCCGTCCCGTCTTTTTTTCGTGTATACTACCGTTATCTATGGAAGACCAGCACGAAGAAGAAAAACCGCAGCAACCGGAAGCCCCGGCTTATTTTAGTGACCCTAACATCAATTTTTTTGCTAAAACAAATTATCGCGGCTCAAACCGTAAGTTTGGTATTAAGATTGATGACCGTCGTCGTCACATGTACGTGGTCGGCAAAACCGGCATGGGCAAAACCACGCTTTTAGAAAACATGGTTTTGAATGATATTTACGCCGGACATGGTGTTGGCCTGGTGGATCCGCACGGTGATTTTGCCGAAAAGATTTTAAATTATATTCCCACCAGCCGCATCAATGATGTGGTGTATTTCAATCCGGCGGATATCAATTTTCCGATCGGTTTTAACATTTTGGAAACGATCAATCCCGAACATAGGCACTTGGTCGCTTCCGGCCTGATGGGTGTCTTTAAAAAGATCTGGCCCGACGTTTGGAGCGCGCGTATGGAATATATTTTAAACAATACGATTTTGGCGTTGTTAGATTATCCGGGTACCACTCTTTTAGGCATTAACAGGCTGCTTGCTGATAAAGATTACCGTGACCGCGTCGTTAAAGCGCTTAAAGATCCGGTCGTGAAGACTTTTTGGCAGACTGAATTTGCCGGTTACAGCGAGAAGTTCCGCACCGAAGCCGTTGCGCCTATTCAAAACAAAATCGGCCAGTTTTTGTCCGCCTCGGTTATCCGCAACATCGTCGCCCAGGTGAAATCGCGTATTAATATCCGCGAAATCATGGACAACAAAAAAATCTTTATCATGAATTTATCCAAAGGTCGGATCGGTGAAGATAATTCGCGGCTGCTGGGTGGCATGCTTATCACCAAAATTCAGCTGGCGGCCATGGAACGCGTAGATATGCCCGAGGCTATGCGCAGCGATTTTTTCCTCTATGTCGATGAATTTCAAAATTTCGCCACGGAAAGTTTCGCCAACATCTTGTCGGAAGCGCGCAAGTACCGTCTTGATTTGACAATGGCGCACCAGTATATGGAGCAGTTGGATGAAAAAGTTTTGGCGGCGGTTATTGGTAACGTCGGGACGACGGTTACGTTCCGAGTTGGTTCATCCGATGCCGAAATTTTAGCCAAGGAATTTATTCCGACGTTTGTAGAAGAAGATTTGATTAACTTGCCGAAGTTCCAAATTTATTTGAAGTTAATGATCGACGGCGTCGCTTCACGTCCTTTTAGCGCCGAAACACTCGAACCAATCGCCGTCCCGACGGCTTCAACAGAAAAAGTCATTCGCGTGTCGCGGGAACGTTACGCGGTCAGCCGGGAAAAGATCGAAGATAAAATTATGCGTTGGAGCGGTATGGTGCCGGGGGCAGAAGAGGATGAAGATGGTTATATCGATAGCGATGGAGCTGAAACTTCCAAGCCCACCCTAAAGATTGCGCCCGCTCCAGAATCATCGGCAGCACCTAAAAAAACGAGCGGTCCGTCGCCGGTTGTAAATCTGCGATCGACTACATTTGGAGTGCCGCCAAAACCGCCGACCGGCACGGGTAAATTTTCTGGTGGGGGAGCTTCTCGGCCAGCAGGCGGTAACGCTTCGCCAGCTTTTCAAAAGAAGAAGCCTTTTAAGCCCAACCGTCCGTCAATGCCAACCGGTGAGCCACAAAAGGTTTTACTCGGCGACCCGAAAGAAAAAGGTATTTCCTTGGACCAAGCAATGAAAGTAAAACAGCCTCCCGCGCAAAAGCCGGTTGATCCTTTTTATTCATCGATGGACGCGCCATCGATTGTCAAAGACACGCCAGCGGCCGCGCCAAAAGAAATTCGCCCCGAACCAAAAGTCACACCAACACTTCCTAAAGATACGAAGTCGAACCCAAAGCCGCTTGAGCCCGGTAAAGTAACTAAAATTGACCAGGATGGCGCACAGAGTTGACAAAAACTGATTTTTGTGCTATAATCTTTATTGTTGGGTAACATCAAAAAAGTTCCCAAAACATCTCGACTCCGTCGGGAGGGTCGACAATTTATCAAGCTTCTCAAACAACATTTTGGGAACAACAAAGAAACTACGTATGGCTTTTGGTGCTACTCGGCAAATGTACGATGTGGACCTTACCTGCAGTAAATGCGGTAACCACATTTCACAGTTGCCATTCCAGCCGTCTGGTGATCGTCCGGTCTATTGCAGTGATTGCAATCGGGCTTTCCGCCAAACTCGGCCTGGTATGGGTGGTGGTGCCGGTGCTCCTCGTGCGCCTCGTCAAATGTTCGATGTGAACATGACGTGCGCAAGTTGCGGAACCGCTATCACTCAGTTGCCTTTCGATCCGAAGGGTGACAAACCAGTCTACTGCCGTGATTGTATGAAATCACGCCGCGGTTAAGATCTGTCTTTTAAAAACCCTTGGCTTCGGCTGAGGGTTTTTTAGTATTAGTACTAATCCGCCAGTATTTGAACCGACATACTGTTCTAAGTGCTGAGAAAGGGTTCTTTTGCACGTTGGAACGGTTGCCTGCAAGTTTGAACCAAGACAAAAAGGAAGGCCGAGAATACTAGCTACGGCTTAGTAATATCAGGTAATACTGACGGAGCAAGAAATTCTTGAATCGAAGATAGTGGAGTTTCGCCGATAAGTGACAGATGCGCACGCCCGCGACTTTCGTCAACGCCGATGCAGGATGTGGCGAAACCGCTTTTTTTCGGCGCGTATAAAAGATCGCAATTCGCTTGTCCTGGATAGTTTACACGCAGACTATCTTTCATTGTCTTTTCGACATTCAGTCGTGCACGCGTATCGTGAAAGAAATCTTTTCCAAAAACTGACTTGCCCTTTATAAAATCAAAAACAACAAATGTCCGCTCCGGGTCGTTGTTTTTTATGCCGGCAAGATGTTCAGTTGTGGTAAAAGCCAGAGAGATTAAGCGTGGAGTTAAAAGTAGTACCTCCGTGTCAATACTTAGAGTGTTTGTTTCCCCATTATCTTCTGCTGCAGTAGAAACACTAGCAGTGAACCAATCTTTTGCATATTCAATCCGCTCTGCTATAGCGGCGTTTGCCTTACTCGCCAGGTCATAATTACCATAGATAATTATCTTGGGTGAATTGATAGTAATGATCGTATTATTCCTCGCTTCTTCAATAGTTATTTTTTGCCAGCTGGCAGTGGTCTGATCTACCTTGATGGCAGTGTTGGGAACATTTTTACCACCACGTTGTAAGGATATATAAAACAAGCCGACAAAAACAGCCGTAACGATAAGCCCTGCGATAATTATTTTTTGTTTAGTCATTAGTCAATGATTTCGAGTATACCCACGCTCAAGAAGTCGCCCTTACGAGCCTTAATAAGCGCACTGTAAATTTCCATCCATCTGGTGGTCTCTATGATTGTCATGCATCCGGCTGATCTCGCGCCGACATGCAAATATCTCGCGCTTTCAAAATCTATCGGAAACCAAACTTTTGGATGGATTTAAGCATGGGTCTTACTCGTTTGTATTACACTATTACAATTTTTATTATAGCAAGATTTCAGCATTTAGAAAATGGGAAGTTCTCTGGTTTTTGAAGAAAGTACTCAGATTTAAGCTGGCAACAA
>Ga0156050_128_pt7 | contig 19949 bp, 17 predicted proteins | sample RifCSPlowO2_02_FD_107703 | JGI IMG/M metagenome (GOLD analysis project Ga0156050, IMG submission 107703) | Candidatus Magasanikbacteria bacterium RIFCSPLOWO2_02_FULL_44_11
TGCAAACCACGCGTGTCGGCCAAGAATACCGCATTATCGTCGAATTACCTGGCGTTACTGATGTAAACACCGCTATTAAAATGATCGGCGAAACGCCGATTCTTGAATTTAAAGAAGAAAACAATACGCCGCCTCGTGAATTAACGGCAGCCGAGAAAAAAGAACTAGACACTTTTAATGCTTCGTCTACCCGAAGAATAAATTTGGCGCTAGCCGATCTTCGCCGCGGCATCTCTTTTGAAGAAGTCGCTAAAAAATATTCGGAAGATGACACGACTAAAAATAATGGCGGCGATCTTGGTTTTGTTTCCCAAGTGCTCCAACCGGAGCTTGTGGAATGGGCCAAAACGCGCCAGGTAGGCGAAACAAGTAAGGAAGCGGTGAAAACTACAATCGGTCTTAATGTTGTTAAAAAATTGGAAGAACGAGATGCCGGCAAGGAAGTTTCAGCCTCACACCTTTTGATTTGTTATCAGGGAGCCGCAAATTGTACCGCCGCTTATACCAAAGAAGAAGCGTTGTCGAAAATTAATGGATTAAAAGTACAGGCGACGATTCAGAATTTTTCTAACCTAGTGAAAGAATTTTCGACTGAACCGGGTGCGGCAGAGCGCGGCGGAGATCTTGGTACTTTCAAAAAGGACACGATGGTCCAAGCTTTTGAAGATGCGGTTTGGGACGCATCGTCCGGTACGATCGTTGGTCCAGTTGAAACTGAATTTGGGTATCATTTGATTTACAAACGAGGCGAAAACATGTTGAAGGACTATCGTTTGGCTTGGGTCTTTGTTAAAACGAAACAAAAAATCGATATTGTACCCGCCGCAGATGTCTGGAAATTTACCGGTTTATCCGGTAAGCAGTTGAAACGCGCTGAAGTGACTCAAGATCAACGCACCGGACAGGTTCAGGTGAGTTTGCAGTTTAATGAGGAAGGAACACAATTATTTTCTGACATTACTACCCGTAATGCCCGTAAACAGGTGGCTATTTTCTTGGATAACGAGGCTATTAGCACTCCAACCGTGAATGAGCCGATTACCAGCGGCAGCGCCGTGATTACCGGCGGCTTTAATTTTAATGAAGCTCGCGTCTTGGCGCAACGCCTTAATTCCGGGGCTTTGCCTGTGCCGGTGGAAATTATAAGCCAGCAAAAAGTTGACGCGACGCTTGGCGCCGATTCATTATCAAAGAGCTTTAAGGCCGGCGCGGCCGGATTGCTTTTAGTGATGTTGTTCTTGGTCGTGTATTACCGATTACCAGGTTTTCTCGCTTTTGCCGCGCTGTTGGTTTATACCGTGGTAAACTTGGCGATCTTTAAAACATTGGGAGTAACCTTGACCTTGTCCGGTATTGCCGGCTTTATTCTTTCAATCGGTATGGCGGTTGATTCTAATGTGCTGGTTTTTGAACGTCTGAAGGAAGAATTGTTATCCGGCCGCATGTTGAAGAGCGCGGTTGAGGAATCATTTCTCCGTTCTTGGCCATCTATTCGCGACGGCCATGTGACCACACTTATCGGCGCCGTGGTATTGATGTGGTTTGGCAGCGGTTTCGTGCAGGGTTTTGCTGTTGTCTTGATTATCGGTGTGTTGACCAGTTTATTTAGCGCCGTTACCGTCACGCGTACCTTTATGCGTATCGTGACGCAGCTATCAAAAGAAAAAGGGAATAGTTTCTATTTAGGGTATAAACAGGAATAATATGCAGCTTCCTTTTGTTAAATATTCAAAAATTTGGTTTACGGTCAGCGGCCTGCTCATGGTTGGCGCGATTGGCGCACTTTCGCTTTGGGGCCTGAAGCTGGGTATCGATTTTACCGGTGGGAGTTTAGTTGAACTACAATTTACGCCGAACCGTCCATCTACTGAAGAGGTTCAGGCTTCGATGAAGGAAATTGGTTTGGTTGATAATGTTGTCCAAAAGAGCGGCGACCAGGCCGTTATTATTCGCACCAGGTTTTTAGATGAACCAGATCATCAGAAATTGGTCAGTAAATTTACGGGTACTTACCAGAAAGGGGAGACTAAAGTCCTGGAAACGCGCTTTGAAACGATCGGCGCGACAGTTAGTTCACAACTTCGTAACCGCGCCTTTTGGGGACTCTTTTTTGTTGTCGTCGCTGTCGTTCTTTACGTTGCGTATGCCTTTCGAGGTATCTCTCGTCCGGTATCAAGCTGGAAATATGGCGCTCTGGCGATTGTGGCCTTGATCCACGACATTCTAGTCGTTGTTGGTGTTTTTTCTGTTTTAGGTAGATTTGCCGGCGTGGAAGTTGATATTGATTTTGTTTTGGCGCTTTTGGCGGTGCTGGGTTTTTCTGTAACGGATCGGATTGTGGTTTATGATCGCATCCGTGAAAATGTGTTGCGCAAAACCGGTCAAGATTTTGCGGAGACCGTTAATGTTGCTTTAAACGAAACATTAATGCGGTCGATCAATTCCACCTTTGCCGTTCTTTTGCCATTGTTCGCTCTCTATTTCTTGGGCGGTGAAACAATTAAGAATTTTGCCCTGGCTTTGTTGGTTGGTATGGCGAGTGGTGCGTATTCTTCGATTTTTGTCGCCAGCCCGCTTTTGGTTTTTGTTGAAAAATGGCAGCGTAGAAATGACTAAAAACAAGATACATACATATTTTAACAAACAGCATAAAATCCGCCTTGGCGGATTTTTGCTTCGATCTCGCCCGCGCGAACGGGCTGCGATATGTTGTTAAAATATGTATGTGTCTTGTTTTTTGAGTCCGTTTCTTGGTATAATAGAGCTATATTAATTAATTTTTATGAACGATACAATTTTACGGCACATCATAGCAGTGGTAGCCACGCTCATCTGCGGTTTGGCTTATTTTGCCGGTTATTTTTCCGGTCCTTTCGGCTGGTGGTGGACAGCTTTTGCCATGTTAATCGTCTACGGACTGGTTTATCGGATTGTTGACGCCGGCGGCGGTGGTGGGCATCATTAAGGTATGGATTTGAATGGTTTTACAATCGATTTGCCTTTCTGGTTGACTTTTTTTGAGAGGCCTATAGCTGAGCAGGCCATGTTACTGTTTGCTCTTGGCGCCTGGGTACCGCTCGCGGCGTTTTTTATAAAAGCCCTTGGGGAGTTGTGGGTATTGTATCGCCAGACCGTTAAGAATGTCAGCCATTGGGAATGGGTAATTCTGGCGGTGGACATTCCGCCGATGTTTATTCAATCGCCAAAAGCGGTCGAGCAAATTTTTGCACAACTGAGCGGAACGTTGCAACATATCGACGTGGGCGGGAAATTCTGGCAAGGAAAAAAGCAGAAGTGGTTTAGTTTGGAAGTGATCAGTATTGAAGGTTATATCCAATTTCTCGTCCGTACCGAAGCCGAATATCGTGATTTGGTTGAGGCGGCGATTTACGCGCAGTATACAGATGCCCAAATCACCGAGGTGGAAGATTACGTAGATAATATTCCCAGCTCATACCCAAATGAAGAGTATGATGTTATGGGAGTGGAATTTAAACTGTCACAGCCCGATCCTTATCCGATTCGGACTTATCCGAGCTTTCAATATAATTTGAGCAAGGATGCCGTTTTTAGCGATCCTATGGCGGCAATCTTGGAAAATTTTACCCGCATCGGTCGAGGTGAGAATTTATGGCTGGAAATAATTGTTGAACCGGTTGATAATAATTGGAAAAATAAAGGTATTACTTTGGCAAAGTCTTTGATGAAGGGTGAAGACGATCATGGGCCTGGCGGAGGTCTCTTGACGCAAGCCGGTTCAGTTCCAGGTTTGATGTTGAAAGAGTTTTTTAATATTTTACATTGGAATTTTGAAGAGGAGCACCACGACGATAAAAAAGAAAAAAAAGTTGATATTACGCCCGGAACCAGGTCTACCGTCGAGGCCATCGAAGAAAAAATTTCTAAGATCGGTTTTAAGTCGAAGGTGCGTATTTTATACGCGGCGAAAAAAAATGTTTACAGCCCGAACCATTGTATCGAGGGAATTATCGGCGCTATGAACCAATTTCACATAATGAACCGAAATGCGATCGTTCCCTATATGGCAACACATGCTCATTATGATAGCAGCCATGTCAAAAGTAATCGTCTCAAGAATTCCTTTGTCCAAGCATTCAAAAAAAGGAAAATGAAATGGAAATTTCAGGATGGTTATATTTTGAATATCGAAGAATTGGCGACTGTTTGGCATTTCCCTTTGCCGTTCGTGAAGACGCCGTTGTTGCAAAAAGCTGGTCATAAGAAATCCGAACCACCGGCCGGTTTGCCGATTGAAACCTCCGAGCCGCATCTTCGAAAAAAAGGTGAAGGAGAAAAAGGTGCAGCAGACGAGGATGAACCGCCAGAGAATCTGCCTTTTGGTTAAATTACTTGTATCCTTTTTCAACACACAGTAGTCATCATCAGAGTATTAGCTTTCAACAAACAGCATAAAACCGCCTTCGGGCGGTTTTTGCTTCGATCTCGCGCGCGCGAGCGGGCGGCGATATGTTGTTGAAAGGTAATACTCTGATGATTATATACCTGGAAAATATTCTCGGACGATTTGTTCGACGGTGGCCGCGTCTTTGGCCTCATCCATTAATCGAGTGCGGAGTTCTTTCGCTTTATCGAAGCCGGTGACGTAGGCTTTGTAGTGTTTTTTCATAATTTGGAAGCTTTTGTGTTCACCTAACAATTCTTCGAAAAGGCGCGTATGTTCAACCATAACGCGCAGTTTTTCTTCGAGCGTAATTGCATCGTCAAAAGGTTTTTCGGCGCGAACGTCATCGACGTGCCTGAAACACCACGGGTTGCCGAAAATTCCCCGGCCAATCATAACGCCATCAGCTCCGGATTCTTTTACTTTAGCATAGCCGTCGCGAAGATCCTTTACATCACCATTGCCAAGGATAAATGTTCTTTCAGCATTTGTATATTTATCTCGCAAAGCAACCGCTTCGGCGATATGTTCCCAGCGGGCGGGTACGAGCGACATTTCCTTTCTGGTGCGGCAATGGACCGTAATAGCCGCCGGTTCGGTTTCGAGTAGGTAGGGGAGCCAGGTGGATAATTCATTTTTATTATAGCCGATTCTCGTTTTAACAGATACCGGCAAGCTGCCGCTGCCACGCCTGGTTGCCATTATAATTTCTTGCGCTAACTTGGGGTTTTTTATGTGGCAAGCTCCGGCGCCTTGTTTTTCAACGTTTCTGTCAGGGCAGCCCATGTTGATATCTATGCCGTCAAAGCCGAGCTCTTGGCATAATAATGCCGTTTTATAATAATTGTCCGGTTTGGAACCGAAAATTTGGGCGACGATGGGGTGTTCGCTTGAATCGTATTTCAAATCAATCATCAGGTTGTTTCGGCCCGGTGATTGCAGGCCGTCGCAGGAAACAAATTCCGTCCAGAAGATATCTGGTTTGCCATATTTGGCAATGATACGACGAAAAGCAACGTCGGTAACGTTGGCCATGGGGGCGAGAGAAAAGATTGGTTTTTTTAATTTACGCCAAAAGTTGGTTGCCATATAATTTTGAAACCGTAGTATGCGCTATCATTGGCGTTTTGTCAATACAAAAACCGCGATTGACATACAAAAACCGCGATAGCGCAGTCTCTCACGTCTGGCAAAACCTTACATTTTTAAAAATCCCTTCCGGTCGATCATTATAAACAGAAAAAATTTTCTGGAAGTGTGTTTTAGTTTAATTCCGCGCTTTTGACCGTATTGAGAAGTAATTCGGCCACTGTTATTGGGCCAACTCCGCCCGGCGTGGGAGTAATATAGCTCGTTATATCTTTAATGGCGTCAAAATCCACGTCTCCCGAAAGAATGCCATTTTCATAGACGAATCCGGTGTCGATGACAATGGCTCCCGGTTTTACCATAGCCGCGGTGACTATATTTTTTTTGCCAACACCGGAGATTATCACGTCCGCCGATAAACATTTTTCTTTAGAGTTGGTCGTGCGGCTGTTAATAGTCGTTACGCTTGCGCCGGCGTTTATTAGCATAATAGCCAATGGTTTGCCGACAAGCGCGCCTGTCCCGATAATGGTAATATTTTTTCCTTTCGGGTTAAAAGCGATTTCATCAAGTATGCGAAGCGCCGCTGTTGGTGTCGGCGGCGTAAAAAGCGGTTGGTTCATTACCAGTCTGCCCAAGTTGGTGTTGGTCAGGCAATCAATATCAATTTTTGGGTTGATGCTATTGATAACCTTTTCAGTGTATAAGTGTTCAGGTAGGGGAATTTGGATGATTAAACCGGAAACGGTCCCATCGGCCTGGATTTTTTGCAGGGACGCGATTAAATCATCTTCTGAAATAGTAGCTGGAAAGTTGTGGAGCGTAAAGTCAATACCCACGCGTTCGGCTGCTTTAGCCTTGGTGTGGGTGTATGTTTGTGAGGCTTGATTATCACCAACTAAAATAACGTGCAGTTTCGGAGAAATTCCTTTTTGACGAAGAACGTTAACCCGTTTTTGCACATCTTGTTCAATTTTTTTGGCAATTGCTTTGCCATCAATAATAGTGGTCATAGAGCGTAAAGTGGGGCTATTTTAGCATATCTTTACGGAAAGATAAAGACCGGCAACCTTTGTTGACATGGTTGCCGGCCGATTTTTGGGTGTGCCTGCCGGCAGGAGACTTCATGGCCGGAAATCTCGTTGCGTGTTGTAGGTTGGGTACGGCCTAGGCCGCTTGTTTTAGGCAGCCGTCAGGCACGTTCCGTTCACATCGACAGTTTCTTCAATATTATTCCACCCCTTGAAGAGGGTTGCCTTCCTCGTCCATGCGAGCGACCGGTTTCTGTCCATCGTGTTATAAGACGAAATTAGTCAGCTATTTCTTACTTGTAACAATAATGGTGTGCCTACTCCATGTGGTCATTTCTTATGGGTGAAAAAATATCATGATTTTCATTTCCTCTGACCACGAGTTCGGCCCAGGCACCCTTATTCATTCGGGCAAGAGCATGATCGACTAGCAGGTATGTACCGGGCACATCTACGGTGAATTCCACAATCGTTGATCCGCCAGGTAATACAAGTGCGGTTTGTGTATTGTGTTCAAGGGATCCGCCAATGCTTGCGTTTGGATATACGGTATCGAAAATTTCTCCGATGACGTGGAACGAAGAAATAAGATTTACTCCACCATTGCCAACATATATTCGAATTTTATCGCCGACATTGGCGTACATCCGCGGAGCGCTTTGAATTTTTCCATTAAAAGTTACGTAGTTTGGTTTGCCGTCGATGAGAGCGGCGGCATCAAACGGAATCAGTCCTTTTTTTCCGATTTGTCCCATTGTATATAATTCTCCTTGAACAATATAAAATTCTTTATCAACTTGTTCAAGTTTCTCTTTTGGTTCAACGAGAATAAGCCCGTATTGTCCGTGAGAATTATGAGTGCTTACATTTGGCGTTGCGCAGTGGTACACATATAGCCCTGGATTGAGCGCCTTGAATTTAAATATCTTGGTTTCCCCAGGCGCCACATGAGTAAGTTTCGCCCCTCCACCCGGTCCAGTGACAGCGTGTAAGTCAATATTGTGGTCGTGTAGGCTGGTTGGGTCATTGGTAAGAGCAACCTCAACCGTATCACCTTCTTTAACGCGAAGCATGGGTCCCGGTGTTTGCCCGTTATATGTCCAGTAATTAAAATAAATTTCCGGCGCAATCTCGGAAATAACTTCTTGAGCTCGCAAGGAAATACGTACAATACCATCTGCGTCCGGTTTTTGCGATTCAGTCGGCACATCATTCGGATCGGCTCCGATATCTTTTACTTTTTCAAATCTATTTTTATTCGTAAAAAAATCCAACATTCCTGTAAAAGGAATCGATGGTGGTAGGCCTCCTGGCGCGTGTGAGCGATTGAACGTCGGCATTGCAAAATCGGGGGCGTATGTTTTGTTTGATAGAGTCCACGTAAAAATTGCCACTATCAGCAAGATGGTGGATATTAATATTGTTTTTAATTTAAAAAAGTCTGCAAGATTTCTATATTTATAAAACCGGATAAGTATAGTGGCAATTGCCACAATTCCCACGATTATAGAAATTGACTCAAAAATCAGGTATTTGAACATATAAATATTTATCTCATTTTAATAGCGCCGATCTTGGTTTGATAGGAAATAAATTTTTTGTTATATGTTTTAATCGTATCATTTTATTCGTATTTATACAAAAAAACGAAGCACTAGGTGTGTTTTGTCTGACCGGGCTCCTAGTCGTAGACGATGTTAGAACTAAGATTTAGTATTCTGCCAATATTTTTAAAACATTATTTGTTAGCATTTTGAATTCTTCTTTAGATTTTTCAATGTTCTCTTTTGTTCCTAAGTGTATTTCTTCAATTAAATTTGGATCAAGATCAAAGATCGCCACCCCGACTTCTTGGCATTTTGCTGGGATTCTGCCATAATCCTGAATTTCCGCAAGTGGATTTTTCCAACTTCTTTCCACCAAACCATTTCGTCCGTGCTTTTCTGATAAATTTTTTTTAACTTTAGCAGGAAGCTCCTCAATCCAATGGCGGTGATCTTTTATTGGTTGTTTGCCATATACATTATAGGAATTAATAATATATCCAATAAATAACCCATCGCCAGAAAGCACATATTTACTTTCTGTATTTCCCGACAAAGCCTTACCTGTAACTTTCCAGTTCTGTTTCCATTTTTCAAAAATACTGCCGAGATTTTCGATACCCTGCACACTAAAGGCATCGGGCATCATAGGAACGACAAAATAATCTGAACCAAGAAAAATAATTTGATTTAATAATGATAGACTAGGAGAAGTATCAATAACAAAAACATCCACTTCGTCTTTTAAACCTCGTTCTCTAAGGAATCTGTCAATTGCGCTAGTTTGAAAATAGCCAAGTTGTTGTCCTGCCGCCGCCTGTCCATAAGCCGTGACTAGTATATTTTCATAAAGCGAAAGTTCAACACTACCCTTCATCAAAGAAAGATTATTATTGCTATTTGGAATTTGAATAAATGGTATATTTAGATTTATATCCGAGCCGCCCTCTACCACCCCTTTTAACACATCATAAATATTTTTTTCTTGTGAAGAAAATAAATTTTTTTCATAATAATTGTCTCCCAGTGATAGGCGAGAAAGATTACACTGCGGGTCAAGATCAACTAATACAGTTTTATATCCTTGTTTAGCAAAAGACACGGCACAATTAAAAGCCAAGGTAGTTTTACCAACACCACCTTTGTTATTTGCAAAAAGTAACTTTTTTGTGCGAGTGAATTTCATATCGTCATTATATCAAAAAATGCTATTTTTGCAACATACAATTTGGCTCGGGGACTTGGATTCGAACCAAGATACGCAGATTCAGAGTCTGCGGTCCTGCCGTTAGACGATCCCCGAATTTTTTTATTTCGTAATAGTCGAGCCGCTTGGTAAATTCATTAACCATTCGGCATCAACCGTTTTGACTGCGCTCCACGACCAACGATGGTTTTTGAAAACTTGCGGTGATGAAATATAACGTTTTTCGTTGTTTTCGACCAGATAAATAGTTCCTTTTCCGCGCGGTTTAACTAGCTGTTTTGGCTGTGTGAAAAGGACAGTCGGAGGTCCGTCGGCTTTACGTCGTTTATGGTCGAAATCGTGTAAAGTGTCCATAATAGTAGCATATGGGTAGCGATAGTCAAGACCGTTCTTGAACTCGGAATCGTTGATCAGAAATTCCTGTTTGATATCGTCATAGCCAGTAATGACCATAACGTGATAGTATGAGCCGTTGATTGCAAAGCGATGATCGGGATTCATGCCTTTGGCATAGTGAAAAGACATCACTGGATGGCCAAGACTTATTTCCATTTTAATATCTTCCAACTTTGGATTTTTTATGACGGTCGCACTGAAAGAACTGTATTCGTTGATGATACGAGCCGTTCTGGCGGCATCGGTATCCGCGTTAGACCCAAAAATTTTATCTTCCCACGTAAAGAGAGGCCATAATTTTTGTTTAATTTCTTTGGGTGGGAGTTTTCTTTTAGCCGTCGATAGATAATATTCTTCGATCATGATAATACTGGCTTCTTCGCAAGCATTATTCCATGGCTTGACCCAAACACCGTCGGGGATTTCCCAAATATGGGGAACAGACAAACTAACCGCCTTGGGGATGGTTGGTTTTGGCGCTGTCGTCGTGGCCGCGGCAATCGTGACTTGTTCCTCATTTGCCGCCACCCAGGCTTTAATTGGTAAGCGATGCCTTTGCCGGTAGGAGACTATTCCAAATAAAGAAATAAAAATCACCAGGGCTAAGGCAAAGATTTTTTTCATATTAGGAGGTGTTCTAAAAGCTTTTCTTTGTCTTAGGGCCATATATTTACGATAACGAACGGGACGAGATTAGTCAACCACTTCGCCACCAAAAGCCAGAGCCAATGAAGTAAGGTCGGCAGTCGGCGGGGCGGTCACCGCTTCCTCGATTTCACAACTTATCAGAACTTGTTCTTGAAAAAAACCATGGAGGGCTTGCTCGATGACGCGCTTTGTTTTGAGTTCTTCAACTTTTTCTTTATGGAATGAATAGGGGACGCCCAGGACCAAGAGATTATGTTCCAATCGTTTGAGGGTGCACATTTTAAGGATAAATGTCAGGGAATGGTTGGTCTCGCTGATTTTTTCTATTAAACTCGCCCATTTGCTATGAATTTGCTCGATGGTTGTGGCCAGGACAGATGGTTTTGTGGTCGGAACAATGGATTTTATCGTTTCTTTAGGGGGTGTTACTATGATTGAAGTTTTTTTTTCTATCTCAGGTGAGCCAATCGGCATGGTCGGCCCGGTTACCAGAGCGACCACCTCGGCTGCCAAAAGTTCGAGCGGTAATTGCGGTAAGGGTGAAGTTTTAGCGTCGAGCCGTCTTTTTAGAGCCAGTTCAATCATGGTGATAAGCGTGGTTTGGGCAATATTTTTGGCCAGGTTTTGCAGCTCACCAAGCATATGATCGCTGTAGTCGGAGCGATAAAGATCGGTCGAGTTGCTCATTTTGATAATCAAGAGCGCCCGGAGCAGCTCGAGCAAAGTTAAAGCAAACTGGTCCGGCGATTGGCCGTTATGAATTTCGGCGTGCAAAAGGTTGACGGCTTCGCGAGGTTCACCGTTTGTAAGATGTTTGATAAAATTCAGGACTATTTCGTGGTTGACTGACGGCAGCATTAGCTCGGCATCTCGGGCGGTAATATTTTTCAGGTTTAGGGAAAAAATTTGTCCGAGCAAGCTCTCGGCATCACGCAGACAGCCGTCGCTTTTGGCAATGACCCCGTCGAAGACTTTTTGTTCAACGGAAATTTTTTCTTCTTGCGCGATTTTTCGGAGACGATTAAGCATCGGCTCATAGCTGATTTTTTTGAAATGGAAGCGCTGGCAGCGGGAGATGACTGTGGCCGGTAATTTATGCAGTTCCGTCGTCGCCAAAATGAAAATAGCATGAGCCGGAGGTTCTTCCAGTGTTTTGAGAAGTGCATTGAAGGCGTGGTTCGACAGCATGTGCACTTCGTCGATGATAAAAACTTTATAAGCGGATTTGGTCGGTTTGAATTGGGCGTTTTCGATGATATTTTCACGGACATTATCGACGCCGGTCTGTGAAGCGGCATCGATTTCCATAACATCGATGTGTCTGCCGGCGTTTAATTCGATACATGAGGTGCAAGCGTTACATGGTTCGGCGCTGTTTTTTTTGCGGTCGGTGCAATTTATAGCTTTGGCCAGCAGCCTGGCGGAAGTGGTTTTTCCAACTCCGCGCGGTCCAGAAAAAAGATAAGCATGGGCGATGGTCGAAAGCACGATTTCGTTTTGAAGAGTTTTTTGGACGTGGTCTTGGTCGCAGACATCGCTCCATTTGGCGGGGCGGTATTTTCGGTAAAGAGTGGTCATATGGTTAAGGAGTTGTTTCACTGCTATCAACGGTCGGGGTGGAAGCACCAAGCTGCGTTCTTTCCAGTATTTCTTCTTCTACCAATTCCCGTGGACGGCCGTAGGTGAGACGGGACAATTCTTTGATGGCCGCCGCGAGTTCTTTGTTTCCCGGTTTCGGCGGATAGGTCATCATATTAAACGGTTTTGCGGCCGTGTTGTCAATAAGAAGTTTGATATAAGCCGTATGTTGTTCGACATTGACTAAATCGTAGGCGCTGAACACCGGCGCAAATTCCTTACTAAGGACTTCGGCATCTTCCACGCCTATGCGGAAACTAACTATGGTGCCCGCATTGCCCAAGACGGCATCGCGCACGGTGGTTTTACCTTTGTTGTCTTCCAACTGCTTCATGTACTGGTGGGCGATAATTAATTCCAGCCGGTATTTTCTGGCCTCGGAGAGAATGGTGGCGATGGAATCGGTAATAAAGTTTTGGAATTCATCCATGTATAAATAAAAATCTTGGCGTTCTTCCTCGGGGAGGGAAGCGCGTTCAAGCGCGGCCATTTGTAATTTGGAAACGACAATCATACCAAGGAGATTGGCATTGATTTCGCCGACCAGGCCTTTTGAGAGATTAACCAATAAAATTTTCTTTTTATCCATCACTTCGCGAAAATTAAAACCGGATTTGGATTGGCCGATTATATTACGGACCATGGCATTTTCGACGAAGCGGCCGACTTTGGAAATTAAGTAACCCAACATTTCGGATTTGTGGAAGTCTGAAGTTTTGGCCATTTCTTTTTCCCAAAAAGCGCGCACTACCGGGTCGGTCAGTTTTTTCTTCCATTCGGCTACGAAAGCGTCGTCGGTAAACATACGGGGGATTTCGGCCATGGTGCCCGGAGTTTCTTTTTCGGCCATCAGAGTGAGCATAACGTTGCGCATTTGATGTTCAAACATCGGGCCGATCATGGACGGGTCGGAAACAAGTTTGTAGAATATTGAAATCATTTCTTGGGCCACAAAATCTTTTTGTTCTTCGGTGTTGGCCTCGAGCATATTTAGTCCGATTGGCCGGTCGACATCGGCGGGGTTAAAGTAAATGACATCGTCGACGCGTTCTTTGGGAACATGCTGCAAGACATATTCCACAAAATCGCCGTGCGGATCGATCACGCAGACGCCTTCGCCGTTTTGAATATCCTGGATTGCTAAATTTTGGATAAAGACCGATTTACCGCTGCCCGATTTACCGATGGTATATAAATGTCGTCGCCGGTCATCGCGTTTCATGCGAACGATTGTTTCTTCACCGCGATACATGGCGCGGCCAAGAACGATGCCTTCTTTGGGCATGTTTGTCGGCGGGGGAGATTTTCGCGCCCCCAGCCAATTAATGTGGGGTGTTTCGGTGGAAGGCACCGGTAAATGCCAGAAACTGGCCATCTCTTCGGTCGAGGCCACAAAATGGTGTTTGTCGTCGAACGATCGGTAGATGGAATCGTGTATCAGGTTGTGTGGTTTGCGTGGCACGGCGGCTTTTAGGGAGTTGCCGTAGTGATAAATAGCGTACTGGCTGAAAGCATTCACGATATTTTCCAGGTTCATTTGGGCTGTTTCCCGGTTTTCACCGGAACTCACTATCCGCATGGTTAGCTCCAGACCGCCATGACTCATTTTATCTTCCATCGCTTTGACCATTTCTTCTTCCATTTGGGTAAGCTGATATTTATGCTCGGCGGTTTCCTGGTTGGCTGCGCTGGTAGAAAAGAAATTTTTCATCAAATCGATAAAACCGCGTCCACCGACGATATCTTCGAATTTTTTACCTTTTTTTATTTCTCTAGTCATTTCTACGCCGCCATGACGCCAGCCGGTTCCGGCCGGCCTGACAACGTATTGGATTAATGCCCCCTGGTGCTCGCCAATTTTGGAAAGCGGGTTTAGGATGGCCACCAAAGGATCGCTGTCCATTTTTTTGTAAGTCTTGAAGGGCAGGGCCGATGGCATTTTAAACCGGAGATGGGCGCCGACAATGTGGCATTCCGGTTGGAAGATATTATAGTCCGTTTTTTCGCTGATTTCGGCGTGGGGATACTGGGCATGGATTTGTTGTTCGACGAATTCTTTTAGTTTATCGGGTACGGCGACGTAAAAAGAAATTTGGTTGAAGGCGGTGACGATTTCAAAAGAAATATGGTCGTTTCGGCCGCGGAGCCAGGCGCCAAGCCCGCGTTCGCGCTTGAGACCGGCGATAGACGAGAAAAGGGTGTCGGCCACGGCGATTTGTTCGCGAATTTGGTCGATTGTCTCGGTTGTGGTTTTGCTTTGGTCTTCGTTCTTTTTTTCTTTAGGCACTTTAATAAGCAGGACCGTTTTATGAAAAGCTTTACCGGCTCGGCTTTGGCTATGTAATATCGAGCGTACAATAAAAAGCGCCGCCAATCCGGTGACGGTGGAAAGTATGCCTAAAATAATCGGATAGGCGTTGGGGTAAGTACCGATTATCGCCGCGTTGGAAGTAAAAACATTAAAATACTCAAGCCAAGGCATAGTTTTTTTGTTGGCGTTCCCGGTGAAGGAGTATGATACGGTCGGTTTTGATTTTCGCTTCCTGTTCCAGGAAAAAACGGTTAATGCCAGGAAGTATTTTTAACCACTGGAGTATAAGATGAAATATTTTTCGCACTTTGAGTTTGGTTGAATTAAGCAGTGTGCGAATGGAACGAGCGGTTTGTTCGCCCTTCAATTTAAATTCCTGTTGAGCGATTGGCGACAGCCGTCGGTAGGCGTTGGATAAATCTTTTTCCAGTATTTTTTCGACGGCGGTTATAAGCTCGTCTAATTCTCGGGTGGTAATTTGTTTTTTGGCGGGGGACAGGCTTGTTGGTTGGGAAGTTGTTTTTTCTTCCGGCGTCGTTTCTTGTTTTGGGGATATTATTTTTTCGGTCGATTCCGTTTCAACAGCGCTTTTATCCACCTCTAGGATGGGTGTTTCAAGTAAGTTTATTGATTCTCTTTTTCGATCTGTCATATAGCCTTAAGTATACCATATATGATATACTTACGAAAGTGTATCTTCGATATAATCTCACTGGTTAGGAAATGGTTCTGGAATGACCATTTAGATTCTTCATTTCGATTATGAAATACATTCAGGAGGTGGAAGCAAACGGCTTGGTTTGGGTTAACGTTTCGCGTCAGCATGAAAAAGAGTTGAGCGAGCTTGGTAAAAGGTTTGGTTTTGAAAGAGCCGATATTGCCGAGGCGTTGCCCCCGTTTCAACGTCCTAAAATTGTCAAAAGAGGACATTATTATTTGATTATTCTTCATTTTCCCATTTTTAATCGCGAGACCAAGCGTCTCGGTTTTACGGAAGTGGATATTTTTTTGAGTTCCCAATTTTTTGTCTCTTTTCATGACGGCAGCCTTCCGCGTTTGGAATCATTTTTTGCGGAATGCCGGAAAAACGTCGATGTGCGGCAGCGTTTTTTCGACGGGACAGCCGTGCATATTTTTTTGGAGGCTTGGTCTCGTTTATGCGACGCGATTTTTCCAAGTTTATTGCATATTAATGCCGATATTAACAGCGTCGATAAAGAATTATTTGGCCAACTGAGAAATGAGGGGCATATGGCTAAGGAAATTTTGCGGCTTAAAACGAACATTGTCACTTTTCGTCGGACCATGCAGGGACATCGCCTGGTACTCGATCGTCTGGTAATTTATGGCGGTCACGATCTGCGCGTCGTCAACTATCAATCATTTATCACCGGTTTGCGAGAAAATACTACGGAAATTTGGCATATGTTGGAAAGTCAAAAGGAAAGTATTAACGCGCTCCACGAAACGAATGAGTCTATTTTGACGCTGCGGACAAATGAAGTGATGAAAACTTTAACGATTATTTCGGTGTTGACGTTTCCTTTGACGCTGTTGGCGGCTATTTTGGCGATTCGCGCGCCGGGCACGCCATTTGTTGATCATCCATGGGGGTTTTTTATTATTATTTCCACATCTTTCATGGGGGCGGCGACCATGTTGTTTACTTTCAAGAAAAAGGGGTGGGTGTAAAATAAGCACTTGTCTTGACTGAAAGCGGGCAGTGAGAAGCTGTAGGCTTCCTTATTTTAGAGCTTATTTTTCGATAATTTTAGTACCTTCTTTGGTGTCTATGACAGAGTAGCCGTGCTGTTCGAGCTCCTGACGCAGCCGGTCGCTTTCGTCCCAATTTTTGTTTTCTCGGGCTGTGTCACGCTGTTTCACTAGTTTCTCGATTTCCAATGGCAGTGCCGCGGCTTTTTTTTCTTTTATATTCTTTTTAATATCTAATCCCAAAATTTCATCGAAGTGGAGTAATGTTTTTTGGTCGATGGTTTTTTCGTTGACCGCCTTCCATATTAAGGCGAGCCCGCCGGGAAGATCAAGGTCGTTAGTGATGTGCTTATGGAATGCTTCAGGCAGGGTTTTATTTTCAGGTAATTTTTTAGGGAGCCGCCGAGCTGCCTCGTATAGTCGTTCCAAACCCGTTTGGGCGGCTTCCAAAGCTTCCCAGGTAAAATTGAGCTGCTTGCGATAATGTCCTTGCAGTAAAAAATAACGATAGGCGAGCGGGCTAAAACCTTTTTCGATAAGGGTAGTGAGCGTAATGAAATTATCGCCGGACTTGGCCATTTTTGTTTCGCTGATCAACAAAAATTCACTGTGCATCCAAACATTGGCCAGTGATTTGTCGAACGCCGCTTCGCTTTGCGCAATTTCATTCGTATGATGCACGGGAATATGGTCGATGCCGCCGGCGTGGATGTCAAACGGCTGGCCAAGATATTTTGTAGCCATAGCCGAGCATTCAATATGCCAGCCGGGGAAGCCCAGACCCCATGGGCTTTTCCATTCCATTTGCCGTTTTTCTCCTGACGGCGAAAATTTCCAAAGCGCAAAGTCCGTGATATTTTTCTTTTCACCGAACTCCACTCGTGCTCCGGCCTTCAAATCTTGACTGCGAAGACGGGCGAGCTTGCCATAGTCTGGTAATTTTGACGTATCAAAATAGATACCGTCGGCCGTGCGATAGGTAAAGCCTTTTTTTTCTAAAAGTTTAATCAGGTTGATTTGTTCTTTGATATGATCGGTCGCCCGGGGAAGTTTGTCGGGCGGGAGAATATTAAGATTGGCAGTATCTTTTAAAAAAGATTGTGTATAAAATTTTGCAATTTCCCAGGCCGACTTTTTTTCTCGTCGGGAACCTTTTTCCATTTTATCTTCACCCGTATCGCCGTTGCTGGTCAAATGGCCGACATCGGTGATGTTCATGATATGTTTTACTTTGAAACCCTGGTGGATCAAAACGCGTTTCAAAATGTCTTCAAAAAGATACGCGCGCAGATTACCGATATGCGCGTGATGATAGACCGTCGGGCCACAAGCATATAAGCCTACTTTTTTATTTTTTAAAGGCTTAAACTCTTCGATTTTTTTGGTCAGTGTGTTGTAGAGTAAAATCATAGAATCATGAAATAGGCGGGGTAGTGGTTACATTTGAGCGGGTTCGACGACCGCAGTCGTCGCCCTGAGGCCTCGCGGCCGAGGAAAGCGAAAATGTAATCACTACCCAGCCTGCCACCATTCTACTAGTTTTTTCGTTAGTTATCAACAGCGCTCTATATAGGAAGCGATTTTTTTGCTATACTGGTTGTAGCTGTTACTCTATATAAGAATGCATGTTTGGTTTTGGTAAACTACGATCATATCTTGGCATCGATTTGGGTGCCGGTGGTGTCAAGCTCGTCGAGCTCCGCAATGAAAAGAAGCGGGCGGTTTTGCATACCTATGGGTTTACCGAGAGTGCGCAAGATATTCATCAGTTACTTTTTAAGCAAGAAGCGGCCGAGGAGAATGTCGGTTTGCGTCCGATTGAACAAAAACCGGCTACGGCGCCCGTGATTTTGGTTGATCAATCCAAAATTACCGCATATGCGAGCATCATCCGAGCGGTTTGCGATGAAGCAAAGGTACAATCAAAAATTGCCGTGGCGAGCCTGCCGGTTTCGACGGTTTTTCATGCCATCGTGACTCTGCCCATGGTCAAGCGTGAGGAATTCGATCGGATTATGCGGGCGGAAATTAAAAAATTACTACCTTATCCGCTCGAAGATATGGTGATTGATTCGCAAGTATTGCCCGATGTCTCTGAAACCAAGACGCAACGTGTTCTTGTCAATGCCGTACCGCGGGCCATCGTTGTTTTCTATACCAAAGTTTTTCAAGAGGCCGGCTTGACGCTCGAGTCGCTGGAGCCCGAATCAATCGCCTTGGCCAGGTCGCTTGTTGGAAAAGATAAGGCCACGCAAGTAATTGTGGACATTGGCGCCGAGCGGACTAATTTTTTTATTGTTGACCAGGCGGTGCCGGTGACGCACCACAGTATCGAGCGCGGTGGTGATAAGATGAACGCTATTCTTGCCGCGACACTCGGGCTCGAGCCGGGCAAAACAACGGAACAACTCAAACATGATGTTTTTTCGTATCTCATGGCGCATCCAAATGAAACAGCCATAAAAAAAGAACAATTCCTGATTGTCTTTAATTCCATTATTGAACCGATTTTAAAAGAAATTGAATATAGTTTAGAACTTTATCTTCGGCAGAGCGCCAATCAAGATAAGCGTCCTGAAAAAGTTATTTTAACCGGCGGGAGCGCGCTGCTACCGTATTTGGCGGAACATATTTCTGAAAAATTTAAAATGAAATGTTATATCGGCGACCCATGGGGCCGTGTGGTTTATCAAAATGGTTTGCGGCCCATACTCCAGGCTATCGCCCCACGTATGTCTGTCGCTATTGGTCTTGCCCTACGGAACGTGTTATAATGCAGAGAACATTTAGGGGGAGAAATCACTTATATCGTATTTATGTCCGAAGAAACAAATAAAGTCCATGTTTTGTTGGTGGAGGATGATGTTTTCTTGTCTGGTATTTACCAGAAGAAATTTGAAATGGAGGGCTTTAAAATAAGTACGTCGGATAATGGTGAAAAAGGATTGGCCGATGCTAAAAAGAAAAAACCAGATATTATTTTACTCGATGTTTTGTTGCCAAAAATGGATGGTTTCAGCGTCTTGAAACAATTAAAAGAAGACGTGGCGACCAAAAATATTCCCGTGATTTTATTGACTAATTTAGGACAAAAAGATGATGTTGAAAAAGGTCTGGAAGCCGGCGCGGTTGATTATCTTATTAAAGCCCATTTTAAGCCGTCGGAAATTGTAGAAAAAGTCCGGAAGGTGCTGGGCATATAAATTAGAGGTTATGTTTTCGCAAACAGATTATCGGAAGGGGGTGAAAAAATTATGAACAAACGAGGTTTTACGTTGATTGAACTCTTGGTCGTTATCGCGATCATTGGTTTATTGTCAACCTTGGCAGTAGTGGCTCTGGGTTCAGCCCGCGTCAAAGCGCGCGACTCAAAACGTTTGTCTGACTTAAAACAACTGCAGACTGCGCTCGAGCTTTATTACACTGATCAAAACGCCTATCCAGCCGGCAGCAGCGTTGGTTTAGGTTCTGGCAACTATGCTTGTTTGAATTCAAGCGGTTGGGCAGCGACCGGTTGTGCTTCCCCATATATGGGACAAGTTCCAAATGATCCAAATAGTGGTGCGTACACGTATACGGCTGCATCCGGTTCGTATACCATCACCGGTACTTTGGAAGGCACGGTTAACGGTTTGAGCGAAGGCGTCACATTGTCACCAGGTGGCATTGCCGACTAATTGTTTATAAACCTAATAAAACCCTTTGATTCGTACCCCATTTAGTAGACACGAATTAAAAACCTACTTTTTGGATTTCAAAAGATGATTCCGGTATTCTACCGGAGTCATTTTTTTTAAATTCCATTGCGGTCGTTCGTGGTTGTAATATTCCACAAACTTTCGACATCAGTCTACCCAATTTAATCCATAAGTCAAAGCGATTATTACGAAAAAGGCAAGCACACTACTGTCACTGACCACTTTCGTATTCCTTGCCCTAGCTACTGCTT
>Ga0156050_129_pt2 | contig 19808 bp, 20 predicted proteins | sample RifCSPlowO2_02_FD_107703 | JGI IMG/M metagenome (GOLD analysis project Ga0156050, IMG submission 107703) | Candidatus Magasanikbacteria bacterium RIFCSPLOWO2_02_FULL_44_11
TCGGTACCATCCGCGGCGACTTTACGCTTGATTCATATAATTTATCCAGTGTTGACGGACGCGCGGTTCGCAATCTGATTCATTGTTCCGATCAGCCTCTTGAAGCTGAACGTGAAATAAAACTGTGGATCCCGGATAATGAAATTCTCGAATATCGTCAGATTCAAGAAGAGATACTTTACGATGTGAACATGGACAATGTCCTAGAATAACAATAATAGATCACCTCAGGCGACCGGTTTATTGTTTCAGTTGACAGCGAAAAATTGCCGGAGTACAGTAAAGGTAGTTTGGTGTCGAATGGCAAAAACTATTCTGTAATTATAAGCAACGGTTTACCTATATTTGTCGGACCCGTGGGTTCGGCGTGCGGTTTACCACCTACCTTTCCGGGATAGGTCTGACCATTTGATCGCCAAACGATTAAAAAACCAATCCGCGAGGACTGGTTTTTTGATGCTTAGGCCGCTTTTTTCTGGAAGGTGCGACGGCAGCCGGAGCAGACCCGAAGGCTCATTCCGCCGACCGTTAAAAGTTGAAGATTTGGCTTTTGGCGGCGTGGAACTTTAACGTTCGAGTGGCTGACATGATTGGCTCGGGCAGCTTTTTTCATGCAGAAGGCGCAAGACATGCTCATAAGAGGTATAATAATTGCGAATTTAAGATAACTGGTTTATAATGTAAAGTGGGCTTAGTATAGCCGACTATTCAACTTTTGTCAATCCTATGGATTATTTAGGTTTATTGTTTTATTTTTTTATAATCATTCCATCGGCTATTATTCATGAGTACGCTCACGGTTGGATGGCCGATCGGCTGGGTGATCCCACGGCCAGATACGCGGGGCGTTTGACACTTGATCCGCGATCTCACATCGATTTGTGGGGGACTATTCTCATGCCGCTTTTATTATTTGTGTCCTCGGGTGGACGTTTTCTGTTTGCTTATGCCAAGCCTGTTCCTTATAATCCATACAATTTGAAAAACCAGCGTTGGGGTTCGGCTTTAGTAGGTTTGGCGGGGCCAATGGCAAATTTACTTCTGGCCTCTGGTTTTGCCTTTGTGTATCGGTTGGTTCCAGAACTTGCTATCGCGCCATTTTTAGCAATCATTGTTTATGCGAACGTGCTCCTAATGATTTTTAATTTGATGCCTTTCCCGCCGCTCGACGGATCGAAGGTTCTCTATGCTTTATTGCCCGACTCCCTTTACAGCGTGAAAGTCTTTTTGGATCGTTATGGTTTTGTCCTGGTGCTATTTTTCATTTTATTCCTTTTCCAGTTGATTATACCGGTAATTAGTTTTATCTTTCATTTACTCGTTGGAACTTCAGCTGGATTTTAGGTATGTTGCCGGTATTTTCAGTTTCTCAATTCATGGCGGAGGTAAACGGTATTATCGCCGGCCGATTTATCGTGGAAGGGGAAATTTCTCAATATAAGGTAAACCAAGGGAAGTGGGTATTTTTTGATTTGAAAGACGAAACCAGTTGTTTGGGATGTTTTGCGGTCTTGTTTAAATTAAAAGCTCCTCTCGAAGATGGAATGAAGGTGCGGGTGACCGGTATTCCTAAAATTTATGAGAAGAACAGCCGGCTTAGTTTTACGGTCGAATCGGTCGAGTTGATTGGCGATGGATCGCTGAAGCGGGCCTACGAACTTTTGAAAAATAAATTAGCAGTTGAAGGGTTGTTTGACACGGGACGTAAACGCGCGATTCCGAGGCTGCCAAATCGGATTGGTGTTATAGCCTCTGGCGAGAGCGCTGCTTGGGGTGATTTTAAACGCATTATTACCAATCGTTGGGGTGGGGTCGAGGTTTATTTAAGGCATGTTTCCGTTCAAGGGGCCTCGGCGGTTGCCGATATCATTCAGGCCTTTAGGGAATTTAATGATCAAGCTGCATTTTTTGATGTGCTCGTTTTGATCCGCGGAGGAGGATCGCTCGAGGATTTGGCAGCTTTTAATTCCGAAGATGTCGCCCGAGCGGTTTATGGCAGTAAAATTCCCGTTGTCTGCGGAGTTGGCCATGAAAGAGACGAAAGTTTGGCCGATTTCGTGGCCGATGTGCGGGCGTCAACGCCATCCAACGCCGCCGAGTTGGTGGTGCCGGATAAAAAAGATTTTATAAATGAAATGTCGTTTGAGCTCGAACAGATGGCGCGGCTATTAGCGCATGGTGTTATCGTCCGGAAGCAAAATGTAGGGACGTTATTTTATCGGATGCAATCACGGTTGGAAGCGCCTTTGGTTCGCGCCCGGCACACCTTCACCTCTCTGGTGGAGTGTCGGCTGCGATTAGAGAGACAAGTCGGCCGTTATCGCGAATTCGTCCAAGCCGCTGAACGTTTGTTCAAAAATGTCGACCCACGCCAGGTTTTGAAGCGGGGGTATAGTTTGACTCGCACCAGTAGGGGATCGATTGTAAGGTCTTCCGACGAGCTAGACCGCGGGGAAAAAATTATGGTAGAATTAGGTCGCGGTGTCATTACCGGTGAAGTTATTGATAAAGCATAATATGGCCAAAGAAAAAGTCCCTTTTACCAAATCGTACGCCGAGCTGCAAAAAATCGTGGCTTGGTTTGAACGCGATGATCTTGATGTCGAAGAAGGTATCAAGAAATTTGAAGAGGGGATGTTGATTGTAAAAGAACTGAAAACGTATCTTAATTCCCTTGAAGTGCGCATCCAAGAACTTAAAAAGACTAATGAAACCTTAGAAACATTATGAAACTTCTTGCCCGTTGGTTTTTAACCGCGCTTGCTCTACTCAGCATTCCGTATCTTATCGCCGGTATTACTATTCGTGATTTTTATACCGCTTTGATTGCCGCTTTGATTCTGGGACTGGTCAACGCGCTTATTAAGCCGATCATCATGATTTTGACGCTTCCTTTTAATGTCATTACTCTGGGACTGTTTACTTTGGTCATTAACGCGCTCATGTTTTGGTTTGCTTCTTCCATCGTCAAAGGTTTTACCGTTGCCGGTTTTTGGCCGGCTTTCTGGGGGTCCATTCTCATGTGGGTTATCAACTGGTTTATTAATGGTTTGTTGCATCGTAAACGCGAATGATATGAAAAATTATTCGAGAAATCGCGCTCAGAAAGGCAAGACCGGCTATCGAACGCCGAGTCGCTGGTTGGCTGGCAGCCCGGAAGCTTTTAAGCGGAGGATGCCTTCAAAATTATCCGGTAAACATATTAACCAAATTAAAAAACAATCGGCTTATTTTAAAAAATCACCGTAATCTATGCAGAGCGGTTTTAATGTTATATCGGTCGGCGGGTCAATTATTATTCCGCAAACTGGTTTCGATAGTCAGTTTTTGAAACAGTTTCGAGATTTGATTATCAAACAGGTTAAATCGGGGAAAAAATTTATCCTGGTCATTGGTGGGGGTGCCACGGCGCGACAATATCAGGCGGCGGCGAAAAATGTCGGTATTATAGATCGAGAAGAGTTGGATTATATCGGCATAGCGGCGACCGTACTCAACGCCAATTTCGTAAAACGTCTTTTTGGTGATCTGGCTTATGCTGAAGTGGTTACCAACCCGACAAAAAAAGTGAAAACATCGAAGCCGATAATAATCGCGGCCGGTTGGAAGCCCGGTTGTTCAACAGACACTGATGCGGTGCTGATGGCAAAAACATACGATGCCAAGGCGATGTATAATTTATCGAACATTGACTATGTCTATACAAGTGACCCCAAAACGAACCCGACGGCGGAGAAAATAATGACGATTAGTTGGAGAGATTTTAGAAAAATTATTGGGGATGAGTGGAACCCCGGCGCTAATTTGCCGTTTGACCCGATTGCTGCGAAGACGGCCGAGAAGCTGAAATTAACGGTTGGGTTTGTGCGCGGTGATAACTTGGTTGAAGTAGAACAGGCCTTATCTTTTGGTCAATTTAATGGTACGACGATCCGGTGAACTTGGGTGTGGGGTGACATTATCATTTTGGGGCGACACAGATATTTTGTATCCTTGACAAAACGACTTGTTTTGGGTAGGATACTCGAACACCATAGACAGCAGGTGGCTGAAAGGCCTTAATTGTACCCATCCGGGTATCTACGACCTGCCGAGGTAATCGGTCGCTTTTAGGCGACCCAGTCGAGATTACGTGGTATTGTCTGTGGCATAAACACAGATTTTTTATTTGTTACTATGCCAAAAACAAAACAACAGAAACAAGCAACCGTTGAATCCTTGGTCGCCGGATTAAAGACCGCCAAAGGCGTTGTCTTTGCCAACTTCCAAGGTTTAACCGTTGCGCAGACCGAAAATTTACGCAAAGAAGCACGGAAAGCAGGCGTGTCGGTTTTGGCTGCCAAGAAGACGCTTATCAAGCGAGCTCTTGACCAGGCCGGACTCAACGATATCGACACTGCTTCATTTCAAGGTGGCGTGGCTACATTCGTCGGCGCTGATGAAATTGCTTCCGCTAAAGTTGTCGCGACCTTTGCCAAGAAAAATGAAATCGTCAAAATCTTTGGCGGTATCGTGGATGGCAAGTTCGTGGACGCAGCGATGGTGAAAAGCCTGTCCGCTCTTCCAAGCAAGCTTGAGCTGCTCGGGAAGTTGGTTGGATCGCTCAACCGTCCGATTGCCGATTTTGTGCAAGTCAACGCGGGTATTATTCGCGCCTTGCCAAATGTCTTAAATGCGTACAAAGCTACTAAAGCTTAATATTCTTATTATATGACTGACAAACTCCAAACTATTATTACTACGGTTGAACAATTGACTGTCCTTGAATTGGCAGAATTGGTCAAAGCTATGGAAGAAAAATTCGGCGTATCCGCTGCTGCTCCAGCCATGATGATGGCCGGTCCAGCTGCTGGCGGTGCCGCTGCAGCTGAAGAAAAAACTGAGTTCAACGTCGAGCTCACTGAAACTGGTCCAAACAAAATCAACGTCATCAAGGCCGTGAAAGAAATCACCGGACTTGGTCTTGCTGATGCGAAAGCTCTCGTTGATGCCGCTCCAAAAGTAATCAAGGAAGGCATCAAGAAAGAAGAAGCTGAAGTAATGAAGAAAAAGCTAGAAGATGCCGGTGGTAAAGCTACCTTGAAATAAAACACGGGCAATAATAAAGCACTGCTTCCGGAACACAGCATAAACCAGCCCCATTGGGCTGGTTTTGCTTCTATCTCGTCCGTCCGCGAGGACGGCCTCCGATAAGGTTCCAGAAGCAGTGCTTTAGTATTGCCACAAGTTTGTTATTTTGTTATAGTTCTAGTACTTACTATTTTTTATCTATGGCCAAACAAAAAGAAAACAGCGAAATTGAGCAACCGGTGGTTGTTCCAAAAATACAAAATCATCAGCCGCTTATTTACGCCGTGTTGGGGACAATCATCATCGCGTTATCGTTTGCCGTGGCCTATTTGTGGCAGAAAACTAACACGCCGGTTGAGTCACCTAAAGTTATAAGCAAAGAAGAGCAGCAGCTAGATTATATCCAATATATCCCGCCTAAGTATATTCCGCCCGAAGAGCCGAAAAAAATTGTTGATGTTGGTACCCCTCTTTTGGAAGTCGCTTGGGAAAAGAAGGTGACTAGACTAGAGCAAGAGTGCGAGAGAGATTGTTCCATTGAAAATTATTTTGCCGGAGTGATTACCAACGGAAAATATAGTGGTGAAAAATTGTACATGGAAATTATTTGTGAACTTAGTGGTTGTGGTCCTACTTATTATATCCAAAAGGATGGCAAGATTTTTTTTGACTCAACAATAGCAATTAAAGGTATCACCGATCTTCCAGATCGTGTAGTGTTACTTGGTACAAATTATAAATTAGTAAGAGGTTATTCGCAAAATTTGTTTTCAAAAATGGGGGTTATCAAAAAATGGTTTACTGATCCTAAACTTGGTGATTTTTATTTATTGGAGAGTGGTTTATTTATTGTGGAGCTTCCAGACCACACTAGCATGGTCTATGAACTGGATATTCCTTTCATAAATAGGGAAAATGGCGCGGTGAATATAGCGTTCAGTGATGGCGTCAGTAACACCGAAACCTATAATCATGGTCGACCGAGTTGCGGAGCAATCGGTTTTAATCTGGCAATAGTGGATGAAAAAATATTGAAGCCAAGCGAGCGATTGGTGATAGCGGGAAAAACTGGTAGCAGTGAAAATATCTACCAGATTAAAAATAGAAGTGACGCTGCTTTAAAGGAATTGTATAATGACAAAAACACCGTTGCTTATTATTTTGATGAGGGCGCGAGCACTTCCACAAGTAAATATACCTACGAACAATTTTTGAGCTATCATCCGTTACTTTATTGGAAAAACCCTATGGGTGGATGGGTTGAATTTAAAAATCATCGTTTTGAAATAGCCGCTGAAATGTGTAAACCGGTCATTTATCTGTACCCGGAAGAAACCATCCGTTTGACAGTTCAAGTGCACCCTAATGGAGGTTTTACTTTCACAAGCCCTGCCTATGATAATGGTTGGTTTGTGGAAGCACGACCGGATGGGCACCTGAAGGACCTAAAAACAGGTAAAGAATATGATTATCTTTTTTGGGAAGGAATTGGTTTACAGTATCCGATTGAAAAGGACGCTGGTTGGGTAGTACAACGAGAAAACGTCAGCGCCTTCTTTGATGAGATGCTACCCAAGCTTGGTCTCGCAGGCAGAGAAATAATTGATTTTAAGGAATACTGGGTGAACCGATTGAACGAAAGACCATTTTACCAGCTTAGTTTCCTGAAAAAAGCGGAATTTGACCGGTTAGCACCGCTCGAAGTCACTCCCCAAGAGCCAAATAGCATCATCCGCATTATGTTGACCGCGCAAGGTCTGGATGCGTTCAGGGAAGTTGCTCCACAGGAATTAGAAGCGCCATCAGAACGTCGAGGTTTCACTTTGGTTGAATGGGGCGGTGTCGTATTAAAGTAATCATGAAAAGAAGTTTATTGATCGTCGCAATTCTTTTATATTTTTCGTTGGCGGGCTGTGTAGGCGTATACTATACAGCCCTTTTGGTTTTGAAACGGTCACAACCATCGCAAACCTGGCCCGGCTACCACTATGCCCTCTTCAAGCAGCCGGATTTTTACACCGGATTAATTAACGCGGACAATCAGCCGGTTGCGGAAGAAAAAGTATTTGGTGGCATTGTGTCCCACCATTTTTTTGTAGAAAAAGAAATCGCGCGTTTTTTTCTGCCTTTACGAAAGCAGCAACCCAAAGTCGTCGTAATCATCGGCCCAAACCATTTCAATGCCGGCCATAATGCCATGTTGACGACACAGTATCCTTATATCACTCCCTGGGGAAACTTGGAGCCTGACTTGGAGTTAAGCAACAAGCTGGCGGCCAGCGGTCTCATCACCGTGGAAGAGCGTCCTTTTGAAAAAGAACATTCCATTTCGGCGCTGGTTAGTTTTGTAAAATACACTTTTCCCGATACCAAGCTTATCCCCATTATTCTTAAAAAGAATGTTTCACAGGCGCGTCTTGATGAATTGGTCACGCAACTTGACATTCTTTTACCTAAAGATAGTTTAGTCATAGCGAGTGTAGATTTTTCTCACCACTCCAACCGTGTAGTGGCCGACTTTCATGATGAGAAAAGTTTGGCGACCATCCAAAGTTTTGATTTTGAAAGTCTGGCTCGGTTAGAGATAGACAGCCCGTCGAGCATCTACGCCACCTTGCGATTTTTAGAAAAGCGCGGTGCTCAAAAAACGAGTTATTTCAAGCATTTAAACTCCGCGACATTCGCCAATAATTTGTCTTCGGAAGACGTTACCAGCTATTTGTTTGCTCATTTTATAAAAGGTAAATCGACGACAAATGGGGCCGTTTCAGTCCTGCATTTCGGTGACATGATTTTCAATGGAGTAGTTGGCGAAATGATAAAAAATAAACAGGATCCTTTTCAAAAGATCGCCGGAGTGGAGGGAAATTTTTTACGGGGGATGGATGCGGTTGTGGCAAATCTTGAAGGGCCTATCGCTGTTCGTGAGCAATGTTTTTCTTCTCGGCCAGTCAATTTCGCTTTTTCTCCGCTTGTTCCGTCTTTGTTGGCGCGTAATCGGATAGGGTTTGTAAACATGGCTAATAATCACCGGTTGGACTGCGGAGAAAATGGTGTAATAGAAACGCAAGAATTATTAACCAAGAGCCATATCCAGTTTTTTGGTAATGAAGAATTAGGCGCTGAAAATTACCTCGTAAAGAAGGTTGCCGACAAGTCGCTTGTTCTGCTCGGTATAAATACTTTTGGGATGTTACCCGAAAAAGCGCAACTCTTCCTTGGGCTTATTAAAAACCTGAAGCAACGTTATGATTATGTTGCGGTAAACGTCCACTGGGGTGTTGAATACAACACGCAACCCTCCCAAGAGCAAAAAGATTTAGCACACGCTTTGGTTGATGCCGGAGCCGATGTCATAATTGGCCATCATCCCCACGTCATACAACCGCTTGAAATCTATAAAGAAAAAGTTATTTTTTATTCTCTCGGTAATTTTGTGTCGAGTCAAAATATTCCGGCAACAAAAAACGGTTTAGCAGCTGGTTTTATTTTTAACGATGCCGTAAAAAAGTTTTATTTATTTCCTTTTGAGAATAGTAATGGTTCTCCCAAACTTTTACTCTATCAAAAAACAAAACAATTTTGTGATCATTTTTTGAAAAGCGTCACTACAACTGAAATGTGCAGTTTTGGGCTCTAAAAAGTAAACACAGGTTTACTGTGGAAGAATTATTTTTAAAAGCTTATTGTTATCGAGGATATAGGCGATATTGTTGGTGGGGTCGATGGCGAAGCCGGTCGGTCGGGTAATCATTTCCGACACCAATTGCTGTTTGATGCGGCCGTCTTTTTCAAGGATAATTAAACGTTTATTGTCGGGATCTAAAATGTAAAGATATTGTAGATCGGTATAGGTCCATAAAGAAGCGTTTTTGCCGACAGATTGAATAAGGCTAACCATCGAGAACGGTTGGCTAATACCGGCGGTAAATTTGGTAATTAGGCCGCTATTTTTAAGGATGTACATGTCGCCATCGATAGTAAGTTCTTGGCCATCTTTGACCAACGTTCCATCTTTTATCCATTCTTTGCCTTGTTCAAAACCGTTTTTTACGCCGTCGTGTTTATAGACCTGGTTATTTAAGGTATCCAGAGTGTAAAGCCGCCGATTGTAGATAAGAAAGTCGGCGATCGATGTCTGTTCATTGGAGAATTTCACATTAACCGGTTTGATGGTTGAGTCCGCGGGATCGAATTTGAAAAAATTATTTAATGAGGTGTTGAAAAGAGCATAGTCGTTTTCTTTAGGGACGTTGGCTTTTACAAAACCCAAGTGGGCTCCGGAGGCAATAATTTTTTCTTCTCTTGATAAAAGGTCAAAGATAAACAGAGTGGAGGTGTTGGCCGAGAAACTAATTAGTTTGGTATTTACTTTCACGACGTTGGTGAGCTCGATTCCGTTTTTCCACTCAAACAATAATTCTGGTTCAGTTATGGTTATTTTTCTTATTTTAATGTCAAATTCGTCGAATTGGTTTTGAAGTTCGGCGCAAGTGGCTTTTTCTTCTTTAGAAAGACATTCGAGTCGGCCAAAGAGCTCCTCGGCAGAAACAAATTCTGTTTGCGCCGCTTGGTCATCTTTATAAATTAAGGCACTTTCCATGGCGTCTTTTTTATTTTTGATTTGTTGGACGACAGTTTTAAATTGTTTATCGTGCGCGGCTTGGGTCTGGCGGTATTTGATGGCGGCAATGCTGACGGCTATTCCACCAGCCGCGAGGATTGCGGCAAAAAATAAGACTTTAGTGATTGTAGGCAGCCGGCGGATGTTTTCTTTGTTACTATGCCATTGTTTTCGCCAGGTTTCCAGAATATGCTGTCGACGATTTTGGTAATTCGTGATGGCAAAAACCAAGAGAACGCTATTTAGGAAGGCGCTGTAAATAATACCGTAAAGAACAACAAGAATCAGGGCAATTGTTTTACCTGTGAAAATTATGGCTCTGAATAAGGCGGCCAGGACGGATTTTAATTGGTAAAAGGCCAATTCTTTGGTGGCGCCGGCATGGCCAGTATCGCGGTGAGAGATGTGGGACGCATTAATTTCGGCCGGTTGATATGTCTTTGTGGCCACGGCGACCGGCGTCTCTGGGGTATTGGAATTACGTCCGAAAAGCGTCTTTAGCCTGGGTAGTATGGATGGTGAAAGCGTGTTGGCGGTGGATTGTTCGCGGTTGAAAAGCGAGTGTAATGATTTTGAGGAAGCGCCTTTGACCACCGGAGCTTTCCTAATTGGTATCGGTCCGGAATCAGCGCGGTCGATATGGATAATCAAACCGCCGAATGAATGGCCGTTTTTGATTTCCGATAAAACTCTTTCAATATGTTGGGCGCTCTGTACCGCCGGGCGAGAAGTAATAATTTTTTGCAGACGATCGGTGCTGAAATACTCTCCAATATGCGGGGTTCCGGCAAACAAGAAATCATTAGAACTGATTTTGCCTTGGATAATATGAGAAAACAGCTGTGTCGGAGCGTCTTTGTTATCGCTGTTGGCTTCAACCAGGTCAATTGACTGGTAAACACCTTGATGATTTTTGTAAAAAACAAGGACTTGCGGTTTGCCATAATAGGTGAAAGTGATTTCCGGTTGGCGTATGGCACCGATGATACAATGGATTTCGAGCCCGGTATCCACCAAAGTCAGGGCTTCTTGATTGAGTTTTTCGAGGACAAGTTCTAAAGCATTTTTATCGTTGGCATCCGCCGTTTCATAATAGTCGTTACCGGCGCGATCGATGAGATCTTTTATTTTCGTGAAATATTTTGGCTCGGCGTTGTTTATTTCACAAACTGCAAAAAAATAACCCTTGGCAATTTCTTCAGGAGTCGTCGGTTCGCTGATATGCAGCAGAACGTGCGAGATATGTTGTTTGCCCCCCTCGACGAAGAACTCGTTGAGGCGCAAAATTCGATCCATACAGGTCTTTGACGAGAGCAATCTCCTCATAGTATACTATAGCCAATTTAGAAAGTCTAACCTGTAAAAGCCATGCTTGAGCACTTTTTTGGTTCAAAGACGCGTCTTAAGTTACTAAAGACCTTTTTTCGCCATCCGGAGCGCGCTTTTTACGTTCGCGAGCTTGCCCGTTTGATCGGCACACAATTGCATGCCGTCCGTCGCGAAGTGGCCAATTTGGGGACGATTGGGCTTATCAAGCATCTTGACCATAATCCCGGTCCCAAGGAAATCGGTACCGAACGCTCGAAATTTTTCCAACTTAATACGTCGTCAACTTTGTATCCGGAAATGAAAGCGCTTTTGATGAAAGGTGAAATGCTTGATGAGCAGCACCTCGTCGATGATATTAAAGAAAAAGGCGGTGATATCTCGCTTTTGATGTTGACCGGCCAATTCGTCCATGATCCAGAGGTGGAGACTGATATTTTATTGGTCGGGAAAATTAAACCGATTTTTGTGGCCAAGCGGATTAAGAATTATGAAAGCGATATGCAAAAAGTCATACGTTATACGATAATGGATGACAAAGAATTTAATGATCGACGACAAATCGGCGACCGTTTTCTTTTTAGTTTGTTCGAAGCCAAACACTTAATGATGATCGATAACTATGGAATAAATTAATATGTATATCGCGATTGATACGGGAGAAAACGAGCGCATCGTTTTTCGTTTTTTTTCAGGAAAGGATTGGCAACGTTTCGAGTATCCTTATCAAAATGAAGATGCCTTACTGGTTGGTTTGAACGAACTTCTTAAACAGCATCAAGCCAAGCTGGCCGACATCACCGGTCTCGCGGTGAGGGTTGGTAAGGGGCGTTTTACCGCCACACGCGTCGCCATTACCATGGCGAATACTTTGGCTTTTGCTTTGCGCATTCCCGTTATTTCTTATACCGAATCTTCGCCCGCGAACCTGGAGAAAAGGTTGTCTGAAACTCCATCCGGACAGTATGCTCAGGCCGAGTATAGCGCGCCGGCGAGCATAGGAAAAAAATAATATGTTGACCGATTACCAACGTTACCGATTATACGAAATAGCTCCCGGTATTAGTATTTGGGCGACTCTTTTAGGAGGTGTGGCTTTGAGTTTTATAGATCCCTTGCTGATGATTTATCTGATCATTATTTTCGATGTTTACTGGGTTTTGCGAGTGCTTTATTTTTCATTTTACGTCGTTTTATCCTGGAATCGTTTTCGGAAAGCAATCAAGCGGGATTGGTTTCAAAAATTAGTAGCCACATTTCCCGATTGGGAAAAGAGGATTAATGTGGTTTTTTTGCCTTTATATAATGAAGAATGGTCGGTCATACGGACAACGCTCGAAGCCCTGCGGCTTTCGAGTTATCCGGCCGCTAAACTATATGTGGTTTTTTCGGGTGAATCCAGAAAAAAAGAACACTGGGAAAAAATTCAGAAGCTGGTTAGAGAAGCTTACAACTCGGTATTTGCCGACATTTTATATTATACGCACCCCGACGGTTTGCCTGGGGAAGTGCCCGGTAAAGGTTCCAATATCAATTTTGCGGAGTGGGAATTTAAGAAATATGCTGACCAGAAAAATTGGCGTTATGAAGACATTATTATTTCAGTGTTTGATGTCGATACGGTGGTCCATCCCGAATATTTTGCTCATCTCTCATATATGTACGCGAGTCATCCGCGCCCCGAGAGAAGCTCGTTCCAACCAATAACTCTATACAATAATAATGTTTGGGATTCGCCGGCTGTTCTCCGGATCATGGCGTTTGGTACGTCTTTTTGGATGCTTTTCAGTCTGGCGCGCCTGGATCATCTGGTTACATTTTCGTCACACAGCATGAGTTTTAAGGCGGTCATCGATTCCGGCGGGCATCCCAAAGATATTGTCAGTGAAGATTCGCGAATTTTTTTTCAATGCTGGCTTCATTATGACGGGGATTATGAAGTGACGCCGTTGTATATTCCGGTGTCGATGGACACAGTGGTCGATGACAGTACTATAAAGAGTTTGAAGAATTTATATCTGCAACAGCGTCGCTGGGCCTGGGGAACCGAAAATATACCATATTTGTTATGGAATTTTTCCAAACATCCGGCCTTGCCGCGATGGAAGAAAGCGCTAACTTTATTTACCGAGTGGGAAGGTAAATGGAGTTGGGCTTCGGTGGCGATCATTATCACGTTATTAGGACGTCTCCCTTTGTGGGTCGCAAACGCCGAAGTCCGGCAAAGCGCACTTTTTTTTAATACGCCGCAGGCGCTGGAGTGGTTGATGATTCTGGCGATGGGCGGCTTGATTGTTTCGACTATCATGAGTATGCTACTCTTGCCTCCCAGGCCGGAACGGCATTCGCGCCATAAGTACATTTTTATGGTTGCCCAGTGGGTACTAGTGCCTGTGTCGTTGTTTTTCTTTTCCGCGCTGCCTTGTATTGATGCCGTCACGCATCTGATGTTTGGGCGATATCTTGGTTTTAATGTTTCAACGAAAAAACGACAAGTATAGTTTATGAAAAATTTTTTCATCATCATAAGTATTATAGCCGGGTTGGCGCTTCTGGCCGTGGCGGGAGCGGCCGCTTTTTTTAAGAAATCTCCGACATTTCGGGAGACAATAGTCCAAAAGACCGTGGCTGAAATAGTCGCCACGTCATCGCTCCGACAGACCAGCCTTGTTCATGAAGTTTTGGGGTTTGCCGAGCCGCGTACGTACTTGCTGCTTTTTTTGAATAATACGGAGCTTCGTCCGGGGGGAGGTTTCATCGGTTCATATGGTGTTGTCCGTTTTGAAAACGGTATACCGGAACTGCGCGTCGTTGAGGGTACCGAGACTTTGGATTTTTCGGTTAGGTACCAGGATTTTGGTCCGCCACCCGAGCCGCTAAAGAAATATTTAGAATTGCGGCATTGGCAATTCCGAGACAGTAATTGGTCACCGGATTTCGTCGAAGCTACCAAGCAAGGGTTGGTTTTTTATAAAGAAGAGGGCGGTGTTGATGCTGAAAAGATAGACGGAGTTATAGCTATTACTCCCACGGTTATCGAACGCATTTTGGCTATAAGCGGTCCAATAACGGTTGATGGCATTACTTTCACAAGTCAAAATTTCACCCGGACTCTGGAGGATGAAGTCGAATATAAATATGTTGAGCGCGGGCGTCATTTTGACGATCGAAAACGAATTTTGCGAGATTTAACGAAGGCGATGATGAAGAGGACGATGATAGATATCTTTAAGCATTGGAACAGTTATATCGAACTTGGCCCGAAATTGCTCCAAGAAAAACAGATAATTTTTTATTCCATACATTCCGAAGAAGAACAAATGATTCAAGCTCGCGGTTGGGGCGGCACCATGCTTAGGGAAAACCGGGGGGACTATATTTTGTGGGTGGATGCCAATTTAGGCGCCTTAAAAACCGACCACGCCATCGAAAGGTCGCTGACGTATTCTTTTGAGCCGACTTCAAAAGGTTTTGTAGCTACCGCGGCCATGCGTTTTGTCCATAAAGGTTCATTTGATAAATTTACTTCCCGCTATCGCGATTATGCTAGGGTTTATGTTCCTCAAGGAAGTAAACTTATTAAAGCTGTAGGCTTTATGGATCGCGATCGAAGTACCAAACCCGGAATTATCGATCAAGGTGAAGAATTCGGTAAGCAGTGGTTTGGGGGGTTTGTGGCAGTCGAGCCGGGAAAAACAAAAACGGTTTCATTTAGCTATCTTCTTCCCAATTCGGTCGTCGATTCTATCAAGAACGGCCATTATATTTTGGACGTCCAGAAACAAATTGGTACGTTGCAGCCAGGGTTGACGCTGGGGTTGGATTTTGGTAAAAAAGTTGTGGGCGCGCGCCCTGGTGAAGGATTTGATCGCCATGGCGACACGCGGTATGAGATAGAGACTGATTTGCTTATTGATCGTGCTTTTCAGATAACGCTGGAATGATATGTTTATTAAAAAAATAGGAATTGATCTTGGTACGACGAATGTTCTCGTTTATGTACCAAAAAAAGGCATCGTCGTGAATGAGCCCGGTGTGGTGGCTATTTCCAAAGCAGATGGAAAAGTTTTGGCGGTTGGGCTTGAAGCCAAAGATATGATCGGTCGGACGCCTGATTCGATTATCGCCGACCGTCCGCTTAAGGACGGCGTTATCGCCAATTACCAGACGACCGAGGCGATGCTCCGTTATTTTATCAACAAAGCCATGGGCGGAGTCCGTTTGTTTCGGCCGGAGGTCATGGTCGCGGTTCCCGGTGGTATTACTTCGACCGAACAGCGCGCCGTCATTGATGCGACTATTGCGGCCGGTGCGCGCGCGGCTTACATTATTAAAGAACCAATCGTGGCTGCCATTGGAGCTGATATACCGATTGGGGCGGCATCCGGACATATGATAATCGACACTGGTGGCGGTACGGCGGAAATTGCAGTTATTTCTCTGGGTGGGATTGTTACATCCGGATCGGTGCGTGTTGGCGGAAATAAATTTGACCAGTCAATAGTTGACTACGTGCGGCATAAATATAATCTGGCAATTGGTGAGCGCAGCGCTGAAGAAATAAAAATCAGCGTCGGTTCCGCGGTTTATTTGGAGAAACCGCTGGTGATGGATGTAAAAGGGCGGGACATGATCAATGGTTTGCCGCGGATTGTTTCGGTTAATTCCGACGATACCACTGAAGCTTTGCAGCATGACCTGGAAGTTTTGATAAATGCCATTAAAGAAGTTCTTCAGCGCACTCCTCCGGAATTGTCGGCCGATGTCATTGATAAGGGTATTATATTGTCGGGCGGGTCGGCCTTATTGAGAAATTTAGATGAGCTGATAGCCCAAGCTACCGGTGTATCGACGTATGTGGCCGATGAACCGCTTTTGTGCGTGGCTAAGGGCACCGGTATTGCACTGGAAAATTTGGAAAGTTACAAGCGAAGTATTTTGGCGACCCGCTGATATGGTCATCGGTATTGAAGCGGCTCATGCCAATAAGAACGAGCGGACGGGAGTAGAGGAGTATTGTTTTCAAGTTATTCAAGAGCTCAAAAAAATTATTCCGGCGACAGAGCAAGTTATTTTGTATTCTGCCGAGCCTCTTCGCAATGGTCTGGAAAAAATGCCGAGCCATTGGCAGGTAAAAGTTCTGCCTTGGCCATTTTATAAATTATGGAGCCAATCGCGTTTGGCCTGGGAATTAATATGTCATCCACCGGATGTTTTTTTTGCCCCGGGACAATTGGTACCCTGGTACACGCCTAAAAAAACCGTCACCACCGTACACGATGTGGCTTTTTTGTCTTATCCTCGGGCGTATCGATTGGCCGGCCGGCTTTATTTGTTGGCCATGCAAAGTCTTATCGCCTGGCGATCCAGTCGTATGATTACTCCATCAATTTTTACCAAAAACGAACTGCGTCGTTATTATCCTAAAATATCCGACAACAAAGTTACGGTCATTCCGCTCGGCTTGAATCGGGAATATTACCATCCAACAGCGACTGACGGAAAAGTTTTAGAAAAATTTGGTATCGTGAAACCGTTTATCATGTCAATTGGCCGGCTGGAAAAGAAAAAAAATACTCGGCGGATTATTGAAGCTTTTAACCAGATCCGTCAGGGCCGCCAATTGCAGTTGGTTTTAATCGGTAAACCGGGAGCGGGTTATAAACCAATCAGTGAGGCCATGGTTAAGAGTCCTTACCATGACGATATTCGTGAACTTGGTTATTTACAGACTAATGATGTAGCGTCTCTTTTGGCGCAGGCGGAAGTGTTCGTTTTTCCGTCGCTCTATGAAGGATTTGGTTTGCCGCTCCTTGAAGCGATGGCCGCCGGATGTCCGATTGTAACTTCGTCTCTGGGGTCTTTGCCGGAGGTTGGCGGGGAAGCCGTCTGTTATGTTAATCCGCTCTATAGTAATGCTATTGCCAAGGCTGTGTCACAGCTGTTGGATGATGAAACACTTGGTGAAAAATACCGTTCGCGAGGATTGGAAAGAATTGAGAAATTTAGCTGGGAAAAAACTGCGGAAGATGTCTGGCGCTGCATTGTCAGCGCCAGGTGAAGTTGATATACTAAAGTTGTTTATATGATTATCGGACACGAACCAATTCTTCGTTTTTTGGACACTGCCGAACGTGAAAAGCGTCTGGCACAGGTCTATTGTTTTACCGGTCCGAACCGGATCGGAAAGTGCACGCTCGCCAAAACAATGGCGGCACGCCTTTTGGGTGTTGATTTTACCCGTTTAGATAGCCATCCCGATTATACGTATGTCGAACGACTGGTTGATGAGAAGTCGGGCAAGCTCAAGAAAGATCTTTCGATTATGCAAGCCCGTGCGTTACGGGAAAAACTACAATTGCGCTCTTGGTTTGGCGGTTACCGGGTGGTTGTAATAAATGAAGCGGAAACCCTTAACGAAGAATCATCCAACGCTCTTTTGAAAACATTGGAAGAGCCGGCTTTGAACACTGTTATTTTTTTGATCACCGAAAACGAAGCAGCGCTTTTACCGACAATCCGTTCACGCGTACAGATTATTTATTTTTCCGTTGTGCCCGACGATATTCTGGCCCCCGGCTTGGTTGAAAAGGGGTTCAGCCAAGATGACGTTGAAGCGGTGTTGCCGCTGGCGGCCGGCCGGCCAGGTTTGGCGCTAAATTTTTTGAGCGATGAAACTTTGCGGGCTTCTTATTATGATGAACTGGACAGATTTCGGTCTTTGCTGAATAGTCCTTTTTACGCAAAAGTTAAAATAGTTGAAATTTATTTTAAAGATAAGGATGAAATCGGAGAACGCCAACGAGAGCGCTTATTTAATGTGCTCGATTTATGGCTTTTAGCTTGGCGAACACTTCTTTTGGAGCAATTGGGGTTAAAAATCGGTTCATCGTTGTTTACCCAGTCCTTGGTCGGAATTCGCCATGCCAAGGAGACCGTCATCTTAAATATTCAAAAGGTCATTGAAGCAAAAGCATTATTAAGGTACAATGTAAATCAGCGATTAGTTATGGAAAACTGTGTAATTACTTTTTAATCAATTTATAATAACTTTAACTTCACTCTACTATGCGTAAACGGTTACTCATGTTGGCGGCTGCACTTTTGTTCGGGGGGGCCGGGTGCGTCAGCTTTGGCTCCAAAACGGTCCAAGGTCCCATGGGTGTGTTTCGTTCCAACGATAAGGGCGAGACTTGGCAGCAGGCCAACACATTTCCGACTACCAAGGGTGTGAGCAGTTTGGCGGGAGTTAAGGTTTATAAATTGTTTACCGACCCAAGCGATCCAAATGCGATTTATCTCGGTTCGCGAGGACAAGGTTTATACTATTCTTATAACCGAGGCGAAAGTTGGCAGAAAGTGGAATCTCTCGGCAACCGGTTTATCTATTCGGTAGCGGTTGATCCAAAAGATAAATGTACCATCTATGTTACTGATGGCGCCGAAATAGTGAAGACGACCGATTGCAGCCGCACTTGGAAGCGAGTTTATACCGAGCAGCGCGGTGAACGAATCGTTGGCGTGGCCGTTGACTATGGTTCGTCGAATATGATTTTTACCGCTTTGTCGAGCGGGCAATTGCTACGCAGTACCAATAGCGGAGACAGTTGGCGAGCTATCAAGACATTTAATACAGGTGTTCAATACATTACAGCCGATCCATTTACACCAAATCGGATTTATGTCGCCGGTCTCAATAGCGGACTCATCCGAACAGACAATGGCGGGGACACCTGGATTCCTTTGACTACCAGTTTACAAAATTTCGCCAATAGCCTGGATTTTTATCGGTTGATATTCCACCCGACTGAAAAGGACGCTTTATATTGGATTTCCAAGTACGGCATTCTTTTCTCAAAAGATGCGGGCCAGACGTGGAACGCCATGCAGTTGCTTAGCCCGCCCGGGAGCGTGAACATATATTCGTTTGCAATAGGCTCAAAAAATCCGAAGGAAATGTATTATGTCGGTACCGTTTTTGGGGAAAAAGGCGCCAGCCGATCGACATTTTACAAATCGGTTGATGGTGGATCCAATTGGGTGACTAAAAAAATGCCAACTAACACCGTTCCGGTGACACTGCTAACCCATCCCGACGACAATAATATTTTATTCATGGGTTTTACTATCCCTGACGAAAAATAAATTAATCAATAAATCATGACCACCGTATGAATGTACAGGATTTTAAGAAGGAGTTTAACGCCGTTATTGATTTTTTAAAAACCGATATTTCTCAACTTCGAACCGGACGAGCGACCGGTGCCATGCTCGACAGTATTACCGTTGAGACGTATGGCAGCAGACAGCCGCTTAAGGCGGTGGGGACGATAACAGTGGCCGATGCCAAGACTATTAACGTAGAACCTTGGGATAAAAGTCAGCTAGGCGCTATTGAAAAGGGGATACGTGATTCCGGTTTAGGCATCAACCCGGTCAATGATGGAAAAATTATTCGTTTGATTTTACCGGAATTAACCAGCGAACGTCGCCAAGAGCTTTTGAAAATTTTGAGCCAGAAGCTGGAAAGCGCCCGCATTTCGATCCGTAAAGTGCGCGAAGAAGCGCGTGAGATGGTCGTTCTTGAAGAAAAAGAAGGCGGTATGAGCGAAGACCAGAAGTTTACTATGTTTGATGAAGTGGAGAAATTGGTGAAAGAGTATAATGAGCAGATTAAGAAGATCGCGGAGCAGAAGGAAAAAGAAATTACGAGTGTTTAGCACGTATACATTACTTTGATCAACTAATAATAAAATCACCCTTGCGAGGGTGATTTTTTATCTGCACT
>Ga0156050_146_pt1 | contig 18385 bp, 22 predicted proteins | sample RifCSPlowO2_02_FD_107703 | JGI IMG/M metagenome (GOLD analysis project Ga0156050, IMG submission 107703) | Candidatus Magasanikbacteria bacterium RIFCSPLOWO2_02_FULL_44_11
ATTAATTTACAAACCACGAAGGGATGACATTTCTACTTTGGTCAAAAGGTGACATTTCTACTTTGGTTTGACACAGCCAGTCTTGTAAGGCAAATACTTATAAATACAGGAATCATATTTGATACAAAGTTTCCCCGCCACCACTTTGTTCGAATCCAAACATAAACAAATAAGAACAGCCACTATTTTGGCTGTTCTTATTGGTGGAATTATACAACTCCGCTCGAACATTTTTTGAACGGAACTGACCGCCTCTGCTTCGCTCCGGCAGAACGCTCGAGCGCGACGGAATTCCCCACACCCCACCCTTTCCGCCGCGCCATCGCGGCAGGCCATAATTTTTTCGTCGCCAATTACAATTATGAACCTGTAAGCAGTCGGAAATCTTTGTCAGTTTCCCAAATTTTTACTAATTCGTCAAAGTTTTCGTCTGGCTTCTGCATGAGCCGAGCAAGGCTGTCGATTTTCTCAAAATCTGTTTCAGCGAGATTATCAAACTTTTTCGGGTCGCCATATTTTGTTCCGTGAAGGTAGATAATCTCGCTGTTCATTAGCGAATGGAAATCGTAGAAAAGCGACCAAACGACCACAATCTTTCCGCGATAACCACCGGCGTTGTGGAAGTGTTGCGGGTCAATTTTTCCGGCGCGGATACCGAGCCATGCGTTAGCAGGAAAATCGAATTTTCCGTTAGGCATATCATAGGGGTCAAAATTCTCATCCAAACTTAAACTTCCGTCAACATCAATAGTTATCCAACGATTTTCCTGCTCGCTCCAATACTGGTTTATCCAATGGTCGGTGCTTACATCGCCAAGTTCTTCGCCCATATCAAAATATGGCGCATTACCAGAGCGAACCCGCGCCTGAATTCCCTTGGATTTCAAAATACTCGCCATCATAATTGCAACGAAGCGGCATGTTAAAACTAACTTGTCTTTTGGTTCGCGATCCATTGCAAAACCACTTTTGTCGCGCCGATAAAGTTCGGCGAGCATGGCGGCAGCGGTAACCAAAACATCGTCCTCTGGTTGTCGCCACCACGGGACTTTCGTCATATCGCCGAACTTTAGATCGGCATTTGTGTCAGTGTTTCCAGCCGCAAGAGTTGTTCGATGAATAAAATTTTTACGAACCAAAAGACCAATTTCCCGAACATCATCGGGTAAATCATTTTTCAATTTTTCTTGGTACAGACCAGGATAAGTGTAAGTACCAAATTCTAGAAAATGTTTTTTAATTTTTTGATTCATATTATTTTTGAAAAAGTAAATCACTATAAGAAACGGAGATCAAATCGTTTTTTGGAATACCAAATAAATCAAGATAATTCTGGCATTGTTCAAGTAGTTTTTCTTTTCCGAAAGAGCCATTACTATCTATCGCCTCAATTTCCATAAATGTTCCCAAATTCTTCACGGTATCAATATGAAATTTTACATTTTCAATGAAATAAATTTCCCTTTGCTTGTCTACCACAACCAAAGTTCCAAGAGAAGTTAGTAAAATTTCTTTTAGTGAAGAATTAGGATCGGACTTAAACAAAATAACATCCGATTGTTTCGGCCCTTCTTTATCTTCTCTCTCATAGAACACGAGAAAATTTTCAATATTTCCTTCGCGCAATTTTAACCTACCATTATTCACTTTGAAGTAAGTATCATTCTGGTGGTCTGTTCCTTTAAAATCGGCATTGCGCGATTTCAAAATTGCGCGAATTTTCTCGTGGTCATTACATTTTGCTTTGATTTCGATATTGAGATGTTTCATAACTATTTCAATAATTCATCAGCCGATACGCCAAGCGCGTCTGCTAACCTTTGAATTGTCGCAAGGGTAGGATTCTTGTTGCCACTCTCAATGTTGCTGATATAGCCCTTATCAACCTCTAACAGTCGTGCTAATGCCCCTTGCGACAATTTTTTCTTGGCACGAACCCTTTTCAAGTTATCGCCTAATTTTTTCGTCGCCAATCAGTTAAGAATCCTCTCGATCGCTTCTGGTAGCTTAACAAATTCTGCAAGATTAATCATGTCTTTTGGCTCTTGTTCAAACAGATGGGTGTATTGATGAGCTGTTAGAGGATTTTTAATCCATACTGTTTTTAGTCCTAATTTTTGAGGCACGAGGATATCTACATCATAGTTATCACCAATCATTACACAATCTTCCGCGTTTTTTCCAACAATTTTCAAACACTGTTCGTAAAATTTTGGCGATGCTTTTTGAAGTCCAATATCTGACGTGTAAATAAAATAAGAAAAATATTTATCTATACCTAATTCTACTAGTTCAGATTTGGTAAAACATCCCTGCGTATAACTAGCGACTGACAGAATATATTTTTCTTTGAGCCGGACAAGGGTTTCGGCGACATCGGGATATAAACGGGTATATCCACGAGCTATTTTATGATACTCGTATATCAATGAACAAATCTTTTCTTGCGGAATTTCAACGCCCAAATTTTCTTTCAGCATTTGTGCTAAAAGTTTACAAAAATTGTGGTGCTGGATTTTCTTGTCCTTTCCCACATAAAAAATTTCTTGTTGTTTCTTATTTAATTCGATAAGTTCGGCTGTGCCGATTCATATGTCATATTGCTCAAGAGATTTTGCGAGATTTTTCCACGCGCTTGCTTGGTTTTTCTTTTTATTCTCATCATCAATATCTATATCAATAAGAGTTTGATAGACATCGAATAGAATTACCTTTTTGGTTTCGGATTGCATAGTTATTCTAGCCAAGGTTCAACAATACTAATTTGTTTTGCCAAACAATCAATTTCCGCTTTTACTCCAAGTGGCAAAACTAGTTGCGGGTCGGTGTGTCCGACATCAAAATTTGCAATGATCGGCAAATTTGGTTTACCAAATTCTTTTGCAACAATGGAAATTATTTTCTCTTCTAACTCGTTCTTTTCGTCATCGGAATAATCTCTTGCGCGAGAGAAAATAAATCCGCTTATTTGGTCGAACACGCCAAGCATTCCATAATTTCTCAACACATGGTCAACGTAGTGGAGTGATGGTTTTTCTTCAGAAGTTTCAAGGAAAAATATTTTTCCTTTCCAAAAATCTTGCAACGGCCAAAAGTCAGTGGCTTTCATCATTTCCAAAACCTCTATGCAACCGCCAAATAGTTCGCCTTGAACCTTTATATTTCCTTGAAGCCAATGCCAACCATCATCCGTTTTTATCGGTTTTGTTTTTCCAAGGTTTTCTTTGTTTGACCAATCAAGATAGCCGTCGCAATATTTGCCATAAGGTTTGTATTCGTAGTTATCTTTTGGCTCAAACAAAATGTCGTGAACATGAGATTTGAAACTATCAGGCAAATTTTCCATTTGCGAAAATCCAGCCATAATTGATGGGCCGTAAAAACTCACTAATCCTTGTAGGTTTACAAACACATGGAGTGTTGAAGTGTCGGAATAACCCATCAATATTTTAGGATTTTTCGCGACAATATCCTTATCAACAAAAGGCAAAATTCGTACAGAATCATCACCACCGATTGAGGCGAAAACGGCCTTAACTTCTGGGTCAGCGAAAGCGTCATTAATATCTTTTGCACGAATCTGTGGATTTTCTCTCAAAAAACTAGCGTCCATTCTCGCAGTAGGAAACTCTTTAATTTTCAACCCCCATTCCGTTAAAATTTTAAGGCCATTTTCATAGACATGAGGAAACACGCTTGGGCCTCCCCAAGATGGCGAAACAATCGCCACGACATCACCTTGTTTTAATTTTGCTGGTTTTTTATAGTTCATACTATTTCAATAATTGATCGTCAGAAACATCAAGTGCGCGGGCAAGTTTTTCTACAACGGCAATAGTCGCATTTATCTTACCACCCTCAATCGCGCTCATATAACTTCTATCCATACCAATTGCTCTACAAATGTCGCCTTGTTACTGGTGCACACCAAGGGATTCGAAGTCGGCACTGCGTGCCTCCCAATAAGGGCTTCCACCCCTCTTGTCCTCGCTTCGCTCGGTCACCCCCAGCAATGCGGGGAAACGCTTTCCCCGCCACCCCTTTGTTCGAATCCCTTTCGGAAATATTGTGCACGCCAAGGGATTCGAACCCCTGACCCTCTCGGTGTAAACGAGATGCTCTAACCAACTGAGCTAGGCGTGCGGAAAGTTTTGTGAGTATAACCGATTTCATTCGTGAAGTCAACCGGTTTAAGGTACTCTATTAAGAGTAGCTATATAGTCGGGAATTTCATTGTGACCTTTCAATTTAAGCCAATACCACCATTCCGCTCCCCATAAATACACCCTCGGCAGGCCAATCTTTTGGGCGTAGGAAATATTATTCTGGATAACAGCTCGGTCAACAAAGCTAAGCAGCTCTTCCGGAGTGCTTTCATTAATGTGTTTGGCAATCCAAGGCTCGGCTTGGAGTTCGATTATAAATGCTTCGACGGGCGCACGATCGGCTAACCATAATTTGAAACGGTAGAATGAAGCCGGTAAAAACTTATAACTCCAGACACCAACATATTTGTTCCATACTTTGCGATAGACGGTTGTTCCGAATAAGTCGGCGACATTGGCGGACTTTCCCCACAAACTTAATTCGCCGCTATCACTCAAGATGGTTTTATGACGCGGATCAAGGCGTTTGACAAGCTCGATTTCTTCTTTGGCTTCGGCCACCGTCATGGGGCGGCAGCTGCCAAAACCAAGAAACGGCTCGTTTTCGACTTGCCAAAACTCTAGCGCCGGATGATTTTTGTAATGTTCGACAGTCGCGCTGATGTATCGCTTCAATTCTTCGCGATAGACGCTGTGGGGTAGATCTTTGGCCCAAACGGGAATATGACATTCGGGCCAACGCGGCGTTTTTTGACCAAGCGCCAGCATAACTTTGACGTCATTGTCGCCGGCGCGATCAACATACCAATCGATATCGCTGAAATCATATTTGCCGCGCGTTTTTTCGACTTGATCCCAATGCGCTGGCAAACGAATATATTTAAAATTCCAATCATTGATGACCGCTAAAAATCCTTCACCGGCGTTGGGAAGGAGATAGCTGGCATATTCGGGATCAAAACTAACCCCGTAAATCGGCGTGCCTTTGAAGTTGAAGAAAAACAGACTGGTATAGGCCGCGGCTAAAAAAAATACTATACCGATGAAAATTACCATAAATCTGACTTTCATAACACCAGTAAAGCTAAACCGACGCAAATAACGGCCGTGGCAATTCCTTCCTGCAACAATTCACCATCGTCATATTTTTCGGCATAAATAGTTGGTTTTATTTTAGTAATAACCGCAACCAAAATAATGAGAACAGCATATTGAAAACCGCTCAAGGCGTTGATAATGGTGGGGCTTCCTTTGGAAAGGGCAAATTGGATCATAAAAACTGCGCCGCCGGCGGCGATTTTATCAAAGGTCATAAGCACCAACGGTTGTTTTGATTTTTTAACTTGCGTTTGGCGTTGGCGAATCGTTTGGCGGATGGAAGGAGTGAAAAACAGTATTATGCCGAAACATCCCATGCAGGCCATAATCCACAGTAGCCCGGTCGAAAACCCCAACACTCCGTAGGTGTATTTGGCCGCGATGAAATAGACGGCAAAAAAGAAACCAGCGAGAAAACTATAAATGACGCTCGTGTGCCAATCTTTCATGGTTTGATTTTTGGTAAACGTGATGATGAGTGAACCGAGCATAAGCAATCCCACCGCCCCTAATTGGCCGCTCGTTAACGGTTCCGGTAAAAAAATACTAGCCAAGATAAAAGTACAGAGCGGAGTTATAGCGCCGATAAGCGGCCCGTTATGACTAACTTCGCCGGCGGCGAAAGCTTTGTACATGGTGAAGAGCGCCGCACCGTAGGCAGAACCGCCGATAATAACCGCCACCCAAGCCTGCCAAGAAAACGGTGCGGGGATGAACGGTAAGGTCACGATAAATGGCGACAAAATAATCGTCGAAAAAAAAGTGAACTGAAGCGGTTTAACTTGTTCACGCGAAACAACTAATTTGTCTAGTAAGGCCACGATGGCCAGTAGTGTATAGCCAAGGCAAGCAATGACGAGCCACATATGCCCTATAGTATACCACAAAATAATGGTAAAAAAAATCAACCTCCGGGGTTGTTTTCAATTATAATGAAAGTGTGTGGGCAGGTGGCATGGAAAAATCCACACCACCTGCCCGTTGATTGACAGGCCGCAGTTACACGGCCTGGCGACGGGATGCCTCCTCCTTCCTGTTGTTGAAATCTTCGAGCCTGGTGACTCCGGCGGCGACTTCCGCCACCGGGACGCCATGCTCATCCTTCATCTCCACGGTGATCCTCACCGTGTGGCCGCCGAGCGGCAAGTCGAGCTCGAACCGTTCGCCGATCTTCGGCAACGGCAGCCGCTCATTGATAAAACGGCTGACCTCCGTGCGCAATTCGCTCACGTGGCCCCTGAAAAATTTCTTCAGGTCCTGCAAGGCCGGTCCGATATCCGTTATGATGCCGTACATTTTTTTCTCCCTCAAGAGTTGAAACAGAATTGACGACTCTTCGTAACCACAGCCCTCTGCTCTGATCACGAACGTCGTCCGGAGGGAGCAGCGCAAAATGCACACTGCTCACCTCCGGCAAAAACGACATCTACCTTATCCACCGTTCGCTTTGGCCGCGACGGAAACTAAATTCTTACCCTCCTTCTTATTTACTTTTAAACTACCCGAGGAATAATACATTGACTTTATCTTAAATCCGGCCTTTTCCAAAAGAGCCTTCAATTCATCTTTTTCAAAATGATGATAATACCGGTTGGCTAATTCCTTACCATACTGGTCTTTCCAAGGAATAAAATAATCACCATCACCCACATCGTCCCAATCTTTTTTTAATTTTGCCTTAGCCCAATCACTTTCTAGGTTCCAATTCGTCATAATGAGCGTCGCGCCCGGTTTCATTTCTGCAAATATTTTTTTAAGCAGTTTCAATCTTGTTTTTTCATCGGGCAAATGATGAAACGACGCGATCATAAAAACCAGATCGAAAAAATCGTCGTCAAAATTTTTATCTTTATGCGCGGTGCAAAAAAATTGCGCGTCTTGGAATTCAAGTAACGGATTTTTTTTGGCTTCTTTAAGAAGATTGCGACTTTGATCAACGCCGAAATAATGCAAATCGAAATCTTTGAGTAAATAAAGAAGCCGGCCGTTGCCGCAACCCCAATCCAGGATATATTGACCATCCGCTAAAAATGGTCTAAACTGCATCAGTTCAGCGACGTGTTGGCGAGTACCAGAAAAAGCACCGGCAATTTTATTGTAGTCATCACGAGTTTTCTGTATAATGGCTTCAGCCTTATGACGCATCATAGCACGAAAAAAATTATTGTGGCGGCAAGTTCGAATCTCCCTCAAGGCGAGCTGGCTTTAAATACCCTAAAACGACAGGTCGTTGGCGCGGATAATACCAAACAACCGATGCCTTCCAAAACTGAATTGCTCCGAGCATATCACAGTTTGGTAAAAAATAAAAGTATCAAAGCAGACAAACGATTGGAGAAATTATTGACCCGCCGGGCGGTGCGCACGCTCTCTGGTGTGACGATTGTGACGTCATTGGTGAAGCCCTATCCGTGCCCGGGCGAATGCGTCTATTGTCCGCTCGACGAGCGCATGCCGAAAAGTTATTTGTCGGAAGAACCGGCCGCCATGCGCGCGCTCATGCTCGCCTTTGATCCCTATGAACAGATGGCGAGGCGAATCGAAGCGCTCGAAGCCAACGGTCACCCCACTGACAAAATTGAATTTATTGTGAAAGGCGGCACGTGGAATTCATATCCGCTCGGTTACCAATACTGGTTTATTTTAAGATCGTTCGAAGCTTGTAATACGTACGACAAGAAAAAAGCCCGGTTCACAAAATTGACCGATAAATCCCCTCTCGCCAATTTAAAAAAGGAATTACTGCGCCAAGAGCGGCTGAATGAAAACGCTAAACATCGTATTATCGGTTTGACGCTCGAGACGCGACCCGATTGCATTAACGCGCACACGGTTTGGCAAATGCGCGAGCAAGGCTGCACACGATTGGAAATTGGTGTGCAACATACCGACGACGCTGTTTTGGCTTTGACCAAGCGCGGCCACACCGCTGAACGCGCTCGAGAGGCCACCGAGTTGTTGCGCAATTATGGGTACAAAGTAGATTTTCATTTAATGCCGCAACTACCCGGCTCGACCCCTGCCAAAGATTTAGAAATGATGGAAAGTATTTTTACCGATCCCGGGTTCAAACCGGATATGATCAAGATTTACCCCTGCACGGTGGTGAAAGGATCGGAATTGTATGATTGGTTTGTAAAAGGAAATTACAAGGCGTACCCGACGCGCGACTTGATTGATGTCATTAAAACATTTAAAAGCCATATCCCCCGCTATGCCCGTGTATCGCGCCTGATCCGTGATATTCCCGGCCAGTATATTGAAGAGGGTAATAAAGTGACTAACCTGCGCCAAGTGATTGAAGCCGAAATGAAGCGTGACGGGCTGGTTTGTAAATGTTTGCGTTGCCGTGAGATCGGACACGTGAAAACCGATAGTTGGACTGTAAACGAACTGAAGCCGGTTTTGTTTATCGATGAATATGAAACCAGAGGCGGCCGGGAATTTTTTATATGCTATGAGGATAAGCTCCGTCGCGTAGTGTTCGCTTTTTGCCGTTTGCGAATTGTCGACAAACCGGTTATCCATCCTAACAAAAAACTAAACTCCTACAGCGCCTACATCCGTGAGCTCCATACCTATGGCCAGCTGGTCAGAATCGGTAAACAAGAAAAGGAATCGTCCCAACACAAGGGTTTAGGAAAGAAACTCGTGGTGCAGGCGGAAAAAATCGTGAAGAAAAATAAAATTGATAAACTCGCGGTTATTTCCGGCGTCGGTGTCCGTGGCTATTATCGTAAATGGGGCTATCGTCTGGAAAAAACCTACATGGTTAAAAATATTTAAAAGAAAACAACCCGAATTGAAAACAACCCGGATTTGACAAATTTTCTGGATTTGGTAGTATATTATTTATAAATAGAGCTTTTTTCTTTGAGGATAGAAAGGTGGCTATCGCCGTCAATCAAAAGATTGATGAGAGATGAGGGAAACTCCGCCCCTCCAAAGACACTTTGACCGCCGAAAGGCGGTTTTGTGTTTCAATTGCTTGATAGATGTTTTGCGTTGCTGTTTATGACACAGTAGACTTATATAAAGTTTTAAAAATTGTTTCCAGTTACAAATAGAGTAGGATCCCCGATCGTTTTGCGACGACCGGGGATCCATCCTTTCTACCACTAGCGCACCACAGCCAGAAACTGGCTCTTGGCGTCCCAATCTTTGTCGGGTCGGATTACCAGGATGCACGATCCGCCACGCCATTCGAGCGACGGATACGATGCTTGGTTTTGCCCATCCTGAACGACCGAGCCAAGCGACACCGTCACCGCGCCTTCAATGACATTGGGGTGGTTTTCGGCCACAGCCAACAATTCTTCGATCTTGGCCGGCCGCAGGCCGTGACGCTCCAGGTACTCGACCAGTTCGGTCGCGCTCGCCTGCTCGTTGACCTTGAACAACACCACAGCTGCTTCGCGCGTCTTCATGCCCTTGAGCGGAAAATTCTGCTCGGTGACGCGATGCCACGGCACAATGCAGTTGCTGCGGTCGATCATTTGCGACAACGACTGGCTATAATCGACCACAATAGCGTACTGCTCGACGTTACCCGTCGCGTGCGTACAGCCGGAAACGTCCCACAACGCTAACGCAAACAAAACACTGACAATTTGGCGCATGTTTTTCAATCTCCTTATACAGGGAAAAGAGCCAGACAACACCTTACCAAAACCAATATCAAGAAATCATAAAGTCGAGTTCCTCTATAAAAGTCGCCGGTATTACTGTCGTCTTGCTTCCACCGGGCGTAAGTGTTACCATACCGTCGCTTTAAGCCTATTAAATTACGCGTCCAATGTGCGAGAAGTTTTGGAAAAATATCTGATCGAAAAAATATGATTTACGAATCGCTCGAATTTAAGTAAGGGCTGATTGCCTGATGGTAATCTTTTTTTATTTATTTTCTATGTATACACATACTCTCAAACAATTTGATCCGACCATTTTGGCGAGTATCAAAAAAGAACAACAGCGCCAAGAAGAAGGCCTCGAAATGATCCCCTCGGAAAATTTTGTTTCGCCGGCGGTGCTTGAAGCTTTAGGATCGGTCTTAACGAATAAATATTCCGAAGGCTACGTTGGCAAACGCTATTATGGCGGTTGCGAATTTATTGACGAAGTGGAGCAACTGGCGATTGATCGCGCGAAACAATTATTTGGCGCCGAGCATGTGAACGTGCAGCCTTTGTCGGGCGCGCCGGCCAATATCGCTGTTTATTTTGCGTTATTAAAACCGGGCGATACCGTTTTGGGTATGGATTTGTCTCACGGCGGACATTTGACCCACGGCCACCCCGTCACGGCCATGGCGAAGATTTTTAACTTTGTTCGCTATAAGACAAACAAGGAAGGAAAAATCGACCTCGATAATTTACGCCAAATGGCGCTCGAACATAAACCAAAAATGATTTTGGTTGGTTACTCGGCCTATTCGCGCGAGATTGACTATGCCGCTATTAAAAAAATCGCCGATGAGGTTGGCGCTTTGACAATGGCAGATATCGCCCATATTGCCGGATTGATTGCGGGTGGACAAATGGATAATCCTGTTCCCCTCTTTGATGTTGTTTCGACCACGACACATAAAACTTTGCGCGGACCGCGCGGAGGCATGATCATGTGCCAACAAATACACGCCGCGGCAATCGATAAATCGGTGTTCCCGGGTCTCCAAGGTGGACCGCATGAAAATAATATTGCGGCTAAAGCTGTGGCTTTTAAGGAAGCGCTTGAACCGGAATTTAAGGATTATGCCGCGCAAATAAAAAAGAATGCTAAAATATTGGAGAATGTATTTCGTGAAAAAGGTTACACGCTCTGCCACGGCGGCACCGACAACCATCTCTTACTTATTGATGTCACCAATAAAGGTTTAGCCGGCAAGCAAGCCCAGATCGCTCTCGACAAAGCAGGTATCACCGTCAATAAAAATATGATACCCGATGATCCACGCTCACCAATGGACCCATCCGGCATTCGCCTGGGCACGCCGGCTATTACCACGCGCGGGATGAAGGAAGCTGAAATGGAACAAATCGCCACTTGGATTGATGAAGTAATTACGAACTGGAATAATGACGAAAAATTAGACGCAATACGTTGGCAGGTTAAGGATTTAACGAAAAAGTTTCCACTCTATCCGACCTTGGTTTAATTAATACATAAAGGGATACTGATATTATATTTTTCGCTTTCCTCGGCCGCGAGGCCTCAGGGCGGTCGCCATGGGCGACCGAACCCGCTCAAAATACAATACCAGTATCCCTTTTTTGATTTCTAAATAGTCCGGACTTCTACAGTGGAAACATGTTCGGCTAAACCGATCGGTTCGCCGGCAACGACGATAATTTTTTGTCCTTTTTTGGCGATCTTTTCATCCTTTATATAGAGAATCAGTCGCTCTTGAAGTTCTTTAGTGTTGAGCGGAAATGGTGTCATGACCACCGGTTTAATGCCCCAAGAGAGGGATAACTGGCGGGAAGTATCTTGATTTTCGGTGCCGACAATGACCATAGGCAGTGGACGGACATGGCTTAATAGGCGCGCTGTAAGCCCGCGTTTGGTCGCTGTAACGACCGCGGCAATAGTGACTTCGTCGGATAACAATTTGACGGTATCGGCAATCGCGCCATCAATCGGCAGCCCTCGAAAATGGAGCGGCGGCAAAGCAATGTCGTCATAGACGGATTTTTCCGTACTGATAATAATATCAGTCATCGTCTTGACCGCCAAAATCGGAAAGACGCCAGTGGCGGTCTCGTTGGTCAAAAGAAGGGCGTCGGCATGGTCAATGACGGCGTTCGCGACATCACTGGCCTCGGCGCGGGTCGGGCGGCGGCTGGTCTGCATGGAATTCAAAAGTTGAGTGGCGACAATCACCGGTTTGGCTTGACGGTTGGCTTCATCAATAATCTTTTTTTGGATGACCGGCACCTCGCCGGTCGGAAGCTCTAATCCCAGGTCGCCTCGCGCGACCATGACGCCATCGGAGGCGATGATAATAGAGCGTATATTTTTAATAGCTTCTTTGGTTTCGATCTTGGCGATGATCGCTATCGGTCGCAATGGTATTTTTTCAGCCTCCAAAATTTCATTAATTAATAAGCGCGCCTCTTTTATATCCTTGGCTGAACTAACAAACGATAATCCAATAGCGTCGACGCCCATCTTTATTCCAAAACGCAAATCTCGACGGTCTTTTTGGCTCAAAGCAGGCAGTTTAATCAGACTGTCCGGTAAATTGATCCCTTTGTGCGAATGTATGACTCCCTCCTGGACAACTTTGGCTGTAATCTTACTACCATTAACCTCGGTCACCACGAATTCAATTCGTCCATCATCTACCAAAATACGCTGACGTTTTCTTAAAAATTTGTGGAGCTCGGGATGGTCGACCGGAATTTCACCGGATATAAATTTTTTCTTGGCGGTATTAAAAAAAACCTCCTGATTGGTTTTGACGGTTATTCCCCCGCTGCGAAGGCTACCAATACGAATACGCGGACCCTGTAAATCTTGCAAGATGGCGAGTGGTTCGCCGGTTTTCTTTTCGACCGCCCGCAGGCGGTTGATGAGGATGGCGTGTGAATCGTAGGTGCCATGCGCGAAGTTGAGACGGGCGAAATTCATCCCCGCCTCAACCATGGCTTCGATGGTGCCAATATCAGCGCAAGATGGTCCGACCGTGACGCCGATTTTTGTATGTTTGAACATAGTTATTTAAGCAGGGCCTTTACCCGTTCGCGTTCCGCCGAGTTGATTGGTAATAAATTGATGATATCCTCGACACTCGAGGCTTTACCGCTCTGGCTTGCTCCCAAAAAATTCATGTACTGATCTTTAAAATTCTTGATAATAGCCGGTAAATATATAATTGCCAAGATAAAAGGTACGACGATGATAAGCAGTCTGAGCCAATTCGCAACCGCCGACCACAAAAGTTTGTTGTTAATTTTTCGGTTTTGCTCGTAAATTATTTGCGACCATTTCAAGTTTTTTTCGAGCAATTCTTTGAGGGATGGCTGGTCGCCTTTTTTTTCCAAACCGGAAACCATGGACTGCTCTAAGACAGGAGCGCCCTTGTCGACTGCCGAATTGAGCAACTTATCTGTTTCTGTTTTATCAGTATGTTTGATCATAAGTTTAGCCTATCTTTTTTTAGATAATCTTTTGAGCTCTCGTTCAAATGTTTTGACGTCCTTAAAATCTCGGTAGACGCTGGAAAAACGAATATAAGCGACTTTATCGAATGTCTCCAAATGTTTCATCACAATTTCTCCGATCTCTTTGCTGGCAATTTCACGACGCCGCTTTTTTTGGATGTCGCGCTCGATGGCGTGGATGAGGCGATGAAATTTTTCTTGAGTATAAGGTCGTTTAGTGAGTGATCGCCGAATACCGTTCTCGACTTTGTCGCGCATATAACTTTGCCGTTCCCCATCCTGCTTAACGACAATAATATCCAAAAGTTCGATTTCTTCAATAGTGGAAAACCGGTAAGCGCACTTTTCACATTCCCGCCGGCGACGCACCGACAAATCATCCTCTGCCGAACGGGTATCGACAACACTCACTTCGGAATGGTTGCAAACCGGACAACGCATAAGTTAAATTACATTCCCATTTTGCGACGAATAAAGGCGGGAATTTCTAAATCTTCTTCGGTAGCGCCATTCGCAACCGGCTTTGACGCGTGTTTTTCGACTGGTGTGGAAGGATTACCGAACGAGGCCGAAGCAGGTTGTTGTCTCTGGGTAAAATTCTTAAATTTTTTCTCTTCTTCCTCTTCTTCTTTCTGAGCTTTTCTTAAAAAATTGCTGGGCATGTACTTTCCGGAACCGAATAAAGAATTTGCCGAAGAAACATCTTCATCTTTCATGATACTGGGACGGCGGTCGTCAAAACCTGTCGCCACAACCGTGATCCGAATACTGCCGGCCATCGTGTCGTCAATGATAGTGCCGAAAATTGTTTTGACATCCGGCGCGGCCGAAGAGGTAACAATCTTCGCGGCTTCACTCACTTCGGTCATGGTCAAATCGGGACCGCCGGTAATCGTAAATAGAATACCGTGCGCGCCATCAATGGACAGCTCCAACAAAGGGCTGGAAATTGCCATCTTCGCGGCATCAGAAGCGCGGTTATCACCGCTGGCGGTACCGATGCCCATCAGCGCCGAGCCGGTATCGCTCATAATCGCCCGGACATCGGCAAAGTCTACATTAATAAGACCGGGAACAGTTATCAGTTCGGAAATTCCTTGCACCCCTTGTCTTAAAATATCATCGGCAATTTTGAATGCTTCGAGCAAGGTTGTTTTTTTCTCAATGACTTGAAGGATACGATCGTTTGGAATAGTAATAATAGTGTCAACATTTTTGCTCAGCTCGCTCCAGCCTTTTTCGGCCAAGTCGTTTCGCTGCGGCCCTTCAAATGAAAATGGTTTGGTAACGACTGCCACGGTTAACGCCCCCATCTCTTTGGCAACTTGCGCCACGAGCGGTGCCGCGCCCGTGCCCGTACCGCCACCCATTCCGCATGTCAAAAATACCATGTCGGTATCTTTCAAAGCTTCGCGAATCTCGTTCAATGACTCTTCGGCGGCCTTCCGTCCGATTTCCGGATTCATTCCCGCGCCCAAACCTTTCGTCACACCCTTTCCCAAATGTATTTTGGTCGGGGCGCTATTGTGATGGAGCGCCTGTATGTCGGTGTTCATGGCGATAAAATCAACGCCGCGAATTTTACTCTGCATCATGCGGTTCACAGCCGAGCCGCCCGACCCACCCACACCAATGACCTTAATTTTTGCAAATGCTTCGATTTCTGGTTTAACTTGTGGCATAAAGTTTCATGTTAACTGCGGACAGATGAATACTTTTTTTGTTCAAGACCTTCTTAAAAAAATAGAGCGAAGAATTTATCTTCGAACGTAGTGTATCCCGCCCGACCGCTGCTGTCAAGGAAATTTGATTATGGAATGAGCGTTTTAATCCATTTTTTAATTTGACTTCCGACCTGTCCGATTTTTTTCATAGATCGCCTCTCCCGCCCGCCGTATCCTTGTTCGCGCATAATACTCCCCCATTTCACCAAACCAACAACAGCAGAAAAAGCCAAGTCGTTTACTTTGTCCGTCACGCTGGTAATATGGAGCGGATAGCCCAAGATCGCCGGCAAACGCAATTGTTTTTTGGCCAGATCGACGAGACCGGGCAACTTTGCTCCGCCACCCGTAAACACCACTCCGGCCGGCAAAAGCCCGTTTCGTTTAATCTTCATCAGTTCCTGGTCGATTTTATGGAGTATTTCTTCAACTCTGGCTTCAATAATTTCACTGATATATTGTTTTTTAATTAATTCGTGAGTTGGGTTACCCAGGTCATAAAGATCAACTTCTTCTCGTTTAGAAACTTGGCCGGGTGTACAGTCGCCATGTTCTATTTTTGCGGCTTCGGCCATTTCAATAGAAGTGCGCAAGCCAATCGCTATATCGTTGGTAATATGCTCCGATCCGATAGGTAAAATTGCCGTATGGATAATATCGCCACCTTCAAAAACAACCAAGCTGGTCGTAGCCACGCCGATATTTATGACCGTCACGCCGATATCTTTCTGGCGCGGGGTGATAACTGCCTCGGCGGTCGCCAGTATCGATAGGACCAGATCGTCAATATTAAGGCCGGTGCGATAAACCGCTTTGGTCATGTTTTTTATTTGCGATGCCGAACCAAGAATAATTTGAGAATCGACTTCGAGTCGTATACCGGTCATTCCAATCGGGTCTTTGACTTTTGTCTGTCCGTCGATATTAAAACTTTTCGGCAAAACGTGAAGAACTTCATAATTGAGCGGGGTGGCGATGGTTCGCGATGCTTCGATTGCCCGAGCGACATCTTCTTCGGAAATCTCATTGTCGACTTTGGAAACCGCCACCACGCCTTTGCTTGTTTGCGATAAAATATGCAAACCGGAAATACCGACCCAAATAGAATCAATAGGTGCCCCGACCATACGTTCTGTCGTTTCAAGACACGCCGAAACAGACGATACAACGTCCTCGATGCTGTTAACGACGCCTTTTTGGACGCCGGCCGAAGTGGTTTCACCGGCTCCCAGGATTTGAAGTTCCGGTTCTCGCTCGCCTTCATGGCGGACCAACTGGCCAACGGCAATGCGGATGGCGGAAGAACCAATATCGAGACCGGCGATAAGCTGTACGTAATTCTTGGCCATATAAGAAAATCTAGGCTTTCCAGATTAGTATACACCACTTAATCAAACCGATAAAGTGCGGACCGAGGATAATACTGCCGATAATCACTGCCGCAAGAGAGGTCAAGAGGACCGCCGCCGCCATAATATCTTTTATGGTCTCGACGTGGTAACTTAAGCGCGGTTTAAGTAAATCGGTAAAACGCTCAAGCGCGGTATTAAGGAGCTCAATCGTCAAAACCATGATCACCAAAAGGATTAGGAGCACGGTTTCCCAGGGCGCGAGTGGAAAATAAAATATGGCTACAAAAACTAATAACGCCGCGAAGCTCTGAACGCGAAAGTTTTGCTCGGCTTTGAAAACGAATTTTAAGCCGCGCCAGGCGTAAATGAAACTTTTAATAAATTGTCCGCTGCTCATAATGATAACAAATTTAACGAACTTGCCAGGATCTTTTCTTGAAGCGAGAACATGCGGTCGGCTTCTTTTTTGGTCAAATGATCATAACCAACGATATGGAGTATTCCGTGCGCCAGCATGCGAATAAATTCTTCGGGCGGACTGCACTCAAAACTTTTTGATTGCCGTTTTATTTGCGGGTACGAAATATAAATCTGACCCAACAAATCATTAGACAAAACTCCCCCGTCTTTCCAAGCAAACGAGAGCACATCGGTGACAGCATCTTTTCCTCGAAATTGCTTGTTTATTTGTCGTATTTCCCCATCCCCCACAACAACAACTTCGACGACACCTTTAATCTTTGGCTCATAGGCGGCCGCTTTTTTTAAGACAATTTGAACATCCCCGGCCGAAAATGGGCAATCTACGTTTTTAACATAATCAACTGAAATCATAAACCTAAAGGCGGTGGCGGGATGGTAGCTTCAATACTGGAATCACGACGAAAACTTCTAGCCATCATTTCTACAACGGCGGGATAGTTGGCGACAGTGGTTCCGACCGTGTGATAGGCAATTACATAGACGCGAGTTGGCATTACATAATAATAGACAAGGTCATCAGAACGTTTGAAACCACCGTCATTGAAACGGTTGGAAAAATCCGCGATATCGGCTATTTTTTCAGAGGGGGCGTTGGCGGCCAGCCACTCTGAAAAATTTTGTTGTTCAGCTTTGTCAAAAACTCGTATCTCAATATTTTCACCGGTAATGGCGCTGAATAACATATCGCGATATCCACCATCCACATTGCCGATTGCCCAGCCGACGGGATAATAAACGGCATAGCCAAAAGCCGGATTAACATAGTCTTCCACACTGCCGGATTCAATCAAGCGAATTGGTTCTTTACCAACCGGATTGTAGAGATGAAAAACTTCGCTCCCATCCAGATAAGAATCGTCGTCGGTGTCCGGAATGCCAGGGTCGCTTTTAAATAATTCTTCTTCCTGATCCGTCAGTCCATCATTATCCAGGTCGTCCGATTTTGAAAGAAAAGTCGGAAACTCAAGGCGGCCTTCGGAAAGAACCGGAATAGTTGGCTCTATTAGCGGTTCGGGAATGGGTTCCGGCAGTGGCTCGGTGGTCGTTGGCGCTACGGTCGCGGTTATTTGATTTTTTGGAACAACGATCGCCTTTTTTATCGGCGCCGTTTTTTTGGATTGCCAAAAATAATAACCGCCGACGAGAATAATAAACAAAACAAATAGTCCCCCGCCAATTAAAAACAGTTTCTTTTGATTACTGAACAGCGTGGCCGGATGCAATGGTTGTCCGTTGCCGGCTGAGGTGGATTTATCAAAAGCTTTTTTGTCGGCTGGCGGCATTGCCGAGTCGCTTTTGGGAGTGATTACTTTTTCGACATTTTTAAAAGTAATGGTCGGATTTGCTCCGGCATAAAATTCAGTCGGTATAGTTACGACCGGAATAGACGGTTTTGGTATTTCTGACTGTTTATTTTTTCCTAAACCAAGCATACCTTATGGGGTAACGGTAGTACCGGC
>Ga0156050_134_pt2 | contig 16406 bp, 12 predicted proteins | sample RifCSPlowO2_02_FD_107703 | JGI IMG/M metagenome (GOLD analysis project Ga0156050, IMG submission 107703) | Candidatus Magasanikbacteria bacterium RIFCSPLOWO2_02_FULL_44_11
CGCGCCGTCGGCTTTCAGCCGAACCGAGCCAGCGCGCTGCGGATGTTGTGAAATACTACTGTTATTTTATACTTCGGAAACTGTTAAGCTCATTTGCCGACAAGTAACTTGTCTTCAAAAATTGCTCGGCCTGGTGATGGATTATTACCCACCACCAGGCCGTGTTGTTCCAGATCATCGACCGCCGCTACCCACTAGGGCACGACGATACGAATTATTGGGCTGCTTTCGACGGTATAGATACCGTCGACTAGCTTATTTCCGTTCACACGACACGTGTACTCACGGCCTGACTGAAGGCCAGAGAATGTGACTAACCCGATTTGTTCTCTCGGGTAAGACACATTTTTAGACACGTAGTGCCCCCCACTGTAACAGTAAGTCTCTACAAAATCGTAGGACTTACTTACTTGCCATTGAAATTGGATCATGCCCGAGGCGGACCCCATTAAAAACAGATCCATCTCCGGAGCAGATGTCGAGATCGTGACGACGTTGCTCACAATCTCGAGCGCGCCGTAATGATAAACGACGCGCGCCTTTATCGTGGATGGTTCAAATACGTAATAAAATCCACGATCCAATACTTCTGCATCACAAATAAAAGGCGCGCCAATATCCCAAAAATCCCCGCCATTTATTTGCCACTGCATTTGGCACACGCCATATTCTGGCGCGTTCGTTATCCTTACTTTGGCAACCCCACCCCTGCTCGTGATCGTATGGTACGACAACCCGACTTCCGACAAAATCGGAATCGGGAGGGTCACCGGCTGCGGCGGCGGTAGAAGAGGGCTAGTACGAACACCAACGTGTTTGGCGCTCGTATTCCCGGCTTGGTCGGTAGCTACAACCTTCACCACATACCCGCGACCAGCCACGAGCTCTCCAAACACCCAAGAAAATTCGGGCGGCTTCCCACGGTTGCCACCGACCCGTAGGTCATCCGATTGAATTTCCTGGCCATCCTCTTCTAAAACCACTCTCACTTCCGAAACTTCGGACAACGAGATGATGACCGTCACCTCGGTGGACTCTGTCTGGTTCTCCATCCATTCGATGGAGATGTACGGCGCCGTTGTGTCCTCAACGGCATCGGGCCACGGACACACCGTCGCTGCCATCTCCGGCGCGGGCGACGCATCCCTGAGCTTGTCCTGATCACAGCCGAACAAGCCGATCAACAAGATACTAGCCGACAACGCGAACTGCACAATTGTATTGCGCGCGAACCGCATCATCTTCCTCATGATCCCCTCCTTTGGGGTTTCAGGAAAAAATTTCCGGTTTGAATTGTAAAACAGCTATCTGCCAACGAGATAAACTCGCCTGCAGAATTGCTCGGCCTGGGATGGTTGTCCACCAGGCCGGAAAGAACTACTTATGGGCTGTACCGACAAGCGGCAAACCCATTTTCAACCACCAATGCCCGGACCATGACTTGTGTTTCGGTCCAATTTCCAGCACGGCCGTCTTTTTCATAGAACAACTGAATCCGACCGCAATACGCCTTGGCGCGATCGTCGACGAAAATCGTGAACTCCGGAGATCCTTGCCCGGTAAATACCGCAAACCCATAGCGGTTCCCCTTCCCATCCAGTTGTATCATTCTATAATCATTTCCGTCTATCATTTTCATAATGACGGAGTTGACCTTGATAGGAGTTTCGACCACCCACGTCTGCGCTGATCTTGTGGTCGTCGTCGGGACAGTGCTGCACCCGAAGAGCAACGTCACCACCACCATCATCGTCTTCATGTCCCCTCCTTTGGGGTTGTTGCCCGAGTGAAAGCCCGGTCATCTGGCCAGCGTGATTGCTGACAAGATAACGCGGTTTTTCACCCTTGTCTTAAAGAGTAGACGTGAAATTGGTTATTAAAGAACAAAACTCCCTGTTTTGAAAGAGTTATTGCTTGCCCGCCCTCTGGCGGGGCTAAAAATCTGATGATTTGGTAGGTCATGAACCAGCCTCTCTCGAACTGTTCACAACGAACCATTATAGCACAAAAAACTCCATTTGTCAATGAGTCGGACTAATTCTTAGCTAGAATAAGCCATTTTTGGCTGTGGATAACCTACAGATATTTACCAGTCCAAGATTTCTTATTCTTTTTGATATCCGCGGGAATGCCTTGGGCCACGATTTCACCGCCGCCTTTGCCGCCTTCCGGCCCCATATCGATCACCCAATCCGACGACCGAATAACATCGAGATTATGTTCAATCACCAGCACCGAATTGCCCTTGGCCACCAACTGGGAAAGCACCTGGAGCAACCGTTTCGTATCTTCAAAATGGAGACCAGTGGTTGGCTCGTCCAAAATATATAAAGTATTGCCAGTTGAAACGCGAGATAATTCTTGCGCCAATTTTATACGCTGCGCCTCACCGCCGGAAATCGTCGTGGCCGGCTGGCCGAGTTCCACATAACCTAAGCCCACTTCGCGCAAGACATTTAACTTTTCCGCAATCGAAGGAAATTCCACGAAAAACGTATACGCTTCTTCTACCGTCATTTTCAAAACATCGGCAATATGTTTGTTGTGATATTTAATTTCCAACGCTTCCTGGTTATAACGCAAACCGCTACATTCATTACACTCGACAAACACATCCGCTAAAAACTGCATCGGGATACGGACATAGCCTTCACCGGCACAGGCTTCACAACGTCCGCCTTTGACGTTGAAACTAAACTTGCCGGCATCATAACCGCGCATGCGCGCTTCGGTAAGAGAGGAAAATAAATCACGGATCAAGGTGAACACGCCCGTGTAAGTCGCGGGGTTGGAACGAGGCGTGCGGCCAATCGGCGATTGGTCGATGGTGATGACTTTATCAATATTCGCCACACCTTTAATACTTTTATGCGAACCGGGTTCATCTTTGGCGCGATAAAAATATTTAGCGAGCGCTTTACCCAAAATATCTATAATCAACGTCGACTTACCGGAGCCGGACACGCCGGTCACCGCCACCAATTTCTGAAGAGGAATTTCCACCTCAATATTTTTCAAATTAAAAGCCTTCGCGCCAGTGATAACCAACGATTTTGGCGCGGACTTTTTCTTATCAGTCGATTTTTTCTTAAAGGTCTTCCGAAATTCTTCGGCAATGTCGATGCGACCGCTTAAATATTCCGCGGTCAGCGATTTTTTACTTTTCTTAAATTCGGCGAGCGTGCCGGCGGCAATAATTTCACCGCCGTAGACCCCGGCGCCCGGGCCGACGTCAATCACATAATCAGCCTGCTCCATCATGGCCGGATCATGCTCGACCACGATAACCGAATTTCCCAAATCACGCAGATATTTCAACGTGTTGATCAATTTGTCGTTATCGCGGGGATGCAAACCAACCGATGGTTCATCCAATATATAGATAATGCCGGTCAAACCCGCCGACAATTGGCTTGCCAGCCGCACACGGGTCACTTCACCGCCCGAAAGGGTGTTCATTGAACGGCTCAAATGCAAATAACCCAAACCAACCTGATCCAAATTTTCCAAACGCGGTGTAATCTCGCGCACGATTGGCTCCACAATTTTCGATTGCGCATTTTTGGAAAGATCATTTCCCTTGGCGAATATTTTTTTGAGTAACACGATACTTTCTTCCACACTCATCGCCGCCACATCGGAAATCGTGTACTCCCCTATCCGGACAGCGAGCGATTCGACGCGCAACCGCTTGCCCTGACAAATCGGACAAATACGTTCGCGCATATATTGTTCGATCTCCTTGCGTACATATTCGGAATTGGTTTCCAAATGTTTTTGCATCAAATCGGGAATTACGCCGGGGAAAGTTGCTTTTTTGTTATCCACTTCAAACTTCTCGTCGCCGCTACCATACAAAACAATATCGAGCGTCTTTGACGGCAATTCGCTGACCGGCGTCGAAACTGAAAAATTAAACTTTTCCGCGACCTTGACCAGAATTTTTTGATACCAACTTTGATTGCCGGTAATCCTAGTCCAGGGCTGGATAGCGCCTTCCGCCAACGTTAATTTATTATTCGGAATAACCAGACTCGGGTCAACTTCCATGGTCACGCCCAGACCGGTACAGCGCGGGCACGCGCCATACGGACTATTAAAACTGAAGCTGCGCATATCGAGCGAGGGCATGGTGCGACCACAACTCGGACATAAACCAATCGTCGAGAACAATTTCTGTCCACCGTCGCTTTCAACTTTCACCAAACCGTTCGACAAATCCGCCGCCACCTCGACCGCTTTGGTAGGATCTTCTTTTTTGATGTTAATTATTTTGCCGATCAACAGGTCAACATTATACTTATTATTTTCCGCGAAATCAAACTCCAACAATTGATTTATTTTCATCATGGCACCATCCACCGACACCCATTCATAACCCGACTTCTCAACTTTTTCCACCAATTCTTTTTTGCTGACTTTTTCGCCGCGCACTAATGGTGAAAATATTTTGACTTCTTTATTTTTGCGAGCAATTTCACGAGCCCGCTCCACGATTTCGCCGGTCGAATAAATTTTCACGGCCACATGGCACTCCGGACAGTACTGCGTACCGACGCGCGCGAAAAGCAGTCGGAAGTAATCATAAATTTCCGTAACGGTACCGACCGTCGAACGCGGGTTTTGCGTGGAAACTTTTTGATCAATGGCAATGGTCGGCGACAAACCGTCGATCGCGTCGACGTCGGGTTTGTCTTGCACGTCCATAAACTGGCGCGCGAACGAGGACATCGATTCGGCGTAACGGCGTTGGCCTTCGGCGTAAATCGTATCAAAAGCCAAACTAGACTTACCGGAGCCCGACAAACCGGTCACGACGACCAGTTTATTTTTCGGGATTTCAAGAGAAATGTTTTTTAAGTTGTGCACGCGCGCACCTTTGATAATTATTTTGTCGTGCATACGCAAAGTACGTAAAAGTACTGTAGCCTATCACAATCACAGAGACTTGTAAACATCCCAACCTGCCGACGACTCAATATGATAAACTTTGTCGGCACTAATGTCCATTATCACACTTTTTATTTCACTGTGAGGAATAAAATACTTTTCCAGATTTTTAGCGTCTATCATTTGTTTTACTTGCGAAAAGGATGCTGACTTACCGTTAATAGGGAAATAATCATCGGGTCCAAGATCAATCCCGACCCTGCCTATACGGCCGATAACGTGCGTTTGGTCGTTTGGATTGCAATTCTTTTGCATTTCAAATGTTAAAACAAAACCGAGCACATTATCACTCCCGCATTTATTAGCGGTTTCGTCAATAGCTTTTTCTTCGGCAGCAATGATATATTGTTGACCATTACCGGATTCAAGTGTTTGAGCCACGGCCGACTGCACCTCATGATTTGAACCATTTTTACAAATAACCCACAATTCTTGTTCGCCGGGGTCGGTGGGGTCGGGGCTCTGCCAACCACGCGTCGCCGAAATACCGGGGGCAACCATTGCCAAACAATCGCTGGTATCAATAAGCAGATGCACTGGAGGAAAAATATTTCCAATCACGGTCCCTTTTTTACAATCGTACGGATTCTGCTTCACCGTATCCTTATTACGTGTACTTCCTTTATCGTCAAAATTGGCGCAGACAAACCCTTTGCCGCAAACATTGCCAAAGCAGGCGCGGTCGCCGCCTTTTTCCATATAAAAACGGCTGCCACAGTCAAAAACTGATTGATCATTAATTTGGTCATACTTGATGTCGTAGGAAATAGACTCGGTCATGGCGATGGTTTTAGTTTGTTCTTCCTTGCCAGCTACCTTAAAAAAAGCAGTGGTCGACGGCGCGGCCATGCAAAATTGCGGGATCATAGGTTGCGGACGAACCATCCAAGTTTGCGGCAAACGCAAATTTACCAGATTAGGGCTAATGGTCTGTAAAATAAAGTAAGACGTGTAAGCAATAAACAAACCGATCAACGCTCCGCCAATGCGAGTCTTCGCGCTCGAGATCGCTTCAGAATTTCCGCCCGATGTCACCCACTGAAAACCGGCCACAATAATCATGACCACAGCGATAATGGCGGCAATACTCAAAACATAATTGTAATTACTCTGGATAAAATCGCCGATGTTAATAAATTCTCGTTTGCCGCCGAAAGCAATCATGGTTTTGGCGGTGCTGGCCGGTAAACATTTGCCCCAGTCCCCGCTGGCGCACGGTTCTTCTTGCTTAAAACCTTCAGCCACATGTACTTTTTCAGCATCAGTTAATTTTTCGTATGATCTGCCATTAGCAAATAATTTAGCGCGGATGTCCAAGCATTGTTGTTTACGCCAGCATAAATTATTAAATTCCGGTATCGTTTCCTCCGCCAAAACCGACACTGGCGCCAGTAACATTATTCCAAAGATAAAAATTGCCAACAGTTTACGCATACCTATTTCTTTAAAACCGCGTTTAAATATTTTTGCCAAGCTTCAAACGGCACCACACCCTCGACACGCTCGCCGTTAATAAAAAAAGTCGGTGTACCGGCCACGCCAAACCGCGCTCCATCCAAATAATCTTGTTTCACTTCTTTAATAATTTCCGGCGATATCACGCATTGCCGCAACAAGGTATTATCCAGACCGCCCAGCAACGCCAATTGCTCCAAATCGGTAGCCGACAAAACCTCCGGCAAAAAGTCCTGCTGACTGAAAAGCACGTCATACATTTGCCAATAGCGTCCTTGGCGGCCGGCACATTCCGCCACCTGCGCTAAAAACGTCGCGCCGGGATGTAATGTTTCGGGAGGGAAATCACGAATAATTACTTTAACGCCATAACCATATCTTTCCGCCACTCGCTTCAAAATCGGAGCGGCCTGACGACAATTCGGACATTTATAATCCCAAAAAGCCACGATAACAACCGGTGCGTTTATCCGACCAAGAAAAGGATCGTCGCTGGTTTCAAGCTGTCGGCGGTCAACAAGCTTGGCCGCGGCCACCGAAGTCTTTAGCGCTGTAAATTGGCTATAATGCTCCTGTATAAACGCCGGCTCCAATCCGTTACGCAGCTGCCACCAATAGCGAATGGTCGTAACCAGAACCATTCCAAAAAAAAGAGCAACGAAGAATCCCAAGATAATAATAACTTTACCCCAAACACTGGTGTACCACCGGCGGGGATTGATGCTGTTAAGATCCATACTTAAATAACGATCGCGCGTTTAATACCCACTATTATAACAAAAAAACCGCCACTCTCCAACAAGCCGTGGCTTTATTGACAAAAATGCCTAAATGGACTATACTTACTTCTATTATTAATCATCAAAGGCGGCTATGCAGGATTCGATACTCATGATTATCCAATTGGTTCTGGCCATTTTTCTGATCGCTATTATCGCCATCCAGCAAAAAGGATCCGGCTTGAGCGGTGTCTTTGGCGGGACAAGCAACATCTATAGTACTAAACGAGGAATTGATAAAATTTTATTTTATACCACGATTGTTTTGTCAGCCACCTTTTTCGCATTGGGGCTTATCCGCTTCTTCTAAATCCGCTCTTTTTTGTCTATTTTTTAATGTCTTTCCATCCATGTCCTGGAAACGTCTCTTCGCGCGATTCAAAAAACCAAAACCAACATCGTATCAAGGCTTAGACCACAAATTGGTCAAAAGCACCCAATCTTCATTTATACCTCGTGCGGCTCAATTTAAATATGTCGGTCATTTTTTAAGCTCGACAGAAAAACGAATCGTCCTCATTTGCGGGCTGATAGTCTTGGTCAGTGGAACACTCTGTGCCATACTCTTCGTTTCAAGCCACTTGGTCAGGATCCCCAAAGAAGGCGGCGAATATGAAGAAGCTTTAATTGGACAACCGAAATTAATCAACCCCTTGTACGCCGGTTTGAGTGATGTTGATACCGATTTGACCTCACTTATGTATGCCGGATTATTCCATTTTACCGGTGAAGGTAAAATCGAACCGTACCTGGCCAGCGACTACACAATTAGCGCCGACCAAAAAACCTATGAAGTGACGTTGCGCCAAGGCGCTTTGTGGTCGGATGGCGAGCCGATTAACGCCGACGATATCGTTTTTACCTTCGATTTAATACAAAATCCAGAAACCGGCAGCCCGCTTTTACCGGCCTTCCAAGGGGTTAAAGTCGAGCGAATTGATGATTATAAAATCAGATTTACTTTAAAAGACCCTTACGCTCCGTTTCTTTCCAGTTTAACGGTCGGTATTTTACCTATGCATATTTGGAGTGAAATTCCTCCGACCAATCTCAAGCTGGCCAAACAAAACTTGCAGCCTATCGCCGCCGGCCCTTGGCAATTCAATAAACTTTTCAAAAACGAGACCGGCCAAATCGCCAACTATGTTGTCGTCAAAAACGAGCGTTTTTTCGGACAAAAACCGTATCTGAAAAGTTTGAAATTCACTTTCTTTAACGAATATCGCGAAGCGATCGAAGCCATGCGAACCAACAACACCATGGGCCTCAGCTTCATACCGCACGCGCTGGAAAGTAAGCTAAATAAAAGAACTGTTGCCACCTATCCAATAAATCTGCCGCAATATACCGCCTTATTTTTTAATCAAACCGCCGAACCGGATCTGAAAAACGACGACGTTCGCTTGGCGCTGGCGCAAGCCGTCGACAAAGAAAAAATCGTAGTCGAGGCCCTGGATAGTTATGGAACCCCCGTCGAATCTCCGGTCTTGGAAAGTGAAATCGGGTTTAATCCTAACCTTAAAAAAATAACTCCCGACACGGAAGCCGCCAATAAAGCTCTCGACAAAAAATGGACCAGCGTCGAACCGGAAGACTATTTTAAACTTGAATCCGATTTGTTCCTAAAAAATAACCAGACCGATATTGACGCGTTCAAAAAAGCCAACAGCACCACCCCCGACAAGATTATTGAATATGAAGAACAAGTCAAAAAAGATATTGCCGAAGCAGTCCGAAAAAACATGGACCCGGAACAGACTTTCTACCGCAAATCCAAAGATGCCGGCATCTTGGATCTGACTATTACTACCATCGATACGCCCGAATACAGTAAAGCCGCCGAATTGATCAGTAAAATGTGGCAGTCCGTCGGTGTTAAAACAAGCGTGCAAAAAGTTAATCAGCAAATCATGCGCGAAATTATCAAAAAAAGAAATTACGAGGTTCTGCTGTATGGCGAGATCCTGGGTGTCGATCCGGATCCGTTTCCATTCTGGCATTCTTCGCAAAATGAATATCCCGGCCTCAACCTCGCTGGCTATAGCAATCGTGAAGCTGACAAAGTCCTCGATCAGGCTCGAGTGACCACCGATGACAAAAAACGCGAAGAATTGTATAAAAAATTCCAGGAATATGTGCAGGCGGATATACCGGCAATTTTCCTGTACTCCCCCGTTCACACACTGGCTATAAACAGACAAATCCAGGGGGTCAATATCAAAAATATCAATAACCCTTCCGATCGTTTTTCCGCCTTAAATTCTTGGTATATAAAAACGAGTTGGCAGTGGAAGTAAGTCGGCATTCTGATATCCGACATCTGATCACGCGGACGTGGCGGAACTGGTATACGCGTACGTCTCAGAAGCGTATGGAGCAATCCTTGAGGGTTCGAGTCCCTCCGTCCGCACCAGTGCAATCATTTGTATTCGCATTTTATTTAATTCGAAGACCTGTCTTCTTTAACCAGGCTCTTCTCTAATCTTTGGTAACTATGGTAACAAAAGATCAAATGGGGGTCGCAAAAGCTCCCAGCCCGACGCCACTGCTATTATCGGCAGACAAACATGGCGGCGGCCGGCGGCCGCGGCGCTATCCGATGCGTACGGAACGCTCCACCAGCTACGCCATTCCTAACGCGCTCAATCGAAACGCGCCGGCCAACTCGCCAAAACCGCTACTTAACAACGCCGAAAAAAAACTGCGCGTGACGGTATTGGGCGGTCTTGAAGAAATCGGCCGCAACTGTACGCTCATTGAATATGGCGATGATATTATTATCATCGATTTAGGTTTGCAATTCCCCGAAGAAGACATGCCCGGTATCGACTATATCATCCCGAACATGAGTTATTTGAAAGGCAAGGAAAAAAATATCCGCGGCGTAATAATTACGCACGGCCACTATGATCATATCGGTGGCATCCCCCACATTATGCCGATGATCGGGTTCCCGCCAATTTACGCACTCCCGATTACCAACGGTATTATCAAAAAACGCCAAGACGATTTCAAAGACGTCAAACCGCTGACAATCCACAATATCACCATTAATGATAAACTGCGTCTTGGTATTTTTGAAGTCGAATTCTTTCACCTTAACCACAACATTCCCGATTCCATGGGTGTCATCATTCGCACGCCGGAAGGCATCATCATCCATACCGGCGATTGGAAATTCGATTACCAGCCGACCGGAGAGGCGCCGGCCGATTTACAGCGCATCGCCCAAATTGGCAGCCAGGGCGTGCTCGCTCTTTTGAGCGATTCCACCAACGCTTCCCAACCAGGGCACCAAATCTCTGAAACCGAAATCGGCCACAATCTGGAGGATATCCTCGCCAAGGCATCCGGCCGCGTAATTATCGGCACATTTGCCTCACTGCTTTCGCGCGTCAAACAACTTATTGAAATTTCCGAAAAGATGGGCAAGGTCGTCGCGCTTGGCGGCTTTAGTATGAAAAGCAACGTCGAAATCGCCAAAGAATTGGGCTACATGAAATTCAGCCCGAAGACTTTGGTTGATTTACGCACTATTAACAAGTACCCAGAAAACAAAGTAGTGATTATTTGTACCGGCGCCCAAGGTGAAAAGAACGCTTCATTGATGCGTATTGCCAACGGCGAACATCGCGACGTGACGCTTATTCCGGGCGATACCGTCGTCTTTTCATCTTCCGTCATTCCCGGTAACGAGCGCACGGTGCAGCGTCTTAAAGATACGTTGTTTAGAAAAGGCGCCGAAGTGCTCCATTATCAAATGATGGACGTGCACGCGGGCGGTCACGCCAAGGCCGAAGACGTTAAACTGATGATCCGGCTCTTGAATCCTAAATATTTCGTGCCAATTCACGGCAACCATTTCTTGCTGCATTATAATGCTCGCGTGGCCTTATCGCTCGGCATGCCAAAAGAGCGCGTCTTTATCGCCGACAACGGCCAGGTCATGGAATTCCAAAAAAACGTAGGGGTGCTGACCAAAAATAAATTGCCCGCCGATTACGTTTTCGTCGATGGTTTAGGCGTCAGCGACGAAACAAACGTGGTGGTCCGCGACCGCCAAGTGTTGGCCGAAGATGGCATGGTGGTTATCATTGCGACCGTTGATAGTAAAACCGGTAAACTGATCCAAAATCCGGATATTATTTCGCGTGGTTTCGTGTTCCTCAAATCCCACAAAGAATTAATTGAAGATTTGCGCCATCGTGTTAAAAAAATGGTTATTGAATCCGATCCGCTCTCGTGGGCCGATACCAATTACATCCGCAATAAGATCCGCGATTACGTCGGCCAATTTCTGTTTACCAAAACCGAAAAACGCCCAATGATCCTGCCGGTGGTTATTGAAGTCTAGGAAAACCACGAACAAGAGCGTCTCATTTTATTTTTGAGCGGGTTCGGTCGCTCAAAGCGACCGCCCTGAGGCCTCGCGGCCGAAGAAAGCGAAAAAATATAAAGAGACGCTCTGCTGTGGATAACTGCTATTGATGCAATTTAAAATTATTTGTGCTATACTAAATCTACAACCCATAGTAAGCAAAAAGAAAATTTGCTACTACCGGTAGTATTCGCCTATGACTGTGCCGTATAAGGAGTATCGCTGCAAAACCTGTCATAAATTGTTCTTCAAAGGCTGATTTTATTAATATAATCTATGTCGACACCCGACCAAAATCACACAAAAAAAACCGTGGATGTTTTGTCCACCATCAACGAGTATCTTGATCGCAGCGATTGGCGTGTCAACGCCAATTCTAACCAAGGGTTCTCAATCGGCGGCATGATCCTCAACACAGCCGGCAAAGTCACGGCTAATTACTGGTTATCGGAAATTTATCCGGCACAGATCGGCGAAGCGCACCGCGGCGGAGACCTGCACATTCATGATCTCGATATGCTTTCCGGCTACTGCGCCGGTTGGAGCTTGCGAGTGCTCCTCGAAGAAGGTTTTAACGGCGTTCCGGATAAAATCGAATCTGGTCCGCCGAAACACCTATCGTCAGCGGTTGCCCAGATGATTAATTTTTTAGGCACCCTCCAAAACGAATGGGCCGGAGCACAGGCTTTTTCCAGCTTCGACACCTATCTCGCGCCATTTGTAAAAAAATACGAACTCGAAATCCGCGAAAAAATTTCCGCCTACGGTTTGCAATTTCCATCTGAAGCCGAAAAAGAAACCTACGTCGATGATGAAATTTACAACTACGTTCACCAAAACATGCAGTCGTTCGTGTTTAATATGAACATTCCCTCGCGCTGGGGAACACAAACGCCTTTTACCAATATTACACTGGATTGGGACTGTCCTGCCGACCTTAAAGAAAAGCGTTTGCTCCTGGGCGGTAAACCATTCGACTTCACCTTTGGCGAATTGGGTAAGGAAATGGCGGTAATCAATCGCGCTTTCATCGAAGTCATGACTAAAGGCGACGCCAAAGGACGGAGTTTTACTTTTCCGATTCCGACCTATAATATCGGCAAAGATTTTAAGTGGGATGACCCGAATAACTTACCACTTTTTGAAATGACGGCAAAATATGGCACGCCATATTTCCAAAATTTCATCAATTCCGACTTAAACCCGGGCGATGTACGTTCCATGTGCTGCCGGCTCCAACTCGATATGAAAGAACTGCGCAAACGCGGTGGCGGACTCTTCGGATCAGCCGAAATGACCGGTTCAATCGGCGTGGTGACCATTAATTCCGCTCGCATTGGTTATGTCTACAAAGGCGACAAAACCGGCTTTTTCAACCGGATAGGCCAACTGATGGATATGTCCAAGGACGCTCTGGAAATAAAGCGCAAAATGGTCCAAGCCTGGATTCACGGCGGATTATACCCGTTCACCAAACGTTATCTCGGCTTTCTTAAAAATCATTTTTCAACGATTGGCATCAACGGTCTCAACGAAGCTATCCGCAATTTTACCAATGACACGGAGAATATTAGCACGCCGGTCGGCCAGCAATTCGCGGAGGAAGTGCTAATTTTCATGCGCGAAAAATTACAACAATACCAAACCGAAACCCGTAATTTATACAATCTCGAAGCAACTCCGGCTGAAGGCGCGACCTACCGCTTTGCTAAAGAGGACCAAAAAAGATATACCGGAATTTTCCAGGCTGGCACAAACGAAGCGCCCTACTATACCAATTCATCGCAAATTCCCGTTGGCTACACCGATGACGTTTTCGAAGCGCTTATGCTCCAGGATAAACTCCAAACCAAATATACCGGCGGGACCGTTCTCCATTGTTATATGAATGAACGCATCACCAGCGCCGAAGCCTGCCGAAATCTGGTCCGGAAAATTTTGTCCAATTTCCGCCTGCCGTACATTACCATCACGCCGACCTTTTCAATCTGCCCGACACATGGTTATCTCGCCGGTGAATATGATTTTTGTCCGCGTTGCGACGCCGAAAACAACCTGAAGAACGAACCGCGCTTCGACATGACCTTACGCGAAAAGCACAAGAGTTTAACTCCTCAGCTTTAATTATTATTAAACATTCAACCATATGGAAAATTGTCCGCCCAACAAACGAACGCGTTGCGAAGTCTGGACCCGTGTGATGGGGTATCATCGTCCACTCTCGCATTTCAATATCGGCAAAAAATCGGAACATATCTCTCGTAAGCATTTTACGGAATGCACGGCAGCCAATAGTATTTTCGTCAAAAAATACGCCGGCCAACTTCTCTACACCGTGGCGCCTCGTTAAGATCTATGCTGATCAGCGGCATACAACCGTTCACGCTGCTTGATTATCCGAACAAAACCTCCTGTATTGTTTTTGTTCCCGGTTGTAATTTTCGCTGCGGCTACTGCCACAATCCGGAATTTGTCCTGCCGGAACGGTTGAAATTATTACAAAAAGACTTTATCAACGAGGACGCGCTCTTCAATTTTTTATTGCAACGCCGCGAATTACTAGATGGAGTAGTGATTTCTGGTGGCGAACCGACACTCGCCCCCGATCTTATTCCCTTTATGCAAAAAATACGGCGACTTGGTTTTTCGATAAAACTCGACACCAATGGCAACCGTCCGGAAATAATTTCCAAAGCCCTGGAAGAACGAGTGGTCGATTATATCGCTATGGATGTTAAAGCCAGTCTGGAAGGCTATCGTGATTTAGTCGGACCGCTTATCAGACCGGACAACATCCAAAAAAGCATCGAGCTCATAAAAAACAGCAGCGTCCATTACGAATTTCGTTCCACCTTACTTAAAGAGGTGCATTCTGCTATAATGCTCGAGAAGATGGCGAATTTGATAAAAGGAGCCAGACATTGGTTTCTCCAAAAATTTCGCCCGGAAAATACTTTATCACCTCTTTTTGCAAACTACAACTCGTTTAGCGACCAAGAATTAGCCGACATCGCCGAACACTTCCGCGACCGCGTAAATCGTATTTCTATTCGTTAATTTAATAATATAAAGCCTATGCCACATAGCCAAAAAATAGCCCTTTTTCGAGCCGGACAATACTGGGGTTTAGAAAAATGGTGCCGGTCGCTTCCATTGTGCTCCAAATTTCCACGTTTACGCGGTTGGATCTAAATATTTATGCCGCCCAAAAAACCGGCTATTGCCTTTTTTGGTGTTTGGAAAGACATGGAAGTCTATTTGGCCGAACAGATGAAAGGGCTGCCCTACGCCAATTATCCAAGCGCGCTTGATCCGGTAAAAATTAATTCGTGTATCGAGCTCCTCGTTGTTTTTGTCGAATCAAAAGTTACTTCAGCGGTCATCCAGGCGCTTCCCCAACTAAAATACATCGCAACCATGAGTACGGGCTATGACCACATTGACCTCAAAGCCGCGAAAAAAAGAAATATCGCAGTCGCGAACGTGCCGGTTTATGGCAATGTGACGGTCGCCGAACACACTATGTCACTCATGCTCGGTTTGACGCGAAAATTATTCTTGTCTGCCGAACGCGTCAAAGAAGGTATCTATGATTTTCACGGCCTTCGTGGCGTTGATCTAGCCGGTAAAACACTCGGGGTCATTGGTACCGGACACATCGGCCAATCACTCATAAAGATGGCGCGCGGTTTTGGGCTTACTATCCTCGCTTACGATCTTTTTCCCAACCTCACCGCCGCGAAAAAACTCAATTTTACCTATACCAATCTCAACAGCCTGCTGAAGCGGTCCGATATCATCACTTTACATATTCCGCTAACCGCGGCAACATATCACTTTATTAACAAGAAAAATATCGCTTTGATAAAAAAAGGTTCGTATCTTATTAATACGGCCCGAGGCGCCTTAGTCGATCCGACAGCTCTTCTTAAAGCCTTGGAAAGCGGGCATTTGGCCGGCGCCGGTCTCGACGTACTTGAAGATGAAGACTTAATCCAAAATTACGAAGAGATAATACAGGGAACATGCACGGCCTGCGAACTTAAAACTTCTCTAATCAACAAACTGATTATCGAGCGCCAAAACACCATCGTCACGCCGCATAACGCTTTCAACAGTACCGAGGCTATCAAAAGAATCGTTGACACCACCGTGCTGAATATTAAAGCCTTCATAAAAAATAAGCCGATTAACCTGGTCTGTTAAACGAAGAAAACAAAAACACCGCTGGCGCGATGTTTTTTGTTGTTTATAAAGTCGCTTCGCGACATACAAACTTATTCGCTCGAAAGAGCGAAGCAAGCTTCGCTCTTCCTCACTCATTTCGTTTATAGCTATAAGCCGAATTTTGTTCCTTGCCCTGGCGGACAAGTGATAATCATTTCTCTAGCCCGGCCATTACTGACCGAATCATAATGCGAGCGAACTTTTCCAAACGCTTATCGCGTAAGGCTGCTCTTGCACCAGGTAGGGTTTAGCACTGGCTCGCTCTTGCGAACGAGTCGAGTATGGTAGCTCTGGTCTCGAGAACCACAACTTCCATACACTTTTCACCTTTCGCGAGCAATAGAAATTGCGAGCAGTCGCCTCTGGCGACCATCGTACTTCTAAACTCACTAGTATTGTCTCTGTGCCACTTTCCCGCCACCGACATCACTGCCGGCAGGGTGGGTATTACCCACTGCCTTTGACTCAGCGATTACTCACTGAGGGTGTTCGGACTTTCCTCCAACCGCACCGAAGCGACAGGCGATTATCCACTATAAACACCAATATTATAGCACAAAAACCCGAAGATGTCAAGGTTTGACCGAAAGTTGTCGCCCCAAAATGATAATGTCACC
>Ga0156050_114_pt2 | contig 16349 bp, 18 predicted proteins | sample RifCSPlowO2_02_FD_107703 | JGI IMG/M metagenome (GOLD analysis project Ga0156050, IMG submission 107703) | Candidatus Magasanikbacteria bacterium RIFCSPLOWO2_02_FULL_44_11
CGACGTGGTCGCCATAACCCGCTCAAAATGCCATTGTGTGTTCATGTATAAATATGTTAGATCAAGAATTAAAAACTATCAAACATTTAGTTGAAATACCTGATGAACCAGGGATCTATTTGTTTTATAACGTTCATGGTGAATTGATATATGTAGGTAAAGCAACTTCGCTTAAAAGCCGGGTCCGCAGCTATTTCCGGGGTAAACGAACCCCACGCCCGATTGAAGAGCTCATCCATGAGGTGGCGGATATTGATTGGCGCGTCACCGACTCGGTGTTGGAAGCGGTTATTGTGGAGTCGTCTTACATTAAGAAATTTTTGCCAAAATATAATGTGATGGGCAAAGATAACAAGAGCTGGAATTATATAATTATTACAAATGATGAGTATCCGCAGATCATAACTTTGCGCCAACATGAGTTGGCGCTGCTTCAGAGAAATGATCCGCAACAATTGAAGCGCTTCGCGGCAACATTTGGGCCATATCCGGGACTTAATACCAAAGCGGCTATAAAAATATTGCGTCGCTTGTTTCATTTTTCGAGTTGCGAGCCGGACAGCTCTCGCCCCTGCCTTTATTATGAGATGGGATTGTGTTATGGAGTTTGTGTTCGGGCCATCAGCCCAGCGGATTATAAGAAAAAGGTGATCAATCCCTTAAAATGGTTTTTATCCGGTAAAAAACGCCAAGTCATTAAGAATTTCGAAAGACGCATGAAACAAGCTTCCAAAGCCGAAGATTACGAAGAGGCGACTTTGTTGCGCAATCAGCTCAAGAATTTATATCGAATCCATGATGTCACTTTGATTAATAAAAGTTTTTTTGAGGAAGAAATTGAATGGGAGGGATCTTTTTTACCAACCGGTCAACCGCTGCGAATCGAAGGTTATGATATTTCCAACCTGGGACCGACCCACAAGGTGGGGAGCATGGTGGTATTCAACGCCCATGGTCCGGTAAAATCTGAATATCGTAAATTTAACATCAAGACAGTTGAAGGCCAAAATGATGTTGATTCATTGGCCGAGGTGCTGGAACGACGTCTGAAACGTAATGATTGGGACAAGCCAGATGTTGTTTTATTAGACGGAGGACTGCCGCAAATTAATCGAATAAAAAAAGTGTTCATAGAGCGCGGAGTCACTATTCCGTTTGTTGGTATCGCCAAAGGGGCTGAGCGTAAAAGTAATAATATTATTCTTGGCACTAAAACACAGGAGTTCGTTAACTGGGTGTCGAAACACCAAAACCTGCTTATCAGGGTGAGAGATGAAGCTCATCGGTTTGCGATTGCTTTTAATAGAAGCAAAAGAAAGGTACAATAATACTATGTCTAAAAAAATAAACACATCTTGGGGATCTGAGGCTGATTGGTACAGTGAGCTTCTTAATCAAGAGGGAACTTATCAAAAAGAAGTTATCTTACCAAACCTTTTTCGATTGGCGGCTGTTAAAAAAGGACAACGAGTGCTTGAACTTGGTTGCGGAACCGGTTTTTTTTGCAGGGCGTTTGCCGAAGCCGGTGCGCAGGTGGTTGGAGTGGATATCGGTCGGGAGCTTATTTCCAAAGCCGAATCTATCGCTAACCCATCAGTTTCATACCGGGTTGCTTCCGCAGATTCTGTTCCATTTATAGCGTCTGCAAGCATAGATTGCATCATAATTGTTTTATCTTTGCAGAATATTGAAAACGCCGGCCAGGTTATAAAAGAGAGTTTACGCGTGCTTAAACCGTCCGGCCGGGTACTTATCGTACTTAATCACCCGGCTTTTCGGATACCGGGAAGCTCAAGTTGGGGTTGGGACGAAAAAAATATCGTGCAATATCGCCGGTTGGATAGGTATTTATCAGAAATGAAAGCGCCGATTCAAATGCATCCAGGCGCCGATCCCAAGAAAATTACCTGGTCTTTTCATAGGCCGCTGCAATTTTACTTTAAGCTTTTTTCCAAAAACGGATTTAGCGTGGTACGTTTAGAAGAATGGAGCTCTCATACCAAAACGCCCCACGGCCCGAGGGCAGACGCGGAAAATCGAGCTAGGGCCGAATTCCCGCTTTTTATGTGCTTGGAGCTTCGGAAAACGCCGTAATCTTGACAAAAAATCTCTTTTCATTTAGAATAGCGCTACTTTATGGGGTTACCAAAAAAGATGGAATCGTGGCGAGCAGCGTTAAAATTCATTAATCGTTGCCCTATTTGCGGATCAAATTATTCGTCTGATCGAGCTAGGTTGTTTGCAAAAAATGATACAGCCAATTTGATCCACCTGACATGTTCCAAATGCAGCAGTTATTTTATAGCCATGGTTCTGTTTGTCGGGCGAGGATTAAGCTCTGTGGGCATGGTGACCGATTTGAGTTTTGAAGATATTTCGCGACTGCACAAGACCATGCCTTTCACAATCAATGACATGATCGGCGGCTACGAAACAATCCATCATAAATTTTTTTTACATAGTCTAATAATCAAAGATTAGTATGAATTATGTGTTAACGGCTGAACAACGGAACGTCAAAGGAGAAAAAGTTCGAGTTGATAATTTGATCCCGGCTGTTGTTTATGGCGCTGAAAAAGGAGCTCAATCACTTTCTCTCGTCGGTCGTGATTTTTTGAAATTATATAAAAAAGCCGGTGAGTCCAGCCTGATTGATTTATCGGTCGATGGACAGGATATCGGTAAGGTTTTGATTCAAGATGTCCAATTTGATCCGGTTTCGGACCATATTATTCACGTTGATTTGCGTCGTATCGACATGACTAAGGCTATGACTGCTCCGGTGACTTTGCGTTTTGTTGGCGAGGCCCCTGTAGTGAAAGCATCCGGCGGTACTTTGGTGACAACTGTTTCCATCGTGACCGTAAAATGTTTGCCAAATGATTTGGTTTCTCATATCGATGTGGATATGACCGTACTGAAGACATATGAGGATGTTATTAAATTGAAAGATATTAAACTTCCGGCCGGGATTGAAATTACCAATCCGCATGCTGATGACTTGATCGCGAAAGCGGTGCCTGCTATGACCGAAGAAGAAATCAAAGCGATGGAAGAAGCTTCGGTGGCCGACGTTTCGAAGATTGAGTTGGCTGGCAAGAAGAAAGAAGAAGAGGGTGAAGAAGGTGCCGCTCCTGCTGAAGGCGCGCCAGCTGCCGGTGAGGCTAAGGATGCGAAGAAGCCGGAAGCGAAGAAAGAAGAGGGGAAGAAGGAAGCAAAGAAATAAATATTTAACAGGTAGCACAAATAGTTGTGTCATCAGGACACAGAATAAAACGGTCGCTTTGGGCGACCGTTTTTTCTTCCGCATCGTCCGCTCGCGAGAGCGTCCTGCGGCGAGTTCCCGATGACACAACTATTTGTGCTAACCTTTTTATATTTGTGGTATACTTATTCTTGCCTATGAAAAATGGAAAGAAGAAAATTCGATTAGCTTTGGCTTTGGTTTTTGTACTGGTTGTTGCCGCGGTGGTCGGTTATTTTATTTTTATCCGAAAGAATGAGGGAACGCCGCTGGGACAAGTGACGCAGGCCGAACCGATTAAGTTTTACAGCCAATTAGACGGAACAGTCGTTGCGGAGGCTGGTCAGGTGCCGCGCGTGGTTGGCGTCATGGTTGACAACCATCCTGATGCACGACCACAGCAGGCCGGACTTTCCAAAGCGAGCATTGTCTATGAGGCGCTGGCTGAGGGTGGCATCACTCGCTATTTGGCTATTTTTACCGCTTCGAGTTCGGTAGAAAAAGTAGGGCCCGTGCGCAGCGCCCGTCCGTATTATTTAGATTGGATTCGCGAGTATGGCGAAAGTCCCTATATGCACTGTGGTGGTTCGCCTGAAGCCTTGTCGTTGATCAGCCGGCTTGGTCTTTTTTCGTTGAATGAATTTGTTTACAGTGATTATTATTGGCGCGATAATAAATATTATGTGCCGCATAATTTATTTACCAATAGCAGCCTTTGGGAAAAAGTTTTAGCCAAGCAGGGAGCGCAACGTCCGACCAAAGAATGGTCAGGTTGGTTGTTTGAAAAAACGCCATCGACTAGCACGTCGAGTGTCAGTGCGGCGACGATCAGGTATGATAGTTATTATAAAGTTGGTTGGAAGTACGATGGCAAGCAGTATGTGCGGACGATAAATGGTGTTGGCCACTTAGATGCCGGCGCGCCGATCACAGCCGATACGATTATCATCCAGGAAGTAGGTACGAAGGTTATTGACGATGTGGGCCGCAAAGAGCTCGATACGATTGGCGCGGGCGATTTGCGTGTCCTGAAGCATGGGACGATGGTTCGTGGCATTTGGAAAAAAGAATCAGTGACGGGTCGGACCAAATTTTTTGATCAAGCTGGCCAGGAAATACCGCTCGCGGCCGGACATATTTGGGTTGAAGTAGTACCCGTGAAGACACCCGTTGAGATTACGAGTTAAGCGCGGCTATTACTAAACGGTCTCGCCCGGCGAGATCTTTTTTTATAGTTGTTTTGGCGTTTGGAAAATAGTTGTGAATTATTTTTATCAATTCGGGCGGCTGCATGTGATCAATTTCGCAAACAACAGTGGTAGGGGCGGCTACATTGGTGGCCGGGGCAATGATTTTTGTGGAGGAGGCAACGTTTCTTTGCTGCAGTTGTTCAAATAATTCTTCGTACAGCGCCAGCACGTTTTTTTTAGCGACTAAGGCTTGGTAGGGCTCGCGTTGGATAGATGGTTCGTTCGCAAATTGTTCGTGCGTGAGATACGGCAGATTGGCGGTGATAACGAGTGGCGTATTCCCGGAAAAAATAGAAGCGGGCAGAGGAGTGAGCAGGTTGCCGCGCAAAAAAGTTATTGGCGTTTGGTGTTTTTTGGTATTTTTTTGAGCAATCTGAAGCGCGCGCGAGCTGGTATCAATCGCCCAAACAATAATTGGAGCGGTGGTGTTTTTTAAAATCGCAATCGGAATGCAGCCCGATCCGGTGCCCACATCAACGACTATCGCTGCAGCACTAGTATTTTTTAGAAAGTCGTTATTTTTTAAAGTTTTGCTATTTTTTGGATCCGCAATAATTTTCAAAGTTTCTTCAACCAACAATTCAGTTTCAGGGCGGGGGATAAGGGTGTGTTTAGAAACGATAAAATCTAAACCAAAAAATTCTTTGTGTCCGATAATAGCAGCGACGCTATAGCCTTTTTTTCTTTGGGAAACGTACCAGCGAAAGCGCGCGTATTGAAAAAGATTTAAAGATGCCTGCGGGTGCGACAAAATAAAAGCGCTGTTTTGGTGAAGCAGCGCGCTAAGAAAAATAACGACATCGCGGTCGGCGATGGTGGTGCTAAAGCGTTGACGCAAAGTTTCCAACCTCAACATATTAGGCGGTGAGCGGCGCTTCGTCGAGTTCCGTGGCTTCGGCTGTTTGTAGAGCAATAATAATCGGTTCGATACGGCCATCCATAATAACCGGAAGGTTGTTCCAGTTCTCGTGGATGCGATGGTCCGTCAAGCGATCTTGTGGAAAGTTATAAGTTCGAATTTTTTCACTGCGGTCGCCGGAGCCGATTTGAGCGCGTCGTTTTTCAGTCAGTGCGGCCATCTTTTTTTCTCGTTCCTGTTCGTACAGGCGAGAGCGCAGGACCGCCATAGCTTTTTCACGATTAGCGGTTTGGGAACGTTCGTCCTGGCATTGTACGACCGTGTTGGTCGGGATGTGTACAATGCGCACCGCCGAATAAGTGGTGTTAACACTCTGGCCGCCGGCGCCACCGGAACAAAATGTGTCGATACGCAAATCTTTGGCTTCAATTTTCATTTCTGTTTCCTCAATTTCCGGAAGAACAACTACTGTCACCGTAGAAGTGTGGACCCGGCCGGCTTTTTCCGTGTCAGGGACACGCTGGACGCGGTGGACGCCCATTTCCCATTTTAAGAATTTGTAGACATTTTTGCCTTTGATGGAAAAAACCACTTCTTTATAGCCGCCGATGCCGATGGCGTTCGTATCAAGAAGGTTAGTTTTCCAGCCTTTACTTTCGGCATATTTACTATACATGCGGAAAAGTTCGGCCGCGAAAAGCGCAGATTCGTCGCCACCTACTCCGGCCCGGATTTCCAAAATGACATTTTTTTTGTCGAGCGGGTCCTGGGGGCGCGTCATATCGGCCAACTCTTTTTCGAGAGCGATTTTTTTAGCGTTCAATTCCGGTAAATCAGCCTTAGCAAGGCCCTGCATTTCACCGGCTGTAGCATCATTGGCCATTGTTTCTGTCTCGGTAATATTTTTTTCTACAGCGGCCAGCTCAGCGATTTTTTCCGTCGTTGGCTTCAAGTCAGTATATTCTTGGGAAATGTCCTTTAATTTATTTTGATCATTAATAATAGCCGGATTTTGCAAATCAGACTCTAGACGCTGAAATTTTTCTAACAGTTGTTTATATTTAGAATGCATATTTTTTTATTGTTTGGAGACGTTCTTGATTTATGTTTTTCGCTTTCCTCGGCCGCGAGGCCTCAGGGCGACGACTGCGGTCGTCGAACCCGCTCAAAACACAATTCAAGAACGTATCTCTCTCACCCAAAAATAAATAAAAACAGACCTCAAAAGAAAGTCTGTTTAAAAATTCAGCTACGCTTCTGACTTCTCGGTTTTTTCCGACTTTTTAGCAGTGCGTTTGGCGGCGACGGCGGCTTTTTTTACTTTTTTACCTTTGCGTTGCGCGGCGGCGGCAGCCACTTTACCCATTTTTTCCTGGAATTTTTCGACGCGACGGGCGGTGTCGACAAATTTTTGTTTGCCGGTATAAAAAGGATGGCATTGATTGCACAATTCCACGCGGATTTCTTTCATGGTACTGCCGGTGACAAAGGTATTGCCGCAAGCGCAGGTAACCTTCGTGTCGGTGTTGTATTGAGGATGGATTGCTGTTTTCATAAAAATGGATAATTTCGTGTGCGCCTAGTATAGCCTAAGGTGGCATTTTTGTCAATAAGTTTGCTATCCGAACCAAAGGCGGCGGCTTGGAAACTGACCGGTACTATGGTATTATGACAGTAGTAAATATTTTTATGATGCCAGAAAGAAAACGTGTTGCCTCTCATCCTCACACCGAAAAGAAAGTGTCAGCTATAAAAGAATCGACCGAAGCTAAACCTAATTTTTCAGTTCTCGGTCTGGAAAAAGCGGAGAGGGGATATAATCCATCCAAAGAGTGGGCCGAGGCGAATGGCGGTAGCGCCGGCTTAGTCAGGGCCGGAGTGGAAAGATTTTCCAAAGAATTTTCGACCAAAAAATTGCGAAGTTTTTTGTTTGGCTTTGGAAAAAATTTGTCAGCTCTGACAATGGAGGGGGGTAAAGATTTCATACGAGAGGAAGTGGCCAAAAAACATTTTACCGCTGAGCAACAAGCCGATTTTGAGAAAACCGTTAACGAGGTTATTGAAAAAGCATCGGAAAGATTAGGAAAATCCGCGGAACGAATTGATAAAATCAAGGAGGAATTGGATCGACAGGAAATTGAAAAATTAGGCGTCCAACTTTATCGACGGCTTAAATGTCTCAAGGCTATTCTGGATGATTGTGAGGGTACGGCTCAAGAAGTTTTATCGGAACAGGTGGTTAATCTTTTGGCCGAAGTCGAGGAGCTTACCGAGAGGCCCGAGCCGAAAATGGTTTTAAAAGAATTGCAGCGTATGGGGGTAGAAAAAATCGCCCCTCTTGAAAAAGACACTTCAGTAGAAATAAAGAAAGAGCTTATTCATTCCATCGATGAGCTTGGAAAAAAATTAGATGAAACGTATCAACAACTTTTGACCAAACGTGATTATATCGAACAATACGGTTTGTCGAAAGCGGCCCTTGGCTTGGATTCGTTTTTGTACTCGCCAAATCCGCAGTCGGCTATTCGTGATTTTATAGGTGAAGAAAGAAAAAAAATCGAAGTCGGCGGGCCGGATCTTGATTTTGGTCCGAGTCATTACAGCGGCCCCATCCAGTTAACATTGCAGCTTAGAGATTGGGTCCGTACTTTTCAAAAGATGTTAAATACCGTTATCGAGCATCAACAAAGCCACCCGCCGGCTAAGCCCGGTTTTTTGAGTCGGATCTTTAACCGTCCGAAGACATAACCGTCCGAAGACTTGACTTTTTCGCTAAGGTTCGATATACTCCTCACACCTTTTCTCTTATGAAACGGTGTTTATTTAACTCTCATCAGGCTCTTGTCCGCTTTTTGGCGAACACGTTTTCCTCCCCCGGCCACCCGAGGGTGAAGGCTTGAGAGGCAGTAATAAGGAAAATATGTCACAACTCCCAACCCTGTTGGAAATGTTGAAAGCCGGTGTTCATTTTGGCCACCAGAAATCACGCTGGCATCCGAAGATGCAGCCGTATCTTTTCGGATCCAGAAACGGTGTCCATGTCATTGACTTGGATCGCACCGTCGAACAATTAAACAAAGCCTTGGATTACACCCGCTCTTTGGCGGCCAAAGGCAAGACTATTTTATTTGTTGGTACCAAACGACAGGCTCGTGATATCATAAAAGATGCGGCAGAAAAATGCGGCATGCCTTTTTTGACAGAGCGCTGGATTGGCGGCCTGATTACGAATTTTGAAGAATGCAAGCGTCGTTTAAAGAAATATAAGACTTTGAAAGAAATGTTTGTGACGGGTGAAATCGAAAAATATACCAAAAAAGAACAATCGACGTTCAAAAAACAAATTGAAAAAATGGATAAATATTTGGCCGGCTTGGTAACGCTGACGGATATTCCGGATGCTTTGTATATTGCCGATCTGCGCGTTGAAAAGACAGCCGTGGCTGAAGCCAATCGTAAGGATGTGACGATGATCGCCGTTTGCGATAGCAATGTGGACCCGACTAAGGTTGATTATCCCATCCCAGCCAATGACGACGCCGTTAACGCGATCAGATTGATTGCCGAACTTATGACCGAGGCGGTGAACCAAGGCAAAGCTGAATTTGAAAAGAACAAAGTTGCCGTTAAAGATGTCCCGATGACCCATATTTTTACTTCTTCTGAAAAATCCGAAAAAGCGGCGGCTCCGAAAGTCCAGGCCGACAAAACCGTCAAGAAAGAACGACGTGCTATTCGTAAAGAAGAAGTAGTCTAACAGGTCTTGAGATTGTCTTTTTCGCTTTCTTCGGCCGCGAGGCCTCAGGGATGTCGACTGTGGTCGCCATAACCCGCTCAAAAGACAATCATCAAGCCCTCAGTAACTTTATTTTGTTAGTGTTACACGCACCTCAAACTAATTAACTATTAATTTTTTTACTATGGCAATAAGTGCAGCAGACATTTCAAAATTGCGTGCGTCTACCGGCGCGGGCATGTTGGATTGTAAAAATGCGCTTGAGGAAGCTGGAGGCGACATGGAAAAAGCTGCCGAAATTCTTCGCAAGAAAGGTATTGTGAAGGCCGCCAAGCGCGCTGACAAAGTTGCTTCCGAAGGTCGCGTGGTTACCAAAGTTAGTGCCGATGATAAAGTCGGAGCTTTGGTTGAACTTAATTGTGAAACTGATTTTGTCGGTCGCAGCGATGACTTTAATAAACTGGCTGAAATGGTGGCCGAGGTTGTAGTGAAGAAAGCACCGGCTGATTTGGCCGCCTTGAACGCTATTTCACTTGAAGATGGAAAAACTATCGAAGCGACAATTCATGATCTGACTTTGAAAATCGGCGAAAAAATCAGTCTCCGCCGTTTTGCCCGCTTTGAAAGCGCCGGACTGGTGGCCAGCTATATGCACGGTACAAAAATCGGTGTTTTGGTTGATTTGACCGGCGGTACCAAAGAACTTGGCGTAGATGTGGCTATGCATGCCGCAGCCTCGAATCCAAAATATTTAAATCGCGCCGCAGTTCCGTCTGAAGCGATTGCCAAAGAAAAAGAAATTTTCGCTGAACAGCTTCGCGCGCAGGGCAAGCCGGCCAATATTATTGAAAATATTTTGAAAGGCAAGATTGATAAGTACTATGGCGAAGTTTGCCTAGTCGAGCAGCCTTTTATTAAGAATGAAGAGCTCACCGTCCAGAAATTACTAGATCAAGGCAAAGCAACCTTAAATCGTTTTGTTCGCTTTGAACTCGGTGAAGGTATCGAGAAAGCTTCTAAAGATTTCGCCTCCGAAGTGGCAGAGCAACTGAAGTAAGCAAACATACGTACACTTGAGGAAACTCATCGCAGGGCGTCCTCGCATCGGCCGAGATGGAAGCAAAAACGGCCGCGAACGGCCGTTTTATGCTGTGTTCCGAAAGTGTAGGTATGTTTGGCACTTCTAATTTTACTGTAATTCAGCTACAATGGCAGCCATATGACTATTCTTACTGTACTGCAAAAACGGACCGGACCTATATTAGGAAGACACCCTTGGGTTTTTTCGGGAGCTTTGAAAAATATTCCCGATGGCCTAACCAGTGGCACACCGGTTGAACTCGTTGATGAAGCCGGCAACTATTTAGCCAGCGGTTATTTTAATTCCTACTCGCAAATAGCCGTGCGTCTTTGGGGTTTTGAACCGGGTGAAGAAGTTAATGAAGATTTTTTCAAAAAGCGCATCAAACAGGCTTTTGCTATTCGCGAAAATTACCTGGCTTCCAAAGAAACAGATTCCTACCGCCTGGTCTACGGCGAGAACGATTTTCTTCCCGGCTTGATCGTCGATAAATACGCCGAATACTTGTCTATCCAATTTCACAATCCCGGCATTGAATCTTGGAAAAAAGAAATCGTGGCCGCCCTCAACACGGTTGTCAAACCAAAGGGGATTTATGAACGATCGGATGTCAAAGTCCGCGGTCTTGAAGGCGCTGAGAAACAAGTCGGATTATTGAGCGGCAAAGTACCGGAACGGGTGTTGATCAAAGAAAATGGCTACAAATTATATGTGGACATTATCGGGGGGCAAAAGACTGGTTTTTTTCTGGACCAACGCGACAAGCGCGCGGCGCTCCAAAAATACGTTAAAGGCAAATCTGTCTTGAATTGTTTTAGTTACACCGGCGGTTTTTCAGTGTACGCTTTAGGCGGCGGCGCTGAAAAAGTTGTCAGTGTTGATTCTTCGGAAGCCGCGCTTCTTCTAGCTGAAGAAAATATGAAACTCAACAAACTTTCGGCGAAAAAATGCGAATTTATCTTGGCTGATGTTAAAGTATATTTGGCCGACCAGGTTCCGGGATCATACGACATCATCATTCTCGACCCGCCGGCTTTTGTAAAAGACCGCCATAAAGTTGAGGAAGGCTTGCGCGGTTATAAAAGGATAAACGCCGCAGCCCTCACAATTTTGCCGAAATCTGGTATACTAGTGTCAGCATCATGCTCGGCGCACGTGAGTTTGGAGCAATTTCGCTACACCTTGTCCGAAGCGGCGCTCCAAGCCAAGCGTTCCGTGCAAATTTTGGAAACGTACACGCACGGCATCGACCACCCCGAAGCCATTTCATTTATGGAAGGGGAGTACCTTAAATGTCTTTTTAGCATCGTTAGTTAATTTTTTTCAATTATGATCTACGTCGCCATCAATGGGTTTGGACGCATCGGACGTCAATCGTTCCGTGCCGCTTGGGACCGCAAGAAAATAAAAATCGTGGCGATTAACGATCTGACTGACACCAAAACCTTGGCGCATCTGTTGCGTTATGACACGGCGTATGGCACCTGGCTGAAAGAGGTAAGTTATGACGATAAACATTTGATCGTGGAAGGAAAAAAGATTCCTGTTTTTGCTGAAAAGGAACCAAACCTCTTGCCTTGGAAAAAATTAAAGGTTGATGTCGTGCTGGAATGTACCGGCCGTTTCACAAGCCAAGACGGAGCCGGGTTGCACCTCAAAGCTGGTGCCAAGAAAGTGATTATCAGCGCGCCGGCTAAAGGTGGCGTGGTGCCGACGTATGTCATGGCTGTGAATTCGAAGTTGGTCGGAAAAGAAAAATTAAAAGTGATTAACAATGCTTCGTGCACGACGAATTGCATTTCGCCGGTCATGGCCGTGCTCGAAGAAAAATTTGGAATTGAAAAAGCGATGATGACCACCGTGCATGGGTATACAGCCGACCAAAATTTACAAGATGGCCCGCATAAAGATTTGCGTCGTGCCCGAGCAGCTGCGGAAAATATTGTCCCCACAACGACGGGTGCGGCTGTGGCCACGACCGAGGCGATTCCATCGCTCCATGGAAAATTTGATGGACTAGCTATTCGCGTGCCCGTGCCGACAGTCTCGTTATCTGATGTAACCGCAATTTTATTGAAAGACGCGACCGTTGAACAGGTTAATAATGCATTTGTCGCCGCCGCTAAATCGCCGCGTTACAAAGGAATTTTGGATGTGACGAACGAGGAACTAGTTTCTTCAGATTTTATCGGCAATACGCATTCAGCGATTGTTGATTTAACTCTTACCAATGTTATTGGTAACAATATGGTGAAAGTCGTGGCCTGGTATGATAATGAGGCGGGGTATGCCAATCGGCTGGTTGAAATGGCTGAAGAGTTTGCCTAGTTTTGCACAAACTCAAAAATTTTTATCTTTTCTTTATCTCCCGTGTGCTAGAATGCCATCGATTGACATGCTAGAGTCAACAAAATATACTAAGACTATATGAAGAAAAGAGAGACCAAAGATTTAGACACGAGAATATCTAACGTATTATCGGAATTTACCGAGTCTGTTTTGTTGCCTGCCATCGGTGATATGATAAATACCTTGAAGGAGGATATAGCTGCCACAAAGTATGAACTAAAGGATTACGTCGACCGCAAGCTGGCCGACCAGACGGCGGAAATATTTAAGAAATTTAATCATTTAGAGGGCAGATTTACTCGATTGGAAGGTCGTTTTAATCGGCTGGAAGGTTGTTTAGAGACACATTTGGCAATCGCGTAAGATAAGCCAAAAGTAAGGGTTGTGCAAAAATTGTGCACTATCAGCCATTGACAAAAGGCTGATTTTGTGCTATACTATTTCGTTAGTTCCTTAAAAAATCATGGCTTTCTTTTGGCTTATTTTAGAGCAAAGCGAGGGAAGTAAAATTTATTTTACTTCCGAGCGTGCGATAAAAATACCTTAGTATTTTAGCAAATAGTCCAAAAGAAGGTTTGGGAATCAACCCACCTTCATTGACCTGTGTGGTGTATCAATCGGTGCAGTAGGCATAGGGCCGAGACATTGATTGACTGCTAACAGGCCAGGAGAAACTCATGACCACCAAGCCCGTGAACCCCCCGACGTACGGTCAGATCAGCCATTTTTTCCGGCTCGTCGAAGAGGGTCTCGTCACCGGCGAGAACTTCCAGGGTTTCCTCGAGAAGCCCGACCAGTTCCTCCGCACGAAGTTCCCGGTGCTCGTCAACTACGGTTTCAACCTCGTCGAGATGATCGAGCGGGGCAAGTATGACTGGAAGAACGACGAGATCACGCCCAAGAACTTCAAGATCGAGGGCAGTGGTGAGATTCCAGTCGATCTGGTGCTCGTGCACTTCGGCGAGAGCATCACGACCCAGGACGTCAAGCAGCGCCTGTCGGACCAGGGACTCGTGTCCGCGAAGATCGAGCACTTGCTCGCCTTCGGTGCGCGGTACCCCGAGCTGCAGCGCAAGTTCCCCGTCGTGGCCCTCGGCTCCGGCTGGGTGGACTCGGGTAACCGCGACGTGCCGTATCTCGACGAGGACGTGTCCAAGCGGGGCCTGGACCTCGACTGGGACGGCCCCGGCAACGAGTGGAACGACAGCTATCGTTTCCTCGCTCTCAGCAAGTAGCCCTTGGTTCCTTGGTGCCTTAGACCTTCGGTCTTCGGTCACTAGGATCCTTCGGCTCGCACTATCGCCCGCATTGGTACAATTCCGATGCGGGCGCTTCATTTTTATGGTATACTCATTCCGGATAGTAAACGAAACAGTCCGCGACTACGGTTTCGGGCGGTTGAATTCTGGATACACCAATCAGTCAGAATAGTTTGGTCGCCGCAGGCGACCGCTAGCGTACTATTGGTATACCCTAAAAATGAAGATACTTGGTACAGGATAGTAGGGAGATTTATCTCCAAATACGATACAACCCAGAGAGTATTCAATGGGCGGTGGCAAAGACGCTATTCTGTATAGTTCTCCGGCTGGGTGAACTCGGGTAACCGCAACGTGCCGTATCTCGACAAGGACGGGTCCAAGCGGAACCTGAACCTCAACTAGGACAACCCCGACAACAAGTGGAACGACAGCTATCGTTTCCTCGCTCTCAGCTACTCTCTTTATTCTCTCCCGATTTATGTCGGGAGAGTTTCTTTTTTACAGGAAGCAAGCCAGCCGCCAACCATTTTCCCAGCATCCACTAGAGGGACGGCAAGCAAAGTGTATTTATTATTATCAATTGATTTTAATTCCCACAGCAAACGCAAAAAGAATTTAAGACTATCGAGTTTAACGCTTATTTTTTGAACTGCGCCTAATTTTTCAGCGCGTGAAACATAGCCGGCCAGAAGTGCTGCCTCAAGACAGTCGGTAAACAAGTTGTCTGTTTTAATTCCTAATGTATAGCGCGTCAGTCGCGGCAGGGTCGTCAAAAAACCGTGCCATAGCTTGTAACTACTATTCAATTTAGCTACAATGGGCAAATATGTAAAGAAAGGCGAATTATATGAAATTTTCGATGGTTTTTTGTTATCCGCCATCGGTGATATGATGAATACCTTGAAGGAGGATATAGCTGCCACAAAGTATGAACTAAAGGATTACGTCGACCGCAAGCTGGCCGACCAGACGGCGGAAATGTTTAAGAAATTTAATCACTTAGAGGGCCGATTTACTCAATTGGAAGGTCGTTTTAATCGGCTGGAAGGTCGCTTAGAGACGCATTTGGCAATCGCCTAAGATAAGCCAAAAATAGGGGTTGTGTAAAAATTATGCACTATCAGCCATGCACTATCAGCCATTGACAAAAGGCTGGTTTTGTGCTATACTGTATTGTTAGTTCTTTTAAATAACTACGAGATAATTGAGTAGGGATCCTGGCCTTCTTTTGTCTTAGATAAGCGAAAAATACCAAAAGTCAAAATACATCGCTTAGATAGGCCGAAAGAAGGTCGGGAATGGTCCCGCCTTCTACTTTCCTAAAGGGGAATCATTACGCGTGTCTAGGCATGGGGCTTAGATCCGTGAAGTGAGTACCTTTGGGCTAGGAGAACGACACATGGCAACCCCGACGATCGAACAGGTGGGCAAGTTCTTCGACGAGCTTCGGAGCGCACGCGTGACCCGCGAAAATCTCCAGCTCTTCCTCGAAAACCCCGACCGCTACAACCGCGAGATCGGCCGTTTCGGCCGGATCTACTCGGTTACGGTCAACCGTGACCTGTGGTACAAGGGCCTCATCAAGGCGGCGAAGTTCAGCCAGCAGAACAATGATATCACCGCCGAGCGTTTCCCGATCGAGGGCACGGGCATTCGCGAGGTCGCGGCCGAGCTCTACGAGTTTGACGAAGTCGTGACCGGCGAGGAGGCTGCTAAGCGCATTGAGGGGGATGGTTACCAGCTCGAGGACTTCGCGACGCTTCTGGCATTCGCGGAGGCTTACCCCAAGGAGCAGCTGAAGCGCCCGGTCGTGCAGCTCAAGTCCCGCTGGCGGGACGGGGGCGGCTTCATCCGCATGCCGGGCCTCTACTGCGGCAGACGTGCGGAGCGCGTCCTCGACCTGGGCTGGCTCAGCTTCGGGTTCGTTCCGGGCAACCAGTTCCTCGTTTCTCGTTAATAATTTCTTGGACGCTTAGTACCTTAGACCTCACGATCTTTGGTCACTTCGTCCTTGGATTCTTGGACCCCATACGCCAAGCACTTCGGTGCAAAAGCGTATGGGGTCCTATTCTTTTTATAATGATTGCCAATTGAACGGTTCTTTGCTAAGATACGGTGGCTTTTATAGCTTCCGTTTTTAATTATTTGTATGTCGCGCATATCGACGCTTGGAACTGTTTCAAAGGTAGGGCAGGAAATAGAACTGGCTGGTTGGGTCAATGCCCGCCGCAACATGGGTAAAATTGTTTTTTTGGATATCCGCGATCGCGAAGGGGTCGTTCAGGCCGTCGCCGTTCCGAGTCAAATGGACGAGCAGTCCATCGAACGGTTGAAAGAAGTCCGTCCGGAATGGGTGCTTTCGATTAAAGGCGTCGTGCAAGAGCGCGGTGAAAAACAAAAAAATCCCGACATGCCGACCGGTCTCGTGGAAATTTTGATTAAAGAATTAGTTGTTTTAAATACGGCCGAAACGCCGCCGTTTGAAATAGATAAAGATACGCGCCCGATCACCGAAGAGTTGCGCCTGAAATATCGATATTTGGATTTACGCAGTGAAAGGGTAAAAAA
>Ga0156050_138_pt1 | contig 15839 bp, 16 predicted proteins | sample RifCSPlowO2_02_FD_107703 | JGI IMG/M metagenome (GOLD analysis project Ga0156050, IMG submission 107703) | Candidatus Magasanikbacteria bacterium RIFCSPLOWO2_02_FULL_44_11
ATGAACAGGTGGCCGGTGAGTTGGGGGCGAATATGGATCAGTACAGAGGTTGTGTGAGTTCGGGGAAGTATAATACGAAGATTGCCAGTCAACAGGCGGAGGGGTCTTCTGCGGGTGTGCAGGGAACACCGGCGACGTTTGTGAATGGACAGCTCGTTTCCGGAGCGGTCCCTCTTGCGCAGATTCAGGCCGTGGTTGAAGCGTCCTTGTAAACGGGAAAAGCAAACGAAAAAAGAGGCCCATGGAAGGCCTCTTTTTTCGTCCCGCAAGTCCCGTTTGACGAGAAACTAGTCGGGTCAACCTTGCAGCAGAGCTACAGAATCGACCGCATGGCTCTCACATACAAACCACGGTCTGTATGACTCCAAGCCAATCGTCCACGGTTTAGCTCAAACGTTATTGCTTGCGGGACAAAGACATCATACCAAGAGCCGAGATACGCTGGCAATGTTGGGGTGGACAGGTTTCAACAAATACGCTAGTCTCCCAGTGTAGCTGCACAACTCTCCTTTTGGGAGAGCAAGGAGGGAGACCAGACGATGGCGTTCTTGGTGGACCGTGTGGTGATCAATGAGCACTGGAAGGCGCTTCGGGGACGTATCGCAGAGCTCGTGGCGCGGCGAATCGAGCTCGCGGGCTCCTTCGCAGGAGGGAAGATGGACACGGGGTCAGATGACGATCCGTCCGACACGATCGCGCATGAGGGCGATGCAGACGTCATCAACGCGGAGCTCGATCGGCTTCAGATCTGCCGTCAGGCCCCCGAACGCGTTCAGGCGAATGGGAGGACGGACAAGGTGCGTCTGGGCTCCGTCGTGCTGGTTCTCGACACGGACGCGGAGGAGACGTTCACCTATGTCATCGTGGGGGACTGGTCGCCCACGGCCGGGAACGGGATCAAGTGGGTGAGCCACCGTTCGCCCGTCGGTCTCGCGCTCGTGGGCAAGCAGGTCGGCGAGGAGGTCGGGATCGACATCCCGCGCGGATCGCGCCACCTCGTGATCGTCGAGATCAAGCTGATCTCCGACCTCGCGCACGACGCCACCACCGCGGCCTAGGACCTTCCTACACAACACTGTACGACACACCTCTCTCGGACCGAGCAATCTGCTCGGTCTTCGACGTTCAATGGACAGCGTGAAAAAGCTTTTGTATACTCTCGCGGTCTGGAGAGGTCGCATAGTGGTCGAGTGCACCGCCTTGGAAAGGCGGCATACCGAAAGGTATCGAGGGTTCGAATCCCTCCCTCTCCGCCAGATTGGCAACTTGGAACAGGGTCAAAAAACTTACAGCCAAGAGGCTAAGCGTTCTGCATGGAAGATTCAGTAAAATGATGATACAATGATAAAAGATACCAAAATCATGAGTAGTAACTTGGTCGAATTGCTACTATTAAAATAATTCATAAAGATTTAATGAAAATGAAAATTCCAATTTCTATGCCAAATATCCGGTGGCAACACACATTATTTGTGGGCTTGTTATTTGCTGTGCTGTATATTGCTGTCGATGACAACAATATCGTAGCTCGAAGCACTGAAAGCATTTTTTACTATATTGCTTGGTTCGGCATTTTTGCTACCATTTTTTTGACATTAAGAACAAAATTTCGCAAAAGAGAAAAGAGGTTATATAGAACGATTCAAGAATTTGCCGCCAAAGATAAGTAGAGTCGTTTAATAGATCTTCTGTGCGAAAACCGGAACGTCGAAAGAGGCCGGATTTTCCTTGTGAATTCGGCGTAGTTCACGTATATATTTATCAATACGAGTAAAACTAACGATTTTCCGGGATACCATCGGTTCAAAGTTCCGCCAATCCCCACCGCCAGGACAACTTCTTATCGGAGCGACCCGAGTGCCTCAGGGCAAGCGGGGCGACCCATAGGGATCTGTCCCCATTACAAAACCGCCAGAGATGGCGATTTTGTTTTGCATCAGAGAATAATTGCTTTTTGTGGTAAACTAGCATTGATATGAAGAAAATCACAATGTTCACCTTTGGTCTGGTTTTGATCTTTGCAACAACATCCATCGCCAGCGCACAGATGATGGGTGGATTTTCAAATACATCGACGGATTGGGATGAGGTGGTTGAGCATACACTGCGTGAAGAACAAGAAGGGAAAGAATTATGGGGGAAATTTGGAGATAAGGAAATTTCTTGCACAGATCTTGACGATGAACAGTTTGGCGTACTTGGTGAATATTTCATGGGTCAAATGATGGGAGATTCACACGCAGCCATGAACGCTATGATGATTCAGACACACGGTGAGGATGGCGAAGAACAAATCCACGTCGTTATGGGAAAACGCCTTTCAGGATGCGATACGGCAGCCACTGTTTCTGGCATCAGTGGCGGATGGATGCCTATGATGAATATGATGACAGGAGGATGGTCAACATCTTCAGGTCTTAACTCTACAAACTCTATGATGAATTTTGGATACGGGTTCGGCTTCTTCGGTTGGGTCTTTATGATCCTCTGGTGGGCATTGGTCATTGCGGCGATCGTCGCACTCATCAAATGGCTCACGAGTCCGTCGAGCACAAAAGGACACGGCGCTCACAAATCCGCCCTCGATATGCTGAAGGAACGTTACGCCAAGGGCGAGATTGATAAAAAAGAATTCGAAGAGCGGAAAAAGGATCTCGTTTGATCTATGAAACTTGGAATCATCCTACAATCCAATAAACAAGAGCATCTTTGGAATACATTTCGTCTTGCCAACACTGCGCTGAAAGCTGGTCACGCGGTTCAGATCGTCTTGATGAACGAAGGGGTCGAGGCGGAGGATCTTCCCGATACGGAACAATTCGATCTTTCAAAAAAGATCGAGGAGTTTAAAAATCTCAATGGCTCGCTCCTCGCCTGCGGAACGTGTTTGACCAGCCGTTCCAAAAATGAAAGCGCCATTTGTCCTACAACAAACATGCAAGAGTTGTTAAAAATGGTTGAGGACTCGGACAAGGTGTTGGTTTTTGGTTGATTTTTAAGAAATGGAGGCCGATCGGAAAACAGCATTGCCAGATATGTTCTTCCATCATAACAAGGTACGAGGGGCGACCGATAGGGGTGTGTCCCATGTACAAAACGGCCCAGCGATGGGCCGTTTTGTTGTAAGATAGAGTAGGTTCTATTTGGATTGTATTCTATGCCAATCTTCGTCCCCCACAAAAATGTAAAAGCAAACATAAGCATCGGCCAAGCGATAAATCGGGCAAATGCGAAATACGCCGAACCAGAGATGAAACGGCGTGGTTTGAAGGAAGTCACCTCCGTTGGGATCGAAATTTTTCCAGACGGCAAGTCAAAAGTTTACTTCGATGCAGAAGTTCAGATCGAAATTGAATTTAAGGATAGAACAATAAACCCGGACGATAATGGAAAGGCGATTGCTCTTAGATTGTCAGAAATTAAAGATATTGGTTGGCATCACAAAGGAGCGAAAAAAACTTCAGCGAAAATTTTGATAATTCGCTTCAATAAGGATTGGTGGATTTGGTCGAGGATTTTCACCAATTCTGCGATCAGTTCCTCTTCCCTGATGTATTGATTCTTACAATTCCTGTCGCGTGCCCGGGTACATCCGTAGTAGACGTAGTGCGCCGTCGTACCGTCCCGCAGCTTTTTGTACTTGTCCTCCGCGCTTATACCCGACGCACAGTATCCGCAGGTGAAAAGTTTCGTGAAGGCGAACTCCTTGTTCTCGCGCACGATCTGATCACGTTTGAGCTGGGCTTGTGCCTGCTCATACAGTTCCTTCGTTACGATCGGTTTGTGTTTACCTTCATACCATTTGCCACTGTCACGCGGATATTCGAATGTTCCGTAATAAAGCGGATTATCTAGGATTCGGAAGATTCCACTAAGCGTTAGAGTTTTGTTGCCCCGAGTTTTGAAATTTAGATCGTGCTTCAACCAATTGTAAACTTTTCGTCCGCTCCATTTTTCATAGGCAACCTTTTCAAAAATCTGTTTCACAATAGGCGCACGAACCTTGTCGATGACAATCTGACATTTCTTGTCGATGCGATTTTGATTGAGGTATCCAAGCGGCGCAACGCCCGCCCACAGCCCCATTTCCACTATCGTCCGTAGTGGAACTTGGCCAGGCCAGACGACACGAAACCCTAGGCGAGCTTGCCGAAGCTATTCACCAGCAGATACACTACTACAACACGAGTCGCACCCACACGGCCTTGAAGATGCCGCCCAAGAGATTCCGTTTGCGAGAGACCAACAAAATAGCAGCCCTAACGGCTGCCTACCCCCCCCCCCTCTAACAAACCTCACAAAGGTGTCCAAAGAATTGGGTACCTTCTATCAAATAATGAATGTTAATTTTATGAACAAACAAAAACTAACCCTCATCTTTATAGGAATAATTGTTTTAGGAAGTCTTTCTTTGGTGTTGTTGAGAGACAGACATTCGACGATCTCCGTCGTGCCAGAACTAGCACAGGTCCGCATTGGTTGGCAGACTCCATGGGCTACGGAAGGTCAATTGACTCAGATTTTAAAACATACAGATATATTGAAGAATAACGAAATTGAAGGAGATTTCAAAGGATTTACTTATGGTGGTCCGTTAAACGAGGCGGCGCTTGCGGGTGAGGTTGATATTATCTTTACAGCAGACCAACCAGCGGCCACTTTACTCGCAAAGGATGACAAGTGGACTATCGTTGGAAGGCTTATGTACAACAGGGTTTCTCTCTATGTGCCACCCATGTCTCCCATAACTACAGTAGCTGATCTGAAAGGAAAGACCGTAGCAATGCCTTTTGGAGCCGCTGCACAACGTATGGCTTTGAAAGCCGAGCAAGATGCAGGTCTTGATCCTAAAGTGGATGTAAATAACATTAATCTTGGTATTTATGAGCAGAGCGATCTCGTGCGTGATCCTAATGCTAAAACCTGGGGAAACATTGATGCAATGGCTGGGTTTGATCCCACGCCGGCAATTTTTGAAGAAAAAGGCCTGGTTAGAAATTTAAAGGTAGATAAGGTTGTCTCTGTGATTTTGGTTTCAAATAATCTTATTGAGCGTGACCCCGCATCAGTGAGCCACTTCCTTAAAGCATTTAACGATGCATATGATTATTACAGAAACAATATCTCACAAGCCGATTCATGGTTTATTGCAGAGTCAGGGCTTGATATCACGCCACGCGCGTTAGAGATAGCGGCAGATGTAGAACCAAATCTTAAAGTAACTTCAAAAAATGGAATTCGTATTGGCTTTAATGATGAAGACTATAAGATGATACAAGAAGCGGCTGATTTTATTTTTGATCAAGGGTTAGTAAAGAAACGAGTAATTATGAGAGAGCATATAGACACTTCGTTTCTAGAAGAGATAGCTAAATAATCACATTATGCAAAAGAAAAAGAATCTTATTTTTGTTTCATTGGATACAGTACGGGCAGATGTTGCGTACAGTGGAAAATTCGAAGCAATAGAAAGACTAAGAAATGCAGGTGTTACATTTTTAAATACTATTTCTTCTTCTCCGCTTACACCAGTCAGCCACTCTACTGTTTTTACGGGGTTACAGCCGTTTAATCACGGTGTCCGCCACCTTTTTAAAGAACAAATAAATAAAGATGTTCCGGTCTTAGCAGAGATACTAAAATCAGAGGGATACAAAACCGGAGCAATTGTGTCCTGTCCGGGGATGAATAGATGGTATGGGTTCTCCCGCGGATTTGACCACTATGATGATGAGATACCGCTTTTAGATGACGGGAGCGACCCGCTTCAAACGGTTGATGTAAAAAAACGAGGTACGGCGCTTAAACGAGCTGAGGTTGTCATTGACAGAGCAATACAGTGGATCTCAAAAAATAAAAATGAACATCCTTTCTTTGCCTTTCTACATTTTTTTGATGCTCACTGGCCGTATGAAGCGCCTAAGAAATTTGCAGGCGATAACGTATACGAAGAGGAGGTTGCATATTCAGCTCATCATTTCGGTTTATTTATGAAAAGAATGGAAGAAATGAATCTTCTATTAAACACAACAGTTGTTTGCTTTTCTGATCACGGTGAAGATCTTGATGGTATGTATCCGAATGATAAGGGTGGAGAAAAACTTGGACATCCTGAAGAATTGGGACATGGGTGCTTACTTTATGATCAGACACAGAAAGTTGTTTTAATCATAAAAGATTCCTCATTAAAAGAGGGGATAAATATTGAAGAGCAAGTAAGATTGGTTGACATCATGCCGACAACGCTTGAATTATTAGACATTCAGAAAAGTGATTTTTCTTTTGATGGTGTATCTATATTACCCGTAATTGATGGTGAGAAATTAAATCTACCCGCATACTCTGAAACTTTCTATCCGGAAGAGCAAACAGCTGCCACCGGTGGGAAGTTTTCAGAAACACGCAACAAGAAGTCAATACGTATCAAAAACTCCGAAAAGATTATTACCCATCTCAGTAGTGACTACATTGAGGTTTATGATTTGAAGCAAGATCCTAATGAGATAAAAAACATTTTTTGAGATTTATGAAAAAGATGATCAATCATATTGTTTTAATATCTCTCGATAACCTTAGAGGCGATAGTTTTGGTCCAGATAAATATAAGTATCTACCTGCAAATATTCGGGAGAATTTAAAGAGCGGAAGTCATTTGATGGAAGAATTGGCTGCGGAAGGTTTGAATTTCAGAAATTGTTTCAGCGCAGCTCCTTTTACCACAGCGTCTCATGCATCCATATTTACTGGTTTTTTACCTCTTCATCATGGTGTGTTTGAGTACTTTAATTCAGACATGAAGGAGAAAACATTATTTGAGTATGCGCAGAAGGAGGGGTTTTCGACCATTTTTCAAACCGATTTTCCGATGATTCTTGGTGAGCCAATTGGTTTTACGCGTGGCATTGATAAATATTATATCGAAGATGAGTACGCTGCGCTTGAAGAATTGAGGTCACATATTCATTCAAAATCCGTTTCTTTTTTTCATTTTGGAGGCATCCATTACCCATATGGTTTTCATACATTGAAATTTGGTGGAGATGATTATAGAAAAAAAGTTCAAAATCTTGAAAAAGAGTTAGATATAGATAAGAACAAACTTCCGAAAGACCAATTTGATGAAGCAGATCGTATGGGAGAGGACAAAGATTTGCTTTTTAGGTATAAAAGAATCGTCGAGCATCTTTATGCGCGGAAAGACTTTAAAAGATTAACAGAACTTTATTTTGAAGGTATTGATTATTTTTTAGAGCACCGATTTCGTTCGTTTATAGTAGAGTTACGAAAAGTATTAGAGAATTCCAATCATTTGATTGTGTTGTTTGGTGATCATGGCGAAGATTGGTCCGATGATAGTAAGGGGCATTATAAATCGCTAACTCCGGGCGTGCTCCATGTGCCATTGATTATTTTAGGAAGTGATATTGTGCAGGGTGTTATTGAAAGTAATGTACGCACAATAGATATCGCCCCGACAATATTAAATGTACTTGGCATAGAAGTTGCAAATATCATGGACGGGGTTGTTTTAGATATTCAGAACCCAATTGAGATTGAAAAAAACGAAATGACGAGTATTGCTCAAGTCTGGCTTGGTGTTGGCAAACAAGAACTCATCTCACATATTGATAGTGCTCATCGTAATAAAGGATTTACCGAAAAGATGAAAACAATTAAAAGAGGTGAAAGTATTATTAAACATGATTACCAATTGGTAAGGAAGTTTGATAAGCAGGGACAACTCGAAAACGAAAAGATGGTTTCATTATCTGGATCCCCAGTACCTAACGATGTGACGGAACAGCTTCTTAAAGAACTGGAAGAATACAATAAAACGTCTCTGAATATTGATCGAAAAAATCTGACAGACGATTCAATTAGAGAACAATTGAAGTTGTTGGGATACAATATTTAATTGTGAGGCCATTTTTATGAGCATGAAATACAATATGAACAACGATATATTAAATGATGATTACTGTCATAAATTAGAACTGAAGCCATATTCCTTTTTTGATATGGCCAAAATGCTTCAGATTTCTGCTTCAAGGATAGCACCTGTTGAGAGAGATATTTTTTCTAAGTATCTTTTGTTCTTGCGAAGGGATTATCTCATTCAGGAGGTATGTGCAAAGCCGCAATCTGACTATGCTAAGGCATTGGTGGGTATTTTCTCAATATCTCCATTCATTGTTCAAGAAATTGTTTCAACTAAAGGAGTAAACATATTTTTGGCGCGGGATGCAGCTCGTGACTTTGTTACTGCACAGATAATGGACACACTCGGTCTCAAAAAAAACGAATCTTACATACTGTATTTTTCACGAAAGAATCTGAAGAATGTTTATAGTATTACCACTAAGTTAATTTGTGAGGCAAGGATTAATCATCTTGATGAGCGGGAATTATATAGAAAAATGAATGAAGAATTTATCGTAAACGCGCCATTTAGAGATGAGGTGACCAACGCTTATTCTATTTTAGAAAGATGCGGCATGCTTAACTATGAAGAAATTAGATTTATTGACACATGGGCATCTGGAACTATCTTTTATGCATTACATTTTATTATAAAGCTTTTTGATGAGTGTAAATATGAAAAAGGTAAACTCGTGAATAAAAGGAATCCTCTCAATCATAAAGTATCATTTGCTGTGGCAAATAATAAAGAGCGAGTCATGGTTGTCGAAACACCCTATGATTATTTGCATGTGGAGTCAGAATTTAATAGCTGGTGGAAATTGCCAAAAGCATTTTATAAACATTATAAATATGAAAAAAAATCACCGATATTCATCCGATCATTTAATTGTAATAGTATAAATATACAACAGATACAAGATTGGTATCGTTCCTATGGTATACCTTTTTTATACAACATACAGCCACGAGATTTTTGTGATTTACTTACGGCACAAATATATAAAGGTTTGAATCACTTTGGGTCTCTTAATTTTGGGCACCCTATTGAATGGGACGATGATAAGAAGCAAATTGTGGCTTCCTCTAATGCCAAGAAGATCGGGAACATAATGCGAAACATGTTTCTTATCAATGCAGTTATTGGATATCAAAATAATTATACAAAACCAATTAAACAGAAAAAAATTCAAAGAGCAACAAAGGAGCAAAGAATTCCTCTTTTAGTAAAGAAATTTGGTTTAACTAAATACAAGGCATCTATGCTTGATAGAGTAATGTATGACAATAATGAACATGTGACGACTTGCCATTCGTCAATGATTGGGAATCTTGTGCAGAATATAATTATAACCATGAATTTTTTTGGATATAGAACTATTGCAGAGATGTCGCATGCCGAAAACTATAATTTTCAGTATTATTTGAATGGTATTAAATCTATCCCAACACACGAATATAAAGAGAATCTAAATATTTTAAGTTCAGTGTATACAAAAAAGATAGTACAGAAGATGCTCTTACAAGATACATATTATTTTGTAAAGGATGTATTGCAAGCGAAACAAATGAAGATAAATCTTCACCGAAAAATAGAAACGATAGTTTTTGATATTGATGGAACGCTAACTCCTATAGAAGAAGGTGTTGAGTTGATAGCAAAATGTATAGAAAGAAACATGAATATTGCTTTTATAACAGGAAGGCCAAGATCTTTCTGTAAACAAATGGCAGACGATTTAAGCAAGAAAATTCCTGTTCAGTTTAAAAACGCCACCGATAATATACTTTTTTATTGTTCTAATGGATCGGAGGCTTTTTCTGTTAAAGGCAATATATATAAAAAAAGAGAAAGCATCCCTATAAATATAAAAAGAAAACTTTATAAGTTATTTAATACAATGGATTTGAAAATCACATCCGAAAGAGATTATCGTATTATCGCAACATATAAAGGTACTGATAATAATGCAAATAGACTTTTTGCTTACATGGAGAAGATAAAAGAAGAAGTTAAGGATTCTGAACTCGGCGTATACTTGATAAAATGGAACATGGTAAATCTTGATAAAAATCTACCATTTAATTCTATAGATATTTGTTCATCTAGCAAAAAAATAGCTCTCGCACATTTGTTGCAAAACGAAAGTTTTAAAAACTATATGGTTATTGGGGATGACCCAGAAAATTCAGATAGAGAAATAATCGGGAAGAACGATATGTCGGTGGAGGGATATGGCATTTCCAAAACGAGAGCAGTCATCAATTATATTTTAGCTAACAGAAAAGTTAAAACACCATGATATGAAAAATGACTACGACAACACGATAGTCGCCTTTATCAAAAAACACCTACAAAAAGAAAAGGTTCTGGCGGTTTTAGTTACTGGTAGTTTTGCCAAAGGAACAAATGATAAGGATTCAGACCTTGATATACAAATTATCACATCGAATAGATCTAAATATAGAAAAAGAGGGAATGTTGTTATGGACGGGGTTTTAATTGAATACTGTATTAATCCTTATAATCAGGTAAAAAAATACTTGGAGATAGACGCAAAACATAACAACCCCATGATGTGCATTGCTTTGTTGGAAGGAAAAATTATTTTTGAAAAATATAAATCCGCGTCACTTTTAAAGGAATATGCCGCCGCATGTCTTAGGAATGAATATAATTCGATCAATAAAGATAGGATATCTTTTAATAAGTATGTATTAGCGGATACTTTAAATAAAATGAACTCATTGTATAAAAAACATAGAGATGATTTTCCGTTTCTATATTATATAAATCTGAAACTAATCTATGAAACATATGCGGTTTTTCTTCAGCAGTCATTACTGAAGGAACCTATGTTAAAAGATTATTTTGAGGGTAATGTACGATTTAACCATGTTCTGAAAGATTTCATCGATAAAAAATTCGCAAAAATGTTTCTGTTGGCGATGGTTAGCAAAAATTCGCAAGATCAAATAGTAAAGTATAGAGAGTTGACTCAATATGTATTAGATAAGATGGGAGGGTTTAGCCTTGATGGGTGGTCGTTAAGGATTCCTGTTGATTATGGCAACAAAATGGATAAGCGTACGCGAATATTTTAAGCTTATGGCAACTTTTATATTTACAAAACACCGTGCACAAGACCTACTGATAAAGCTGTCATCAATACTTTCGGTACTACTTTTTTGGCACATATTGTTGATCCTTGTATTTCCTGCAAATACTATTCTCCCTACTCCGAGTGAAGTTTTTATAGCGTTATTGGACATAGTGACTAAGGGAGATATCTTCGCACATGTTTTCGCCAGCTTGATACGAGTTGTTGTTGGTTTTTTGATTGCTACATTTATTGGAGTAGGACTTGCTTTGGTTGCTGGATATTATAAAAAAGTCGGCATCTTTCTTAACCCACTAATTGAATTTTTGCGTCCCATCCCACCAATTGCATGGATACCGATCGCAATATTAATTTTTGGTCTCGGCAATACATCAGCATATTTTATTGTTTTTATGGGTGCTTTCTTTCCAATATTTACCAATAGCTTTTTCGGCGTTAACTCTTTACCTGCTATTTACGAAAATGTTGCCCGTTCTTTCGAAATAAAAAAGTCAATTTTTGTTAAAGAGATACTTTTAAAATTTTCTTTGCCGTACATCTTTACAGGTTTGAAAATAGGTATTGGTATGGCATGGATGAGTGTCATAGCTGCTGAACTTATTGGAGCGCAATCCGGTTTAGGGTATTTTATACAGCTCAATAGACTTTTACTAAGAACTGATAATGTTATCGCTGGTATGATTTTGATTGGGGTTATTGGGTATGTTCTAAGTTGGCTTTTGTTGACAGTGGAGAAAAAAATAATTCCATGGGGTAATAGAAAATAATTTATGCTGAAGCTAAAAAATCTCTCACATCATTACAATAATCAGTCACGAAATATTAAAATTTCAGTACTAGAGAAGATCAATCTTTCAATAAATGAAGGAGAATTTGTCTCAATTGTAGGAAAATCAGGTTGTGGAAAAACAACATTAGTAAACATAGTGGCAGGATATATACAACCAACCGGTGGCAGTATTTTTGTGAATGCTGAGAAAGTTATTACTCCAGGTAAAGATAGAATCGTAATCAACCAAGCACATGACCTTTTTGATTGGATGACGGTATATCAAAATATGAGACTTGTGAGTAATGATGATAATGATATTAATAAGTATCTTTCAATGACAAGGCTCAGTGAGTTTGCTGATGCATATCCCTACGAACTTTCGGGTGGCATGAAGAAGAGATTATCCCTTGCCAGGGCACTGGTTGTTGACCCAAAATTTATTATAATGGATGAACCCTTTAATTCTCTCGATTATCAATTGAGAGAAAAACTCCAAGAAGAATTACTAGATATTGTTAGGAAATCAAAAAAAACTATTTTATTCGTTACGCACGATATAGAAGAAGCGGTATTTTTATCAGATAGAGTCATTGTGCTCTCAGGTAAACCGACACAGATTAAAAAAGAAATCATTGTTTCTTTGCCAAAGAATAGAGACTCTTCAATAAGAGATTCTATGGAATTTATTCATCTTAAAAATATAATCAAGTCAGAAATACAAGAGGTCATTTAGCGTAGTTGCAGGGTTGTATTTCTCGTCCCGCCGTCCGTCCGCCGAAAAGTTTTGGGGGCAAAGCCCAAGCGGGCGGGTAAAAAGGAAGGGGGTTGGGGGGAATTCCGCTTTTCTCTTGCTCAATCAAAATGAGGCCAGTCCCGCCACCTTGCTTTTCAAAGCAAGACGCCACAGAAAAATACTCTTTTCATTAGGAGAAGAAAAAATCCGGCGCGCGCAAAATAAAAAGAGCAAAGAGTATTTTTCTGTGGTGTGGCGAGCAAGGCGCGCAGTGGCGGGGCTGGCTTCCTTAGTTGGGGTTTTGCTCAAAGAATGTTCGAACTTCGTCCAAAAAACACCGCCATCCCACTTCGCTCCTTCAGAGCTACGTTAGGGATTTTCACGGTTCGCACGAGCGACGTGGGATGCCCCCAACGAAGTCCCAAATGAAGTTCAGCTTGGCTGAACGAAATGGGACGAAGTGGGGCGTGTTTATTAATGACCGGCGTGGCTTTTCCTGTGGATAACGAGATTTTGCGTGGCATATTGACAAAACTAGCGTTTTCCTCTACATTTCCATCCAAGCAAAACGTGCTCCCGTGGAGATCTGTCGAATTTCCTTCGAGACGAAATTTGCGGATTATTCACTACTGTACAAACCTATGACCGGTACAATCGCCAGATTGACGGACAAGGGGTTCGGCTTCATTGCCGTCGAAGGTCAGGAGAAAGACACGTTCTTTCACTCCTCCTCCCTCGTCGGTGTGAGCTATGACGAACTCCGCGACGGCGACGCCGTAACGTTTGACCTTGAAGACTCCGACCGGGGTCCTCGTGCCGTCAACGTCAAGCGCGCTTAAGCACTCAACCAAAAACCCCCGCCTTGCGCGAGGGGTTTTTGGTTTTATATGAGGAAACTTGTCGAGTTTCGTCATTCAATCTGCTATAATACCCCGCGTAAAAATAATCTGCAGATTATGTCATCCAAAACGCCTTCTCAATCGTCACCTCGCGCTAAAAAACCTCAAGCCGCCTCCAGAGCGGATGGACCGTCTTTGTGGGGGATCCTTTTTCTCACTGTGATCATCTCTATCGTCGTGGCATCCGTTGTCGCTTCCACCGTCGTGAACCGTTCCGAGCCGCCGCGCACGGAGGATCTTCAGCTTAGCGCGCTTCTCTCTGAAATTGAATCCGAGCTGAAGGGGGAGTTGAGCGAGCTCAATCAAGAGATCGAGGAGCTGGCGCGTCCGAAAGGCGACCTCGCGCTCACGGAGACCTATGTAAGTGAAGATGGATTTTCCTTGGGCCTGCCCGAATCATTCCGAGTGGATGAGCAAGACGAATCGGAGTTCCCCGGTATTTCCATCTACAGTACGCCCGAGGATGCTTTGCCGACCCACGTGCCCCAAGATGAGCTGAAGATCGTTGTGCGCCTCCTTCCTCTTCCGGACGACACTACGCTCGACGACCTTGTGGCAGATTACGACTACGAGGTGGATTTGGTGGAGGAGGTACAGATCGATAACGGGAGGACCATTGTGTTCTTGTCACCGAAACCTGACGGCCTCTCGTGGATGGATGCCTACGAGATTTTGGACGGGAGGATTGTTCACTGGGTGCTTTATCCGCAAGACTCGTTCTACCTTCCGACGTTCCGTGAAATCGTCAAGACACTTGTGTTCAGCGCATCCTAGCGTGTGAAAATGCTCTTCCCCGACAGGTATTCGGATAATCCGCGCAACCTGATGCTTCGATGCGGTTACGCAGAGCGGCTGGATCCGAACACGGCCAAGGTCAGCTATGTGCGTCGTTTGGGTGAGGGCTTTTACCCGCGCTTTCATGCCTACCTGGAAGACCATAAGGACGGGTTCGTGGTTGCACTTCATCTTGACCAAAAAAAGACGTCTCTTGCCGGGAATCAGCATGGGGGGGAGTATGGGGGCGAGGCGGTGAAAAATGAGATCATGCGCATCGCTTCCATCATTGTGCCGCTTCGCGTAGGATAGGGAGCATGGATCACAAGGAAGAAATCCGCAGGAGGATTGACGTAGCCGACTTGATCGGTGACTCTTTGGAGCTAAAACCGGCGGGGGGAGGGAGTATGAAAGCGATCTGTCCATTCCATACGGAAAAAACGCCCTCTTTTTACGTCTCAAAAGAAAAGCAGATTTGGCACTGTTTCGGGTGCGGGAAGGGTGGGGATATCTTCGCGTTTGTTATGGAAATGGAGGGTGCGGACTTTTCCGAGGCGCTTCGCGTGCTTGGGAAACGCGCTGGGGTGGAGATTCCACGCTTTAGCTCAACCGCCTCAAACGAAAAAACTCGTTTGTTGGAGAGCAACAAGCAGGCGGAAAGCGTGTTTAAACATGTGCTCCGCAGCTCGGATCACGGGCAGCACGCTCGTTCGTACGTGGCTTCACGCGGATACACGGACGAGATTGTGGATGCGTTTGGCATTGGCTTTGCGCCGAATGAGTGGTCTCTCCTGTGCGACACGCTCAAAAAAAAGGGGTGGAAGGACCACGAGCTGGTAGCCGCAGGTCTGGCCTTAAATAAGAAAAAGGGGGGCGGTGTGGTAGATCGGTTTCGTGGACGTCTTATGATTCCGTTGCGCGATCATCATGGGAACACAGTCGGATTCACTGGTCGTGTGCTTCCAGGATCCGACGATTCCGGACCAAAATACATGAACTCCCCGGAGACCCTCGTGTACAAAAAAGGCGAGTTGTTGTTTGGCCTTGATCGCGCAAAGGTTGCGATAAAAAAAGAAAAGCAGGTGGTGATCGTCGAGGGGAATTTGGATGTACTGGCTTCGCATATGGTTGGGGTGGAACATGTGGTAGCAAGCTCTGGGACGGCATTGACACAGGCGCAGCTTCACCTGCTGAAGCGCTTTACAGATACCGTTGTCTTTTGTTTCGATCAGGATACGGCGGGTTTTCGGGCGGCGCGGAAAGGGATCCATCTGGCGACAGAACTCGGATTCCGGGTGAGGGTGATTCAGATCCCGCCTGGGAAGGGGAAGGATCCGGATGAACTCATCAAGCAGGATGCGGAGGCGTGGAAGCGGCTTGCGCGGCATCCTATCGATATCATGGAATACTATTTTCAGGTCGCTGAAGCAAAAAATGATCTCACGGACGTTCAGCGGAAAAAGCGTGTTGGGGCATTTTTGCTTGAAGAAATCGCACGTCTTCCGGACGTGATCGAGCAGGAGCATTGGTTGCGGAAATTAAGCCCGTTGGTACAGGTGGATGTAGAGAGATTGCGCGGGAGCCTCTCCAAACACAATGACGGGGAGACCCCAACGGCG
>Ga0156050_139_pt2 | contig 15446 bp, 14 predicted proteins | sample RifCSPlowO2_02_FD_107703 | JGI IMG/M metagenome (GOLD analysis project Ga0156050, IMG submission 107703) | Candidatus Magasanikbacteria bacterium RIFCSPLOWO2_02_FULL_44_11
TCGCCCCAGGTTTCTCCCGTGGAACCGACAAGGCTTGCGTCCGCCTTCTGACTCCAAAAATCAGGTCGATATGAAACTAAACCTTTTGCAGTATCTTTTTCTTGTTGCGTGGCCGGATACATAAGATCAAAATAGCTGTCCGTTAAATCCTCTGATTTTGGCAAAACCACATCTTCTAGTTTGTCTTTACCAAAAATTTCATTGAGCGCAAGCAGATGTTCCGGTTGAAGCGTATCGGGCAACTCTGGATGCAAAGCCCTAACAAAAATAGCCTCTTCGATAGACAACTTAGCTTCTTCAACAGTTATGATGGCGGCATGTTCGGCCGGCAAACCCATGGACAAAAGCTCGCGTTTTTTTGCTTCCAGTTTTTGTCGTTCCGCTTCTTCGGTCCCGACTTCCACCTCAAGCACTTCTTCCTCCTCGGCAACTTCTTGGCGCTTGGAAGGAATGACAACGGAAACTTCAACATTGGCAATTAATTCTTCAACTTTCTTGCGATCAATATCACTCTCCAGCTTGTTTTTATAATAGTAGCGGAGCGCCTGCTGAAATGTTTCATTAATGTCGCCATTATAAAATCTAGCCACGAAATTGCGAACGCGACGAGGTTCCTCGTTATCGTCAAAGGTGAATGGCTGTGGTTGATCGGCGGCAATTGATCGCTCTTTCAACAATTCTCGCGCTGCTTCATGGAATTCTTCATACTTTTCAGTTATGAGCACAATACCAGGAATTTCCGCCAGCTGTTCGGGCAAAAGTACGTCTTCTCGTGAACGCAGAAAAGAATCAGACGATACGCCAGCTTTAGTTTTAGGGGCGAGTGAAAAAAGCGCCTTCAGGCGGTGTGATCGTGATTCCTTTGGCAACCGAGCTGTCTCTTTCTGATAGACAAAACGGCGCATCAAAGCCGGATCGAGCGGCTCAAGCCCAAGGTATCCTTGCCCTGGCGGGTTCTGAAGCGCAACAATGTGCGTATCGTCTTTATTGGTTTCAATCGCTTCGGACGCGTCTTCGGATAGAACAACCGCGCCATTGTGTTCGAGTTGATCTAAAACTTCATGTAAACGTTTTAAAATTGGAGCAACGCCGGAATTGATTTCGTCAAGAATAATTACCTTCTTCTTCCCCGATTCACGACGAAGACCTTTCGTGACGCTTCCATCGGCAAAAATATATTCCGGATCTTCCGGTTTTGTCCGGTTCGGATTAGCCGAATATTTACCCATCAAATCTTCCGGATCAATAGCTCCATGTAAATTAACATAGTGCACTTCGTAACCAAGTTCGGCGCACATTTTTCGAACAGTGGTCGTTTTACCAATACTCGTACCGCCTTCAATTAGAATTGGGTCGCCGTTGGCAAAACTAGCGGCAATCTTTTTTTGGAGTTCCAAGGCAAATTCGTCATTCACATATTCAGCATAGCGATCACGGTGCGGAACAAAAGCGCTGCCGGTTTCTTCCGCCTTGGGCAAGGTCACTCCAAGATAAGAAATAGATGTTTCTGTTTCTTCAATCGGGCGTCGTTTGGCTTTCTCCACCTTCGGCGCTTCAGGAGCCGATGTGCCGCGCGGCGGCGTAGCCATTTCAAATTTTCTAGTTGAACCTTCCATATTATGCTTGATATGCCATACCAGTGCGTTCACGAATATTGAAACCATTTTGCTCGGCTTCATTGAGCGCACTATGAGTAGTAATGATGACTAGGGTATTTTTTGGGGTCGCGATAAATGAGCGCATTACAGATGAATCAAACAATTCTACTTGGCCGGTTGGAAATTGGACAATTATATCGTATATTTCTTTCGTAAACTGCCGGACAACAAGATAGTGCTTCCCAGAGTTATTCAGTGTTTGCATCAGAGCCGCTGCAGACGCAGCACCGGTAAAACCTTCTTTTGCAAGGCTTTTTTCATACGCCTTTAGCCCCTTGGCGTCACTGGCGATCAGCAAAGATACTTCGCGATCAGCGGATATTGTTTGTAAAAAATTTTTGAATGCGGTATTTTTAGCGATTTTCATATTTGCATACTGTACTATAAAGTATCGGAATTAGCAATAATTTCTTTAATGAGAGTGGCGAGTTTATCGGCCATTTCCTTTAAACTGATATTTGCCAGACTATTCGGATAGTAACTTCGCACATGCTCAGTGCCGGGCCCGATTCCGAGGCCAATTAGTTTTTGATTGGTTTCCTTGATAATTTTTTCAACAATCGTCGTCAGGTTATATTCCTGGCCGTTGTGTGACGGCGAGGGTTCGGGCTGGCCGTCGGACAGAACAATCAATATCTTCTCGGTCGCGGCCTGTTTTCCGAGCCGCCGTGAAGCTTCTTCGAGCGCCCAGCCATCATCGGTCCATTGCGCCCGGGCAGAGTTCACTTCTTGCAGCATGCCGCCCATATGTTCTCGCACCTCATTAGACATCGGTTCGTTAAATTTTTGATATTCGTGCAGACGGTCGTTAAACCCTAAAATTTCCGTCTTGATCGACAGACGATTGAGTACTTCGGAAATGACAATTTTACCCTTGAAATCCTCCTGAATTTTCTGGCCGCGCATTGAGCCGGATAAATCATTCAGTATGGTTATGGCGTAATCCTTCTCTTGCGGTAATTCTCGCCGTTGCCAGGCGCGACTGTCCGCAGCCGATACTTTCTTGGCTTTTTCCTGAATGCGCTTTTTCAAATCAATACGCTTGCCTGTCCGGAAGCCACGCTTCCACTGATTCGCTCGGCGAGCAGTAAAAATTTCACGCAAATCATTTTCGAGAGCGTCAATGATTGGTAAAACTTCACGCCGCTTTTGTTCGTAGATAGTACGATCTTTTTTCTTGGCTTTCTCAAGTGTTTCTTTAAACTCATTGAGGCTTTTTAATTCTTCTGGCGATAATTCTTGTGGTGCTATTGGTTCTTCTTCTTTTTTCTCGCTCGGTTTTCCCGGTTTTTCAACTTTTTTACTTTCGGCTTTCTGTTCAGGATTTTTCACCAATTTGCCTTGCAGTTGGTCGGCAATTTCTTTATCAAAGGCGGCAATGGCGGCTTTGGCTTGCTCTTGTAATTTTTGTTTTTCTTCGGGCGGTAAGCTTTCAATGTGCTCCTTTATTTTATCTTGCAATTCTTGGGAGAGTGTCGATAGATCAATAAATCCTGGCTTATTGATCGCCTCAATAGACTTGTTCAACGCGTCAACGAGTTCTTTCCGTTGTTCAGGCGTTAATTTATCTTTGAGTGGTTCGGGCAATTCATTTTTGTCGCCGGCTCCAGACGTTTTCTGCAAATCTTTCAGCGCTTCGGCCAGTTCTTGATCTTTTATATCCTCCTCAACCAGTTTCTTAAATTCCGGCCAAATTTTATCGCGGTTAACTTTATACGATGATTTCGCGTAGCGAGTGATCACCGCTTCGCCACTATCCGCTTCTTTCCGCGAAGGATAGCGCCACCATGAATCTTGAGCGGCTGTGAGCGTTTTCTCAACCGTGTGTCTAATATCTTCGGGCAACTTCTCATCAATTTTAAATTCTTGATCGGTCGCTTCACGATACCATTGCTTAATGTATTCAAATCCAGCCTGTAAGAAGCGCGGTTGTCGGCCGAGCTTTTTTCCGGCCGCTGTTTTGGCTTTCGCTTCAAAATCCAAATCTTCTTCGTAGGCCAGCATCATTTGCTCGCGAAATTTAGGATAGCTTTCGACGACGAAATTATTATCGCGCGGATCTTCAATGGCATTCATCATAAAAGCAAAGCCCGGCTCGTTCCATTGCTCTAGGGGGATAAAATCAGTGCGCGAAATGCGACGGTGCCCGCCTTCATGAGATATGACAAAACGTAGATAGTCCATTGACTTCTCAAGAAGGTCTTTTGGATCAATGCGAATGACGTTTTTTTCAAAATCCCAGTGCCAACCTTCACACGGCTTGTTCAGTTCAACCGGAATTTTGAAATCTTTGCCAATAAAATAAGCCAGCGACGATAAAACCTGCTGGCGTTCACGAATTGTCGCCTGCTCTTTTGGGGAAAATTGGCGCAAAATTTCATTATCAAGAGTTTCTTTCAGAGCGTTGAAATTCCGGGCTGCTTCTTGAAACTGTAATGAGGATAAGCCTTCCATACTTGGGATTACAATAACGGAAAAGCTGGTTAAAGTCAACAATTCCTTTCTCTTTTGGCTTAGACACTCATTATCAAATACGTTCCAACTTCGTCCCACAATCCCGACCAATCAAGACATTTTTCGGCCGCCGTTGAATTTCGTATTTCGCATTGCGAAATTTGCCACAGAAAAATTTGACATGATGTTTTTGATTATATATACTCGCTATATATGATATTTACAAAACATTTCAAACAAATAACTTAAAATGGTCGGGGGGTTCAGATAAAGTATTAGTTTTTGGATAATATGAAAAAAACTATATGAAGCGATGAACAACATGATTATTCAAATTATTGGTAGATAAGACGAGAAACAAATGCATCAGAATTTAAGCTAAATATTTCATTCCTTTAATCATTAATCAGTGGTAACATAATGTTATGGAAAATCTTAAAAAAATTGAATGGGTTTTACGCATTGCCGTTACCGGCGAGTTTGTTGGTCATGGTATATTCGCGCTTCAAGGCAAGCAAACATGGATTAATTGGATTCACCAGCTCACCGGTGCGGAAATCGGCACAGCGGCAGTTCTTTTGACGATCGTTGGTTTGTTGGATTTGCTCTTTGCGCTTATTATTTTAGCGCGCCCGATTCGCATCGTCGTTTTGTGGGTGACGTTTTGGGGATTTTGGACGGCTCTTGTACGCCCCATGGTAGGTGAGCCAATTTGGGACTTTGTGGAACGCTGGGCAAACTGGGGCGCACCGCTTGCCTTGTTGTTAATTATTGGCTGGCCGAAAAACTGGAGAGAATGGTTCAGTAGATAAAATTTCAGTATCCGGATGAGGCTCGGCGCTATGCCTAATTGGATAAGTGCTGCCATTAGAGCAAAAAAAACTACTGCCACGCGTGACATTGGTCGATAAAATATAAGAAGTTTTATTCGACGACTGTATAATCGCTCAGAAGCACGCGATCGAAGCCGTTTTCTTTCTTGATAAGCCTGGCCTGCTCGCCGATAATACTCTGCTTCAGCTTTACGCCTTCGAGAGTGCAGTTGCCAAAAATTAATGAATCAGTGATTGTGGAATCTTTTACGGATGTGTTGCTCCCTATAGTCACATACGGGCCGATAACACAATTTTCCAAATGACAATTCTCGCCGATTATGACCGGACCTTCCAGTTGGACATTGGTGAGTGTGGCGCCGTCGCCAACGTCAACTTTTCCTTTTACCGTCGTCTGGTTATTGCTCGTACCGCGTCTGGTAAAATTAGCGGTGCCCAGTTCATCCATTAATAATTTGTTGGTAAACAACAAGTCTTCCGGCTTACCGGTGTCTTTCCAATAACCCGTGACTTCGCGCCAACCGACCCGGAAGCCGTTTTTTAATAGATACGTGTGCACGTCAGAAATTTCATATTCACCCCGTTGGCTTTTTTGCGCGTGTTCAAAAGCTTTAAAAAAAACGTCGGGGCCATAGAGATAGATACCGGTTTGAGCAAAATTATTAGGCGCTTTGGAAGGTTTTTCTAAAATCTCGACGAGTTCACCCTGGGCGTCGAAAACCGGTACGCCAAAACGTTCCGGGTCAGGCACTTTGGCAAAGGCCAATAAACAATCCAGATTATTTTTTTCAAAGTGTTCAAAAAATGGCTGGATGCTGCCTAAAATAATGTTGTCAGATAAATAAAACATGAACGGATCGTGGCCGATAAATTCTTCCGCGCATTTGACGACGTGGGCAATACCTTGCGGCCCGCCGGTTTGTTCGAAATACTTGATGGAAATCCCCCATCGTTCGCCGTTGCCAATGCTTTTTTGGAGCTGCGTCTCGCCGGGGTTGGTGTTGATAAAAATTTCTTCTATGCCAGCTTCTACGGCTTTTTCGATGGCGTGAAAAATCATTGGCTTGTTGGCCAAAGGAATGAGGTGTTTATTGATAGTGAGAGTGATGGGACGCAGGCGTGTGGCCCGTCCCCCACCCGTTAAAATGGCTTTTTTAATGCGCATAGGATGGTTTACTTTACCAGAAAAGCACTAATTTTACAAGTTGCCAATACGTTCCAAGAAGGGGGTTTGCAATATACCGGACCAAAGGATTATTGGTAAAACTATAACTATCGCTGATCGTCCCAACGGCGTCGGCAAGCAATTCCCTATCATTGACCGTGCGCAGCTTCTGAATGGTGGCGCGTTTGGCGAGCCACTGCTGACGGTTGCTCCGCTTAAGCCAATACCGATAGGCTTTAAGTTTCGATGGCAGCCAACCGCTGACGAGTGACAGCGCAAGCAATCCCAGCTCCAAGAATAAATAGGCTGGTAAGATTAGCAACAGCGTGCGCCATTTATAAAAACTTACGAGGAAGGCGATTCGATTGCGTTCAATGTAATAATTTTTGGTCGGGTTTCGGCCAAACGTATATTTATGAAAAAAATGCGAATCCTTGACCATGACTGCCTGGTACCCCAGCGCCTTGAGCCGATAATTATATTCAATATCTTCATGATAGATAAAATAATCACTATCCCACAAACCGTATTTTTTTAACAGGTCGGCCCGCAAAAGACAAGCGGCACCGCTGGCGTAAACAATTTTCTTAATCGCTGGTAGCTCAACCTGGTTGAGTGGTTTATTAAAATCATCGCTATAGCCCAGGCCCAAATAATGATACTTGTTTCCGGACGTATTGATGATCTTGGTATCCGGATAGGTCAACATTAAAGATTGGGCGATGCTAATTTTTTTATCTTGTTCCATAGCGTCGACAAGCGGTTCCAAAAAATTTGGAGCCACAAAACCGTCGTTATTATGAAGATAGACATAATCAAAGCCGTGATCAAGGGCCCATTGTATCCCGACATTTATGCCGGCTGGAAAACCAAGATTTTTATCTTGTGGCAGCAGCGTGACATGCGGTAATTCGGTGCCGGATAAAGGCAGAACTTGTTGCTCGATTGCGGCGACCGAGCTACCATGGGTGGGATGCAGATTATCGACGATGACCAACTCCACAAGCGCTTTGGGGTAGGTTAATTTTTTGAAAGCGGCCACCATATCATCTAGATACGGCTCGCTATGAAACGAGAGATAGACGATAGCTACTTTAGGAAGCATAGTATTTATGATTACCGCGCCATTTCCAAAGATATTTGAACCAACTGGCGGCGTGGATCCGCGCTAATTTATTTTTAAACAAGGCTTTGATAATGCCGGGGACTTTGGCCGATTCACGGGCATGGCGATGCTGGATCACTATATCATGCACGTAATACACTGGCCAGCCATGCTCCCACATGGTGTGGCACCAATCACAATCTTCAAAATAGAGAAAATAGCGTTTATCGAACCAACCGATTTCCTGGACGACCTCGCGACGGACGACGAGCGCCGCCCCGAGAACCCAATCCACGGGGCGCGTGCTGTTATGGTCCCATGATTTCATCTGCAAACGGTCAATTATTTTTTTGACCCAGCGATACTGCGTGTCCCAATTTAGGTGCTTGAGCGGTTTAAGAAGAATCGATTTAAAATCGAACCGATAACAAGTATATTGGAGAGAATTGTCCATGTTCAAAAGTTTCAGGCCGACGGCGCCGATTTTATTGTGCTCATCCATGAAACGGACAATGCGCTCAATAGTGCGGCTGTTTTCTTTCAAATGCGTGTCGCGGTTAAGCGCGAAATAATACCTAGCCGGCGTGGCTTCAAAACCGATGGTGTTCCCCTGCCCAAATCCGACATTACCGCCGCAGTCGATATATTTCACGTCAGGAAAATAGCGAGCCAGCGCTTCTTTAATATCATCTTGGTTTTGAGAATTATCCGTCACCGTTATCTGGACATCAAAAGGGCAGTCGACCGTGTCATCTTTAATCGACTGGATAGCTTGGAGGATATCCGTCCTCATGAAATAATTTACAAAAACGATCGAGATGTCTTTCATAGCCACCAGGTTCTCATTTCGCGCCAGCCAATGTCGCGTTTCGCGGTAATTTTTGTTTTCTTTTGTTTCATAGCAAGCCGGCCTTTCCATAACTCACCCAGACCTTTCAATACTGCAGGTTCGAACATTATATAATATATAAACTTCTTAAGCTCATACCATATTATCCAGGGAAAATCAAGCAGGAGGTTTTGCCAGTATTCATTTTTATAGAGTGTGGCGAGATGATTTATATAACTCAGCAATTGGACTTGGGATGATTGTGAAAATTTGTTTTTGGCGGCGGCGCGGTCGGTCAAGGCGGTCGGCCCGGCTACGGAACGATCATGCCAGGCAACACTCGAAAGAACGGTCGCCGCTTCAAAACCTGCCGAGCGCAAACGATAGGCGACATCAATGTCTTCTTTATAAGAATGGTATGATTCGTCAAAAAGCGTGCCATCGCTGAATTGTATTTTGGTGAGAGCGCTCCGACGATACATTGGTAAAGCGCCCGATACGCCGAATGCCGGTAAAAGAGTCTGAGACGCTAACTTTATTTTTATAGCGTCCCACGAAAGGCCGGCTGACCGCTCAATAACACGCCGGCTTCTCAACACTTGCAGGCCCAGACTGTCGAGCTGGTTTGTTTTTTCACCCGGTTGTCCCGCCTTTGAAAAATCCCAGCGCATCAGCCGAGGCGCAACCGCGGCGAGTGTTGGATTGTGATCAAGAGCAGCGCATAGTTTTTCAAAACAATCTTCTGCTAAAATTATGTCTTGGTTAAGCAGGAGCACCAGATCACTTTTCCCACTAGAAAAAAGGGCGTTGTGTCCTTTGGTAAATCCATAATTATTATCATTTTCGATCAGGCGGTGGCTGACAGGAAAATGAGCAAGTTCGTTTTTTAGTGTGGCGATTGTCGTGTCGGTGGAATGGTTATCCCAGATTACCAATTCCCAATCTTTAAAAGTTTGGGAACGCAAAGACGCTAAAAGAAAGGGTAAATATTTAGCCCCATTCCAGGTGACGAGTTGTACAACAAGTTTGGCCATTTATTTTTTTACCAATGAATAGAGCCAGGCCGGTGGAAGGCTTACCAATCGAGCGAGCCACAATGGCAACCAAATCCGCGCTGGCTCCCATTTCCTAAAGTAGGTAACCAGGCTTTGCGTAAATTGCCGGTGCTTCCAAAATGAATCACGCTGCCTAAAACTTAGGCCCAACCGGTCGAGACAGGATATGATTGGCGTGTGGACGACGGTGTAACCAAGACGCCAAACTGCGCGGCATAAATCAACATCTTCGAACCAAATATAATAACGAGGATCAAACGCGTGTCCTAGTTTGGTATAAACCTCACGGCGCATGAGCATGAAAGAACCGCGAACGGTATCGACGACTTGTTCCCGATGAGGATTAAAATCACGAAATAAATAATGATCAAGCGCGACGCGGAACCATTTTTTAATTTTCAGCATAACCGCCAGTTGATCTTTCAGACCGGGAAAACGTCTTGGCTGCGCATCGGGATGTGGCTGTCCATTTGAAGTGACGAGCAGACAGCCCGCTATTCCGACTTCCTTATGATTTCGCATCCAATCCACAATAACATCCAGACTGCCCGGGCTAACAACCATATCTGGATTTAAAAAGAGGATAAATTCTCCCCGGGCATTCTTTGCGGCGGCATTGTTGGCAGAGGCGAAGCCGCTATTTTTTCGATTTTGAATAAGTTTTATTTCCGGAAATTCCGAAGAGAGATACTCCCCTGTCCCATCGCTTGAAGCATTGTCGACGACAATCTGTTCGAAGGAAGATGTTTTACAGCCGACCTGAACCGAACGAACCTGCTCGCCAATAACCGCCTTTGAGTTCCAGGTTACCGTTATAACCGACACGTCCATAGTTAGGCTTTCAGGGCAGCTTTAAAATAATCGACAAAAGGAATGGCGGTTGGATCTAGACCTCCCGAAATGGCTTGGTAAAAACTAACATAGCTTCCAAAAACGAGCACCTCCACCGCTTGTAATAATTTGGTTTTTGATTGTGCTTGATAAGAAGTGAACGGAATTTTGTTTTTGGTGACGATATCTTTGGTAATGGTAAACCGTTTACTCACGCGCGGGTCGTACAGTGACGATTCGAGAAAAACGAACGATAAAATTTCCGGGTTTTTTTGAGGATGCGCCAGGCCTTCCATTAGATGATGGTTTAATTCCGGAATAAGGAAATAACGACCGAAACGCTTGGCGTTCTCGTTGAGCTGGTTAGCCATAGTGTGGGCGGTACCCGAAAGATGTTCGGCGCCAATATACCACACCAACCGTTTATCCAGTTGAGTGGCCAGTTGTTTGGCAGGATTTTCAGCCAGGGGCGTTGCCACGCCAAATCGCGCGATAAAAGTATCAAGCGTTGCTAAAATTTCTTTGATGGTCTTGGGGGTAAGTTTTATGACGCCGGCGCGGGATAATAAAATCATTTGTCCCAAAATAGAATAGCCGAGTCCCATACGCGGTGATCCGCACGGATTATTTTTTGTAGTAAAAATAAGCGCTGGTAATTTATATTTTACGGCTTTGGCGGCGAGTTCGCCTCCAGACGTAATAATCATTATTTTACATTTCTTTTTTTGCGCTTCTTTCAAAGCGGAAAGCACTTCTTCGGTATTGCCGGAATAGCTCGAGGCCACGACCAGTGTTTTTTTATTAGTATAGGCCGGTAAGTGATAGCCGTTCACAATTTCCAGGGGCTGCGACAATTCCTTATCAAAAATACTTTTAATGATATGCGAACCTAACGTCGAGCCTCCCATTCCCAAAACCACAATCGTGTCGCAAGCTTGGTAATTTTTAGGAATAACGACTTTCTTGGCCTGGCCCAGCACTTCACGCACTTGTTCGCCGAGCAACTCCAAGCTGCGCAGCATTTTCTTAGAATCCAATTGTTCAATGTCGCGGCGATTATCGAGACTGATGGTCATAAGTTTAATTAAGACGCGGCAATTGCCGGTTTAGTAGTTAAAATTGGCGAAGCGGGATTTTTGGCATAAGCAAAGTCGCTTGCCAAATAATCACGCAGTGATTCTTGCCAACGACGCTGTCTATTTAATCCTTCACGATCCAGCCGTTCGTTGACGAGGCATTCGTGAGCGGATCGAACCGTTGTAAATGTTTTGCTAAAAAATTTTTCATCAACACCATGTACGGTGATGGCTTTTTTATATCCAAGAATTGAGACAACTTCTTCCGCCACCTCGTAACGGGTCGGCATACCGGTCGAAACCATATTATAGATGCCGCCAGTGCCGGCTTCAAGCAAGGAGATAATATTTTTAGCAATATCAGGCGCGTAGGAAATAGAACCGGCCTTATCGGTCACCGCGTAAAGGTCTTTTTTTCCGGCAACAATTTGCTCGACAATCTTGGCTACAAATTTTTTATCTTTGGTTGGCCCGCCGCCCATAAACCAACCCAAACGAATGATAAGGTATTTGCGGGCATAATATTCCGCCATTAACTCACCCATGTGTTTGGTTAATCCGTAAGCATTGATCGGCCGCGGTTCATCGGTTTCGGTATAATTGTTTTTACTACCGTCAAAAACATTGCTGGTGCTCAGGTATATCAATTGCGCATTGTATTTGGTGGCCAGTTCGGCGGCATATTTTACCGGTAAAGTGTTTACTCCGTAAGCTTCTGGAATATTTCGTTCGCATTTTTCAAGGTCGGTAATTGCCGGAGCGTGAATAATAAAATGCGGTTTAAATTCTTCAACTATTTTTTCGTAAGCAACACGATCACGGACATCAAGCGCCGTCATCCAAGGTTCCGTGGGATGAAAACTAGTTGCCCGCACAGTATACCTCTCTCTGGTCGCTTCATATAAAGCTCCGCCAAACATGCCGCCCGCGCCGGTTATAAGAATACGTTTTGCTCCATCGGTTACGCTTTGCAAATGGTCAACGCGCGTAGTTACGGGAGATTGAACGCGTTTAAGAAGTTTGAAATAATCAAAAGCAATCTTATCCCAGCTGTATAATATCATAGCCCGTTGAGCGGCTTTCTGGCCAAGCTCAATGGCTTGTTCGGGATGTAGAGAAAGTTGCTTAAAATGCCGGGCCAGAGCGCTTATTTCTAGAGGGTAAAATAATCCGGTTTCAGCCAAAGGTTCCCGATTTTCTGGTTTATCGTTGGCTACAACGCAAACTCCGCGACCCATCGCCTCAATAACAGCCGGTGACAACCCGCCGACTTCTGCCGCGCGAATAGACGCTAAGGCGTTTTTTACGAGTTGTTTATAAGGTTGTCCAAAGATGTAGCCTAAAAAAATGACGCGATCATTAGCCGCGGCTTTGACAGTTTTTACAAAATCGAGATCGTAGCGATTATCTCCGACCATAACCAATGGTAGCATACTGCCTGAATTCACGTACGCCTTGATGACAAAGAGCGGATTATTTTCTGGCTCAAAGCGGGCGACGTAAATGAAATATTTTTTAGAAATGAGTCCATGTTCCGCGAGGATGTTTCCATCAGTCTGTGAATCCATCTCGATATCGGTCCCATACGGAATATGCGTGCTAGTGGTGGCGCGTTCTTTTTTATAATAGTCATGCACGCTTTGAGCGTCCGTCACCACTTCGTCGGCCACATATTTTGCAAAATATGAACAAGTTTTAAGATACCAACGGGCAAAGGCATTCCATTTCTGCCGTTTCCAATCAAGACCGTCGACACAAAAAATAATTTTTTTACCAAATATTTTAGCAAGCAACGCAAAAGGCGCGTTGCCGATATTAACGACCATGACGGTGTCGGCGGTCCGCTTGATGAGGCAGTGCACAACACTCAGTAAAGTATGCCAAGGAGTATCTAAAAATTTATTCTCTATGGTCGGCAGATAGATCAAATGAACGCCTTTATATATTGCCGGACGTTCCTGAAAATAACTTCGACGACAGTAGACAGTGGCGCGGACGCCAAACTTAACCAAACGGTCGGCAATCTCTTCGGCCAAAGTTTCAAAACCGCCATAGCTATTCGGTATGCCTCGCAGGCCAACGATAGCGATATTGGGTTGTTTGACACCGCTGACTTGCAACATATTTTAAGATGTTCTGGCTAGTGTAGTATATAATCACGTAAGGCGTCCTGCCAAGAGCGTTGAGGAGGTAATTTGGTATTGATAAGCTCACCAAATTGTGGCCTTTTTGCCGGCCGCGGATAGGCGTTTCCTTTGATTGGAACAACCTTAACTGCCAACCCCTTGCTCGCGAAAGCCTCCTTGGCCAGCTCAAACCAAGTGCACGCCCCGGAGTTTGCGCCATGATAAATTCCAAACGGCTGACGGTTAACCACGATTTCATAGACTAGCCTGGCCAGATCTACACTATAGGTAGGACAACTTTTTTCCTCATTAACGACACTCACATCCGGCTGCCCCGATTTTTGAGCCTGTTCCAGTATACTGTCGATAAAACTTTTTTTGGTGAGCCCGCTCAAGCCGGGTGTGCCAAATAATCTAGATAAACGCACTAAATAATACTGATCGGTGGATTGGGTAAGCAATCTTTCTCCCAACAATTTTGTTTCGCCATAGCGATTAATCGGCCGCGGGTGCGAGTCTTCCGCGTAGCCTTTTTTGTTTGCGCCGTCGAAAACATATTCCGATGAGAAATGCACTAACGGAATGCCTAATTTTTTGGTTATTTTAGCCAGCGTTTCGACCGCGTAACCATTAAGTTCGCGCGCTTTTTCAAACGCATCGTCATTTTTTTCCGCTTCATCGACGTTATTATAGGCGACGGCATTAATAACGAGCTTTGGTTTAAGCTCGCCCAATTTTTTGGTTACTTGCTTGGCGTCGAGGATATCAATCTCTTTTCGATCAAGCCCGACAACGTCGAAAGATTGCTTAAATTGCGCGACCAGAGCTGTGCCAAGGAGCCCCTGCGATCCGAAAATAACCACTCGTTCCATATTATTGCTTCAAATGCTTCTCACGTAATCGCAAAAATTCATCATAATTTTCAATGTAGTCGCTTCGATCGGGGTTATAGTTGGTAGAAGATAAAGCGATAATGACGGCATCGGATGATGCATTTTTGAAACCGTGCCAGACATAATTAGGGCAATAGATCGCTTCACCGGGCTGCAGGGAAATTTCCTCAATCCCCTGTCCTTGATCAATTATAGCGGTCGACGCGCCCTTGGCTTGAATAAAAAATTCTTCTTCAATTTTGTGGCAATGGGCGCCGGTCTTATCTGCCGGTTTAAAACTATCGAAATAATATAAACGCTTAATTACAAACGGCACAACGTCTTTAAACTCCACCGGTGTCAAATTAAAGCCGCGGGTTTGAAAAGTCTTAAGGTTAATTTTTCTAAAAACTGCCATGTGGTTTAATAATAATTTTATGTGGCTGATTGCATTTTATCATTCGAGCGCTTCAAGTCTTTTTGGAAGGTGTTCATCTGATCGTGTTTTTTCTGCCAGAGCTGCTCCACCCAAGCGGTATTCTCTTTGTACCAGGCAATAGTTTCAGCTAAACCATGTTCAAATTTTTCGCGCGGATAATCCGGTTTCCAACCAAGTTGCGTAATCTTGGTGGCGTCGATCGCGTAACGACGGTCGTGTCCCGGACGATCGGTAACATATTCGATCATGTCGTCGCCTTTTTTCATGATCGATAAAATCATTTTAGTAATTTCGAGGTTACTGCGTTCGTTATCCGAACCAATATTGTAAATTTCGCCGGCGATCCCTTTATGGAGAAGCAGATCAAGCGCCTTGGCATGATCGGTCACGTGAATCCAATCTCGTATATTCAATCCGTCGCCATAGACCGGGACTTTTTCACCTTTGAGCAGCTTAAAAACAAAAAACGGGATCACTTTTTCTGGAAATTGGTAGGGGCCGTAATTATTGGAGCAATGGGTGACAATGACCGGCACCTTATGCGTGACAAAATAGGCATTGCACATCAAATCACCACCGGCTTTTGCGGCGGCATAGGGCATGTTGGGATTGATAGGCGTTGACTCGGTAAACAAACGCTGCTCATCGAGGCCCAGTGAACCGTACACTTCATCGGTCGAAACATTAACGAATTTTTCTATTTTATTGAGTCGGACTGCATCGAGGACCATTTGTACTCCGAGCGTGTTGGTGAGGACAAATTCCTTGGCTCCGCCATGGATTGAGCGGTCGACATGCGTTTCGGCGGCAAAATTGATGACATGCGTAATGCCATGTTCATGGATTGTTTTGGTAAGAGCATCGAGATCAATAATGTCACCCTGCACGAATGTATACTTTGGATTGTTGGCCACATCGGCCAGGTTGTTTACATTCCCCGCGTAAGTAAGTTTATCAAAATTCACGATTGCGTAATCGGGATATGTTTTCAGCATGTGACGGA
>Ga0156050_147_pt2 | contig 15179 bp, 15 predicted proteins | sample RifCSPlowO2_02_FD_107703 | JGI IMG/M metagenome (GOLD analysis project Ga0156050, IMG submission 107703) | Candidatus Magasanikbacteria bacterium RIFCSPLOWO2_02_FULL_44_11
ATAAAATATTTCTTGTTTCTTTGATCGTGATTGGAGTGGTGTTAAGTTTATCACCGGCTTTAGCCGGTCCGCTTAGCAATTCGATGACAAATTTAGAAGGGGCCCTTGGAAACACTGGTTTGGAGAAAGATTTGCAATCAACAGTCGGAACAGTTATCAAAGCTGTCTTAGCTATGGTCGGCACCATCTTTTTGGTTCTAACTATTTATGCCGGCATTTTGTGGATGACCGCGAGCGGCAATGATGAACAAGTTACTAAAGCAACAGGTATTATAAAAGCAGCAATTATCGGTTTGGTCATCACGATGTCTGCTTATGGCATTACTTTCTTCATTGCCAGCAAAGTTGGAGGAGGTGGGACACAAACTGCTGCGCCGTCTGCCGGTTCTACCGCTGCGCCTACTGGTTGCTGTGTCAATGGATACGATGGATCAAAATATCAATACTGTTCCGCAACTATCGGTCAAGGTCTGTGTGAAACGAGTGGTTATACGTGGCGAACAGACAAGACATGCCAGGAATTAAAAATTGCTAGCTGGTGCGATGTAATACAATAGCTTATGAAAGTATTTTTTGTGAATATTTCGTCACTGTTACTAATGGTAATTTTATTTTTCCCTGCTATGGTTGTTGCCGCGCCAGATATTGGTTTAGGCCAAGGTGGAACAGCGAACGACATTGCAAAAAAGGGTGGTTATGATGTTGTTGGAGTAACAGACACGACACTATCTGAATCCGTCGGTAAGATAATTAAAGTCGCCCTATCATTTGTCGGTACTTTATTTTTCGCGCTGACGATTTATGCCGGCTTTCTGTGGATGACCGCCAGCGGAAACGAGGAGCAAGTCACTAAAGCGCAAAGCATTATAAAGATGGCCGTTATCGGCATGATCATTACCTTGGCCTCGTATGGTATTACAGTGTATGTTTTGACGACCGTTGCTCTTTCATCCCGCAACACAACGTGTGTGGGCGCTAATTGTTAGATTGTTTGTATGAAATATTTTTTGCTACTCACCTTTTTATCAGTCGGGCTTTTTGCAATGAGTGTTCCTGTCTTGGCCCAACCCGCGGGCAGTGCCGCCTATGAAATTGGTAAACAATTAGGCGCGGCCGCCGGAACAAAAGGAGCTAATATGGGCGACCCGGTCGATCCGCGCTATATCGCGGTTTTCATTATCAAAACCATTTTGACGATTGTGGGAACTCTTATGTTTGGGTTCATGGTGTATGCCGGCTATACTTGGATGACTGCTGGAGGAAACGATGAGAAAGTCCTCAGCGCAAAAACAACAATCCGCAATTCTATCATCGGTTTGGTTATTGTCCTTTCGGCGTACGCTATTACCATAGCGGTGACGAACATTGCGGGTGGACGGCCCGTGGATAGCGGGATGAGTGATGGTTCAGACCCCCTTGAAAGCGCCATGCAAGGATGCGCCGATAATCTTTCTTGGGGTTGCCTGTGGAGCGATAATTAAGGTATGCGGATTTGGTTGTACTACGCGGGAGCAGGCGGAGGCCACAAAGCATCAGTTCAAGCGGTAGCCGAGGAGTTTTTGAAACAAAAAAGTGACGCCCAATTTAGTTGGTTTGATGTCGGTATATTGGCCGGCGCTTATTCGCGGCGGTGGTTCGAAAATGGTTACGCCGGTTTAGTTCATCATTTGCCATGGCTCTATGCTTTTCTTTATGAAGCCAGCAAATTGCGACCCGTTATGTGGTTGCACAATACACTGGCCGAAATGTTGGTTGGCAACGCGCTCGTTCGATCTTTACAAACAGAAAACCCCGATCTGATTGTATCCAGTTATTTTTTGGTGGGGCCACTTGTCCGTGCGCTCAAGAAAACAGGCCGGGCAATTCCCCTAGTTGTAATCGTGACCGATCCTTACAGCGCGCCGCCAATTTGGTTCTATTATCCTGAATTGAAATACGTGGTGGCATCGGCAATGGTGAAAAAGACCGCGCTGACCAGGGGTGTACCTGAAAAAAATATTGTTGTTGTGCCGCAGATAATACATGGGGCGCCTTCCCGACAGAAGTCTGTCGATAAAGAAGGCAAGATAGTTTTGCTTGTAGGCGGAGGAAACGGTTTTCCCGGCGCTGAAGACGTGGTAAATGCTTTAGTACAATCGGATGTGGTAGCAAAAATAGTTGTAGTTTGTGGTACGAATGAAAAATTGAAAAAAGAAATTGAAGCTGTAACTAGACAAACAAAAAAGCAAATCACCGTTTATGGTTTCGTGGATTTTCTACCGGAACTTATTGTCAAAGCCGATGTGGTGATAGCCAAAGCGGGAGCGGGAGTGGTGCATGAAGTATTGCAACAAAAAAAACCGCTTATCATTTCCCATTTTATTTGGGGACAAGAAACTGGCAATAAAGATTTTGTGGTGAATAACGGTCTGGGTTTTTACGAGCCTCAAGCAAAAAACATCCCCGCGCTGGTGCAAAGATGTTTGTATGATGCCGATGTTTTGGCCAAGCTCGAGAAGGCTTGTCAAGAGCATCTTCAGAAGAATGGAGTGAGTGAGGTGGTGACGTATTTAACCTCGTTGACTAAGGGTGCCTAACCGGAATTGAACCGGTATTGCGAGAGCCACAATCTCGCGTAATAACCATTATACCATAGGCACCAAGTAGGAATAGAGCCGCGCTCATTATATACGAAAGATAGTGGGCGGTCAATGTTCCTCTGGTGTCCCCGCTAGGAATTGAACCTAGATCAAGAGCTTAGAAGGCTCCTATTCTATCCATTGAACCACGGGGACAATTATCGTATTTGGAAATACCCACTATATTACCGCATTTTTAAAGAAAAATCAAGGAGAGTCACTATGTCGAAAGCAGCAAAGTATTTAATAGGAATAATGGCTTTGTTTAGTTTGTTCTTGATGCCGCTCGCTGTTCGGTCGGCGAGCTATGGTCTAGAAGATACAGCCAAGGAAGCAGGCTATGAAATCGGCCCACAAAATTCCATCCAAGCGTCTGTTGGTAAGGTGGTTTCAACTTTACTCGCGATCCTCGCGATCGCCTTTTTTATTTTGGTGACCTACGCGGGGCTGCGTTGGATGACGGCTCGCGGAAACGATGAAATGGTACTGGAAGCAAAAAACACTTTGGAAGCGGCTGTGATAGGTTTAATTGTTGTTCTTTCGGCCTACGGCATAACGACATTTATTTTTTCTCGTTTGGATACAAATTCTATCCCAGCAACATCCCAAGACGACCCCCAAGACGACCCTGCCATAGTTGATTGTGCAGGAATAATGTCGTCAAATGATTGCACACAATCGGAATCGGAATGTGAGTGGCTTAGTGATCCGAATGATTCGCAAAAGGGTCAGTGTATTAAGACAATAAAATCTGATCCTCAGAGCTTTTGCACAACAATCACGAATCGCAGAAGTTGTGGATTATTGAATCAATGTTATTGGGATGTTGGGGATGGTTGTGTTCAGGGGGCCGTAACGACTGAACCAACCGACGATGATGGTATTTGTGTAAAGATGGAAAATAATAAAGTCATCGTCTGCGGCTACTCAAGTCGTGAAAATTGTGATGCTGCTGATACTTTTTATTCAGTTGAAGAAGTTATTAATTCGGGACAGGAGCTAGCCAAATTTTGTGATAAGTTTGAACCGCCTAAAGCATTGTCGCAACCGACGCAAGCGTGTGCCACCGCAGACGCAGCCGCAGTTTATCAAACTGGAGCCTCTCCTTTGTGTAGCGACGGCAACCACAGTGTTGGCGATTTGTGTGGTACAGAGGGAACATGCCAGCTTCTTGCGGGAACGCAACCATACTCATATTGTGGATGCCGATAATCAATCTTGACAAAAAGCCGCACTTTTGATAATATATAGCCATTAAATTAACCCGTCATAGGGTCCGAGCGGCTTGGACACATGCTCTTGAAGCGCGCGCGGTGACTATAAGGCATGTATGATAGATACAAAGAAAAAGCAGTCGATCATCAAGAAATACCAGACACACGAAGGGGATACCGGTTCGAGTGAAGTGCAGATCGCTATCCTCACCTCTGAAATCGAAGAACTAATCGGGCATTTAAAAATGCATCCGAAAGACCATTCCTCACGCCGCGGTTTGCTCCGCAAAGTCTCTTCCCGTCGTTCTTTGATGCGTTACTTGAAAAAGGAAGACGCGTTGAGCTACGAAAATTTGATTAAAAAATTGAAAATCAAACAGTCGCGCGTCATTGCCAAACTTGGCACGACTGCTCAAGCAGCGGTAACTCCCGATGAGGAAGCCGAGGTTATTGAAAAAGAAAATGAAATCGTCAATGAATAAAAGTCATCCGTTGAAGCACCCCGACCAACGTGTTGGGGTGTTTATTGATGTGCAAAACATGTATTACAGCGCCAAAAATTTGTTTGGCAGCAAGGTTAATTTTGGCAACATTGTCACCGAAGCGACCGCCGGCCGTAAATTGGTCCGAGCCATCGCGTATGTAGTTAGCACGGAATCAAAAGAGGAACAGCCTTTTTTTGATGCATTGTATAATCTCGGTATTGAGACTAAAGAAAAACCTCTGCAAATATTTTACGGTGGTGAGAAAAAAGCTGATTGGGACGTAGGTATCGCCGTTGATTGTATCCGTTTGGCCCCGATGGTTGACGCGATTGTTATTGTGAGTGGAGATGGCGACTATGTGCCGCTGGTGGAGTATTTGAAAAATCAGGGTAAACAGGTTGAAGTGGCCGCGTTTGGCGAAACCACCTCGGCCAAGCTAGCCGAAATTGCCGATGATGTCATGGATTTGAGCCAGGACAAAGCTAAATTCTTAATTAGCGACCGCCGGTATTATAAAAGTAATAAGCCAGGAGACCGTAAAGCGATTTAAGGTTTCCCCTTTATTATTTAGAAGGTTGATCTACGGACACACAGACCATTTTCTGGTCTTTAGCTCGTAGAGCAATCTTCGTAACAGTAGACAATTTATGCAGGTACAACAGTGGTCCTTGAACTGGGCCGGACGAACCCTCTCGGTCGAGACAGGAAAATTTGCGTTACAGACCAACGCTTCATGCACGGTGCGCTATGGCGATACGGTGCTTTTAGCGACCGCGGTCATGAGCAACAAAACCCGTGACGGCATCGATTTTTTCCCGCTCATGGTCAATTTTGAAGAAAAATTGTACGCCGCCGGAAAAATCAAAGGCAGTCGTTTTATCAAGCGCGAAGGTCGCCCCAGTGAAGAAGCTATTTTATCGGGCCGGTTGGTTGATCGGGCTATTCGTCCGCTCTTTAACCAAGATACGCGCAACGATGCGCAGGTCATTTTGACCGCGCTCTCTTATGATGGTAATAATGACCCGCAAATTCCGGCTTTGATCGCCGCTTCCGTAGCCCTATCTCTTTCAGATATTCCATGGAATGGTCCGATTGCCGGGGTGCGCGTTGGTCGCGTGGCCGGCGCTTGGAAAATTAACCCAAGTTTCAGCGAACGTGGAACAGGCGATGCCGACATCGTCATTGCCGGCTCACCGGAAAAGATTATTATGGTTGAAGCGGCCAGTAACGACGTTCCTGACCAAGAAATTCTGGAAGCCATGCAGTTGGGTGCCAAAGAAATGGGTCCGGTCATCGATTTTATCAAAAAAATTCGTTCTGAAGCCGGTAAAGAAAAAATGGATCTAGAAGCTAACTTATCCGAATCGGAACAGCTTTTGAAAAAAACAGAAGCCCAAGTCCGCGCGTTGGTTAAAAGCCATGTCGATGATTGGATGTTTGACGGTGTAAAAAAAGGTAAGGCTGAACGCGTGACCATGGTGGACCGCTTCCAGAAAGCGGTGGAAGAAATGCTCACCGCGCAAGAAATTGAAGAAAAGATCAAAAAAATTATCCTTGGCCGTGTCAAAATATATGTCGAGGAGTTCATCACGCAACGAATTCTCGATAAGGGCCAACGTCTTGATGGTCGCGGTTTAGATGATATTCGACCTTTATATGGTGAAGTTGGTTTATTGCCTCGCACGCATGGTACGGGCCTGTTTATGCGCGGTGATACCCAGGTGCTGTCTGTAGTAACGCTTGGCGCCCCAGGTGATGTCCAGACGCTTGATACTATGGAAGAAGAAGGCACCAAACGCTACATGCATCATTATAATGATACGCCGGCCACGTATGGCGAGGCAGGACCGATGCGCGGACCAGGCAATCGGGCAATTGGTCACGGTGCTTTAGCAGAACGCGCCCTTGAACCGGTCTTACCAGATGAATTGGGTTTTCCTTACGCTATCCGCGTGGTTTCGGAAGTCTTGGGTTCAAATGGTTCGAGCTCAATGGCTTCGGCTTGCGCTTCCACGCTCGCGCTGATGGATGCGGGTGTACCGATCAAGAAACCAATCGCCGGTATCGCGATGGGTCTGGCGAGTGACGAGAAAGGCCGTTATAAAGTTTTGACTGATTTGCAGGATATTGAAGACGGCCCGGGTGGTATGGACTTCAAAATTACCGGTACTCACGATGGCGTTACGGCTATCCAGATGGATACCAAAACGCACGGCTTGAGCTGGGAGATTGTGAAACAAACGTTCAAACAATCATTTGAAGCTCGTTTGAAAATTTTAGATTTCATGAAGACTATTTTGGCCGAACCACGTAAAGATTTGTCGCCTTTTGCGCCGCGCATTGTCACTATCCAGATCAATCCCGATAAAATTCGTGATGTTATTGGCCCCGGCGGTAAGATTATTAATAAGATTATTGCCGAAACCGGCGTGGCCATTGATATTGAAGACGATGGCCGCGTCAACGTGACCTCGAACGATGCTGTTGGTATGGAAAAGGCTGTTACCTGGATTAAACAGTTGACCCACGAAGTCACCGCCGGTGAACAGTATGAAGGTACGGTCGTTCGTATGGAAGATTTTGGCGCGTTTATCGAAATTTTGCCAGGCCAAGATGGCTTGGTGCACGTCTCGGAAATCGCTTGGGCTCGTACCAACAAACCGAGTGATGTTTTGAAGATGGGGGATAAGGTGAAAGTGTTGGTCAAAGAAATTGATAACCTCGGCCGCATAAATTTAAGCATGAAAGCATTATTGCCAAAACCGGAAGGCTACCAGGAACGTCCGCCGATGGATCGAATGGATCGTGCCCGTAGTCCCCGACCGATGGGTGGCAATCGCGGTGGCGGCCGACCTCGATATTAATCAGCGCATGGTACTGTAGGACGCGATATCAATGAGAAAGATAAATCACTCAACCAAAAGACACTCGTTCGAGTGTCTTTTGGTTGTGGCCGCGATAGAGAATTGTCCGCGGTCACAACACTTCGCGGCGGCGTGTTGATCGCGGATACGAATGGTTTTTCTTTATGATAATTTTATCTTCTTGGTGCTATTATTTTTCAGCTGGTACGTTCATTTTTACGCCAGTTGCTTTTATTAATTTAATCAAGTATAGTATGGAAAAGAACCAAACATCTATGTTTAACAAAGGCCAAGTGCAACAATTGAAAGGGCTGCTCGACGAACAAACGGTGCACCTAAAATCGTATGTGAAAGAACAAATGATGGAAACACTCCTCGAGTATTCCAATACCTTTTTAATACCCCAATTGGATGATTTGCGGCAAGAATTGAAAAAGGACATGGTTGAATTGAGAAACGATCTTAGGATCGAATTCAAAAGCGATATTGGTGGGTTAAAATACGAATTAAAGAGTTATGTCGATGATAAGCTTGCAGATCAAACCGCCGAAATTTTTGAACGAATGGATAGAAAATTGGCGAGCGCCTAGAGTTGAGCAGTTACTTACGAATGGCCTCTCTTTCGACGGAGAGGCTTTTTTAGTGACAAGCCTTGATTTTTCTGTTATTCTGTGGTTACATATGCCGACCATGGGCAAGTGGCGGAATTGGTATGCGCGCATGCCTTAGGAGCATGTTCCTTCGGGAGTGAGGGTTCGAGTCCCTCCTTGCCCACACATAGTTATGAATGTACGAATTTTTGCCGCTTCGCTGCGGCACGACCTGCCGACTCTTGACTTGCACGGGTTATACCCAAGTGAGGCACTGGAACGCTTGGAGATTTTTTTGTATACTACGTCTCACCAAGATACGGCAGCCAAAATTATCTATGGCATCGGTACCGGTAAGCTGGAAGAAGCGGTGAACGCTTATCTTCGTAAGCATCCGGCAATCGACCACGTCATAGGCGAGACGGGCTACTGCATCATTTTATTCGCAAATTAATTATATGGCCATCACTACGTTAACCATCGACAATCTGTATCACGAAATTGTGGAATTAGCGCGCGAGCAAGGCGCTCAGACGCGGGAATTGTGGAACGAGATTGTTGACGAGGTCGTCGAGGGGCACATTGATCTCGGGGAGCTCGATGCCGACCAAAATACCGAGGGGATGAAAGAGGTTTTGCGCGCCAAATGGAATACATTTAGAGAAGAATTAGCTGAAGAAGAGAAAAATAAGGATGAATTTGAGGAAGATACGACCACGGTTGTAGAAGAGAAAAAGGATATGGAAGAAAAAGAAGAGGAAGAGGACACCGATGATTTTTTGGGGAACAACGACGAAGAGTATTAAAAAGGTGGTCGTCCTGTCGACAGCTATTTTATTGGCTAAGATTAGCCAATTATTTTTTCTTAACAATTGGTTGACAAGGTGGTATACTAAGAAATATCATAATAATTCCATAATTGTATGACGACAGAAAATTTAGAAGAACTTTTGGCTGGAGCCCTTGATGAGCAGGGTCAGTTTGAAAAAGAGAACATTAAAAAAGAGGAAGCTTTGGTATTGTCCAAAAAGGAAGAAGAGGAAAAACGCGAAGCGGAGCAGGTAAAAGCAAGGGAAGAAAAACAACAACAAATTGATAAAGGAAAATTAAATCTTGAAAATTTGATTGAAAAGGAAAGAAGCGCCGCTAAAGAAGCAGTCAAAATAGAAAAATTGTTGACGCAAGCTAGAACCATGATTGCCGATCTGGAAAAGGACAATAAAGAAATTTCACCCGCTTTACGCAATGCTTTAGGAAAACTGGAGCTGGCTTTTTCGGACGCGAAAGAATCGATTGAAACATCTTTCGGCGAAGTAAAATCAGCCGCCGGAGACACGGAGGTGTATGGCGCGGTGCAGGAAGAAGCGGAAAAGGAAAATACTCTTAGTAATAAAGAAAAGGCAGAGCGATATGCTGCCGAGCAAATAAAAGCGTTAGGTTTGGACAGACTTTCTTTTTCCCCTGAAACGCGACAAGAGGATTGGAAAAAAGTGCTTGAGTATTTTGGTGGCGAGGAGGCTGTTCTTCATTTGCTTAAAATATACTCACGTGAGGAAATTGATAAGGTTTTTGAAACTTCGCCCTATGAAAAAAATCAAACGGTGGCTGAAAAATTGAAAAATACTTTTAAGGCCGGTTCCCGTTATAAGGAAGGGCATACAGATTATTTAAAGAGAAGGGAGAACACGCCGTACACAATAGCAGACACTCGTATTTTATCCGATTTTAGAAGCGTTCTATTTAAGGAAAAAGAGGGTGAGGAGCCGTTGAATTTTAAAAAAAGGTCTTATGACGAGGACCAGGTTACTATTTATGATAAAGCGAAGGGGTTGTTTAAAAAAGATACAATATATGATTTGGCGCTTGAAAATGTGGCACACTATGACGGAGACAAAGGTGAAACACATAAGGAGTTTATAGAGTACATCCAAAAAGATCTTTATCGAAAGAAATATAATGAATTGAGTGCGGAAGATAGACAGCGTGAGAAAGCTCAAGCAGAATGGAATAGTATGCATGATGAGGCTGCTAAAGAAAACAAAAATTTTGATAGCAATAAACGGCAAAAGCAAGCAGAAGCCGAGGCAAAAGTTCGCCAAGAAGCAAAAGAAGCGGAAGCTTTACAGGAAGCAAGAGAAGCTCTTAATGTAGCCAAGAAAAAGGAGCGTGAATTGCAAGATTTTGTAATAAATAGCCAAGAGTTCGCTGTTAGTCCGAAAGGATCTGAGCTCGGCTATGTAAGGCAAGCCGACAAGCTGAACAAAGACTTGTTCGAAACAGTAAATCAAAAATCGAAAACAGAAAATGATCTTTTTAAGGTAGAACATACATTTTTCAAGTCTGGTCGAAAAGCATTGAAAGAAAAGTCGGAAAATTTAAAGATACAAGCAAAAGAAAAACTTGAGAAACTTATTGAACTTACCGAAAAAGCAATTGATGAGCTTGGAAAATATAACCAATTATTCAATGAATTTTCTGAAAAGATTAAGGTGTACGCTGACGCGCACAAAAAGTATGTTCATGAACATTCACTAACAAAAGAGCGTAAGCCGCACTTGGTTGGTGCGGTGAAAGACGAGTTCCGTTATATGGAGGAAGGAAGCGGTAGTAGCGAAAATTATTTTTATAGAGATTTAAATTATCTGCTGGACACTCAAGTATTGACTGAAAAATTGCGGGGGTATAGGTTACAGTTAAGTCGATTGTAATATCTTTTCAAACTGGCCTAACAAGCCGGTTTTTTGTTACTCTCGAACTCATACTTTATCCTCACTTTATCCCCATTGTGCCTCTTGACAAGAAATAAGAATCGATGTATAATCGCGCATACGATAAACCCTCCGAAAGGAGACCACGTCCACAAGACATTGGAAGCATCGTAATCGCTTGGACCTCTGGGGTAAAAAAAGTAGCGTTTTAAACAACCATGTTTACCATCACTACAACCTTTTACTCTGATCATCCAAGCGGTTAAAAAGTTCTCACGAATTTTAACCAGGGCCGCTTGATTGCGGTTCTGTTTTTTTGCCCACCGGGTATTTGGCAGACGGCTGCGACAAAAAAATCATCTCGATCGAAGTCAGCAATCTTCCAAAAAGATTTCTCACTCTGATTGAAATGACTGTCCCGACTGAAACGGATCGCACGTTGACAATTCAACAGTATATAGCAACTAAAATCAAATAGGGTATGTAGGTTCCGGAATTCGGAAATCGGAGATCAGATTTCCGACATCCGATATCCGGTCTACACACATGCAATAACTGAAAAATGCAGATTCCAAAAAGTAAGCAAAATTGCTAACAAATGCTAAGTAAGAAAATAACATAATGAAGCACGATTGAGTGTTTTTGTTATGCGCAATTAAATAAGGGCGTATGGTGGATGCCTTGACACTAAAAGACGAAGAAGGACGTTGTAGGGTGCGATAAGCCTCGGGGAGCTCCCAAACAAGCTTTGATCCGGGGATGTCCGAATGGGGAAACCCATCACGACTTGATCGTGATATCTCACACTGAATACATAGGTGTGTGAAGGAAACCTAGGGAAGTGAAACATCTCAGTACCTAGAGGAAAAGAAATCGAAGAGATTCCCTGAGTAGTGGCGAGCGAAAAGGGAAAAGTCTAAATCATAAACATGTTGTTATCACAAGAGGTTGATCGCAAGATTAATTTTGAATGATAACTTAAAGGACAGGCCGTTGTGTTTATGACGTTGCAAGACATAGATGCCAGTTACCTGTGAGACTGGGCAGCATAATGGGGTATTTTTAACAGAATTGTTCTGGAAAGAACAACCGAAGAGGGTAATAGTCCCGTACGTGAAAAAAATACACCAGCTGTAGTTTATGTTCTTAAGTAGGGCGGGACTCGTGAAATTCCGTCTGAATCTGGGCCGACTATGGTCTAAGACTAAAAACTTTTAGTGATCGATAGTGGACAAGTACCACGAGGGAACGGTGAAAAGCAGCCTGTTGAAGGCGATGAAATAGTATCTGAAACCGTACGCTTACAAAGAGCGGGAGTCCGTAGCTGTCGCAAGATAGCTGGATGACCGTGTTCCTATTGAAGAATGAGCCTGCGAGTATGCTGTATGTCGTCGCTTAAACCCTTCTGGGGTGGAGGCATAGGGAAACCGAGTCTGAAAGGGCGCATATGATGGCATGCACATAACCCGAAACCGGGTGAGCTATCCATGACCAGGATGAACGTTGGCGAAAGCCAACGGGAGGTCCGAACTCACGAGCCGTGCAACACTCGGAGATGAGTTGTGGATAGGAGAGAAATTCTAATCGAACTCGGTGATAGCTGGTTCTCCTCGAAATAGTTTTAGGACTAGCCTCGAGAGTTCCTGTTGGTGGTAGAGCACTGGATGAGAATTGGGTCCTTCGGGATACCGTTTTCAATCAAACTCCGAATACCGACAGCCAAATCTCGGGAGTCAGACTGTGACGGCTAAGCGCCATAGTCAAAAGGGAAACAGCCCATGATCGCTAGCTAAGGTCCCTAAATCCATGTTAAGTGTAAAAGGTGGTGTTAACTCTTATACAACCAGGAGGTTGGCTTAGAAGCAGCCATCCTTTAAAGAAAGCGTAACAGCTCACTGGTCAAGAGTTTTCGCGCCGAAAATGTATCGGGGCTCAAACATGGTACCGAAGCTGCGAACTATCGGAGGTCGGACTGCAGAAGTCAGAAATCTGAATATTAAGGAGGAAAGTATGTATGATGTACAAGATATAAAAGTCTATCGGAATGTGCTGGTTCTTTTAGAACCACTGCAACGATTGGCAAGTCTTATCCCTCGAAGCGATTCACGTTTAAAAATCCAACTACTCAACGCCGGAAGATCCGTTCCCGCGCAGATAGCTGAAGGTTTTGCTAAACGTCGATCGCAAAAGGAATACCGTCGGTTTCTGGAAATGGCTATCGGTTCGTCGGATGAGACCATAACTCACCTACGAATTATCCAGTTAGCACATTTTTCTCAAATCAAAACAGAGACCTGCGCGGCGTTGATCAAGCAATTTACGATCATCTCCAAGCAACTTAATAAGTACATTCAAGCAGTATCCAAAAATATTCCAAGATCTGATATCTGAAGTCTGACTTCCGGTAGTGGTAGAGGAGCGTTCTTAGCGCACAGAAGCCCTAGGCGTGAGCCGGGGTGGAGTGCTAAGAAGTGAGAATGCAGGCATAAGTAGCAATAAGACAGGTGAGAATCCTGTCCGCCGAAAATCCAAGGTTTCCTGGGCAACGAGAATCGACCCAGGGTTAGTCGATCCTAAGGCCAGGCCGAAAGGCGTAACCGATGGAAGAGCAGGTTAATATTCCTGCACTATATACAGTTTGGTGCCAAGTGCACATCATAAAGCTTTGCTCGTGTTCTGAATATGCACGTTTCGCAAGATGAAGATGAAACCTTCGGGTGGAGTCGACGCAAGGGGATGTGGTGTCTAGAAAAGCTTGTCGCCGTTAAGCTGTATATAACCGTACCGTAAACCGACACAGGTGGGTGAGTCGAGGAGACTAAGGCGTATGAGAGAACCCTCGTTTAGGAACTCTGCAATACAACGGCCGTAACTTCGGGATAAGGCCTGCCCATCGCAAGATGGGTTACAACAAAAGACGCACTGCGACTGTTTACCAAAAACACAGCTCCCTGCAAAAGCGCAAGCTGACGTATAGGGAGTGATGCCTGGCCAGTGTCAGAACGTTAAGGGGAGAGCTGCAAGGCTTGAACTGAAGCGCTGATGAACGCCGGCGGTAACTATAACCGTCCTAAGGTGTTCGCCTTCATTTAAAAATGGAAGTGAACAGGACTGGGACGGTAATAGGAAAAGTTTATGAAAACTTTATAAATAGTCGTGTATAATCGTAAAAAGCTGCTTCGCTCCATCGTAAGATAGAGCAGGTCCTCAAAAACACGCAGCCATATGCTGAGAAGTCCTTGAACCATGAAGGGCGATCAGCAGGAAAGGCCCTGACTAAGTTTAGTTAGGGAATCCTCAGAGACTAAACGCTGTGCTCCTTAAATAATAAGGATGAAGTTATAGTCCAGGCTAAAAAAAGGAAAGCCTCAGCGAAATTCCTTGTCGGGTGAACAAATTCTTCTGGTCGGAGAATACTTGCCCGAGTGCCGTGGCAACATGGCACAAGCATACTGACTCATAACGGTGGAGTCCTGAAAATGGATAATACCGTGGGAACACTTGTTTGAATAACTTGTGACCCGTAACGACTGAGCCGAAAGGCGAGGTTTGACCATAGCAATATGGCATACAACACGTCAGCTCTTGTCACAACAAGAGTATCCACGAACGATGCGTCATATCTTACCGGTCTCACCGATGGTGAAGGCAGTTTTCTGGTTAGTTTCCAGAAACGACCTACCATGAGACTTGGTATAGAAGTTCGACCCAGTTTTACCCTCAGTCAGCATCAAAGAAACAAAGCGATCCTTGATTGGATTGTCGAATTTTTTGGATGCGGAACTGTTCGCTTCAATCGAAGCGATGAGACCTATAAATATGAAGTACGAAGTTTAACTGATCTTCTTGAGGTAGTCATTCCTCACTTTGATCAGCATCCACTTCGAACTTCCAAAGCAGCCGACTTTCAGAAATGTAAGTCCATCTGCCTACTTATGGCTCAGGGTAAACATCTAACAAAAGCCGGTATGAGTGAAATCATTACCAGGGCTTATGCGATGAATAACTGGGGAGCTCGACGATATGATAAGCAATCACTTCTACAGATACTGACAAGATGAAGGTATAGTCTGAACATTCTGGTAACAGAATGATAACACAATGGAGTTCCGACCTGCACGAATGGCATAACGATAGTGCGACTGTCTCAACGAGGGACTCAGTGAAATTGCAAGGGAGGTGAAGATGCCTCCTACCCGCAACTAGACGAAAAGACCCCGTGAAGCTTTACTACAATTTGCTATTGGTATACGGTAATTCATGTTGAGCGTAGGTGGGAGCCTTCGGGCGCCAATGAGACACCACCCTTGGATTACTGTATGCCTAATTTTCCCCCGTGAATCCGGGAGAGAAGACAGTGGCTGATGGGTAGTTTAACTGGGGCGGTTGCCTCCCAAAAAGTAACGGAGGCGTTTACAAAGGTAGGCTTAGCTCGGATGGAAATCGAGCTGGACGCGCAAACGCACAAGCCTGCTTTACTGCAAGAGCTACAACTCGAGCAGTCGCGAAAGCGGAAGTTAGTGAACCGACCATCCTTCATAGGAAGGTGGAAGATCAACGGATAAAAGCTACTCCGGGGATAACAGGCTGATCTGGCCCGATAGTCCACATAGACGGCCAGGTTTGGCACCTCGATGTCGGCTCATCGCATCCTGGGGGTGGAGAAGCTCCCAAGGGTTTGGCTGTTCGCCAATTAAAGC
>Ga0156050_137_pt6 | contig 15123 bp, 14 predicted proteins | sample RifCSPlowO2_02_FD_107703 | JGI IMG/M metagenome (GOLD analysis project Ga0156050, IMG submission 107703) | Candidatus Magasanikbacteria bacterium RIFCSPLOWO2_02_FULL_44_11
CGACGTATCATTATAAAGTGGTAGCCACGGACCAAGTCGGAAATAGTAGCGCTTCGGTCGACAAACTTTGCGCCATACCCAAAGAAACAAATCCGCCGTCCAACCCGAGCAATGTGGAGCTGGCGACGACGACATCAGCCATTGTTTTGTCGTGGGTCAACCCGGGCGACTCCGATTTTAGCGGCCTGAAAATTCTCCGCAAAACAAGCGGCGCTCCAACTGGCCCCTCTGATGGGACCCTCGTCTATAATGGCAGCGGTCAAACATTTACCGATGCCACGGTGGCGAGCGACATTACTTATTACTATACTTTATTTGCTTACGACACTTCCGAAAATTATAGCTCGGGGACATCGGTCAATGGGCGGGTGATAACAACGGTCATCAATGAAATTTGTAATAATACTATCGATGACGACGCCGATGGAAAAATAGATTGTCTGGATTCAGCCTGTATTACTCAAGCGATGTGCCAAAGTCCGGAAATCTGCAATAATAGTTTGGACGACGACCGCGATGGATTAACAGATTGCGCCGATTCGCAATGCTCGGGCGCCAATTATTGCGCCCCCAAAAATGAAGTATGCGATAATACGATCGATGACGATGGTAACGGCGCCATTGATTGCGCCGATGTTTCTTGTTTTGCCTTTGCAGCCTGTTCGAGCGTGCCGGAAATTGAATTCGAGAGGCCGCAAGTGACCGTTCCCTCGTTTACACATCTCACGATTGACCGATTTATTTTTCAAGGCGGCAACCGCAGCTTCACCTTTGAACCATCTGCCGGTAGCGTTATCGGCTTATCGGGGTGGAGTGCAAGTGTCAGCATTGCCAAACAAAATCTTCCTTCCGTTCCGGAGAAACTTGTTTTAAAAATCAATGGCAGCGGTGATTATCAATTTTCAATGAGCGGCGAGAGTTACTACGCCGATTTTATTTTTCCGAGGATAGGCGGCCAGAGCGCTTTTATTGAAGTGCATTATGGTTATAGCCAGCTCGATGTCGTCGATTTCAACATTATAAGTTTAGGATACGGAACGGTATCGGCCGACAACGCGCCGCTTACCCAGGCGACTGTGACACTGCTCAACCAACAAGGGCAGCCCATTTCCGGACTCGTAGTCTCAAATCAGCAAACAACCAATGAAAACGGCACTTACGGATGGTTCATTCCCAATGGGATCTATAGCGTCAAAATTACCAAAGACGGTTATTATGATCGCACGACTCCGTCGATCACGGTACGAAATAACGTCATTAATGAAGACATCAAGTTGGTAACCCGCCCACCCGATTTATTTGAGGACGTGAGCGCCTCTTCAACTTTGTCGGAAAACGTCAATATGGTTGTTCAAAATGTGGCCAAAAAAACCAAAGCATTGGTCGGCCAAAGCGCGGCTAAAATTAAAGATACTATCATTGCCGTCGAAGAATTTAAAAAAGATCCGGAAGTGCAGAAAACCGCCAGCCACGTGGTTGCTCCCGCGGCGGTTGGTGTGGCCGTCGCGACCACCGCCGGTATTGCTTGGGCAAACATGTTTCCGTTTTTACGATTGTTATTCTTACAGCCGCTTATGTTGCTCGGAGCCCGCCGACGTCAGGGTTGGGGCCAAGTTTATAACTCTCTCAACAAATTACCGGTCGACTTGGCGACATTACGCCTGGTAAACGCGGAGACGGGCAAAGTTATCCAATCAAAAGTCACCGATAAACAAGGTCGCTACGCTTTTGTGGTTAATCCCGGCAAATATCTGATTCAAGTCATGAAAGACGGCTACACTTTCCCGTCATCGCTTCTTAAAGCAGTCACTACCGATGGTCGTCGCACCGATATTTATCATGGCGAAATAATTGATGTCACGGAAAACGAAGCTGTCGTGACCGCCAACATTCCGCTAGATCAAGCCGGTGAATTCAAAAGACCGGCTCGTATTTTTTGGCAACGGGTGGGCCGAACGGCGCAGCTTGGCCTATCGTGGGCGGGGCTTTTGGTCACGGTCGCTTCCTTATATATATCGCCAGTGTGGTATGTGTGGATGCTTCTGGGGGTGCATATTTTGTTTTTCATTATTTTTTACCGGCTGGCATTACCTGCCAAAATCAAGAGTTGGGGTATTGTGTATGACGCCGTCTCAAAGCGTCCCGTCGGGCGCGCCATCGCTCGCTTGTTCAATTCGGAATACGACAAAATGGTCGCCACGCAAATTACCGATGGCAGTGGCCGGTACTATTTCTTGGCCGGCGACGATACGTATTATGTGACCTACGACCATTCTGATTATCAAAGCGAAAAAACAAATGAATTGAATTTGAAAGGCAAAGATGCCGAGACTATCACCGTCGATGTTGGCTTAACCAAAGGGAAAAATGTACTTACACCACCTGCCCCGGCCAGCCTTGACAAACAGGCCCAATCGACGTAAGATATACTTTATTATTCATTTGCTTCCTGTATGTATTATCTTATTGTAGCGGTTGTCTTGATCATAGCCCTTGGGTTACGGATCGTGACGCAGTATGAAAAAGGCGTAGTTTTTCGTTTTGGACGCATCGTTCGCGTCAAAGATCCTGGTTTGAACGTCATCATCCCGTTTATCGAGCAAATTCGCAAAGTCGACTTGCGCACGGTCACCATGCCGGTCCCAACCCAAAAAATCATCACTAAAGATAACGTTTCGGTGGATGTTTCCGCCGTCGCCTACTTCAAAGTCGTCGACCCGATTAGAAGTATTGTCGAGATTGAAGATGTGCGCAGCGCCATCAACCAAATCGCGCAGACCTCCGTCCGCAACATTGTCGGTAAGTTTCAGCTTGATGAGATATTGAGTGAACGCGAAACTATTAATAAGGAAATTACCAACGTGCTCGACGGCCATACCGAAACCTGGGGGGTAGTGGTGCCGATCGTTGAAATTAAAGATATCGAACTTCCCGAAGGTATGCAGCGTGCTATGGCCAAGCAAGCCGAGGCCGAACGTGAAAAACGCGCCAAGATCATTGCCGCTGAAGGTGAATTCCTGGCTTCACAAAAATTGGCCGATACCGCCGACATCATGGCGGCCCATCCGATTGCTCTACAACTCCGCAATTTGCAGACTATGGCCGAAATCGCGGTCGAAAAGAACTCGACGATTATTTTCCCAGCTCAAATGATGACTAGTATCAACGAATTGAAGAAATTTATTACCGGAGAGGTTAATAGTGCGTCAAAATAAATCATTACTACAAATTAAATATCTCATCGCCGGGAGCACTCGCGTGCGACCAAGATGGAAGCAAAACGGTAGCCCAGGGCTACCGTTTGTGCTGTGTATTTTAATTTCTAGTAATGATTTATTTTATACGTATCAGTTCTTCGAAAGATTTTCCATTACGAATACCTCGGAATTTGAAAAAGCCGCCGCGGGCATCAATTCCGATACCAATAGTATCACCCGGATAATACGTGTCAGTCCCAAATCGCTTTTGTAAATAGCGCATGATTTTTTTTACTTCATTACGCAGTTCTCTGTCTGTTCCAAAAATTCGTTTCTTTGTTTTTTGGTTATAACGGAAATGGGCATTTTCAACCACCGAGGTCATGTTATCGTGGCCGACTCTTTCCCAGACAGTAAAGACGGCGGTTCCTTGTTCTTTTTTCCTTATTGCCGAGCCAACTTGCTCCGCAGCGGCGCGCCTTTGGTAGGCAACTGGTCGTACCGCTTGTTCGGCCTCGACGGCTTCAACAACAAGCTCCTCCGTATCGCCCGATTCCTCAATAGAATCAAGCATTCCCAGTGCCTTTTGATAGTATGACGTGACATTTTTTACATAGCGTGGATTTTTTTTCCTCCAGCCTCGTCCATTATACATTGAGGCAAACGAAGCGGCATGCTTGACCACTGGGAAATATTGTTCCGGTTTGGCCCCCTTTTCTTTCAAATATCCGATGAATAATTTGACCGCGTTCTGTGGATGATAAACTTGGCCTTCGGTTAGGTTGAGCTTTTTACGCGCCTCAAGACCTGGACCCTCTACGCCCCTGTATTTTTCCATTAAAATATGAAAAATTGAAAATGAGAAAGCCCTATAAGCCCGCTCCCAACGATGCAATTCAAATTGTCCAATCGGCTTACCGCCAGACTCTTGTTTAGCAACCGCCACCATGGTAGCGATCAATTCGCGTTCAGTTATTTCCTGCAAAATTTTATTCAGATATTCGCCATAATCGGGATTTTTTCTCATTTCCCGTACCGCTAGCGTTGCATAACGCGCAAACTGTTCGTCGGTCACGTGCCTATCTTCATTTTCAAGCGGGATCGGCAGCCACATACCAAGCCTTAGCTCTTTAGCTGGAATATTGAAAGATTCTAATTTCACTTTCTGGTCCTTTATATAAGCATACTGCGGCAATTCCAGTAGATTCCTCCTAATTTCACTGATGTTATCACCTTTTTGAACCTGATAGAATGACAAACCAACATCTTTAAAAATAACAGCCCCATTTTTAAGGCGGTTAGTCCTTTTTTGTCTTTCCAATTCAGAAAATTCGCCATTTTTTGTGAAAGTCTTGAAATAATCAGGATTTTCATCAAAGTAGGTGTGTGGCAATTCACGGGGAAGCTTAATAGACTCATTTGCCGAAGCTCGTGGTCGCGGTTGCACCCTCGCCTCGGCCGGTGAATCAGCAGACAATGATAGCGCAACGCCGATAGCAACAAATTCACGACGTATTTTTTTATTTAATGTGGTCAATAAACCGTCCTGTGGCGGCAATTCAGGCTTTTCTGTTGATTCTTGGTTAACCGGTGATTCCACAACCGGGGGGCGAAAGCGTTCTGGCATATGAATTATAAAATTAAGTACTATTACTATAGCACGAAGTTTTCTAACAGCCAAAAATTCTGTAAAAGAAAAACAACCTATGCTTCGACTGCTTTATTAGGCCGCCTATTTTTTTAAGTCAAAAGAATTTGGCTAAAATAAGCCATAAAAATCATTGACAAAATGCCGAAAATGTGCTATAATGTACTCATAAGATCTTAATTATCGCGGTAATTTACAACTCGGTGACTCGACCCGGCCAGGGCCGACTTTTCACTCATACTCACGCGTATCTTCAGTAATTAATATCTTATTTTTTTATTACCAAATTCTATGCAACCTAATCAAACCGGCAATCTGTTTCTCCGTAATTGTAGTGATCAAACTACCATTATCGCATTGTCCGCTTTATCGATAGTCGTTTGGGGGGCGATTTTCCCGATTACCTTATTTGCCGCTATGAGCTAAACCTATGTTAAACGCTTTTGAGCCGTCTGGCTCACCTTTTCAGAGATCGATTTTGTTATTATATGAGGACGAAAAAAAATATATCCTATAATACAACATATGAGAGCGATGCAAAGCCCTGTTCATTGGTTTTACCCAACGATCCCGCGCACCTAAAGTCGCTTCGAGAAAAGCTAGATGAATACAAGATCAAGCGGGAAAATAGCCCATATCTTGCGCCTGCTTTCATCAAATTTTTTCGCAACGACTACAAAATAGCTATTTTAGAACGCTTGTTGGAGCGCGGGACGCTCGAACCTGATCATCTGGCTCACGAATTGCGTCGAGCCGGCGATTTTGACCAGGAAAAATTCGACCAAGCGGTAGGCATTATTAGAAAGCATTGCGAAACAAAATTCGAGCCGACGTATGCCAGTCCGAACCTGGTTTTTGCTGGATAATTAAAACACCCGAGGGAGAGAGGGGTGTTTGCGAACTAGGACATTTCTACTTGGGATTGATAAGGTGTGTTTTCGCTTCACTTTTCTAAAAATTATCGAAAAGTTTTTTGGTGGCGTTATTTTAGTATTTGCGCGAACCTTTTTTGAACGAAACTCCTGACTGCACCCAGCCTCATTTTTCTTGGGGAATGGTGGCGGGGTGCGAAATTCGGACTCGACCACCCGCATTCCTCCCTCCTCCGGGCGGGCTTCGGCATTCTTTTTTGAAAAAATTGGCGGCTAATTAAGGATTAAAATTCGTGTTCCTTATCAATTTCTAGAATCACGAATTTTATTCCTTTCGGCTCTAGCACTTTTGGCGGTATAGCGTGTGTCGAGCCGGGCGATTTCAAAATGCCCTCATGCACAGGAAAACAAGTTTTCGGTTTGATTTCAAGCGCATAATCAATCGCTTCCATCAATCTCATCCAAGGCCCTGCCACAGGCAGGGCTAAAACCTCAACTTGTTTTTCTGGATTTGTAAAAGCGTCTCCGGGGTAGAAAAGTTTGTTAGCGATAAAGTAGCCAGTGTTTTGAATTGGCGGAATAGAAGTGTGCATGAGGGCATGGTTTTCACCAAAACCCTCAATCAAAACTCCGTTTGCGTCAGAATTTTGACCATGTTCAACTACGCTGAAAGCGACACTATCTTTTTTTAAAAGTGCACCAACACTTTTGTTAGTAATAACTCTCGCCTGTGGATTATTTTTCAAAAGCGCTTTCAATGAATCAATATGAAGATGATCGGCATGTTCGTGCGTGATTAGCACAAAATCAATCTTTTTTACTTCGCTCTGTTGTGTTGAGTAAGTTCCAGGGTCGGTCAAAATTCTGACTCCATTTTCTTCAATCAACAGACAACAATGTCCAAATTTTGTGATTTTCATATTTTATGTCAAAAGAATGTAAACGCCCGAGAACATGATTGTCGCTCCGATAACTTTCTTAATCAGTGTAGGCGCAGAAATATCCTCTTTGATAATATTCGGAATTAAAAGCGTGAGTAATACACCGATAATAATTGCGTAAAAAGATTGTACTTGCATAACGACTGTAACCAATCCAGCGGAAGGAGCGATTGCGAGAGCTTTTTTGATGCTCATCTGACCGAAAAAATCCAAAACATTATTCCAAGAGAACCAGACATACTTTCCTGCTGTCGCGGTTTTAATTCCTTCAATAACTTGTCTCCGTATTGATGGGACAATAAACATTGTAAGTCCTGCTAGCGCAGAGCCAAGATTATCGAGCATGAAGTAGTCCCAGAATGACATTTTTGTTAGCCCATAATCTATAAACAAAGTCATAACAGACCACATTAAAATTGCTATCAGTATCATTCCAAAACCCTTGATGAAAATGCCTTTGCTCTTTTCAAATGAAACTATGGCGGCACCCGCAAGGACAATCACGAATCCAAAAAGCTCGTTTGAAGATAGTGTCTGACCTAAAAAAGTAAAGGCAAGAATTACTGTAATGACAGGTATAAGTTTGAAAAGAATTACAAGAGAGGAAGTATCACCTCGCTCAAGCGCTTTTGCATAGAAGCCATAGGAATAAACAAGGATCATTCCAGTTGCAATTGGAATTAAAGAATAAATACTCAATTCTGGCGTTCCCGCGAATAGAATAATCGCGGCGAAAAAAACCCAACTTGTGATTGTTGAAAAGAAAACAAAATCAAAAATTCCTTTCGTATATTTACCGAGGATGTGTTTATCCACAAAATTGGATGAAGCCCAAAATAGTGGTGCAAATAATGAAAGAAAAATCCAGTTCATGTTATTTGATTAAATCCACAATTGCGACATTGAGGGCTTTCGCGATTTTGTTCACAACAAACACGGAGGGCTTTTTAATAACGCCAGTTTCAATCTTAATAAGAGTTGTGTAAGGCACATTTGTCTTACGAGTAAAATCGTCTTGAGAAAGTCCTAGTTTTTTGAGTCCATTATACAATTTCCTTTTTCTCAATTCGGAATGGTGGACCTAATGGGATTTGAACCCATGACCTTTCCCATGCCATGGGAACGCTCTAGCCAGCTGAGCTATAGGCCCGTAATAATAAGCGGGATTATAAAAGTTTTTCTTTGTCTTGTCAACGATAACACTTGCCTTTTAGCTAAAATTCGGCTATAGTGTGACCACTCACACTATCCTTTTATGTCATTTTCTATTGGTATTGTCGGGCTGCCGAATGTTGGCAAGTCAACACTCTTTAATGCCCTGACCAGAAGCAAACAGGCCAATGCCGCCAATTATCCCTTTTGTACCATCGACCCGAACGTCGGGGTGGTTGAAGTGCCCGACGCCCGCTTGGCCAGGCTGACCGAGGTGTCAAAATCAGCCAAAACCATTCCCACCACGATCGAATTCGTGGATATTGCCGGCTTGGTCAAAGGCGCCTCCGAAGGCGAAGGCCTAGGCAACAAATTTTTATCACACATCCGCGAAGTGGACGCGATGGCGCAAGTCGCGCGCGCTTTTAACGATGATAATGTCATCCATGTCCATAATCGCATCGACCCCAAAGATGACGCGGCGATTATAAATACCGAACTCGCCCTCGCCGATTTACAAACAGTGGAGAAGCGCCTCGAAAACACCAAGCGCATGATGAAAGGTGTTGGCGCCAAAGAATACGGCCTCCAAACCGCCCTATTCCAGCGTGTCTATGACCATTTGCAAAATGGCAACCCAGCTCGCGACCTTTCGTATAATGAGGAAGAGGCAACGCTCCTGCGCGACCTGCATCTTTTAACGATGAAGCCGATGCTCTATGTCGTCAACGTCGATGAAGGCGGGACAAACGCCGCTCGTATTAGCGAATCGGCCGAGCAAATTGAAATTTCCGCCAAGCTCGAAGCCGAGCTGGCCGACTTGACGGTCGAGGAAGCGCGCCAGTATCTCAAAGACCTGGGCATAACCCAAACCGGTTTGGATAAATTAATTGTCGCCGGCTACAAACTATTAAATCTTATCACTTATTTCACTTCGGGTGAGCCCGAAACGCGCGCTTGGACCGTGGGCGAACACACCAAAGCTCCCGATGCGGCCGGCGTTATCCATACCGACTTCATCAAGGGTTTCGTGAAAGCCGATGTCATCGGTTGGAAAGAATTTGCCGCCGGTGGTGGCTGGAGCAAAGTCCGCGAAACCGGTAAACTACGTTTGGAAGGGAAAGATTATATCGTCAAAGATGGCGATGTCGTCTATTTTCACGTGAGCAAATAACATGGGCATTCATCACAACCCGGACTTTATTCATCATCAAAAAAACAGTCTAAGCGTCTCCATAATCCGTGAGATTGTTTTTGGTATGGAAGATGGTTTGGTTTCAACCATGGGGGCGGTGACGGGTATTGCTGCCGCGAGCCAAAATCACTTTATCGTCATATTATCCGGTGTGGTCATTATCGCGGTCGAATCAATATCAATGGGTGTCGGGTCGTATTTATCGACCAAATCGGAAAATGAAATCGACGAACGAAAATTGTTCGAAGAACGACATGAGCTCCACCACCATCCAGCCGAAGAGCGAGAAGAGCTAGTGGAAATGTATGTGGAAGATGGTTGGCCAAAAAAATTATCTGAAGAAATGGCCGAAGTCGCGTCTAAAAATAAAAAACTTTTTTTACAAGAGATGGCTTATCGCGAATTGAAAGTATTTCCGGATAAAATGGAGCAGCCGCTCCACAATGGTATTGCCATGAGCATCGCCTACATTATCGGCGGGTGTATGGCTCTACTCCCCTACTTGGTCATTCCCAATATCCAAACCGCTATCACCTATTCGGTCATTATCACACTCTTCAGTCTTTTTACGTTAGGCGTGTTGACCACGCAATATTCCAAAAGAAGCTGGTGGAAAGCGGGCCTGGAAATGCTCTTACTCGCGAGCGTCGCCGCTTTGTTTGGTTATGTCGCCGGTCAGATCGCTCGCTATTATCTTGGCTAAGATGCGAAACGAAAGCGCCAGATTTCCCGGCCAACTCGCTGGCCCTCGCGATGGTATAGTAGATAAGGCGTCTTGGAAAATTTTTGCGGCAACAGGGGGATGGGCTCAAACCCGTCTTTTTTTAGATCTGCAACTAGTCCTTCCGCTACGGAAATCCAGCCAGCCGACGTTTGAAAGCGCGGAAAAATAAAGACAACCGCGGCGTTTGGTCTAAGTATTTTTGTAAATGAAGCAAAAGCTTGTTTATAAAGTTTCTGGAGTGCCGCCTGCGAAATTCGCAGCTGCTCCGGCGATTCGCGTCCTTTGAGCGGCGGCCCGAGATACGGTTCGGTCACGACCACGTCGACCGATCGGTCAGAAATCATCGTCGGTAGTTTTGCCGCATCGCAAACCGAAATTTTCAAAGCAGCCCGTAGTTTGCCTGTGGCGAGCCATTCTAGATTTTTTTTAGTGTCTTCAATTGCTTTTGGCGATGCATCGGTACCTATCAATTTGGTAAATCCCAGGAGCATCGCCTCGCTGATGATGGTCCCCGATCCACAAAAGGGATCAAGTAAGATTTTTTCCGTGGTCGCTCCGGAAAGATTGATCATCATCATGGCTAACTTCGGAGGGAGCATGCCGCTGGTGTCGTCGCGACCCGGACGGCCAAAATCTCGCTGGCTAAAAGACTCAAAAGGCTGGACCGCGACCGATTGCGCTACGGCAAAACCCTTGCCTTGCGGAACAATTAAAAACTCGCGGCCTTTGGTAATCAGGCCATTTTTATCGACGGATACGGAAGAAAGAGCCGCTTTTCCGCGGTTATCGACAAATCGGATTGATTTACCTTTGGCTTTTAGCCTTTTTTTGAGAGCGAGTCCCCAAGCATACCCCCACTCGCTTCCTTTTGGAATGGCATACAAACTTAATCCAAAATGGATCTTACCGGTCACGCCATCGAGCTCAAGCGCCAGGCGGTCGAGTAGAGCTTCTTCAGTTAGGCCGGCGGCTAGTTCCTTGGCAATTTTAACCGTACCACCGAGTTTTTTAATCAACTCCCCCGGCTCATTCGCCAATTCGAATTTTGCAATATCTGGCGTGAGCAAATCAGGGTTCGACGACAAAACAGCCGCGAGCTCGGCTAAAGATAAAAGGGGCTCACGCCCCAAGACAAACCACCATAAAGTTCGTGCCATAATTTTAAGGAGTACTCGTTGAAATTTTAATAAATATCTGTCGCAGCTGTTTGGGAATGATTATTGATTCGTTCTTTGTTCTCACCAATTCCTGGGCTTTGTCGTAGGCCTTTCTATTTATCGTATCCAATTGTTCGTTGGCATTTAAAACAACGATCGTATTGGCATCATCAAGGGTGCGATAGATATTGACATACATAAAATAACCGCTCACTATGACGCTCGCGAGCATACCACCAATCAGGGTAATACTCAAGATCTTCCAAGGCAGATAAGCAGCATTGGTTTTGAGGGTTAAACCTTTAATTAGCGACATAGAGTGAAAATTCAATATCAAGGCTCGTCTGGGGATCGGCGTTTTGTTTGTTGCGATCTACAAAAGAGCTTAAATGCAAGCGATTGATGGAAATAAAATAATCGGCTTTTTCCAGGCTCTGCAGATATTCCAAAATGTTGAGGTAGCTGCCGGTCAGGTTGAGGGTCATAGAGACCCGATGGTTCGAAGGCGTGTCCAGGTTTGAAGCGATAATTTTTTGTAAAATATGGTGGCGGTTGGAAAGATCCTCAAGAAGCGTGATCAATCTTAGTTCGTCGCCTCGCCGATAAAGAAACTTTTCTAAACCGGCCATGCTATCTTTAATCGCTTCGACCTGCTTGATAGCCGTCCGGGCATTAACGCTGCGACTGTGTTTTTTTTCTAAATAAAGCCGGAGCTCATAGACCTGTCGGTTGGCTTGATGTATCGATCGAATCGTTCGCATCAGAATAAGGGCGACAATAGCTATCGCCATGAGAAATCCCCCGCCAATCAAGATCAAAACTTTTTTTTCTTTCGTGGATTTCATAATATTATCAAAAATCATTTAGCTGGCCGCGAATTTCAAAATCGACATTCGTTTTTTGAAATAATTGCGATGTCGGTGCCGACAAGTTAGTCAACCAGCTCACACCTTGCATATTTTTTTGGAAATCCAAAAGCGCCTGACGGGTATCGGCCACACCGACCAGAAGAAAGCTGTTTGTGCTCCGGAATATTTCTAAGGCCTGGATCGTAATTGATGGTGGTATGACGCCGATGAGTTCGACCAGTTTGGGAGTTAATTCAGTATATTCTTCGCCCGACGCGGTAATATTCCTCGTCAAAATATTGATACGCCGGACATCGCGATTGGCGGCCGTTTGCTCACGGTTGACCAAAAGCGAGCTGACAGCCAAGTCATTAAGTGTCTGGCTGACTACCCAAAAACCAAGTAAATGGATTATAGCGAGGAGCGCTGCCGTTAATAAAACAAACTCCAGCAACTGTTTAATAAAAATATATCGGATCAGCTTTTTTAACCGGTCCTTTTTATCTGGCGATATCAGACTAAGATGGAGATGGTTCATACGTTTTCATCTAAAGGATTTTCCGCGGCGCGCAAGGCCAGCCCGATAGCGGAAGCCATATCGAGGCCACGTTTTTTTTTGTCATCGTCCATCGACTCGGTTAGGACATTTTTCCAGACATTGGCAGCGGCACTCGAAATTTTAAGCTTCTGCGACAAAATAATCGTCAAGTTACCAAGCTCGGCCAGTGAACCGCTCATGGTGATGTGGGTGATGGGATTAGCGCCTTCAAAGTGATCATGGTAGAAACTCAAATTCTGCTTAATTTTCTCAACCAAAGAGGTGACGAGTTTATCAATAACCGGCAGATACGACGATGACTCTTTGATAAAGCGGACCCCTGTCTTAAAGAACAATTCAGCGGCTTTTGGCGACGCAATTTTCAAGCGTTGGGCGATAGCCGTAATGGCGATCTCGGCGGAAAAAGGGATGCTGGTGCTGAACTGCACCATACCATGGTCGTAGATTACAATGCTCGAATGCGTTTGCCCAAGGTTTAATAACGCTCTAGCCTCTCCGTCATAAACTTTTGATTTGGTAATCAGGCAGCGCGACAAAGCAATCGATTCGGGCTCAAGCGCGAGCGGATTCAGGCCGGACGCTTCTAAAAGATAGGTGTAGCTGTCGGAAATACTCTTTGGCACGGCGGCCAAAAGCAAGTCGGTCGAGTAGTTTCCCGATTTTATAATTTGCCAATCAAGAAATGTTTCCGCCATCTCAAAGGGTAAATGTTTGGCGGCATGATACTCGACATCTTCCGACATAAGGTCGACTGTCGGAATGGCGACCGTAATACGTTTTATAAACGTCTTCAGCTCCGGTAAGTTGGCCACTACCCAACGGCTCCGAAGAGGTTTATATGTTTTGTCTGCCCCGAGCAGGTGCAATATCTTTCGGCGGACAACTTCCGGTTGTTCGATTTCACCATTCACAATCGCGCCGGGAGGCAAAGCAGCGGAGCGGACCGTCTGTATGGAGCAATATGATTGTTTTTGAAACGGTTTATGCGGAACCAGCTGGATGAGCGTCAAAGACAAATCGTCGATTTCGAGACCAAACGCGCCGGTAAAAGGATTTGACAAAAGCATACGTTTTTAGAAACTTTGAGCCAGCGAATACATCGGCATGATAACCGCGACCGCCATACCGGCCACGGCCAAACCCATGACCACAATTAAAACCGGTTCAATAATAGTTGAAAAATTACGCATGGTCGCATCGACTTCATCGCTATAATAAGCCGCCAGTTCGCCTAACATCTGCTCGACTTGCCCGGATTGTTCACCGACCATGATCATCTGCACTACCATTGGCGGAAAATAGTTTGGATATTCAGCTAAAGCATCCGACAGGGCCACGCCTTTTTTTAACACTTCGGCTACGGCCACCAGGCTTTCGCGAAACCGGACGTTGCTTTGAACGTTAGACGTAATTTTTATCGCATCAATTATCGGTATGGCGCTTTGTAAAAGCGAAGATAAGGTCATGGTGAATCTGGCCACGTTAATCTTTTGGATGACTGCGCCAAAAATAGGCATTTTTAGGTTTAAGGCATGCACTTGGCGTTTTATTTTCGGTTTCTTCTCCAGCCAAACCGCGAGAATTGCCAGTCCAATCACCCCGACTGCCAAGAAAATACCGTATTGTTCTATCGCCTTAACCAGAGCAATCAAAATTCGTGTTGGCAGCGGTAGTTCCGCGCCGAAATCATTAAATAAGACCAAAATTTTTGGCAAAACAAAAACTACCATTTCTATACCAATGCCCGTCATGGCTGTAATGACGACCGCCGGGTAAATCATCGCTCCCTGGATGCGCGAGGTGAGCTCGTGGCTTTTTTTCATCTGGATATGCACTTGCTCCAACGACTCCTGCATTTTACCGGATGTCTCGCCGGCCGCGATCATGCTGACATAAATTGACGGAAAAACGCTAGGATAGTCGGCGAGCGCCTCGCTAAAAGAATGCCCCTCTTCTACTTCATTTTTAATGCCCGCGATTGTTTTCTTGAGCCTTTTATTTTCAACTTGCGCGTGCAAAATGCGCAAGCCGTCGACGATTGATAAACCGGCTTTGACCATGATAAAAAGGTTGTGCACGAACAACATTTTCAAGACAAACGGAATTCGAGTCAGGTGGTCGGTGACCCAGACATTTAATTTATCGGTGACGGAGACCTTTGTTTTTCCAGTGGCTGGAGCAGGTGTAGGATCCGACGCCGCTATGCTTTTAGGCGAATACTTAAACTTGGTTGAGGCCATAATTATTCTTTTGTCACGCGCAATATTTCGTTGATTGTCGTGACACCCATTTTTGCTTTAATTAAACCGTCTTCGATCATGGTGATCATGCCGTTTTTTCTGGCCTGCGCGGCAATTTCATCGGCCTCGGTCCGCTTGTTGACCATAGTCACTATATCTGATGTTATTTCGAGTACTTCATAAATACCCTGGCGTCCTTTATAGCCCGTATCGCCACAGCGGCGGCAACCTTCACCCTGGAAAAAACTGACCGTGTCGAACGATTTACCTTTTTCAGATGGGATATATTCTTTAAAGAGGGTAATCAAGTGGTTGGTATCAAAGGCTTTAGCCAGATTATCGATGGCGACCTTATCGAGCTTAAACTCTTTTTTACAAAACTGGCAGATTTTACGGACCAAACGTTGCCCGACAATAATGTTCGCGGTGTAAGCGACGAGGAACGGCGGCACACCCATATCGAGTAAGCGTGGCAGTGAAGTGGCAGCGTCGTTGGTGTGCAACGTCGAAAGCACCAAGTGGCCGGTCATGGCGGCATTGATGGCAATTTCCGCGGTTTCTTGGTCGCGGATTTCACCGACCATGATAAT
>Ga0156050_141_pt1 | contig 15064 bp, 15 predicted proteins | sample RifCSPlowO2_02_FD_107703 | JGI IMG/M metagenome (GOLD analysis project Ga0156050, IMG submission 107703) | Candidatus Magasanikbacteria bacterium RIFCSPLOWO2_02_FULL_44_11
CTTCCGGTTTCTCCCTTCCCCGTTCGACTCCCAGACAGAATAAATACTTCCGGTTTCTCCCTTCCCCGTTCGACTCCCAGACAGAATAAATAAATACAAAACGGTAGCTATTGGCTACCGTTTTGTAGTTGTGCACCCGCTAGGAGTCGAACCTAGATTTTCGGCTTCGCAGGCCAATGTCCTATCCATTGAACGACGGGTGCGTATAATTAACAGTGAAGTTAACACGCGCAATTATAACCCAAAAAAAGAGGCCTGTCAACGAGATAGGCCTCATTATACCACTAGATTTTGAACACACGGGCCAGCCGATCACTAAGTGGTTCTTCTTCTTGAGTCAAATCTTCCGCAAGATACCGATTCAAATAATCGCGCACGGGACGGGGGTCGTAATTCATCAGCGGCACCTGCAAACGATGCTTCACAATATTACTCAAGGTAAAATACAAGTTCTTTACGTCCGGCGGATTGTAAATAATCCAAAAATTAGATAATTCGCTGTAACGATAAAACTTTTTACCCAGAATTATTCCGGTCTCGGTTATGGCGAAATATACTTTGAGAGGGGTGTGCATATCGTGTAGGTACACGATAATACCCATGATAACGATGATTAGCACGAACAAATAATTTTGGGTAAACAAGGCGTAAGCAAACAAGGCCGCAAAAACAAGCATAGCGACCAAGTACCAGCGCCGGCTGTGGTCGTACTGTTCGTATTCTTCGAGCCACCATTCATAAATTATCTGGCCGATGGCTACATTTTCTTTGAGTAAATCCTTGGGCATATATTAAATCGGAAATGAATGCCTTGGTGGACGATGCGGGACTTGAACCTGCGACCCCTGCAATGTGAATGCAGTGCTCTAACCAGCTGAGCTAATCGTCCTTTTCAACACGGGTCGTCGATGGATATCATACCATAACTAAATAAAAAAACAAGGTTGAAATAAAGCGAAAGCTCTGCTATAATGAGCCGTATGCAGGAATCTTTTGACCAACAGTCGGTTGATTTACTCAACACCGAGAAAACCAAGAAACGACGGAATAAAATAATTGCCATCAGTGTTATCGCTGGTCTTTTTTTATTAACACTTTTTTTTGTAAATAAAATATCACCGAAAAGATATGATGTCACCTTGCAACCAAAGACCGGTATTTTCCAAACTGTCAAAAAAATAATCTTCAAAGAAGAAACCGTCCTGGAAGGCCAAAGCGACGACCGCATCAATATCCTGCTTTTAGGAATGGGTGGAGCCGGCCATGACGGCCCCTATCTGACCGACACAAACATCATCTTGAGCATCAAACCTTCAACCAACGAGGTGGCGATGATTTCCATTCCACGCGATTTGGGTGTGACCATCGACAAAAACGTGAGAAAAATAAATTTTGCCTATGCCTATGGCGAAGCAGTCCAACCGGGAAATGGCGGCAACTATTCCCGTCAAATTTTTTCCGAAACATTTGGAATTTCAATACCTTATTTTGTTCGCGTCGATTTTAGGGCATTCAAGGACCTTATTGACCAGGTGGGCGGAATAACCATAGACGTGCCGCGTACTTTTACTGATACGGCCTTCCCCGGGCCAAACTTCGGTTACCGAACAATACATTTTAATTCCGGCCCGGAAACAATGAACGGTGAACGTGCTCTGGATTTCGCCCGTTCTCGCCATGGAAATAATGGCGAGGGATCCGATTTTGCCCGTTCGCAAAGGCAACAGCTAATGCTTGCCGCCCTAAGGGATAAAATGCTTTCCATTGGCACGTACGGTAACCCACGCTTAGTTCAACAGATACTAGGATCTCTTTCTGAACACATCTCAACCAATCTAAATCTTGCCCAATTAATGTATTTGGGAAATTTAGCCAAAGAAGTGAGTGTTTCCAAAAATTTAACACTCGATAATGCCCCCGGCGGCTTCCTGGTTAGCACAACCGGTGATACCGGCGCCTTTTTACTATTCCCGCGAACCGGTGACTATAATGATATTAAGATGGCTGTCCGCGATGTCTTTTTGTCGGCTATAGCATCTTCAACACCGCTCGCTGACATACCGCCAATAACCACTCCCACAACATCGATTAAAATTGCCAATTTAAGAATCGAGATCCAAAATGGAACGTGGCGGGCCGGTCTGGCCGCACGCTACAAAGAGCGTTTGACAGAGAAAGGATACAACATCATTACAGTCGGCAATAGTCTGAAAAAGCCCATTGACAAAACGGCTATTTACGTGTTAAATAGCTCTTCCCCCTTAGAGGTTGCCAAAGCCTTGTCAATCGAGCTGAAAGCGCCACTTTTGACGATCATTCCGGATTGGCTCATGGGCAGCTATAATAACCCCGATACCAGCGAAGATGAATCCGGCATGAAATTTAATCAAGACGCACAAGTACTTGTCATACTTGGAAATGATACCCCCTAACCTATGGCTACCCCAGCATCGATTTTAGACCAAAATTTACCAACCCTTGCTCTGGTCGGCCGAGTTAACGTAGGAAAATCAGCTCTATTTAATAAAATTATTGAGCAAAATTTGGCAATTGTTTCGACTATCCCCGGCACCACCCGCACACGCAACGTCGCGACGGCGACCTGGCGAGGCAAAAACTTTCGCCTTATTGATACGGGTGGTTTAACTTTTTCAGACGACGTGCCCCTTGAAGAGGACATCATCAAGCAAACCGAGTTGGCCCTGAAAGAAGCTGATGTAATCGCCTTTGTGGTTGATTTACAAAGCGGTTTATTACCCCAGGAAAGGAAATTGGCCTCATTGCTAAGAAAAAAATTACAAAATAAACCGATTATTTTGGTGGCCAACAAAGCGGACTCCATAGCGATGTATTCTGAAATCCATAATCAGGAATGGTTGCAGCTTGGATTCGGCACGCCGATTCCGGTTTCGGCGATAAACGGGTCAAACGTCGGAGATTTGCTGGATATTGTTTTCAAATATTTGAATAAATCAAAACGGCGTCCTAAAATTATTAAGGCTGAAGAAAAACCGGTTATTAAGGTCGCCATCATGGGTAAGCCCAATGTCGGGAAATCATCTTTGTTTAATAAACTTATCGGTGAGGAGCGCGTCATCGTCAACGAAATGCCACACACCACGCGCGAACCGCACGATACCTTGGTCGAAATTGACGGCCAGCAAATTATATTTGTTGACACGGCCGGTATTCGCCGCAAAACAAAAGTTTCCGGTGAATTGGAAAAACTCGGTATCAGCAAAAGTATTGCCATGGTGAATAAATCTGATATTGTTTTGTTGGTGTTAGATGCCACCGAATCCATTTCCGACCAAGACCAGCAATTGGCCGGCTTACTGCGCGAACATACCCGCAGCGTCATCATCGTGGTCAACAAATGGGATCGAGCAGACGATAATAGCGATGAATTTAGAAATAATGTCAAAAAAGATGTTTATGCATCTTTTCCACACCTCGATTTCGCTCCGGTGGTGTTTGTAAGCGCAAAAACAGAATACCGCGTTCATCAAATTTACCCACTGATCAAACAAGCTTGGGAAGGGCGAAATATTGTCGTTGATGAGACTGTCCTCAAAGACTTCCTAAAACGCGTCGTTAAAAAGAAATTACCGGTCCGAGGAAAAGGCGTACGTCATCCTCGCGTCGTAGCGATCCACCAGCTCGGCTATAACCCCCCGATGTTCGAGCTGATCATCAAATCAAATACTTCGCTCCACATGTCTTATGTCAACTACATTTCCCACCGCCTGCGCGCCGAGTTTGGTTTTTTTGCGGCGCCGATAGTCATGAAATTAAGCAAGCTTAAACACCATACCTATACTCCTCAACAATAATATACCAAAGATTAAGTCACACTTATGAAGCTTATTGTCGGCCTGGGGAATCCGGGAAAAAATTATCGTCTAACACGTCATAATGCTGGGTTCATTGTCGTCGATAAAGTTCAAGCCGCTTTAGATCTGCCTGAATTTACTCTTGATAAACACAGCAACGCCGAAGTTAGTAAAGGCATCGTTAATAAAAAAAGAGTGCTTTTGGCCAAGCCGCAAACGTTTATGAACAACTCCGGGCAGGCAGTACGCGCGCTGCTTGATTTTTATAAACTTAAACCAAAAGATTTAGTGGTCGTCCATGACGATAAAGATGTTGCCATTGGTAATTTCAAAGTCCAGACTAACCGTGGCGCCGCCGGACATAATGGCATCAAATCACTATTCGAACATCTGGGCACTCAAGATTTTCTACGTCTTCGCGTTGGCGTAGCGCCCAAAGACAAACAAATCAGCGATACGGCAGATTTCGTATTGAGTCGTTTCTCGAAAGAAGAACAGCGAGAAATTACAGATGTCGCCGTGAACATCATCACACATTTGCAACAGATCGTCGGTTAATTTAGGAAAATTTTATCTCTCTTTGATATAGTACCTTGTTGGTATTTTTTTTATGCCTGATATTTATACTATTAATTTGGAATCACCCGCCTATCCACCGCTTTTACGAGAAATCTCTAACCCGCCGTCGTTGCTCTATGTTAGGGGAACTTTACCGGCAAGGTCAACTTGTCTGGCAGTCGTTGGTACGCGGCGCAACACACGTTATGGTCAACAGGTAACTGCCGAGTTTTCAAACGGTCTGGCTCGAGCGGGCTTATGTATTGTTAGCGGTCTAGCTCTGGGTATCGATGGTCTGGCACACGAAGCCGCCCTCACAGCAAAAGGCCAAACCATCGCCGTGCTGGGATCTGGCATAGACGATAACCATATTTACCCAGCTACTCATCGTTCATTGGCTAAACGTATTATTGCTGCCGGAGGGGCGATTATTTCCGAGTACCCTCCGGGCTTTGTACCGTCTCGCTATTCTTTCCCGGCTCGAAATCGCATAATTGCCGGCTTGTCGATTGGCACCTTGGTTACCGAGGCTCCTCGTAAGTCCGGCGCTCTTATTACGGCATATCACGCCTTGGATTTTAACCGTGAGGTGTTTGCCGTTCCACACGCCATTACCTCGCTTGTTGGCTATGGTTGCAATAGCCTGATTGCGCGTGGAGCGATGCTGGTCACATCGCCGGTCGACATACTTCATGCCATTGGAATCAAACCAAAAGAAGACCCTCTTTTGGCAACCCAGCTTACTAAAATAGAGGCGGCTATCTATAACCAGCTTACAAGAGAGCCCAAGCATGTCGACGCTCTTATCGAGGCCACAACATTAGACGGCCAAATGGTCGCCGGCACCCTGACGGTTTTGGAGTTACAAGGTCTGGTTAAACACCTGGGAGGTCACTTGTATGTCAAGAATAATTGACTTTTTCGCTAAAATGCGGTAACCTTGCTGAATTATAGCTATTCTTATGAGTGTTTTAGTTATCGTCGAATCGCCGACTAAAGCCAAGACTATTACTAAATTTTTAGGCAAAGGCTACGTTGTGAAGTCTTCTTTTGGTCATGTCCGCGATTTGCCAAAATCAAAGCTGGGAGTGGATGTCGAAAACAACTTCGAACCGCATTATATTGTCAGCCGAGACAAATCAAAAGTAGTCAAAGAGCTGAAAGAGGCTGCCAAAAAAGCCGACCATATCTACTTCGCAACTGATGAGGACCGTGAAGGAGAAGCTATCTCCTATCATTTAGCAACCATTCTAGATATCGAACCGGCCAAGGCCGAACGCATTACTTTCCATGAAATTACCAAGCACGCCATCATGCACGCCATTGAAAATCCGCGTGAACTTGATTTACGCATGGTCGACGCCCAACAAGCCCGCCGTGTTTTGGATCGTTTAGTCGGCTATAATCTTTCTCCATTCCTATGGCGCAAAGTCGCAAAGGGCTTATCGGCCGGTCGTGTCCAATCGGTAGCCGTTCGTTTGGTTGTTGAGCGCGAAAGAGAAATTAAAGATTTTAAGGCTGAAGAGTATTGGACTTTAGAAGGTGCTTTTGTTACGAAACAATCGGAAATTTTTGCCGCCAAACTTAACAGCGTTAAGGGGAAAAAATTGGACAAGATGAGTCTGACAAACAAAGAAACCGTTGATGACATTATAAAAAATTTACAAAAAACTACCTACAAGGTAGCCGAAGTCGAAGAGAAACAAACCAAACGAAACCCGCTGCCACCATATACGACTTCAAGCTTGCAACAAGACGCCAATCATCAGCTCGGTTTTTCAGCTAAACAAACAATGCGTTTGGCGCAGCAGCTTTATGAAGGCGTGGAATTGGGAGATGAAGGTTCCGTCGGTCTGATCACTTACATGCGTACCGATGCCGTAAATCTCTCCGATACGTTTATTAAGGAAGCTCACGAGGTAATCGGAGAAAAGTATGGAAAAAAATACCAAGTTGACGAGCCGCGCCGTTTTAAAAACAAAAGTAAGGGCGCCCAAGAAGCACACGAAGCTATCCGTCCGACTTCGGCCGGACAGGATCCCGATTCTATAAAAGATCACTTGGATCGTAACCAGCTTCGGCTCTATACCCTGATATGGAACCGTGCCGTGGCAACACAAATGGCTTCGGCCGATCTTAAAGCTATGAGCGTGGATGTGGAAAGTGCTAATAGTTATGGTTTCCGCGCCACCGGTCAGGCGGTTCTTTTTGATGGTTTTCTAAAACTATACCCCGACAAAACAAAAGATTCCTTACTACCTCAGCTGACCGTCGATGAGGCTTTGACCTGTAATGAATTAAAGCACGAGCAGCATTTTACCGAACCGCCGGCCAGATATTCAGATGCTACGCTTGTTAAGGCATTGGAAGAATTCGGTATTGGCCGCCCGTCTACCTATGCCCCAACACTGGCCACGATCGAAGAACGCGGCTATGTCGAGCGCGATGACAAAAAAAGGTTGTTGCCTAAAGATATAGCTTATACCGTAAACGATTTATTGGTTGAACATTTCCACCATGTCGTTGATTTTCAGTTTACCGCTGAAATGGAAGAAAAACTGGACGCGATCGCCCGGGGCGAAGAAAAATGGCGTCCGGTAATCGCCGAATTTTATGCGCCTTTCAAAGAAAATTTGGATAAAAAAGACAAAGAACTGACCAAACATGAGGAGCCGACCGATGAAGTATGCGACAAATGCGGCAAACCGATGGTTATTAAAACCGGACGCTTCGGTAAATTTTTGGCCTGTACCGGATATCCGGAATGCCGAAACACCAAGCCATACGGCACTGACGAAAAAGCCGCGGCGGCCGCGAGCGAGCCGGTCGATGAGCTGTGTGAAAAATGCGGTTCACCGATGGTAAAACGCATGGGACGGTTTGGCCCTTTTATCGGCTGCTCCAACTACCCAAAATGTAAAAATATTAAATCAATAGAGATAAAAATTAATCTCTCCTGCCCAAAATGCAAACAGGGCGAAATTATCGAACGCCGGAGCAAACGTGGCAAAGTATTTTATGGCTGTAACCGTTATCCAGAATGCGACTTTGCGCTTTGGGACAAACCAAATGGCGAAATGTGTCCGACATGCGGCAACCCGCTGGTGTATGGTGCCAAAGGAACAATTAAATGCGGCAGTAAAGATTGCAGCTTTACCAAAACCCCTTAGCTTGCGATTCTGCCACGCATATTGTAAATTCCTCGAAGTCTTACTATAATAAGTAATATGCTTGTTTTTTGACGCGTATGAGCCAAAGAATCGATTTTCCGCCACAACTCAGCATTAACGATATTATTCAGGCGTTAAAAAAGTATTCTCGACCCGCTGAAATTGAAACGGTTCTTTTAGCGTACGAGATGGCCAACAACGCTCATGCCAACCAACGTCGCAAGTCTGGTGAACCATATATAGTACACCTCTTGGCGACGGCCTATATACTGGTATCGATGAAAATCGACGCTTCGATTGTAACGGCCGCGATCCTTCACGACGTGCCGGAAGACACGACGGTGACGATAGAAGAAATTGAGAAAAACTTTGGTGCCGATGTGGCGTCGATGATCCGCGGCGTTACTAAACTTGGAAAATTAAAATATCGCGGCGTTGAAAGGTATATCGAAAATTTGCGTAAAATGTTCGTCGCTATGGCCGAGGATGTCCGAGTAATGATTATTAAATTTGCAGACCGCATCCATAACTTAAGCACTCTGCAGTATCTTGAACCAAGCAAGCGACAGCGTGTTGCCTTGGAAAGTTTGGAAATTTACGCCCCTATCGCTCACCGCTTGGGAATGGGTGAATTCAAAGGTCTGCTTGAAGATTTGGCTTTCCCATACATGTACCCTAAAGAATATGAAAGGACGATCGCGATCCGTGACCAGCTTGCTCAAGACGGAGAGGGCTATATAGACCGTGTTATCGAAGTCGTCCGAAAAGAACTTAAGGAATCAGGTATAAATTACATCGACTTGCACGGCCGCAAGAAACAATTATACAGTTTCTACCAAAAACTGGCCAAGAAAAATTGGGAAGCGAATAAAATTTACGACATCATCGCGCTTCGAGTCATAATTGCCGATATTGCGGATTGTTACGCGGCTCTCGGTGTGATTCATAAAATATGGAAACCACTCAAAGGCCGGATCAAAGACTATACGGCCCAGCCAAAACCCAATGGATATAAATCTCTTCATACCACCGTTTTTTGTTTGGACGGAAAAGCGGTAGAGTTCCAAATTCGCACCAAAGAAATGCATTACGAAGCGGAATTTGGCGTTGCCGCGCATTGGCATTATGATGACAGCGGCATTAAACTTCCGGCAAAAGAAATCCAGTGGGCCAAAGAGTTCGCGCAAATTCAACAAGATATTTTGGTTAATATGGCCGACCTTGAAGACTTGAAAGTTGATTTCTTTAAGAGTCGTATTTTTACCTTTACGCCAAAGGGTGATGTGATAGACTTGCCGGAAGACGCGACACCCGTCGATTTTGCTTATCACATCCATTCAGAAATCGGCAATAAATGCAGCGGGGCGAAAGTAAACGACAAAATGGTCAGCCTCGATACCGCTCTCCAAAGCGGCGATGTAGTTGAAATAGTAGTCGACAAAAATCGGAAGACTCCGAACGGCGAATGGCTAAAATCTGTCAAAACACACCTGGCCAAGTCTCATATAAAAAACCGGTTGCGGGCCAATTCACTCAAAGATTGGTTTCAGAGTTTTATACCGACAAAGAAAAAGAAAAATACCGGTGGCTAACCGGTAATTTTTTTAATTATGTCTTTTAATTCTTCTTTGGAAAAATAATTTATAGCGATAGTCCCCCGCTCACTTTTGCCATTTAAGGTCACTTTTGTGCCGAGCGCGGAGCGAAGCTGTTCTTCTATATAGAGAAGGTTCGGGTCTTTACGCGAACCTGTCCGCGAGGATTTTTTTTGAACTTCTTTTTCCAGTTCGCGGACGGTAATCCTTTCACCGAGCATCGAGGCCAGCATGTCCAGTTGCTGTTTCGCGTCTTCTAAGGTCAAAAGCGCTCGGGCTTGGCCGGATGAAATCTTTCCGATCATAAGGGCATTTTGCACTTCCTCGGGCAAACCGAGAAGGCGTACCGCATTGGCAATGGCCGGACGGCTTTTACCGACTTTCTCGGCAACTTGCTCTTGGGTCAAGCCGAATTCTTCTATCAAACGTTTATAAGCGAAACCTTCTTCAATCGGATTGAGGTTTTCGCGCTGCACATTTTCTATAAGCGCAACTTCCAGACGTTCCTGGTCTGCCATTTTTTTGACGATCACTGGCACGGTGGCTTGGCCGGCAATTTTGGAAGCCCGCCAGCGGCGCTCACCGGCGATTATTTGGTAACCGCCATTTTCTAATTCCGAAACCAAAAGTGGCTGCAAGACCCCATGCTCTTGGATGGAGTCGGCCAATTCTTTAAGTTCGCCTTCACTAAAATGTCGGCGGGGCTGTTGCGAGTCCGGTTTTATTTCTGAAACCGGTACCTGCCAAATCCGCTCGGCGTTGGCACCTGATCTTGTTTCAAAAGTTTTTTTTCTGGCGCCTGTTGATGCGATAAGCGCTCCTAAACCTCGTCCAATGGACATACGTGAAAACAATTAAGCTGTTGGTTCAAAACGATCGAGTAATTCTCGCGACAGTCGTTGATACGCTTTGGCGGCTTTACCATTTGGCTCGTAATGGAAAATACTTTGTCCAAAACTTGGCGCTTCGGCCAAGCGAACCGCGCGCGGAATGACCGACCTAAAAATATTATTAGGAAAATATTTATACAGCTCGTGCATGACCTCGTCGGACAAACGATTGCGAGAATCGTACATCGTTAAAACGGCGCCCAAAACTTCAATCGTCGGTTTGATATTTTCTTTGACTAATTCAATCGTTTTTAAAAGCTGTCCCAATCCTTCGAGGGCGTAGTATTCAGCCTGGACCGGAATGAGAATCTTGTCAGCTGCTACTAAACCATTGAGGGTAAGCAAGCCGAGCGAAGGCGGCGAGTCTATAATTATGTAATCGTAAGCATGTTTAACTTCAGTCAGGAGATCGGCCAGACGCGATTCACGCCCTTCGACCGCGACCAGCTCGACATTAGCACCGGCCAGATCTGGTGTTGACGGTACCACTCTAAGTCCCGTATGAGCCGTATTGTGCATGACATCATGGATGCGATGCTCGGCCATGAGCGCGTGATACAATCCCTTATCTAATTCTTGGTATTTTACACCCAATCCGGACGTAGCGTTTCCCTGAGGATCCAAATCAACTAAAAGGACAAACTTACCTTCTTCGGCTAAACCGGCGGCCAAATTAACAGCCGTCGTGGTCTTGCCGACCCCGCCTTTTTGGTTAACAACAGATATAATAACAGACATACAGAATGAGGCATTCTCAGTGTTTCCATCATATCATATTATTGACAAATGACCAAGATTACGGTAGGATGAGGGTACTTTTACCTGCCCAGATGGCGGAATTGGTAGACGCACGGGACTCAAAATCCCGCGACTTCGGTCATGAGAGTTCGATTCTCTCTCTGGGCACATATGGATTCCCCATTCGTAACTTTCGAAACAGCGTCATTTGCTATCCTATTCGCACTTGGTTTTGCGATGATAGGAATCATCTATTTTTTGACGCGCAAAGAGCTCCATTCAAAAGATGCGACCTTGTGTGGTTTTAACCGCTACTCCATAAAAGTTTTTTTTAGTTTTTTGGTCGGCTTTGCTGTTGCCATACTCTCACGAGCTGGCTTCCTGGGTAATTTTGGCGCATTAGGAGTTCCTTTTTCTGCTTATTCCGATTGTAAAATGCAGCCATCCTTTGGATCAGTAATTAGCCCACATATAACTTGTGATACTTTGTCCTACGGCAACACCTCAATAGTTTACAATATATTATTTTGGGCCATGCTCACATATTTATTGATGTGGCTTAGTGAATACATCATTATCAAATTTAAAAATGGAAATTAATCTTGGTATATATCGCCACTACAAAGGCGGCGAATATGAAGTTGTTGCTGTTGGAAGGCTTGAAGCCACGCTCGAAGAAGTGGTGATTTATAAATCGCTTTATGAGGCAGTGGAAAAAAATCGAGTTTAAGTTGCACTACATTCTAAGTAAGATAGGCGTCCCGGTGGCGTACGTTTATATATTTGCCGCGAGCTCCGGCTTATTTTTTTTATGGCAAACGGGCTCTAATAATAAATACATCTTAAGTTTTCTGTTGGTTTTCAGCATAGTTATTATTTTGTATGCGCGTTTTATTGAGCCGCGCTGGCTCAATGTTTATCGGATTAAAATCCCAGTTTCAGAAGCTGTACTAAACAAACCAATCACCGTGGCGCTTATCGCCGACTTGCACGCGTCTCATTATAAAAAATCAGATTGGATTAGGCGGATTGTCAAAGAAGTGTTGGCGAATAAGCCGGATCTTATTTTAATTGCCGGGGACCTAATTAATAACCATTTCCCTGTTGATACAGAAGTCGATTATCTTGACCCCTTGCGTGAACTGACACATCTGCCCATCTACTACGTACTTGGTAATCACGATTATGGCACGGCCCGACCGCAGGTTTATTTCTTTGACGACCGTTCGGAGGAGGTCGTGAATAAAATGAAGGCACTAGGTATTCCACTTTTGAAAAATAATCTGGTGGAAATTGTAATCGCTGGAGAAAAAATAACTATTTTCGGTTGCGACGATTTGTGGAGCCGACCGATTGATTATTCGGCATTAGATACAGGGGACACAAAAACACCGTTGCTTTTTGTCACCCATAATCCCGATACGGTGATGGCGTGGCCAACCCATATCCCGAAGCCGCTTTTTACCTTTAGCGGCCATTCTCACGGCGGACAATTTGCCCTCTTTGGTTTTCCACTTGGCAGCGCTACGATGCAGTTGGGTCGCAAATATTATCGTGGTGTTCATTCATACCATGGCTTGTCTTTCTATGTTTCACCAGGTCTAGGCGAATCAACGATCCCATTCCGATTCGGCGTACGGCCGGAACTTTCGTTTATAACCCTCACGCCAAAAACAGCCGACTAGGGCTGTTTTTTAATTTTAGCCAGAAAACGAAAAATTAAGGTTTCAAACGACTAATCGTGCGCGGGAAGGGAATGGTTTCGCGGATATGCTCTACACCGGTGATCCAGCGAACAGCCCGTTCAAGACCAATGCCAAAACCAGAATGTGGCACCGCGCCATAGCGGCGGAGGTCCAAATACCACTCATAATCAGCTCGGTTAAGGCCTTCGTGTTTCATACGCTCAATCAGTACGTCGACATCTTCTTCACGTTGGCTGCCGCCAATAAGTTCACCGGCTCCTTCGGTCGCTATTAAATCATCATTCAGGGCGCGATTTGGGTTGGCCGGATCAAGCTTCATATAAAATGGCTTAATTTCTTTTGGCCACTTTTCGATAAATATCGGCACGTCGCTGTTTTTGGTCAGTAAGACTTCATCATCATTACCGAGATCTTCGCCGTGTTTTATATCAGAACCAAGTTCAGCCAGTTTTTGAATCGCCTCATCGTAAGTATAGCGTACAAAAGGAGCATCGGCTTTTTTTAGCTTTTCCACGTCGCGTTCCAATATAACTAATTCTTGAGCGCAGTTTGTTAAGCAATGACGAATAACATGCCGAACCAGACCTTCTTGAATTTGTAAGTTTTGATCGTGTTCCACAAAAGCGGCCTCGGCATCCATCATCCAAAATTCGGTCAAATGGCGCTTGGTTTTACTTTTTTCGGCGCGAAAAACCGGACCAAAATCGTAACATCGTCCAACGGAAGCAATTGCCGCTTCGATATAAAGCTGCCCGGACTGTGAGAGATAGGCGGTTCCCAAATCAAAATACGGAACAGCGAATAATGTTGTTGTCCCCTCGCACGCATTGGGCGTAAAAATAGGAGAATCAACTTTGATAAAACCTTGATCGTGCAGATAACCGTTAATGGCCGTAATGATCGCGTCGCGCACTCGAAGAATAGCCCATTGTGATTTACTGCGCAACCACAAATGGCGGTTATCCATCAAAAAATCCGGACCATGTTCTTTTTTGGAAATAGGAAAATCCTTAGCCAGCTGCAATATTTGAATATCGCTAACCTGCAGCTCAAAAACGTTTTCTTTTTTGGGGTGTTTAGCAACTATGCCGGTCACGATTAGCGATGACTCTTGCGTTAATTTTTCGGCATTTTCCCAAACTGTCAGTGACACGTCGTTCTTGTTTATTACGGCCGATACCCAACCAAACCCATCTCTGATTTCGAAAAAAGCGATCGGGCCGGACGAACGCTTATTAAAAAGCCAGCCTTTGACAGTGACATTTTCACCCACCTGCCGACCTAGTTCGGAGCTGCGAATTTCCATATAGTAGTCATTAAAACCAAAATTGCTTCTTTATCCTAGCCGATTTATATTGCTTTGGCAAGCCTTGGAAAGGGAAGATTTTATTATGAATCCTTGCCCCAATCTGCCAGAGGTTGGTGGCTGTGAAAAATAACGAAGTTATATATGATCGTATGAATGTCGGGAAGCCATTCCAATTTTAAAGATCGATTAATCACCTTCAAAGGCTGCTCGAACATTTTTCGAAGAAGCACGCGCTCGCTTTTGTTTATTGGAAAAACTATTTCACCGTCTTTTTTCTTTACTACGGCACACATTTTACAAACGACTCCACCGCTCGCCACACTGATATTTTCAACAGAGACGGAACCGCAAGATACGCAGCGCTCGATGACCATCTTGAAACCAAGCAGCGCCCATAATTTCAAAACAAAGGTGTCAAATATGGCCTGATGCACCTCGGCTTCATTGTTAAGCAGGCGCAACCATTCCACCAAACCGTCGAATATTTTACGGTCATGTTCTTGCCGAAAAACCCGATTTATAAGATCTAAACTTTTCGCCATCAGCTTTATATTAGCCAAATTTGAACTTAACCGATCAAAGGTTTCCACTTGCTGGACGGTCGTGAGACGCGGCAGATCTTTGCCGCCGACATAATCAATATCGACCAAAAAAAACGGCGACAGGATGGCCGCATTTTTGCTGGTGATTTTTTTTATGCCCTTGGCGAGCAGATCAATTTTTCCGTCCTCGCAGGTATAGAACGTCACGATTTGATCATATTCGCGAACATCCCTCCGACTAAGGACAATCGCTTGCATATTACCGTCGTTTTATTTTTTCCAAATAACCTTCCAAAATAAACATGGCGGAACGCTCGTCGCGAGTGACGCCATCGCCCATGGCATCGGCGCCATACGAAGAAAAACGTTCATCGTGGTAATCTATGGGTATGGAAATTTGTTTTTGCAATTCAAAAACAAATTTTTGCACGCGCTCGGTATTTTTTCCTTCTTTGCCATCGGCACTCAATGGATAACCCACCACGAGCTTGTCGACCCGCTCCCGCTTCAAAACATTTACCAAAGCGGTGATCTTTCTGGGCAGCGTGTCGCCCTCGATAGTACCAAAAGGCAGGATAACGCCAAGCGTCGTATCAGACCAAGCCAAGCCAAGCCGTTTGGTTCCATAATCAATAGCCAAAATATTCATAGATCTATTCTTCAACGCGTCGGGTGGCAACCACATTGCCATCTTCGGTAATGATGATAGTATGTTCAAAATGG
>Ga0156050_139_pt5 | contig 14755 bp, 15 predicted proteins | sample RifCSPlowO2_02_FD_107703 | JGI IMG/M metagenome (GOLD analysis project Ga0156050, IMG submission 107703) | Candidatus Magasanikbacteria bacterium RIFCSPLOWO2_02_FULL_44_11
AATTTACAAAGCGTTTTACTTTCATATCTACTGCGGCAGTGGCAACGGTCGCCGTAATTTGAAAAGTGTTTTGACATACCAAATGTGGTGAAAAAACACTGAGACCTTCGTAGGCGGTGCAAGCGGTATGGTAAACGATGTCCACATCCTTAAGCAATTTTTTCATTGTATTTAAATATCCACAGTCGATCTGATAGAATTCAACACCTTCTGGAACATTATCCAAATACCCCCCAATAAGAGTATCACAACCCGACACACTATGCCCATGACTAAGAAGCGCTTCAGCTAGTGAGCTTCCCAAGAAGCCGGCCACACCCGTAATAAAAACATTCTTTTTCTTCATAATTATTCTAAAAAATGCTTATCGATGCTCGAAAACCATACCACAAATAAAGGACTTTGTACATTCCCGCCGCCTAGGGGTGAAAAATATATTTATATAACGAATAGCGGATAAGTTGACTTAAAAATAATAAGTACTCTTTATTATTTAATTTTGAAGTACTGTGTTTACGCATTCTAAAGTTGTAGGAGATTTCTTTTAGTTTTTTATAATGACCTTTTACCAACAATTCCAGAAGAATCTTATAACCCGTTGTATCCAGCACAACACCTTCAATAACTGAGCGCTTTAAAAAGAAATAGCCACTGAGCGGATCGTGCACGCCGGTTAGGCGTCGTGCTAAAAAAACGCCAATCTGAGATAATCTTTTACGCCATGGTATCCAGTTTTCGACAACACTTCCCTGCACAAATCGGCTACCAATAACGATATCACTACTAGCGAGCTCTTCTAGCATGGTATTTATTACGGACGGATCATGACTTAAATCGGCATCCATCACTCCAACGATCGGGCGTTCGGAAAATAAAAAACCTTCGCGAACCGCGCTGCCTAACCCGAGCTTTCCCGAACGGTGTATTACTTTGACAGGAAATATTTTGCCCAAACTCTCGGCAATGTCCCCTGTTCCGTCTGGAGAGTTGTCGTCAACAAATATTATTTCAGCATCATACTTTTTATTGACTGAATTAAAAATTTCTTCCGCTAACAATGGGAGATTTTTTGCTTCGTTATAAGTTGGAATGATAATCGATACGGATAACATGTGACTAGAGTGTCATGCGTTTTTTATAAAAGGTTTGCCAAATGCAGCTTGGTTTTATGTGGCAGTTGTCTATAATTGAAAAAACATGGACGTAGCCCAGTGCACCCTGTAGCAGATATGGCGTGCATATCGCCACAAGTACATAGCCAACAGCGGCGGAGTGGGCCCTGGGATATCTCTGGCATATTGCATACAGGCCGTATGCCGCCATAGGCAAAATGAACCAGGCGCTGATGACCACGGTTCGTGCAATAAAAACGGGCCAGATAAAATAGGTTAAACTCGAAGGAATAATGGCAAGTTGAAATAGTTTAATTTCGCGACTCAATTGCTTGAAATTTTTTATAAAATAATATAGGCCGATGAAAAATGCCACCCAGATCACATTATAGGTTGTTGTGTTCACACCGAGCCAACGGATAAATGTATAATTCTCGGCTCCGTAATATGTCCAACTATACTTAAGTAAATCAAACGAGTTAAACTGAAGGTCGTGGCCGCGCATTTGATTGACAAATAAGACTAATAGAGGGAATATTGAAAACTTAGTAAAATAAACAACCTTTTCTTTAGCGGGTACTTTATCGAATAAAAACAGCATGCCGGCAAATAAGGCCCCCATGCTCCCGCTCTCTTTGGTTAACATTCCAAAAGCGACCGCAATACTGCCCAAATATAGCCAGGGGGACTGCTTCCTCTCCCACCAACGCCACACTGCATAGAGAGTCAGTACAAACCAAAAGTATCCACCCATGTCTTGGACCTGCGTCAAGGCATAGCGGATTAAAGCGTAGTGTGGAATTACCAGTAATGTCGCTATAAAGGCGATAGTTTGATTTTTATAGACCCGAAGGATAAGACTAAACGTCGTCACTATTATGATAAAGTAAAAGACAATGTTGAGACTAATTAAGGCTTGAGCTGGTGATAGAAAATACAAAACCTTACCTGCTAAAAGCGGATAGAAAGGATTTAAATAGCGTATTGGATCAACATACGGCGTATCCAACCCCCTAAAGAATTTGATGGTCAAAATAAAACTATCCGTATCATTATTGGGATGAAAACCGTAAAGCCAATAAAAAACCAACAGATTTGAAATTGCCAATACTATGAGTAGTAGCTTTTTTGACTTCCACAAGCGCTGGATTTTTTCTCTAAACATAGGTAACAGCGAATTTCGAGGCGAACAATTTTTAATAAAGCAGTTTATCAACCTTCAATTGCAACAATGCATTCCGCAATTCGGGGGTATTTTCGTTGGGTCTGATGTACATATAAAGTTCCAGACCGGCAACATGGGCTGCCTGCACCAGCGCGGCAGTCATTTTGTTTGGTTCGACAAAAAATACAAAGTTACAACCTAGTTCTTTAGCGGCTTTGATCCCAGCCTGCTCCCAATTCTTTCCTTGCTCATAATATCGCAAAGCGGGAGCGGCGATAGAATTATTTTTAGCGTGTTCATAACTACTGAGCCAGGTAAATCCTATACGTAATGACAATCCGGTTTCCGCGAGCGTACGTCTAGCTTCGACAATTGCATCGGGAGAAAAAGAATGGATCCCTATTTCCTCTAAAAATTTCGAATCCTCCTTACCTTGAACTTTAAACGATCCTTCAGTTTGCATCTCTTTAATTGTTTCTACTGTCCGGCGTGCTGCCTTGGCCGTCATCTCCGGCGTGCTGCCTTTAATTTCAAACGTCGCACTTATTCCTCGATCGTAACAGCCCGCCAGATATTCGGTGAAAAAAGGCGCAGCACCTCCCTGCTGCTCCCCTTTCTTTACTTTGAGCTTACCGAAATCTGTCGGGCTCATCGCTTCAAAAGATTTATCGGTAGCTGTAAAATCACCTGGATGCGCTACAGCAAGAGTTTTGCCATCATTTAACAGCATCACATCTCCTTCCAAGCTGGTTTTGTATAATTTAAAGGACTCAAAACTATTGGGAAGTGACTGTCCTTCCCATTGTCCTCGATGAATAATATGTTGTTCGCCCATATAATTACTTATTCAAAAAGCCAAACCAACTCATTATGCAAACATCCGTTAGATACCAGAATTCCATCTCCGGCTTGAAAAATATCCCATTGTTTTCCATCTAATCGGGTAACTTTTCCACCTGCTTTTTCAATAAGTAATGAAGCGGCGGCGACATCCCATGGCTTCAACGTTGGGATTACATAGATATCGCTTTGACCTTCGGCGAGGGCCGCCAAATCAGCTGCAGCACTGCCTCCCGAAATGATTGATCGGACATTACCTTTTTCAGTTAACCGTTTAAGTATCTCAACCATTTGCATCTTTTTATTAAGATCATAAGGCCAATCACAAGCAAAAGTGGCTCTACTAAGATCAGAAGTATCCGACACTTCAATCGAATTACCATTCACCAAAGCGTGCTCATTTATCCTATCTGCTTCATAAATTTTACCAATCATCGGCACGCCAATCACTGCGACCTGTGTCACACCTTCATCCACCAGGGCTATAGAGATGGAAAAATTCTGCCGACCCCTCGAAAAGTTTGTGGTGCCATCGATAGGATCAATAATAAAGAGATTTCTCTTTTTTTCATAACCGCGGAAATCGTTGGGAGCCGTTTCTTCAGTTAAAAACTCGCTATCAGCGTAGACGGCCTTAATTTGTTCACGTAATTTCTTATCAACTTCATCATCGGCTTCTGTAATAATTTCTACACCTTTTTTTGACTTAACGCTAAAATTTCTTGATGTAAAATAATCCTTCAAAAGGACGCCGGCTTCGCCAACTATTTTAACAAGAAAGGCTCGTTTCTTTTCTAGCGATTCTCGTTCGGAAAGTTTGGACCTATTTTTGTTTTGTGACATAGTATATTGCTTTACAATTTACTGAGTCTCCCGCTTATTTCTTCCATCATCCTAGTTACCTTAGACCCAAACTCAATATTGGTCAGAGGTTTACTGTCTGTATTAACGCACTCGATAAAATGTTTCAATTCGTTGAGAAGCGGTTCCTGCGCGCTTACCGGAACGACCGCTGGCTGCTCAATCATACCGTGTAAAAACATCGATGATTTCTTTCTATCCCATTCAGGATATGAGTTTTTTATCCATTTTAATTTTGTTTCATCGCGATCATTGAAGAGAGCCATTCCTTTATCTCCAACTAGTGTCACTTTGCGCACTTTTTCTGGCCAATACCAAGAAGTTAGGATGTGTGCCGCTAGACCACTCTGAAAGGTAACTGTAACGGCTGTAAAATCATCTTTTTTTGACTTTTTCAACGAACTGCTCGCTCCTATAACCTTTGTGATTTTCCCTGGTGAAAACAAATACTCCAAAATTGCGCAATCGTGTATGCCCGCATCCATAAAACTACCGATGTCTGATCGAAATGGTCCACAGTAGAGATGCTCCCCCAGCACATATTTAACCTCTCCCAAGTCACCAAGATGCTCTTTTAAGTAACGAACGTGATCATTGTAAATATATTGAAAACCAACCATGAAAACCTTGTTTTTCTTTTTCTTCATTACTTTTTCAACAGCTTTGGCTTCGACCATACTTGTTACCATCGGTTTTTCGACCAAAACATGCTTACCGGCCTCTATGGCAGCCGCTATGAGATCCTTATGAGTTGAAGGTGGAGCAGCTATGACTACGCAATCAATTGTGGCATCGTTGAAAATTTCCTGAGTATTGGTGGTCTTTTTAATATGATCCGGAAGATCTTTACCATTGACGGCAAACATTTCAACAGAAGTATTTGCAATAGTTACGAGCTCTACTCCAGGCATGTTTTGCAGCAATCGGGCATAGTGTCTCCCAAAGTGACCGAAACCAATTAAACCGAAACGTAATTTTTGCATAGTTAAATTAAGGCATTTTTCATCCAGAGATAGGAGCGACGTAAACCGGATTTTAAGTTGATTACTGGCTTGTAGCCCAAATCAGTTGTTATTTTTGTTAGATCGGGACATCGACGGCGCGGTTCATCTTGAGGGTAATTGTCTGGATAACTAATCAGTGAAACCGGCACACTTTTATTAAAGACATCTTCTGATACCATATCAGCCAGAGCTTTCATATTGATTTCGTCGTTGGCGTTCCCTATATTGTATACTTCCCCATCCCTACCTGCTAATAAAACCTTAAAGAAACCGATGACAGCATCTGTTGCATAGCAAAATGTTCTAGTCTGATTTCCTTTGTCATGGACGGTCAGCGGCTTGCCTTCCAAACCTTGGCTCAAAAAAGTTGGAATAACGCGATAATCTTTTGAACTCATGCCGGGGCCAAATATGTTGAAGGGGCGAACTATTTTAATGGGAACTTTATGTACGTTGTAATAAGCCAGGGCAAAAGTTTCCCCCAGTCGCTTTGACTCGTCATAACATGAACGTGGGCCAATAGACGAAACATTGCCTTTGTATGTTTCCGGTGTTGGAACAAAGTTTGGATCCGGATCGCCGTAAATTTCACTAGAACTAAAATAGAGAATACCCTTAACTTGTTTCTCACGAGCGACTTCAAGCGAGTTTTTGAGGCCAAAAATGGTGCCCTCAATCGTTTCAATGGGATAGCGCTTGTAGTACACTGGCGAAGCAACACCGGCGGCACAAATAATGTAGTCAACTGGACCATCAATCTTTATGGCATTGCACACATTGTGATTTATATATTCAATGTGCTCACTGTTAATTTCACGCAACAAGTTGTTTTTTTTACCAATAATGTGGTTGTCCAGGGAAAGTATCTCGCAGGGTTTTTTAAAATAATGACGATTTAAGAAATCAATGGCGGCTATCATGTAGCTGCCGATGAATCCGGAGCCGCCGGTAATCACTACTTTTTTACCCTCAAGCAGAGGCGCTTCTCCTTGGATTCCTTCGACAATGGTAAAAAGGTCCAAGTCGACCAAATCTTCGATAATGACTGGTCGGGGTACGGGGATGATGAATTTTAAATTTAAATCAAGGAAACGTTCCATGATGGGACGAGCAAAATTCCAGGCTAAAATAAGAATATAATCAGGCTTATCCTGACGCAATACGTCAGATGACACTATCGGAATATGCTTGCCAGGCGAATACAAGCCTTGTTTCCAAGAACTATCGTCCACGATATAATCAAGCAAATCTGTCCCAATGCCAAAATAATTTAATAAGGTATTGCCTTTCGCCGGGGCACCATATCCAACAATCTTTTTACCTTGCGCTTTGAGCGTGCGCAGCATAGCCAGGAGATCCTCTTTGTTTTTTTGAATTGTTTTTTCGTATTCAAGGAACGTTTCTTCCTTATTAATTTTTTTGTTCTTCTCTTCGTTAATAAATTTCTGGACTGAATTTTGGATATTTCTGCCGCCACCATGTTTTTGTATAAAAACGCGCAAAGATCCGCCGTGTGTGTCGGTTTTCTCAACATCAAAAACTTCCATTCCCAAGCGGTTAAAGAGCGTGGTGAGGGTATCAACGGTAAAATACGATAAATGTTCATGGTACGCCGTATCAAAAAGATTTTTTTCTACCATATCAACCAAGTAATAGGCTTCTACAATAAAAATACCGTTATCTGCCAGGAGTTCTTTGATAGCCGCAACCAGAGAGTTGAGGTCATCGACATGAGGAAAGACGCTGGTAGCAGTTATGATCTGAGCCGGGCCTCTTGCTGAACGGATTGTATGGGCAACATCTTTATTAAAGAAAGCTGGAATAGTTTCAATTCCATTTGCCGTTGCCATCTCTGCAATTTTAGTTGCCGGGTCAACACCTTGAATGGTCATCCCTAATTTTTTAAATGGTCGAAGTAGAATTCCATCATTACTACCAACATCCACAATCAATGATTCTTTTTGTAATTCGAAGCGTTTACAAATAGTTTGTGCAAATTCTTCAAAGTGAGCGATGAAAACCGGCGAGGTCGAAGAGACATATACGTAATTACCAAAAAGTAGCTCGGGGGAGACTATGTCCAGAAGTTGGACAAAACTACATTGTTGGCAGAAATAACACTCCAAAGGAAAAGATTCTTCCTTTTTATTTAAATCTTCTTGGCGTAAAAATGCATTGGCTGGCGGTGTTGAACCAAGAGATAATACCTTCTTCAAATTTTTTCCTTCACAAACGCGACAGGTCGTTCGTCGCGCTAGGGTAGCAGTCAGCCTCTCAGACATATATTAAATTAATTTTACGCGGACAGTATCCGCTTCGTAGTGGTCTTGGCTTCGCGAATTCATTGCGAGAACAACCCAGGTGGTATCTTCGAGAAAACGCATGGCGTGGGCCAGCATAGGTGGAGAGTACACCATGTCTCCTGATGCTAAGACGACCGATTCACGTTTTGACTGATCGGGAATACCATCTTTGACCGGTGCTTCAAAATACTCCATTTTACCGCTAAGCAAATAAACGTAATGTGAATCTTCTTTATGATAATGATTGGCACGAACTGAACCCTTTTTACTAACAATATAGAGAATACTTCGAGGGGCGGTCTTTCCGTCATCTAAAATTTTAGTAATCGAACCGCGATTATCAACAAATTCCGGCATGATGTTCTTTGTAATATGCATAACAATAACTGTTAAATTAATTAATAATTTTGGTCATAATAGCATATTTCATTTTTAAAATCAAGATAGAAATTTAAATCCTACTACTCCGGACATATGAAGGCGTGCCTACTTTACAGCCACTACAAAATTGTTTAAGCCAAACAAAAAAGTACTCGCCTGGATTTTTTGTTCTTGAAAGCCGGTTGGAACTAGCATATCTCTCAGTCGCTTGAGGTTAAAGTAATCTTTGTGGTCTTTTACTTCATCTTCGTTTATGAGGCCGAGCTTGAATGACAGGAATTCTAGAATAGGTTTTGATAAAGGTGTAGGCGTTGTTAAAACTAAGCGACCCCCCGGTTTTAGAATTCGATAAATCTCTTGGATATTTTTGAGAGGATTAGCTAAGTGTTCCAACACAGCTAACGACGTCACTAGATCAACCGAATTATCTGCCAAGTTAAGATCGTTGTTGAGGTTGCCGTTGAGAAATGAGATTTTTTCGTTCGCCAGCGCCTGGTTGCACGACAAATCTATCCCAACCGCTTTTTCTATTTTAAACTTCTGTATAACCCACTTTAATAAAAGTGCATTGTATCCGCACCCTAAATCAACATAGACTTTGCAGTTGGTCAAAAAAGGTTCTATTGTTCTTTTTCTAAAATAGAAAGCTGGTGTTTCCAATAAAGATAGGCCCGTTTCGCCGTGAGAGGTTTTTCTTGCCATAGGTGATTATATTTTTTTAAATCGCCATTTACCTATCGCCCAGAGCGCTTTTAGGCCGTCACTATAGGTAATTTTTTTGCCTTCGGCAAATGTCCGAGGATTATAATGTATGGGGGCCGTAGTGATAACAATATTTTTCCTAAATAATTTGCACAATAATTCGATATCGTAAGAAAAATCCCGTGCTTCAACTTTTAGATCTTCCAATAGCCTACGAGGCATTATTTTATAGCACGCAAAAAAATCATTTCCTTTTCGCTGATAGAGGACTTTAATAAGCCAAACGATTAACAGGTTACCGATGTACGTTAAAGGATGGGGATGGCGCCATTTTATACGTGATGCGCTGTTGTTTTCGAGAGAACGCGAGCCTATTACCACCGCTGCTTGGTTCGTGAGGATGGGTTGCAACAACACCCCTAAATCGGTGGGGTCATATTCAAGATCAGCGTCTTGAAAAACGACATAATCACCTGTTGCGCGGCCTAGCCCCGTTTGAAGAGCGGCACCTTTTCCTTGATTTCTTTTTTGCCAGATAACAGTATGTTTGGTGATTGCAGCTTTCAAGAGATCCCTTGTACCGTCTGTCGAGCAGTCATCGACAATAATGATTTCTTTTGAGATAGGAAGAACGACATTTTCAACTCGTTTGAGAATTTCTAAAATGGTATTTTGCTCATTGTAGACGGGGATGATGATCGACAGCTTCATACCACGGAAAAATATGCCTTTATCAACCGCTCCTTATAAAGGTCTCCGGAAAACTTTTCTTTAACTTGTTGGCAGTGTTCTTTAAGTTTTTGATATTTTTCAGCATTTTCAATTGTTAGTAAAGCATCTTTAATGGCGACGGGGTTTGCCGGTGGTACTAAAATACCAGCATTTTCAATAACTTCAGGAATGGCGCCCGAAATGGTGGAAATAACCGGGCAACCATGCATGATCGCCTCGGCTAGCACATACCCATACTGCTCTTGCCAGGTACGAGTCGGAGTACTTCCCAACAAAAGTGCTCTGGCATGTGGGTATAATTGTTGTAAATCCTCATAGGGAATTGTTTTAATGTGCTTGACGTTGGCTTTCAAATTAAACTCCTTGATGAGCCGATCAATGTTTGCATATTCAGGCCCATCACCTACCATGACTAATATTTGTTGAGCGGCTTTTGGTGAACTATGCTGGTACATTTTCCACGAGTAAAGCACGTCATAGACCCCTTTTTCCCAAACCTGACGACTAATGGAAAGATAAAATGACGCACCTTCCAATCCGTATTTTTTAATCAAACCATCTGCCTTCTTAACCGGTGGCAAGACGAATCCTTCAGGGATAATAGTTATTTTGTTCTGGGGGGCTCCCAAATCGCGGATAAGTTCTGCGGAGTACGATGATATTGCTAAAAACGCATCAATGCCGCGAATACTTTCTTGCATGATACCGTTAATTTTTTCACGCCAATAGGCCGGAGGCATTCGGAAGCGTGGCCAATAATTATATTCAAATCTGCCAAAAGTATTATCTACGACGGTAGTAACCACTTTTAATTTCGTGTTTAACCGCTTCGCACGAACAGCCTGGAGTGTATAATAATTGTATAGTTCGACCGTGTGGGCAATATCATAGGCGCGCAATTCATTTTCAAGCCCAAATAACATGTTGTAGCGCCCGAAAAGGTATTTATAGAAATTTTTTCCAACAAAGGTGTCGGCCGATGAACGGAGGCGCTTTACCGGCAGCGAAACACCTTCGAGCGAAGGAATATTTTTTAGACCGCAGCAGGCAGTGATGTTGAATTTTTCCTTGTCGAATTGCTCGAAAACCTGTGTTTCTTGTTTTTTGAGGGAATCGCCGCGAACAATGGCAATATTTATTGGTTGCATAGACTTTTAACTATTTTCCGCTACAAAAATAAATTGAAAAGCAAACAAACCTGGGAAAAAATAAAGGATTTTCTTACCAACAGCTTCTAAGCCAATCTTTCTAAACCATCTTTCCAGATCGCCGCGTGGACGATACCGTTCAATATGCAATCCTTGTGCCGTGATAAGTTGTTGGGCGGATTTAAACGTATAAAAATGCAAATGCGTTCTATCCAAAATTCCACTATCAGCCATGTCCCATTTTCCAAACAGCAGACTGCATCTTACTGAATAATGGGCTACGTTGGGAAGAGAAATGACCATACGGCCCCTTGGTTGTAAGTACTTTTTTAACTTTTGTAAAACTTCTTCCGGAGCTGGTAGATGCTCGAGTACATCACCGAGAATGATAACATCGAAAGACGCCTCTTCAAGGACTCCTTCGTTAAGAGCTTTTTCAATCGGGGCATTAATCACCTGCTTATATATCTGAAGCGATGTGTTCGCTCTTTGCTCCCTCGGTTCAATCCCCCACACTTCACAACCTTTATAGGTAGACAAAAATTCACCCAGGTATCCACCCGCGCAACCGACATCCAGCACCTTGGATTGTGGGGGGACTTCACTTAAAATTATGGCGTGTGTGCCGGAAGGTTCGGCTGAAAATGTGTACGGCGATTCCCGCATAAGACTTTTTATGCTAACTGAATGATGCCGCAATCTTAGCATGATTTCGTCGGCTTGTAAACCGACTTACTCCGGTGCTTATGATTTGCTTTTTTGCTATTATTACGCTACAATGCTTTGTGTTTTACGTACTTTATAGTTCAAAAAAACTGTATGGATCGTCCAATCTTAGCGGTTGTCATGCCTGTCTATAATGAAGCGGCAATTATTGCTTCGGTAGTCGATCAATGGACTAGCGAATTAGAAAAATTAGCATTGGATTTCCAACTCCACATCTACAATGATGGATCAAAAGATGGCACCTTAGCCATTCTCAATGAAATTGCCAATAAGAACCCACGTTTAATTGTTCACCACAAAACGAATAGTGGTCATGGACCAACGATTTTACAAGCGTACCGTGAAAATAGCACTACTCCATGGTTATTCCAAACTGATTCCGACAACGAAATGCCCGCCAGTGAATTCCACAAATTATGGAACAAGCGAAACGAGTACGATTTTCTTATAGGCTCACGCCACCACCGTGCGCAATCATTGGGACGAAGTCTGGTTAGCTTCATTAGCCGCGTCGTTGTTTGGTTTTTTTATGGTAAATCCATTAAGGATGTAAACTCTCCTTACCGTTTGATGCGTACTGAAAAATTCAAGAGCATCTTTGCATCCATGTCCAGTCTCACTCTCACTCCAAATCTGATTGTCACGGGGATGGTCCGTCAACTTGGTATGCGATACTTCGAAATCGCTATCGATCACGAGGTGCGTAAAACCGGCAAGGCAACCGCCACGTGGCGTATTTTTGAAATGGCCTGCAAAGCTTTTACCCAGGTAATTATCTTCCGTTTTACGTATGTTCGGTAAACTTAAACAGGCGATTGTCTCACCAACCGCACTTTTCTTTGGCATCGCCATTACTCTTTCTTTACCAGCTTTCTTAAAATATCCCGGGACTGATCAAGGTGTTTTTCTCTATACCGCGGAACGCCTCCTCCACGGCGATCTTCTGTACCGTGACGTCTGGGATCATAAAGGGCCGGTGCTCTACTTGTTTGAGATACTCGCTCTACTTGTAGGCAGATCCTCGTACTGGGGGGTCGGAATTATCTCCTTTTTTATCACTTTTTTCTTACTCTTGGCACACTATACATTGCTTAAGAAATACGTTTCACGCTCTGTGGCGTGTTTGGGCACTTTAGGCGTGGGTTGCCTACTTGGCTACTGGCTTCGCGGTGGTAATGTGCCATCGTTTTATGCGTTGTTTTTAGAAAGCTTCCTTCTACTCCTAGCCTGCAATTCATTTACTAAAAAAACATTTTTTGCCGCCGGCGTACTCCAAGGGCTGCTTTTCTTTATTAAACCTACATTCGTAGGGATGGGCACTGCCATATTGGTTTACTGGGCATATTTACTCCGTAAGGATATTCCCAAACTAATCTCGGCGTATGGTTGGTCGTTGGCGGGATTTGTGTCAATCGCAGCACCTATCGTAGGATATTTTTTTTACCACCACAGCCTGGGCCTCTTCTTTGACACCTATCTTATTTTTAACTTTTCCCACGCCACAACCTCTCTTGACGAAGCAGTGGACTCAACTTCACTCCTAGCTCGATGGGTAGCCTTTGCGCACCACATTTTCCTCAGTCCTATATTGCTTACTTCTTTTTTGGGGTGGCTGGGAGTTGTCTATGTCTTTCTAAAAAAACGTCTCCTAGAATCCATACGCCCGCTGACTTTTTTGGCAATTATACTTTTTCCAATTGAAGTATTTTTAAGCAACTTTACCCTTTATAAACCTTTTTACCACTATCAAATTACGGTCATCCTGCCTATCCTGCTGATTGCCACCATTGCGATCGTGGCGAGTAGGATTACCATACCACACGAACTAATAAAACGTTATGCTTTTTTACCCATTACGATAATCGCTATAATTTTTCTAGCACTGGGTATCCCGCGAATTCGCACCCATGTGCAGACTATTTTTAGCGAGCAGCAACCGCTGCGAGAAATTGTTGATTACATAAAAAGCAACTCAAACCCCGATGATTCCATTCTTGTTTGGGGATCAAAAGCTACCCTGAATTTCATGAGTGCGCGGAAAGCCCCTTCCAGATATTCCTATATGAGTCCGATTTTCTTTATACCCCATGTCCATGCCAAGAACATGATGCTCGAGTTCACGGAAGATGTCACCGAAAAACGTCCCAAACTCATTATTGACGCCATGCCCGGGGGAATGTATAGTTTGGAGCGTGGTGCCGGCCTTGAAGCCTGTGAGCAATCAAATGCTCGTTGTTCTCTGAAGAATTTTTATATTTTTGTCTCAGACAATTACACTCAAACAACTTCTATTGGAAATTTTGTGATCTATGTCCGAAAAACCCTTTAATTATAGTGCTTACGATTACGTTATTATTGGGGCAGGATTTTTTGGTTCGGTTATTGCCGAACGCATCGCCAACGAACTCAACAAGCGTGTCTTGATTATTGAAAAAAGAGACCACATCGGTGGTAATTGTTATTCGGTTGATGATGTGGAAACCAAGATTCACTATCATAAATATGGGACTCATATTTTTCACACCTCTAGCCCCAAGGTTTGGGATTACATCAGTCGTTTTACCGAATTTAATAGCTACTTCCATCAAGTCTTAACGACCTATAAAAACAAAGTGTATCAGATGCCCATCAACCTGGAAACTATCAATACCTTTTACAACATCAATCTTAAACCATTTGAAGTTGAAGAATTTTTAAAAAAAGAAGCGGGTAAGGAAAATATTTCTGAACCAAAAAATTTTGAAGAAAAAGCCATAAGTGTTATTGGCCGCAAATTATACGAAGCCTTCATAAAGGGATATACCGTCAAGCAATGGCAAAAGGATCCTAAGGAATTGTCGGAATCGATCTTTAATCGTTTACCGTTTCGCACTAATTATAATGAAAGTTATTACTTTGACCGTTGGCAAGGCATCCCTGTAGACGGCTACACAGCGATCTTTGAAAAGCTTCTGGCACACTCGAATATTACCTTGCAGCTCAATACTGATTTCTTCGCCATCCGCCACACGATTCCTGAAACAACTAATGTTATTTACAGCGGGCCCCTGGATAAATTTTTCGATTATAAATATGGAAAATTAGAATGGCGTTCCCTCCGATTTGAAAACGAAATAAAACCAGTGGCCGATTACCAAGGCACTTCGGTCATGAATTATGCCGAACAGGATGTGCCCTACACCCGCATCCACGAGCCACGCCATTTACATCCGGAAAAAAAATACACCAATGATAAAACTTTGATCGTCCGGGAATATTCGGTTCTTGAAGCTGAGGATGATCCCTACTATCCTGTTGGCGGCCCCGAAAATCGGGTGCTGGTAAAAAAATATCTTCTAGAAGCCAAACAAGTATCGAACTATATAATTGGCGGTCGATTGGGAGATTATAAATACTATGACATGGATAGAGTCATTGAGCGTGCTCTCGATGTCTACGAAAAACAAATAATGAAAAATCGTTAGGTGTTTTTTTATTTATTTTTTTCCAGCAGGAAGACGCTGTATTTGTAGGTATAACTCTGTCGATGCAAAATCTTCTCCTTCAATTTCTTTAAAGTTGGATCAAGTGGGACAGAGTCGTATTGTTTAACTATGGTGTATCCGGCAGGAACTGAGGCGTCAGTAGAGTGGGTAGTGAATAGGTCATCCGAACCAGTCGAAAAAAACCACAGTCGAGCGTGAGCTGGCAGTGTGTTAAATTGTTCTGGTAGGACCGCTTCAAGCTTATAAAAATATTTCTCTTTATAAAACCGGTACACTCCTTGGTTAAGATTCCCCGT
>Ga0156050_129_pt3 | contig 14600 bp, 11 predicted proteins | sample RifCSPlowO2_02_FD_107703 | JGI IMG/M metagenome (GOLD analysis project Ga0156050, IMG submission 107703) | Candidatus Magasanikbacteria bacterium RIFCSPLOWO2_02_FULL_44_11
TGCTAAAAGCTCTAAATTTAGCGGAAAAGGGGTGATACCCTACACAGCGCAGTAGTTACAAATAAAAGGTTACCCAAATCACTTCTCTAATTCCGGCACTCCACAGTGTTTTTGTAAAGAAAATACCGTTTGTAATCGTCGATCAATTTCACGCTTCATGGTCAGAGGATTCAACGTTTCATGTTCTTGTCGTAATTTTTCTTTTACTGTTTCGCTCACGTCTTTTCGTTCCAGTACTCGTTCGTACGGTGTTTTGGATCGTTTTTCTCGCGTTACTTTCCACCGTGCCCCAATTCGTTCTTTTGAAACAATCCGTCGCGAAGCGACGAAGTGGTTCAAGTAAGGTGTAAGCACATCGTACACGGAATTAAGCGCCACGACAACCTCGGTGGCATCAAGTCTGGTGTAACCAACCCAGCGACGAACAATGTGTCCGTTACGTTCCTCCACAAAACAGTTGTCATTTTTTCGGTTGGGCCGTGAGCGGGTAAGTCGAATGCCTTCTTTTTCACACCAACCTTTACAGTGCCAATTAATGAATTCGCTCCCCGAATCCGGATGCCACTCGACAACCGGAAATGGTACTGCCTTAAGCATCTGTTCCATGCTGTTAACGGTCGCCGTTTGTCCTTTGTTCAATTGGGCGCGACGAGCGCCCCACAATGTTGGCACATCGGTCGCATTTACCGTGTAAACGAAGTCACCAACGAGCGTATGGCCACAGTGTGCCACGGTGTCAATTTGTGCCGTTCCCACCGGTGCGGTGTCCCAATCGCCACTCCTAACCGGAATGAGTGTGTGGATGGCTCCAGCCTTGGTCGTGCTTTTACCATGGGCAATGAATCGCTTTCTCACAAATTTCACCACTCGTTTTTTCATGGCGCTAAGACTCATGGCGAGGAGTTTGGTCGTGGCCTCCGTACTGTGTTTCCAGACGCTGTCTCGTTTTAGTATGCGCACATAGTCAGAAAGCACACCATGGAGATTCTCCGCGCATGGCTCACTCGCCGTGTCCCACACGTCTTTAAGAGCGGCGATAACATCGGGGGTGTACAACGCTTTGCGCCCTCGTCGCTCTTCCGAGCCGATTCGTCGCATCTGAATGCGCCGAAAGGAGCGGGGAACCGACTTGGGGTGCACTCCAGCGACAAAACAGATATTTTCTACTATCTCACTTCGTTTCTTCTTATTCTTCCTGGCCTTAAGCCATTCTGGCAAATGCTCTTGGTAAATGTTGTTTTTGGTGGTCATATTCATATGATCACCATGGTAACCGAATTAGTATCTACTCGATAGGTTTCGGTAACCGTTATTTGTATCTACAACGACAGCCTTGACAAAAGTCCAAATTTGTAGTATACTACTTCATTCCCGTTCAATTCAGGATGGGATGTCTGGAGGCAAACATGAAGGACCATAATGGTCGTAAAGTGTTTTTCGGGCCGGGGATCATTTTGGCCTACAACAAGTACGAGCGGTGCCTGAAGGCCATGACGGCGACGGACGGTGCGTCCGGCCTCAACTGGCCTGGAGACGACGACAAGCTCAATGTCAGTTACATCACTGACGAGAGGATGTTCGCGGACCTCGTCAAGGTCATCGGCGCGCTACACGGTCTGCTGCCGACGCCGGTCCAGTCGGGCTACGGGCTGGCCGTGCAGTTCATCAAGAGCCCGTTCGTCGATATGTTCGGGCCGGTCAGGTAACATCTGGCACTACCAGGCCGGAGCAGGAAATCCCCTAAAAAGGAAACCTTGCTCCGGCCTTCTTCTTTGAATTCTTGAATTGGAGCTTTGGTTAAGTGCACATTATGTATTGTACAGGCTATCGACATCCCAAAGCGCTTGTTTGACAAAATGGCCAGCCGGCGGTACAGTAAACGTGTCGAAAGACAAGAAGGGTTTGGCTCCTTCTATAACAATTTATGCAAAGTGCTTCGCATCCAGCGGAGAACTTGGGTGGAACCTCCCGACTTTTCGGGACCCAAGACCTAATTTTCAGGTCTTTTTTTATTCATTATTATGTCTACTCTTTGAGCGACAAATCGTATATGACTGAAAACCTTATGGACAAAATTATTTCACTTTGTAAGCGGCGCGGTTTTGTTTTCCCCGGCTCAGAAATTTATGGAGGTTTGGCGAACAGTTGGGATTATGGTCCTTTAGGACATATTTTGAAACAAAATATCAAAGCCCAATGGTGGAAATTTTTTGTGCAGGAGCGCGGGGATATGGTGCCGCTGGATACAGCTATTATCATGAACCCGAAAGTGTGGGAAGCTTCGGGGCATTTGCAAAATTTCAGCGATCTTTTGACGGAATGTAAAAAATGTCACCACCGCTTTCGCGCCGATCATGTGCTCGAAGCGGCCGGGAAGAATCCTAATGACCTTAAAGCGGTGGTTGGTTTGGTTTGTCCGGATTGCGGTGGCGAGCTGACGGCAGCCAAGAGTTTTAACCTGATGTTCAAGACGTTTTTGGGAACGAACGAAGATACGTCTACTACCGCTTACTTGCGACCCGAGACCGCCGGCGGAATGTTTGTTAATTTTAAGAATGTACAAAGCGTTACGCGTCGTCGATTACCTTTTGGGATCGCCCAGGTGGGAAAAAACTTCCGCAACGAAATAACACCGGGAAATTTTATTTTCCGCACGCGAGAATTTGAAATTGGTGAATTTGAATATTTTATCAATCCCAAAGATTGGGAAAGCATTTTTGAAATGTGGCTCGGCGAAATAAAACGCTGGTGGAAAGATATCATGCGTATTAATATGGATAACCTGGTCTGGCATGAAATTCCGGATGGCGAGCGCGCCCACTATAGCAAGCGGACGGTGGATATTGAATATAAATATCCTTTTGGCGTGAAAGAGCTGCATGGCATTGCCTATCGCACCGATTTCGATCTGTCTCGCCATCAGACAGTCAGTGGCCAAGATTTGTCTTATACCGATCCTGAAACCGGTGAAAAATATTTACCGCATGTTATCGAACCAACCTTTGGAATTGATAGAATGGTGCTCGTGATGTTGTTGGAAGCGTATCATGAAGAAGAGGCTCCCACGGCCGAGGCTGGTGAAACCGAAACGCGCGTCGTTATGAAATTTCCGAAACATCTGGCGCCGATTCAAGTGGCGGTGCTGCCGCTTTCCAAAAAGGAAGCCTTAGCCGGTGTCGCCAAACCCTTAGCCGACAAATTGCGTAAAAAATTCTGGGTGGAATACGATGAGACTCAGTCGATCGGCAAGCGTTATCGCCGACAGGATGAAATTGGTACGCCGTATTGTGTCACTGTTGATTTTGATTCTATCGAAGACCATAAAGTTACCGTCCGTGACCGTGATACTATGCAACAAGAACGGGTTGCTTTGGATGACCTCGATTCGTACCTTACTCAGAAGTTTGCCGCTTAACGGATCTTATGTTTCATAAGTCGAAATTAAAAAATGGCATCACCCTTTTGACAGTACCGGTCAAAGGAACACGAGCGCTCACTGTGCTCGCCATGTTTCCGATCGGCTCGCGCTATGAAACTCCAAAATTATCCGGTGCGGCGCATTTTGTGGAGCATATGCTCTTTAAGGGCACCGAGCGCCGGCCTACCTCTCAAGATATCACGCGCGCCGTTGACGCCGTTGGCGCCGATTACAACGCTTTTACCTATAAGGACTATACCGGTTATTACATAAAGATTGATGCCAGTAAACAACAGCTAGCCTTTGATCTTTTGTCGGATATGATTTTTAATTCGGTTTTTGATAAAGATGAAGTGGAAAAAGAAAAAGGGTCGATTGTTGAAGAATTGCGAATGTATAAAGATAACCCGACGATGGCTATAGATATAGTGTCGGATAAATTGGTCTACGATTCTAATCCGCTGGGTTGGGATATAGGCGGTACCGAAGAAACGGTCCGTAACCTGACTCGTGATGATCTTTGGGATTTTTACCGAAAGCATTATAGTTCGAAAAATATGGTTTTGGTAGTGGCCGGCAATATCAACCATCGCGAGCTTAAGAAGATGACCCGTTATTTTGCCGACAGAGAATCAAAATCTGATGTTCTGCAGATGTCTTTTTATAAAACAAATTATAAAACGTTTGTCTGGTCGAAAGAAATTGTCCCAATGTCACACCGTGTGGCTGCCGACGAACGCGAAGTTGACCAAGCCCAAATTTTGTTGAATTTTCCGGGGTTAAAAAACAATCATCCCGCCCGTTATGCGTTGTCGGTTTTAACGACCATTCTTGGGGGCGGCATGAGTTCGCGTTTATTTACCGAGGTCCGGGAGAAGCGAGGGTTGGCCTATATGATCCGGTCGGGGTCTTCATATTTTCGCGATACTGGGTTATGCTATGTGCAGGCTGGTCTTGACCCGAAACGTTTAGGTGAAGCGGTGAAAGTCATCAAAGATGAGCTGCACAAAATTACTACCGAGGAAGTATCAGCCCAGGAATTGCGTGATGCGGTAAGCAGCATCAATGGACGGCTGGCTTTGCACATGGAAGATAGCAGTTCTCAGGCGGAATGGTATGCCAAGCAATTTTTTTTCAATCCAAGGGTGCGTACGCCGGAACAAATCATGGCTAACCTCAAAAAAGTTTCCGTTGAGCAAGTGCAAAAAATAGCTCGCGAACTCTTGGTTTGGGATCAGATGCGCTTGGCTATTGTCAGTCCTTATTCCAAGGAAAAAGTTTTATCCTTGTTACCTTAACCGTTATGAAAAAACTTTATTTGTTTGGCAATTGGAAAATGTATTTAGGCCATGAAGAAAGTGTCGCTTTGGCTCGCGATTTAAAAAAACAGCTTTCAGCTTTGTCGGTCAAGGCGACGATGGCGATTTTTCCATCGGCTATATCGCTCTTGGCGGTCAAAGAGGAGCTTGATGGCGTGGCATCGGTCGGACCGCAGAATGTTTATTGGGTTGAAAAAGGTGGTTATACTGGAGAAATTTCTGCCATGATGTACCGCCAAGCCGGCTGCCAGTTTGCTTTGGTTGGGCACTCCGAACGCCGTCATGTTTTTAAGGAAAGTAACGCCGAGGTCCGCCAAAAATTCGAAGCCGTCTTGAACGCGGAAATGACGCCGGTTTTATGCGTCGGTGAAACAATGCCGGAGCGTAAAGACGATCGAGTGGAAGAAGTCATTGAGGCGCAGCTGCGTTCCGCTTTTATGGATCTCGCCTGGCCAAAGGGACGTTCGTTAATTATCGCCTATGAGCCGGTTTGGGCGGTGGGCACCGGTGAATCGTGCGATCCAAGCGAAGCCGAACGCGTGGCAGCCGTGATTTATAAATTTGTCGGCGCTCTTTTGGACGGGGTTGAACCGACTGTTTTATATGGGGGAAGTGTCCGGTCGGATAATGTCGCTAAGTATTGCGCGGAGCCTCATCTGAGCGGTGTCCTGGTGGGAGGCGCTTCCACTAAAGCCTCCACTTGGCTGGAAATTGTCAGCGCCGTCAAATAATTTATATGATGTATTTTTTACTGGCGACAATGTTCATAAGTTTGGCGGTAATGGCCGTTGTCATCATCAGAAAATTTCCACAAATGGCTAATGTCGACGTCGATAATTTGCCGTTAGAAAAAGAAGCCAAGAAAAAGAAGGAAATCATGTCGCGGCGAATTGAAGCCGAAGGTACGGTCATGCTCACCAAAGCCGGCTTGCTTTTTAGACCCATTCAGAAAATTTGGGGCAAATTACAGCTTCAATTTAGGATTTATGTCGGTAAAATCGAGCGTTTATTGCGGCGCGAGGAAAGAAAAGGAAATGTGCTGTCGGCGGAAGATCAGGAAAGCAAGTTAAACTCTCTTTTGAATGACGCTCAGATGGAGATCGCGACCCAAAATTTTGATAAGGCGGAAAGTTTATTTATCGCCGCTATTAAAATTGATCCGCGATCTTACGAAGCTTACAAAGGTTTGGCTGATACTTATCTTTTGAAGAATAGTTTGGAGGAAGCGTTGGAAACGTATACCTTCTTGCTGCAGCTTTATCCCAAGGACGATGATATTATGGTAAAGATCGCTGATATTGCCGAACAAAAAGGGGATATTCAGAAAGCTATCGATTATTTGGAACGGGCGATAGTTATCAACGATTCGCTTTCGCCGCGATTTTATCATCTGGCGGAATTGCTGGTTAAGGTTGATCAGGCGGACATTGCCAAGGAAGCCATTATTTCCGCGGTAGATTTAGAGCCAAAGAATCCAAAATACCTTGACTTACTAATAGAAATTGGTATACTATGTGGCGATAAGGATGTGGCTACGAAAGGTTTTGCCGAGCTTCGGCTCGTTAATCCAAAAAATCAGAAGTTACAAGTCTTTAGTGACAGAATTAAGACACTTACCTAGCGTTTGGGCAGATACCGAAGCGGTCAAACGGGGCTGACTGTAAATCAGCTGGCTACGCCTTCCAAGGTTCGAATCCTTGTCTGCCCACAATTGCCGCCTTAGCTCAGTGGTAGAGCAACGCTTTTGTAAAGCGTGGGTCGTCGGTTCAAATCCGACAGGCGGCTCATAATCTAATGCCGATGTAGCTCAGATGGTAGAGCACGTCCATGGTAAGGACGGGGTCTCGGGTTCAATTCCCGACATCGGCTCGGGTAATTCTCCATTTACAATGACCAAGCGCCCACTCGAATGTGTGCGATTTTTAGCATCTATCTATTGCAAAATTTGTTCAAGTCAATTATAGTAGAAGCAATTGAAAAAGCCATAAAAATAGAGAGGTTTTTTAGTTATGCGTCGAACTCCAGAATTGCAAGCAGAAGCTCGTGTATTTGAAAAAAAACCGATGGATGTGTTTGGTGTTGTTGAGCGGCCAAAGGTGGAGCGAACTTCGGAACAGGCGGAAGAAATCAAAAGAAAGATCGGGTTTATTGCTCGTGTTTTTTCGCGTAATTATGATATGGAAGTGTACCCTTCGCCACAAGGCGGATGGGCTTGCGCCTTAGATGAATCATTTATCCCAACGCTTGATCAGTATATGCGTGGTGAGATCCTGTCGCTTGATGCCATTCCTAAGAAAGCATTGCAGCCAACTAAAATCTATTATGATTTAAATGATGTGGATAAGGGAGGTATGAGTGAGGATGAAATTATGGGAGTCATGCGTCATGAAATTGGTCACTCGAAAAATACCGATTATCGACTACTTATAGAAGGACAAAAGAGCGCGCATGACGACGGGAATTTGCCGTCGAGCTGGGCCAGCGCTTGGAACGCTTGCGAAGATCCGTGGGTGAATAATAAAGAAATCGGCGATTCTGAAACGGTACGTGAGAAAATGACCTTGTTGTACCGCAAATTACTTCCGGAAATAGTGGAGAAAATTAACACCCAGCCTGCAAGCTGGCAGCTTGGTCTTAATATTATCCATTATTGGCTGACCGACGAGAGTATCCCCACCATTAAGGATAAAAAACTTTTAGAGTTATTTGATAAAATTAAACCGGCCGTTGATGCTTATTTTAATGGTGAAACTGCTGCTGAAACGCATAAAGTATTTCAAGACAAAATTTGGCCTGTTTTTAAGGATCTAGAGAAGAAATCTCTCAGTAATGAAGAGAAGAAAGAGATGATGCGACAAATGTCTGATAAATTATTTGGGGCTGAAGGCGAGAAATCAGATGAAAATGAATCCAAAGAAAATGATAAGAGCATAATGGATAAAATTAAGAAAAAGCTGGGACTGAAAAAAGATTCAGAAAAAGAGCAAAAGAAAAATCAGCAATCTGGCCAACCCGGCGGGCAACCTAAACCTGGCACGCAAGAAGGCCAAGAAACGGTGAAACAAGAAATGGAACGCCAGGAAAAAGGAGCCAAGGAACGTAATAATAAATTAAATCAGAGTGGTAACCCCATCGGGGAGCTTCCTGATGATATAGATTTGAGCAGTGTACCCGATGAAGTAGTGAGAGAGGTACAAAAGGCGATTGATGCTTTGTCGCCAGAACAGAAAAAGGAACTCGCCAAAAAAGCGCGCGAGCGTTTGGACAAAAAACTGGCCGATCAAGCTAACAAAAAACTTCCTAAAACTTCTCGGATGAAAAAGGATGAAAAAACTGGCGAATATCGACTGACGATCAATACGCTGCCAGAGGATAAAAAAGCAGAGCAAGTGAAGAAAGCGGTGGATGCATTTAATAAAGAACAGGATGAAAAGGCAGAAGCTGAGACCAAGGCGCAAGCTGACAAAGAAACTGCTGAAACAGCTCGCCGCGAAGCTAAACGGAAAGAGGACCAGGAGAAGCAGCAAATGGAAAAAGATGGCTTTGATCCAGCGACTGACCGTGATCTTTATTTACAGTTTAAAGCGTTGGAACAATCCATGGATGGGCAGATCACTTCTTTTATGCGCGTGATGGAACGCTATTTACCACGCAAGGAAGAAACTGAATATGGCGGCGAAGCCACGTACATTGGCAAACGCATCAGCCCCAAGGATGTCATTAAGCGGGCACCGGTTAAGGATTACCGTGTAATGTTGCGTCGACAAACGAGAGAATCGGAAGAAACTCGTCTCTACATCGCCCTTTTGATTGATAAAAGCGGATCAATGCAAGGACAAAAAATGGAAGAATCGCTCAAAACCGCAATCTTTTTTGGACGCGTACTTAAGCGGTTTGGCATACCGTTCGCAATTAAGTTTTTTGGTGATCATGTGGACCATCCGATGGCCTTTGCCGATGATTATGACGATCCTAAAAAGCATATTAAAAAGAATCTTATGGCCCAAGGGCGGGCCGTGGGCGGATCGACAGATATGAGTACACCGTTGATGGAAACGATTAAAGAAATGGTGGAGGCTAAGCGGCTATTTGTGGGAAGTCACGGCGGTGTGTTTATTATTTCGGATAGTGGCGCAAATGCCGGGCCGCTAACCGGGCAAAGTTTGCAAAAATATATTAAAGAACAACAAAAAACATTTTCAATATTGAATCTACTTTTGAGTAATAACTCGGGCGAGCTGGCCGAGGCACATGCTTTGTTTGGTAAGGAGCATGTGATTCAGGCGGCAGATTTTGGAAATTTACCAAACGAAGCGTTCAAAGTATTGCGTATTACTTTGGAACGAGTTTTAAAAACTTTTCGGTCAATTACTTAATTTAAAAATATGGTTAAAACAGGAACCGAAGTACAACGCGAGGCCGTCGCGATGGAAGCGGAACGCGGCGAGGGTTTGGAGGTAAAGGTGACGGTCCAGCCGCCTGAACTATTTGAGGATAATAAGCTACTTATTGAGGAAGTAGCCTCGACTGACGCTTATAATTTAGTCTATCGAGACAACGAATATGTGATTTATGATTCCAATGGCAAACAGCAAAAATTACCTGAAAAATTTCCTTTGGAAATTCTAATGAATGTAACTGAAATTGCTACAAAATTGAAAGAGAGTAATAAAACTTTTTTTGGACACAGACCCAATTTTGGTTATGATAAAGATAGGGTTTTTACTGTAGAAGAATTCTTTGTACTGTATGGTTTTAGACCTGTTTTAGCAGAAATGAAATCGTTTGAAAAGTATTTAGATCTGGAAGTGGTCAAGAGGTCGGATAGACACGCCTATACTATGACTGATCTTACAACTGCCCATGCTGCTTGGTATACGGGCAAGCGCGCACGGGCGAAACTAAGCTCTTCAGCTGATGAACAGTGGTTCGTTTTGGAAAGAGAAGGCATCATTTATACCTACCATACTACCGACGACGGGGGTAGAGCGCTTGAACCAAGTCATTGGCAGCTTGTTAGATTTGATTCGAATAAAATTAATCAGCAGGTACTATCACAATATCCTTGGCTCCGAGAATATGCCAAAATAGATAAAGGAAGACCGATCGAAGGAACTAAAGTCGCGGTCAGTTGCGAGAGGGGTATACTGAATGCTGTTAACATCGAGAAAAACCAGCGTATTTTTAGCGATGCGGCGGTAGGGTTTGTCGTTGATCCGAATAATCCTCGGATAATCCATTATTTAACTAATGAAAATGAAATTAAAACGATCCATGCTGACAAACTTGATTTATCACAAACCGAATCCGACATAAGAAAGCTGCCCTTCACTACCGCGGTAAAAGAGTTTCGCCTGGACCGCCGCGGTAATTTTTTTCTCATTATCACCGAGGAAAATGGTAAGAATAGATTAAAAATTTTGGAAAAAGATACCTTGCGTGTTACTGCAGAAGTGCCCGAAGCAAATGAAAAACTTGATATTGATAGCGTTGGTAATATTTATTTTTTAGATCATGAAAAGCGCCTTCGCATGGCCAACACTAATTTTTCTACCTTCCAAAAAGGTGGCCTTGAGGCGGCTCGTGACGCGAAAAAGAACAGGCTTTTGGCTTTGCAGGAACGACTAGCCAAGGGGCTGACCTTGCCGGCAGCAGGTGCCCGAGCAAAAGGGGAACAGAGTGAAGATGAGATTTTACGCGCCCTCGGTATAAAGCTTGAAGAAACATTTAAGTCGCTTATTGATAAGACTGCCTCTGTAGCGGATATTGATGAGCTGCGGGGGCAGATTGAAGTTATGAAGCAAGACGCGGAGTGGAGTGAACATCCGGAAGTATTTGTGACGGTAGAAGATCGGCTTGCTGCCAAGGAAAGTGATATGAAAACGGTCCAGCTGCGCACGGACATTCATGATTTTGGGGAATTTCTGAACGGCGTGCATTCGCTGGAAGATTTAATTGAATTGGAGCGCAAATTTGCGGTGGTCCAAAAAAATCGTCGGGTGGTCACTATACCTGATCGGGCGTTACGTAAGACGATTGATGATGAAATTAAATCTTTGGACGTAAAGCGTGTTGAAGTCTTGCAAAGTCAGCGGACTGAACTTGAAAAGGGTGTCGAGCTTTTGCTTGAAGAGATCAAACTGTTGATTAATGACGTTGGAACTATTGACGAACTCCAAAGTTTGTCCATAGATAAAAAAGTTTTGGCCTTTGAACAGGCACTCACGTATTCAGAACGGGATAAGGCAAAGGCCTGGAAGACGCACTATAAAGATTTGCTCTCTAATCGTAAAAAAGAACTGAAGAAATTAATGGAGGACGATGAAGAAGCCAGGCGCATGAAAGATGCCGAGACCTTGGCCGATGCTGATGAATTTTTGTTGGAGATTAGCGAGACCATGACTAAAGAAATTGCTGATCCAAAGGAAGCAGGTAAGTGGGCACTTCGTCACCCGCTTATTACCAAATACCGCCAGAAAATCATGGGATTATCATCTGATGCTCTTCGTCGCGGCGGAGAAGAAAAACTAACTGAATTACTAAAAGAAAAGCAGCGCGATCTGGAGCATCGCAAAGTTTTGAATATACCGGAGACGGGCGGCGAAGTTGATTTTGGCAAGGCCAAGTTCCCGGTATTTAAAGATGTGAAGCGAGTGTGGCGTCCTCGGATATTGCCCATTGCCGAAGGCAGCGAGTATGGTAGTTTAGTGTTTGAGGATAACCTCGGGCATATTTTCAGACCCAAAATTGGCGCGGTTAAAATGGACATGGAAGACCAAGACACAAAAGATGTAATTGAAGTATATAAAAAAGACGCTAATAAATATTTCGAGTCGATCAAGCGTGATGTGCCGGCCTATAGTGAAAAGTGGGTACTATCACAACACTTTAAAGATGAACTGAGTGATATCGCTGCTTTAGGGAAAAAGCAACTTGAAAATCAGAAGGGTATTTTGATTTTGGAAGGTGAAGCGGGCACTGGCAAAAATGTGATGGTGGATATGTTCGCGCATTTTACTAATCATGAAACCTTTACTTTTTCTTGTAACTTCCAGACTGAAAAAGAAGATATCACCTACGCGTTCAAATTTGATGCCGCCAAGGGAACATATACCATCGACTCACGTTTGATTGAGATGCTGCAAACACCCGGCTCGGTAATTGTGCTCGATGAGATTAACACTTTGCCACCCGGGGTCACGAAGATGTTAAATCCACTACTTGATTATCGCCGAGCCCTCTATTTGCCGGACGGGCGTGTTATCAAGGCCGATCCGACAGTGTTGATTATTGGCACTATGAATCCACAACATTATTTGGGCGTTAAACCATTATCACAAGAGGTAAAATCTCGTGCCCGTATAAAATTTGTGGAGTATCCGCCTGAAAAACGGGGCGGCCAGTACGCGGTCGATGAAGCGATGGTGCTCGCCAAGTATATTGATTCCCTCCAAGGTTTGAAACAAGAAGAATTTGAGCCGCTGTGGCAGTACGTTATTAATAATGACACCGCCGGTGGAGGAGATAAATTCGTGGATAAAGAAAAACGCCGGCTGGAAGATTGCAAACGACTCGCTTTAATTATTAAAACAGCTAATAAGGTCCGCGAGGCGTATCGCGCGTTCCGCACCGGCAAGAGCGCGGATATTATCGAATTTGTGTTCTCAATGCGCGAATCAGTAGATATTGCATCAGAAATCAACCATATTAAAGATGTGAAAAAAGCAATTAAAGAGGTAGTGCTGCCAAAGATTGGCGATCCGGCCGAACGAGAACGAGTGGAGATTATTGTGGATAATGTTTGAAGTAAGCAGGTGACTCTAAAAACAAAGTAGAGATAGGGCCCCTTGATTATTTTCGCTTATTTTGGTAGTATAGACCTACTTTGACCTTTATAATAATGCTATGTCCCAAGATAACATGATCAAGTTCGAGTGCTCGGTTTGTAAGCGTGCGAACTATTTTAGTCGCAAGAACAAGAAAATCCTCAAGAACCGGCTGGAAAATAGCAAGTTTTGCAAGTACTGCCGCAAACATACGACGCACAAAGAAACCAAATAATTTCCAAGTAACGAGCCACAACCTCGTTCTTTGTCGTTACATATCTTGTCTATGCGTTTTTTTAAATCGTTCTACAACAGTCTTTGGAACCTATCATGGTTGAAACAGCAGAAAAGTTTTCGGGGGGCGGCTTTTCGCTACTTTCTGTTATTCATATTTTTAATTATCGTTGTCGGTTTGATTCCGGTCGCGATAGTTTTGCCCGGTCTCGCCAAAGACGCGCAAGAGGGAGTAGAAAGGCTGCCAGATTTTACGGCTCAGCTGAAAAACGGTACTTTGCAAATAAGCGGTTTACCCCAACCATATGTGAGTCATGAAAAAGACTCGGTATTGGTAATTGATACGGTCACGACGTCGAGTGTTTCTTTGTCTGCGTATTTTACGACAACTACCGAGAGCGGAATTCTTATAACTCGCGACCGATTGGAAGTGCTTGATAGAGACGGTAGCGAACAAATTCAGCCGTTTGGGTCGTTGCCAGATTATGGCGTTGATAAAAGCGAGGTGACAACACTGATAAACCGTTTTACCGGTCCAGTCACCATTATCGTTATAATGTTACTTATCGCAGTTTTGTTTTATCTTGTTATTTTTATCACTAAGCTGTGGTCGCTTGTGGTGGTAGCCGGTTTAGTCTGGGTGGTTGCGAAAATTATCAATAAAAGTTGGAAATTCAGTGAGTTAGTTACAGTCGGCTTATTTGCCATGACACTGCCGACAATTATTTCTTTACTGTTGGCGACGCTGGGAGTCCAACTTCCCTTTATTAATTTTTTGGCTTTACTGGCCTTTATGATGGCCGTGGTGATTACGAATGATGGCGAGGTGGCCAAGGTTGACGTTCCTCCTTCTTCCGTGTAAAATAGGGCGAATTCGGGCGCGTCGTATAATGGTAGTACGGCGGTCTCCAAAACCGCCTGCGTAGGTTCGATTCCTACCGCGCCTGCAACGTAAATTTATGGCTAAGCTAAGCCATAAATTTTTTAATCTAGAGTAGAGTAAGAACGAAATATATTGCTTTAACGCTTGGTCTAGACTTTATTATAATACAGTGTTATTCTTTAACCATAAACAAAATTTTAGCTTCCAAGACGGTCGTGGAGATATTGAACATTCATTCAATAAATTTATGGAAGGAAAACGCAAAATTTGTAATGGTGAGAATGGGGTACATGACATAACATGTCCCGCCAGGAAGGAAGTCTTGGTTTCCGAATCGTCTGAATTTAATGTTGATCGCAAAGAGAATGGTGATACGTTTAGGTCCACTGAAAAGCAACTTATAGCGAAGGCTGAAAAAAAATTTTGGGAATTAGGCTCTAAAGCTGGAAACAAAAATCTCAGAAAATTGCCAAGGGATTTATTTCGCGGCATTGGAGATGAAGCATCGCCATATTACTGTTCAGAAGAAAAAATGGAGAAAATTCATACATATTTAAAATTAGCAAAAGACCTTTTTGAAATTGAACCAAATGGATTTTTAAACACCACAATTTCAAATGTAAAAGGGTTAACAGATATCTTTTGTTTTAATCATCAGAATGTCGTACCAATAGAGTGTTTTTCTGTTGCAAGCAACGCCATAACTGTTGAAAAAAATTTAAAAGATAAAGAACAGTATTTAAAATTCGATCGAATTAAAGATAAATTGTTAGAAATTTTTGATAAATATAAAATAGAACACAAATATTCCGTTTTTTTGGCCGACATTGACTATAAATACAGTTTAAATGAGTATTCAAAATAATGGGATTCAAATACTGAACGCATACGTGAAAAGACCGGCGTCGAGGTGTCACGAT
>Ga0156050_117_pt2 | contig 13595 bp, 10 predicted proteins | sample RifCSPlowO2_02_FD_107703 | JGI IMG/M metagenome (GOLD analysis project Ga0156050, IMG submission 107703) | Candidatus Magasanikbacteria bacterium RIFCSPLOWO2_02_FULL_44_11
TCCGGGCGCCGGCGTTTTCTTTCCATGAAACAGAAGTGCAACAATTCGTAAAAAAGTTGCCTTTCACCCTGACCAAATCGCAAAAAATTTCGACCTGGGAAATTATCCAAGATTGTACCAAGGATCAACCAATGAACCGCTTGCTGTCGGGCGATGTTGGGTCGGGAAAAACGGTGGTCGCTGCCATAGCGCTGTATAATGCAGCTCTGAATGGTTTTCAGGCAGCTATCATGGCGCCGACCGAAATATTGGCTACACAACATTTTGCTTCTTTGACACAGTTGCTCCCCGACGTGCCGATTGCCTTATTCACGAGGACACAACACGCGGTAAGTGAAAAAGGATCAGTTGCCAAGCTGACCAAAAAAAAGCTGGCCGAAGCCTATGCCGCCGGCCGCGTGCCGATAGTTATCGGAACGCATGCCTTGCTTTCCGAGGGCGTACAGTTTCGAAAACTCGGTTTGGTTATTGTGGATGAGCAGCATCGCTTTGGTGTCGCGCAACGGCAAGTTATTAAGGAAAAAGGCCACGGCGTTCATTTTTTAAGCATGACCGCGACGCCGATACCCCGATCGCTCGCGCTCATGATTTATGGCGATCTGGATATTTCTATTATTAACGAGCTGCCTGCCGGAAGGAAAAAAATAATAACTCGGCTGGTTGAACCGACGAAACGTGTCCAGGCGTACGCTTTTATACGCGAGCAAGTTTCCAAAGGCCGCCAAGTTTTTGTGGTCTGTCCTTTGATTGAAGAAAATCTCTCGGCGCTTATTGAAAAAAAATCTGTCATGGTCGAGTATGAAAAATTGTCCAAAGTAATTTTTAAAGACCTCAAAGTAGGCTTCCTACACGGTAAAATGAAGTCTGTTGAAAAAGAATCGATTATGGAGCAATTTAAACTTAACCAACTCAATATTTTGGTTTCCACATCGGTTATTGAAGTTGGGGTTAATATCCCTAATGCGACGGTGATGATGATTGAAGGCGCGGAGCGTTTCGGTCTGGCGCAGCTGCACCAATTTAGAGGGCGGGTCGGGCGGTCGGATTATCAATCGTACTGTTTGTTATTTACGGACAGCGAAAGTCCTCGCGTCATGGAGCGGTTGCGTTATTTTGAAACCCATTCCGACGGCTTCGCTTTGGCCGAAAAAGATTTAGAAACGAGAGGGCCGGGAGAAATATTTGGTACGATGCAAAGTGGTTTAGTCGATTTGAAGCTGGCTAAAGTGACCGATAAAGAAATAATTAAACAAGCCCGACAAGCGGCAAAAAAAATAACGCCTGAGTTAAGGCGTTATCCGGAGGTGGTGGCCAAGCTTTCCACTGTCTGGAAAACAGCGCATCTTGAATAATAAATACAAAGCCCTGCAATAGCACTTTACCGGTCCAGAAGCCTGTTGGCGGCAATCAGGCGAGGATTTTTTGGACAATGTCTTGGACGTTTTTGAGGTAAGCAATTTTTAAACCTTTCACGTTCACTTCGGAATTTTCCGGTATCACAGCCACTTCAAAACCCATTTTCTTTATTTCTTCCAGCCGTTTTTTAGTTTGGTTCACCGGCCGTACTTCACCGCTCAAGCCGACTTCACCAAAAGCAACCACGTTGGCCGGCAGCGGTTTGTTTTTGGTAGCCGAAGCTAAAGCTAGCAAAACTGCGAGGTCAGCGGCCGGCTCTTCGGCCTGGATACCGCCAATGACGTTGATAAACACGTCATACGATTCAAGGGCCAGACCACTTCGTTTAGACAGGATAGCGAGCAACATCTGCAAGCGGTTTACGTCAAAACCGGAAGCGCGGCGTTGCGGGTAGCCAAAGTTGGTTTTAGAAACGAGAGCTTGGAGCTCAATCAAGATTGGGCGAGTACCTTCCATAAGACAGGTGACAGCCGTGCCGGGAATTTTATCTTGTTTGTTCGATAGGAAAGCGCTGGAAGGGTTTTTAACTTCTTCCAAACCCTTTTCTTGCATACTAAAAATACCGATTTCATCGGTGGAACCAAAACGATTTTTGACGGCGCGCAAGATTCGGAATTGATGAAATTTATCGCCCTCCAGATAGAGAACCGTGTCGACGAGATGTTCAAGCATTTTTGGTCCGGCCACATAGCCATCTTTGGTGACCTGGCCAATAAGAATAATCGGAACCTGCTGTTTTTTGGCGATAGTCATAAGCTCCGCGGTGACAGCCCGAATTTGACCCGGGCTGCCAGCTTCGCCGGCCACGTCATCAAGCGTAATCGTTTGGACCGAATCGATGATGACGAGCTCCGGCTTGAGAGCTGTAATCGTCGCGATGATCACGCCCACATTGGTTTCATTCGCTAATTGTAATGTCTTTGAGGCGCTGCCCAGTCTATCGGCGCGAAGTTTTATTTGCTCCACCGATTCTTCGCCAGAAATATAGACGGTTTTGGGGAGGAGTGAGGCAAGTTGTAAAGCCAAAGTTGATTTCCCAATGCCAGGCTCGCCGCCAAGTAAAATTAAACTTCCCGGCACGATGCCGCCGCCGAGCACAGTGTCTAATTCTCCAATACCGGTTTTAGCTCGGGCGTATGCAGCGGCGTTAATACTTTCTAGGGTCACGGTTTTGGCCGCAGGATAGGCCGGGTCGGCTGCCGCCACTGCGATAGGAGCCACACTTTCACCAAGTGTTCCCCAGGCGCCACATTCCAAACAACGCCCGGTCCATTTAGTGAACTGGGCATCGCATTTGGAGCAGGCAAAAAAAGTTGTAGGAGCTTTCATAATAGGATCAAGTACAATTTGCCGACATGGCTGGTTTTTCAAAGTGCCAAGCCTCGCTTGGTATATTACAGAAGCCTTGTCGTCGCATTTCCGCAATCACGGCGGCTTGGCATTCATTTTCGCGACATTTCACCATATTTTTAATGCACTCTGCTCGTGAAATGCACTGCTCCCCATTTCTAAAACCCCAGGCATCAATCGCTCGGCCTGTTGTGTGCGGGCATTTCGTAGGGTCTTTATTTTGTAAAATGCAGGTATTTGGCTTTCCAGGTTTATGATTGCAAGTTTTTGAACCGGGCGGGTTAAGGCAATTATCTTTTATCTGTTCAATTTGCGATTGGATACTTCTAAAACCAGAGGTAATATATAATAAGACACTTTGTTTGGTTAATTCAATAGCGGCTAGCTGTAGCGGCAAAACAAATTCCTCAGCCACAGTTACTCGAGCTCCCGAACGAAGATTGGTACCAGCGACTGAAACAGTCTTAGCAACAGTGCCGCCTTCGACAGAATCCGGCTCATATTCAATCGTCGGGGGTTCAATATATTGTATGCGCAATGGTTTAAATTGCACTAGATTAGGGCTGATCGTATACAGAAAGGCGTATGAGCCCCAAAGAATAATCAAACCAATCATGATTTGCCCGATCTGGTGGTAACTCTCCAATTTTTCATCTCCACCCGCTGACAATATAATTTTCACTCCATTTTTAATAATTAAGACGACGGCAATGATGCTGGCTAAAGCTATACCATACTTGTATAAAGCCGTGATAAATTCTCCAATATACGGAATGTTGATGTAACCATCGGCGTCTAATGATTGTTTGGTGTCGCTAAATTCTAATCCCGGAAATTTAATTTGTAAAACCGGCGGTTTAAGTTTTACATCAAGATCGTTCTGAAAGGTAACCAAACCCCACACAAAGCTCGTCCTGTTGCGTTCATATTCAAGTTTAGCCGCTTCATCCAGGTAGCAGTAGCCATTCGAACAAAGACTTTTTCCAATATTATTGACGCAATCATCCGCCACACTGCATTTGCGGTCAATTTTGGTACATTGGTCGGTTGTGTTTGCGCTGCAAGTGATGGTCTCAGCGATTACCGGCGAAGTATTGAAAAATAAAATAATAACAACGATATATAGAGAAAAGACTCGCGCCTTCATAAATCCGTTGTAATAAACGTAGTCAATAATTGGGTCAGATCAACCGCTTCTTCGGGGTTAAGCAGTTTGTTATTTATGAAGATGACCGGAGCGGCGGGTAAAATTAACTCGTTGACGATTTGTAAATCTTTCTGTATGGCTGCGTTGGTCGCTTCGTCCGAAAGACATGCTGTCCAAGCAGTCATTGATAATTGGTTATTTTCAGCTAAATCTGTTAGTTGCGTCTGTCGCAGTGTGTGTTTTGATTCGGCCACATCATTAAGGAATGTCCAATAGCGTCCCTGTTTACCGGCACAAAGGGCTGCCTGATGTACCAACAAAGGGTTGCTAAAAAAGGCCCGACTCGGATAATGTTTCACGAGAAGCCGCATTTTTTTTGGATTTTTGTTTACTAAAGCGCTGATCGTGCGATAATCTCGCAATGATTGTCTATCGGCAAAGTTAAGGAAAGCGACGACAGTCAGAGGCGCGCCAGGGTTACCAAGGATAAAATCATCGCCAGTTATTGGTATATTTACGGAAACCGGGCTGATCAAGGGAATCTGTTGGACTTTGGTAGAAATAATACGAGCATCATTAATTTGGCCGATCAGAATAACGACTAATATGGCGGTAATCAAAATAAGCGCGAAAGATAATTTTTTTAAGGCGATAGTCATAACTTAAAGGTTCACCTCATAAGCGCCGCTTTGGCGCTGGTCCGTAAAAATTATTTTGTGACGATTTTTATCGTAGGATAAGGAATCGATCGTTACCTCTCGACCGAGCGGCAGCCCTGTTTTTAAGCCGGTTTTTAAGTCTATTTTATATAAGTCGTCAAAAGTATCTCTGGCGACCTCTGGCGCCATGCCGGCTCCGATTGGTAAGTCGCGCGGTATCGCGCAATAGAGCGTATCATCGCTCGCAAAGGTACATTTGTGCGCCCAAGTATTGATTTGGAGCGATTGACGATTATTGCCGATGGCATCGCCGAATGAGTTGACGACCCATAATTCCGGTTTGAAATCACTGCGTTCGCTGTCAACGCTATAAATTAACTTTTGTCCGGTCGGCGACCATTGGGGATCAAAATTAAGTCCTTCGACAATCAAGGATTTAAAGTTCTCTTTGTTAGCTCCAAGGAGTAATACTTCGCGTCGGTCGGCGCCTTGCGGTTCGCCGGTCAAGGCAAAAGCCACTGTTTGCCGGCTTGGTGACCAGTTTACCATGACCTTATCGGCATTATTACCGATATGTTCAATGAGTTTTGTACCCGTGCCGTCGTCTTTGGTGGTAATTAACCATTTACTTTCCGGAGATAAGCCCAAACTTTTAGCCGCCAGATCATTACCATCCGGTGAAAAAGAAAAATCCTCCCAATGTTTCGGAAGCGTGACTTGCTTTTTTTGTTCGAAATTATAAACTATTTTGTTACCGTCGGGATATTCGATGACGGCTTTGTCCTGGCTATTCGCCCAGGTAACTTTTTCGACATTATAAAATACTTGGTCGCTCATTGCGCTTAGGGCGCCATCAACATTGGCGCGATAAAATTTACCGTCGCTCTCGTTGTGGTAGCGCCATGAGCCGTTATTATTAAGGGAGGTGAAAACAGCATAATCAGCGGTGATTTGCGTGACCGGTTCGGGACGATAATAATTTTGATTATTCGGTGTCGGAATAATTCCGGCGGTTGGCAAACCACCAGAGCCGGGAATTTGTCCGGTGGTTCCGGTCACGCTCGCGCGTTCGCTCGAAATAGGCAACGTGGAAGTACTTCTTGTTCCTTGTGGTAAAGGACGTGTGATTGGAGTGGATTTCTTGAACATAACGAATAAGCCAAAACCGATTAGACCGGCGGCCGCGAGAAATCCAACTATGATCAAAATGCGTTTAAGGGTGGGCGACATAAGTAAAAAAATTTAAGATGGTCCCGGCGGCGGCTCAATTCGAGTATTTTGAACGCTCGCCATTAATTGCCGCACTTTTAAAAGCGAGGCTTTTTTTTGTTCAGTAGTATTATAGAACTTTTTCAAAGGTTTTAGAATAGTGTCAATTTCTTTAATGAAAGAATTGATAAGCCGCGCGGTTTTACTCACCCCCTGTGGGAAAATAATCGCCAATATAGTTACAAAAAATAGACCCGGTAAGGCGATAATAATTGCTATTATAATTCCGATGCCGGTGCCGCATAGCGAAGCGAGCATTTTAAAGTAATTAACCCAAACTTCACCGATAGCCACCATAGTTTTGGCGGTCTTGGCTAAAAATTTAATTTTTTCAAGCGCCTGAATAGCAGCTTTCACTCCTTTTTTGGCAGTGCTTTCCAATTTAGAAACAATATTTCTCACTAGCGGTATTTTTCGTAGTAATCGCATCCATTTACCTGACAGTATAGTTCCTTTCATGCTTTGGATACTATCCTTGATTTGGGCCTCCTGTTGTTGAAGCTGCGTCATTTGCTGTTGCCTCTGATCCGACTGCGTTTGGGAGGCATTGTTTGCAGCGGCATTGCTTTGGTCGGCAGGAGAAAGCTCCGGCGGCGCCCCAGCCGGTACTCTTGAGGGGCCTTCACCGATTTCTCCTTTACCTAAGTCACCTTTCATCAGGTTATCAGGGTTGGCTTCTTCTTTCGGTGCGGCTATTTTTTGATTTGGCGCATTTTCGGCAGCTTGGTCTGGTTGTTTTTGCCGATCACGAGCCAGCGCCTTGGAGGCAGCCTGTTGTTCGTCATTATTAATAGTTTTTGGCCGAACACTCGGGCTGTCATTCCTTTCATCTTCTTTTTTTTTATTATTTTTTCCGTCACCATCTTCGGAAGCATCCTGAGCAGGTGATGGATTTGTCGAATCGGTTGAGCCAGACTTTGGCGGGGGAGTGCCGGTTTGTGAAGATTTTGTTTTGGTAGCACGCGTGCTGTCGGTTTTTTCGAGATTCTTAAAATCAACGACAATAGTATCATCGCCTTCCCGACGAGCTTGAATGTTGTCTGAGACATTATCGATAGTCAGTTTGTCCGGTTTCAGCTTCTTCTCTCCCGTAATGCCTCCTGGCCCTGGTTGATTGTTGACGACAAGCGGATCATCAGCCATACAGGCCGCGTTGTTTTTACTTAAGGGTTAAATGATTATCGGTCACGATCAACGAATATTTTTGTTTCACTTTTCTGTCCAGAATAATCGTCGACATAAGCTGCTCGACTTCGTGGCGGATAAAGCGCCGAACATGACGGGCTCCGTGCTCGTGTTGGGGGAGCTGCGTCACCAACCACTCCAATACTTTTTTATCGCTATGTACTTTGGTATGGTAATGGTTGAGTCGCTCGTTAAAACGTTGGAGCTCCAACTCCGCGATCGACACCAAATTAGAAGACCCCAATGATTCGAATAAACAGATGTTGTCCAAACGATTGATAACTTCCGGAGAAAAATGTTCCTTAAGTTTTTCAACAAGCTTATGTTTGGTTTCTTGGACTTGTTCGCGGCCAAATCCAATCGAACCGCGTTTCAGATTTTCGGTCCCGTACGACGTCGTTAGAATAATAATAGCATGGTGAAGTGAGATTTTTTTACCAGACGCTTCGGTAATTTCTCCATTTTCCAAAATTTGGAGGAGCAGCTTAATGACATCGCGGTGGGCTTTATCGATTTCGTCGAACAAGATGACGCAATAAGGATTTATTTTTACTTTATCGGTGAATTGGTTGCTTTCTTTGTAGCCGATGTACCCCGCCGGAGAACCCAGTAATTTCGAAACACCGAAACTTTCGTTAAATTCACTCATATCGAGCTTGATTAAGGCATCGTTGTTGGCATATAAAATTTTAGCCAAAGTTTTGGCTAGTTCTGTTTTACCGACCCCGCTTTCACCAACAAACATAAAAGACGCTAGCGGCCGCTCCGGGTTGGAGAGTCCAAGCTGTGCTCGTCTGATATTTTCGGCGACTTCGTGGACAACCGCTTCTTGGCCGACAATATATTCTTTGATTCTGTTTTCCAGGTTATTCAGTTGTTTTTGGTTGTCAACAATAAGCTCACTCGGTGGCGTACCAATGATTTTGGCGACTTGTTCAGCGATATCTCGCTCGGTAATTTCACCAACCATTGTAACCTTTTTTTCTTTAATTTTAGCAGCCGTTTCCTTGATCATAGCGCGAAGGTCTTCTTCTTCTTTTTTAAGAGCGACCGCTTTTTTGAAGTTGTCTTCTTGCGCCGCTTTTTCCTTGGCGCTTGTCGTTCTGTCTAGTTTTTGTTCCAAATGCGCGAGCTTGCTCTCCAAAGGCGAATTTTTCGCGGCCAGCCGTTTGGCGGCGGCTGTCTCGTCGAGCAAATCAATTGCTTTATCGGGTAAAAATTTGTTAGTGATGTAACGCTGTGATAAATTCGCAGCCGCGCGCAAGGCCCCCGGAGTAATGGCCACTTTGTGATAGGCTTCGTAATTTTCTTTGATACCTTCTAAAATTTTGATCGTATCGGCCAATGATGGCTCTTTGGCAAAAATCGGCTGGAATCGTCGTTCCAGCGCCGGATCGTTTTCGATATTTTTTTTGTATTCTTGCGGCGTAGTCGCTCCGATGCAGCGCAACTGGCCGCGAGCTAAGGCCGGCTTCAGGATGTTGGCCGCGTCCATGGCGCCTTGGTTGGCTCCGGTGCCGATAATCGTGTGCAGCTCATCGATGAACATGATGATCGACGGGTTGCCGGTAGCTTCATCGATAACCTGCCGCAGTCGCGCTTCAAACTCTCCACGATAAATCGTACCGGCGATAAGCATACCCATGTCGAGAGAGTAAATTTTTTTATTCAGCAACAGCTCCGGTACGTCGCCTTGCATGATGCGTTTGGCTAAACCTTCCACAATCGCAGTCTTACCGACACCGGGTTCACCTAAAAGCAGCGGATTATTTTTTGTACGTCGGCAAATGATCTGGATGACGCGCTCAATTTCTGCCTCGCGGCCAATTACCGGGTCAATATTTTTTTGGACATCCGGATTTGTCAGGTTGGTCGCAAAAAAATCCAAAGCGGACTCTTTCTTTTTACTTTTTTTAGAACTTTCCGCGGCTTCATCGAGTGCGATAGCTTCATCTTGCGCTGATTCTTCAAGCTGTTCCACCATTTCTGTCGCTTCTGCCAAATGCGGCAAATGAGCGGCATTAACCAAGACGGCATCGAGCTGTTTTTGCACTTCGTCCCGGTTCACTTTATTTTTTATAAGCAATTCTTCGATTGTTTCGTTGCTGATAGTCAGTAAGGCGGACAATAAATGTTCAGAACCTATGTAATTGTTATTATTTTCTTGAGCGACCGACATAGCTTTTTCGAGGACTGTTTTGGTGGCTGGTGAAAGGGGAGTTAGGACTTGTTGGGCGGTGCCGTTGGTTTGCAAGACAGTTTCTTTTTTAAGAGGCAGATTTAACAAAGCGTCTTCGATCGATTGGGCGGAGATTTTGAGACGGGTGATGATTTCGGCGGCCACCGACCCTTTTTGGTTGGCGACGGCGAAAAAAAGATGAATTGGATCTACAGCTTTATTTTTAAGTTCGGTAGCCACATGGATGCTTCGGGCAAGAATGTCTTTTAGGTGTGACGAAAAGCGATCTAAAATATTCATAAATTTAGTAAAGGCAGTATGGTAGTGATTGCGTAAAAGATACAAGTAGTATAGAATATTTTGACTACTAAGTCAATTTTTTTTAGTCTCTGTTATGGTCTTTCCCACCCATACTTTTAAAGCCTACGATATTCGTGGTTTAGTTGAAGGAGAGTTGTCGGTTGATCTCGCTTACCGCATCGGCCGCGCTTTTGGCATTTTTTTGAAAAAGAATTACCATCAAAATCTCAAAGTCGTGGTGGGACGAGACATGCGCGAGAGCAGCCCCGGGTATGAGTCGGCGGTTGTTGGCGGGCTGACCGATGAAGGCTGGAATGTTGTCGAGATCGGGCTAGCGACGACGCCATTGTTCAATTTTGCTTGTGCCCACTATGCCGAGCATGCCGGCGGCATCATGATTACCGCCAGCCATAACCCGGCCCAGTACAATGGATTCAAAATGACTCTAGGTAACGGTTTGCCGGTTGGCAAAAAAACCGGCATGAGCGACATTCGCGACCTGGTCGAACAAGGAAAGTTTGGATTAATCGAGAAAAAAGGCACGGTTGAACATTTGATGGTTCTGGGAGATTACTTAAAAAAAGTTCTTAGTCTGGTCGATGTAAAATCCTTAAAGCCGTGTAAAGTGGTTATTGATTGCGGCAATGGTATGGCTGACGTGACTTTTTCGGCGTTACTTGAGAAGTTGCCGGTGAAAGTTGATTATCTATTCCGTGATCCAGATGGACGATTTCCTAACCATGAAGCAAATCCTCTCAAGGCTGAAACACTTCGCGATTTGCAGAGGCGTGTGGTCGAAACCGGCGCCGATTTTGGTTTTGCTCTGGATGGCGATGCCGACCGTGTCGGTCTGGTTGATGAAGAAGGAAAAGTGGTTGATCCGTCATTTGTCGGCGTATTGCTCGGGCTCGAAGTGTTGCGAAAACATCCGAAAGCAGTCATGCTCTATGATTTGCGTTCGAGCATGATTGTGCCTGAAACATGGGAGGCGCATGGAGCTATAACCGAGAAATGTATGGTCGGTCACGCGCTCATTAAAAAAGATTTAAAAGAAAAGGGCGCGATGTTCGCGAGCGAGTTGTCACTGCATTTATATTACCATGACATGTACGATGTTGAATCGTCGGATTTATCTTTGTTATACGTTTTACAAATGTTGTCGCGCGAAAAAAAGAAATTGAGCGCTTTGGTTGCTCCGCTCAAAAAATACGCCCATTCCGGTGAAATTAATTTTGAAACAAAACACGCCGCAGAAATAATCGTCGGGCTGGTAAAAAAATATGCCGGGGAAACTGTAGAAACTTCGCATCTCGACGGTTTATTTATGCGCCTTTCGTGGGGTTGGATGAATGTCCGGATGAGTAATACCGAACCGCTTCTGCGTTTGAATTTGGAAACTCCCAACAAAGAAATCACCGAGGAAAAGATAGTGGAAATTGGAAACTTTATCAAAAATTTTACCACCTAGTTTATAGGCTGAAGATCGATGACCACATTCCGGATCGTCAAAACCCGCCGGTCTTATTAGGCTCCGCTTTCGCGAAGTTTTTTAATGCGATCATCTAGCGGGGGATGGGTGGAGAAAAGCGATTTGACGGTGGAACTTTTGAAAGGGTTGGAGAAAAACATATGTGCCGTCGCTCTTGAAACCTCTGGCATCGGTTGGTTGTGGGCGGCAATTTTTTCTAGTGCCCGCGCCAGGCCTTCCGGGTAGCGGGTCAAGAGCGCTCCCGAAGCATCGGCCAAGAATTCGCGTCGGCGTGAAATAGCTAATTTTATAAGCTCGGCAATGAGCGGCGACAGTATGGCTAAGACGATTCCCACCAACATTAAAATGCCGCCAACCTGGCCTCCTTCGCGGCCACGTCGTCCGCCAAACAGCAGGCGGCTTCGTAAAAATATGTGCGCCAAAATCGAAATCGAGCCGACCATCACCGCCACCAATGTCATAAATCGGATGTCATAATTTTGGATATGCGATAACTCATGGGCCAGCACACCTTCCAATTCTTCATTTTCTAAATAAGTAATCGCCCCTCTGGTAATGGCCACGGAGGCCATCTCCGGCTTGCGACCGGTTGCGAAAGCATTGATCGCGTTATCTTCAATAATATAAATTTTAGGGACCGGCAATCCCGAGGTAATACACAAATTTTCCACCAGTCGATAGACATACTTATTGTCTTCTTCGGAAATCGGTCTGGCACCACTCGACCATAAGGCAATTTTATCGCCTTGGAAGTATGAAACAAGCGTACTCCCCAGCGAGATGATTATTGCTATCCAGACACCGCTGTAAGTTTCATCGCCGCTGGCTCGACTGTATATATAACCAAGGCCAATAATCATGGCGATAAAAACCATCGTCAGAATGACTGATTTTCGTTTGTTCGAAGCTATTTGTGAATACATGTGATATTAGAACTGGACTTTGACATTCTCACGTTCGCTTTCCGCCGCCTGGAAGAATTCGTAATTCTTGAAATGAAGCATGCCGGCAATCGTGTTAGTGGGGAAGATCTGGATTTTCGTGTTGAAATCGCGGACATTGCCGTTATAAAAACGGCGCGAGGCCTGGATTTTGTTTTCCGTGTCGGAGATCTCATCCTGTAATTGTAAAAAGTTTTGGCTGGCTTTCAAATCGGGATAATTTTCCGAAACAGCGAATAAGGTCTTTAAGACGCCCGACAGCTGATTTTCCACCTGTTCGCGATCGGCCAGCGATGCTTTTGGATCATCGTGTACTTTCATAGCTGACGTTCTGGCCTCGGTTAATTTTACCAGAGTGTCGCGTTCATGATTCATATAACCTTTCACGGTTTCGACGAGGTTTGGTATCAAATCATATCGGCGTTTCAATTGCACATCTATGTCGCTATAGGCCTCATCGACGCGATTTTTTGAGCGGATCAGCCCATTATAGGTCAAAATAAGCCAGACCAGGACAGCACCGACAACCGCGAGAATTATATACGTTAGGTTCATACGTTTGGTTATAGATAAGGGTAAGACCCCTTTATTTTTTAATAAACGTAGTATATAATAGAACCATTCATTTTGGCAATGGTGGCCGATACGGATGGTGGCCGATTACGGAGATTATGTTTACCTTATTTATTTTTATAGCCGTTTTGGCAATCCTGGTCCTGTCTCACGAATTCGGGCATTTTATTGTTGCTCGAAAAAACGGCATTCGCGTGGATGAATTTGGTTTTGGCTTTCCGCCGCGCATCTTGGGCGTGCGCCGCTATAAAGAAAATAGCCGTAGCCGCTGGAAATTTGTCTGGGGTCATCCGAAAGATGAAATGACCGGTGTAAAACCGACACTCTATTCTTTCAACCTTATTCCACTCGGCGGTTTTGTGCGTATCAAAGGAGAAAATGCGACTGAACCGGGTGCAGATGATGCCGATAGTTTTTTGACTAAAAAAGTATGGCAAAAAGCCAGCGTGCTTGTTGCCGGTGTGTTCATGAATATTTTGGTGGCGGCGGTACTTTTGTCCGTCGGATACATGGTTGGTTTACCTGAGACGGCGGACAGTGGGCGGTCGCTCGTCAATCAAAGTTTGCACATTGTACAAGTCTTACCCGGCAAACCGGCCGATCAAGCAGGCTTCATAATCGGTGATTTGGTATTACAGGTGGGAGAGCTTAGCAACCCGCGCCTGACCCAATTTCAAGAATATGTTTACAATCATCAGGACCAAGAAATCACTGTCGTGCTCGAAAGGAACGACGAACAGATTATCCAAAAAATAACGCCTCGGTTCATGGATGAAACCGGCCAGGCCGGTATCGGCGTAGCCATGGCCGAAATCGGTTTGGCGAAATATCCTTGGTACAAAGCTATCTACCATGGTGTGGCAGCCACCGGGTTTTATCTTAAAGAAATAATTATTGCTTTCGCCTTGCTCATTAAAGGGATATTCACCGGCTCGGGAGTGGGTGAAGCGGTTTCCGGTCCGGTTGGCGTTGCCGTTTTAACTGGGCAAGTCGCCCGATTAGGTATTGTTTATCTCATCCAATTTACGGCGTTATTATCGCTCAACCTGGCTGTGCTGAACATTTTACCGATTCCAGCGCTCGATGG
>Ga0156050_139_pt7 | contig 13514 bp, 14 predicted proteins | sample RifCSPlowO2_02_FD_107703 | JGI IMG/M metagenome (GOLD analysis project Ga0156050, IMG submission 107703) | Candidatus Magasanikbacteria bacterium RIFCSPLOWO2_02_FULL_44_11
CGCCACCAGCCAGTGCGCCATTATTCCAGGGCAAAATATTTTCGCCAAAAAAAAAGCTATAAATATGAAATAGAATACCTACCAATATATGGGAACTGGAATTGCCTAGTAAATTGGACATCCCCCACCCATTATCTCCCTGGTAAACGATCCTGTGGTAGATGAGCCAAACTAAGGGCAGAGCAGTAAGCGCGACCACCATTTGCGCCGCAAACCATTTTTTTATAGGAAAAACAGTCTTTCTCCGAAGTCGGTAATAGAAGAAAGTGGCATTAGTCAGGGTGATAGAGTAAAAAAAATGAGGGTAATCTGTCCACGCTACTAAGGCATAAAGCACTATAAAAAGACGGTAATATCTTCTGTCGTACCCTGTGGTTACGAGCTGATGGGTTAAATAAAAAACTACAAACGTAAGTAGAGCAGCAAGACTGTGATATCGTGCCGTCTGTGAAATGAGTACGAAATATGATGATAGTGCAGTAAAAAAAGCGGCATTATAGGCGTAGGTCTTCCCAAGGAGATGCTTGGTATATATAAAGACAAATGTAACAATACCAAGGCCGGCTAAAACTGATACCAATCTTACCGCAAACTCACTCCAGGGCAGGATATGGAGCGTTATAACTACCAGCAAATAATAAAGTGGCGGGTGGTTGTCAGGAAATTTAAAATACTCAATAATGAAATGAACCGGGCTTGCATGGAGATAAAGTAAGACCGCGGTTTCATCCATCCATAATGTCCTATAGCCTATCCTGAATAGTAGCAGGCAACTGGCCAAAGCCAGGATTGACAAAAAAACTCGGTCGTATTCTTTAATTTTTTTTAGGTTAATCATGATGTTAAACTTTATTTTTAATTGACCGAGTCATTCTCCACACCCCATAATAAAGCGTGAGATAGTAGACATATTGCTGCAAGGCCACACTCCAACCCCAAATGCTCGTATATAGGCCGTTTTTAATCTGACCCAGTGACATTTTAAGTGGCATCCAAAGAAAATATAAAAAGGGGTGACGGCGGACCTTTGCGCTAAAATCCAGCCAGCTATCAATACTCGTATTAAAACACTCGTATGGTGCCACGAGCTCTGGAAAGAAGAACTTTACATGAATTGGCACCCATTTTTTCCTTTTCTTGGCGAAAGAATGCCATGAAATATTGTTATACAAAGGGCGATGCCGTAAAAAAATATCGGCATCGATCAACTTTCCGTCTTTGATGGCCACGTTCCCATGAGGAATTCTCTGATAGCCGCCCTGTGATTTTCTAAACAAACAAAGCTTCTTTAGACCTTTAAAATAAATAGGCTTTTTCCCATTCCACATTTCCCATTTCAAATACATACCGCTGACATTTTGGTTATCAGTCAATTTTTTAATAGCTGGGATATCCTGTTGGTCAAAGTATTCATCAGCATCGAGCCGCAGGATCCATTCTGACTTTGCCAAGTTAAAAGAAAAAACTAAATGGCCGTCGGAAATACCCACGTGATCTCGTTCGAAAATCTGGTCGGTATATTTGCGAGCGATCTCGAGCGTCTTATCCGAACATGGTCCGTCATGCACCACAATAATTTCGTCCACTAAACCACTTATCCCTGATAGGCAGCGGTCTATAATTTTCTCCTCATTAAAAACGACAACGCAGGCTGAAATGGTGCTCATATCAATACATCTTCTTTTGTTTAAATCGGTGTTCAATAAAATCTATTACTTTACGGTACATTTTTTTTGGTTTAAATAAGGCATTGTAAACCATTTCTTTATTGGTGAGAGGCGAGAAAGTGTTGGCAATTCTTTTTTGGTAATCTTTTCGATAGGCTACCAGGTCATTTTCGGAAGGAAAATAATTTATCTTGGCGTATAAATCTATAACTGTTTGGCATACGGGAATATTTTTTTGGAGAAGTTTTTCAACAAAAACTTTTTCCAGGCAGCGGGTGGTGGCTTCAGCGTCGTACTCCTGTAGAACTTTGAAGCGAGCCGCCTCCCCCATTCTTTCCTTTTCTTTGGGGTGCGCATAAAGATACGCTACGGCTCGGGCAAACGCCTGGGGGCCGTTGGCTATAATACCTGTTTGCATATGGTTAACGACCTCCACCTGGCTATTATCCCTCTGTGGTGTCGAATTTACTACCACCGGCTTCTTAAATAGTCCGGCTTCAGCTAATGTCATACCAAACGATTCTCCAATTTTTGAGGCATGAGCGTACACATCAAGGCTGCTAAAAAACAGCGCTATATCTTTGTCTTCAGCGGAAGGTTCAACAAATATAAAATTGTCCCGGTACCTGCCGGTCAAAACCTGTCGCTTTCTTGATTCGGGAGCAGATTGAATCAGATACTTAATTCGAGGAATTAACTTTACTAAATAAGGGACCGTTTCAATAAGCAAATCGGACCACTTGGCTATATCCGGGCGCCCTAAACGGCCAATAACAAAATCAGCGGGCTGAATATTATTTTTTTTCTTATAGGCGGTAATTTCTTCCTGGGTTGGAATATTCTTTGCAAAGGAAGCAGCGTCAACAGGGAAATACAACGTCCTCATTCTATTGAAATCAAATACGCCAGCTTGCTTCACAAAAACCTCATTCAAATTCATTTTACTAATGACTAGGCTGCAATCGATAAGTGAAGCACTGCGGGCATCGTATTTCCCAAAAATGTTTGTTTCAACAATGACTAACAGAGGATTTTGGCTTTTTAATTTTTGAAGAACTAGGTGCTCGAAAGGGACATAGTGGCCGGAACGATGAAAGTGAACAATCTGGATATTTTTTTGGGCGACATACTTGAGCAGTGAAGCAATATCATTTTTGAAAATAACGCACTCGATACCTAGGTCATGAATTTCTTTTTCCCTTGGCCCCCCCTCGATGTATGTCGCTACATGCATTTTAAAAAAATGCCGATCGCTATAACGACAAAAATTAACGAGCGCACGCTGGCTCCCCGCATAATTTAGGGAACTAATGAGCTCAAGGACGTTTATAGCTGCACATTTGTCCATAGGATACTTATTGCACTTTCTTAGCCTACTCCATTTATTCGAGCGTAGCAATGATTAGAAACTGCTGAGAAAGCAATGTTGGCCACATAAAAAGAACTTTCCGACCAATCCCGAAAAGTTTATTAATGCCAAACCGCTCCCAGGCGCCTCCCGCCGGACGGGCTTTTTTAATCTTTAATCCACTTTTTTCAACCATCTCACACATTGTTTTTAAAGTAAAAAAATGAAGATGCGTTCTATCAAGGATGCCGCCGTCCTGCATATCAAAGCGGCCTATCAACAAATGCCATCGAATTGAATAGTGGGCAATATTGGGCAGTGAAATGACACAGCGACCCGTTGGTTTCAGAAAATTCTTCAGACCCGCCAAGACTTCATCCGGATTCTTCATATGTTCAAGTACGTCGCCCAGCAGAATAACATCAAACTTTTCATTGGCCATTTCCGGCAAAGTTAACAAATTTTCCGCCGAAATTTTGAACAATTTTGTATAACCGTATTGTTTGGCATCATTATAAAGCTCTTCAGCCGGTTCAATTCCCCATATTTCGCAGTTCTTTTTTTCAATGAGATATTCGCCCATATAGCCACTTGCGGTGCCGATCTCTAATACGCGGGAACCCTCCGGAATTTCTTGCAACATAAGCCAGTGTGAGTTGTACATGCCGGGGTCAAAACGGTAATTACGCTGTACCATATGCAATAAATAATTACTAAACTTTTTTTAAAAGTATAAAGAAAAATGGACCATAGTACTTGATAAACGGAAAATTATGTTTGCCTAAAAAGGACATGGTTTCCAAGAATATCTTTTTGGCCCGACTAACGCCACCGTAAGTAAAATTACCCCAGAACGAGTTTGCTTCGACTATTTCATAGATCGGGTTTGTTTTTATGTGCTTCATGAAAAACACTAAGTTTGGCTCGATGGTAGTGTCATAGTCGATAATATGGTCCTCTTTATCCAAAATTATCGGGGTAACTTTTTCCCAGCAAAAAGATTCAGTGAAAAAAAATTTTGGCATAAATGATTTAACCAATCTTTTCAACAACAGGACGGTCTTGTTCTCTTTGTTGCACGGAGATCTAAAAAATGGCGAACCGTAGTTAGGGCAAGCGATCAATATATATCCTCCCTGCTTGGTAACTCTCCCCATTTCAGCAAAAACCCGTTCGGGTTTGGTAAGATGCTCAAAAACAAATGTTGAAAACGCCAACTCAAATTTCCCATCTGAGAAAGGAATTGTTAGACCGTCATATAGTTCAAAAGTGGCATTGGTAACGCCTTTCTTCTTGGAGCGCTTAATACCAATTGCAGCGACATCAACGCCACTAAAATTTCTCGTTCCCGATGTTCGTTGCGCTAAATCACTTATCACGCCGCCTTCACCACAGCCAACATCTAAGATAGAGGTCGGATTGTGCTTATTGATTATGTCCGCAATGATATTGATAAAGAACTTTGATTCTTCACCTTTGCCTTGAGCGTTTTCGATGAGTTGGTAGTAGGCTTCTTTGTTCCAAAGTTTTTCGATTTTTTCCTTTTCTATATCCATAATCTTTTTTTAAGTATCTTCAGGCCGTATAATACGAGTAGCACGGCATTGACCAGCGATTTACCCGGTGATAATTTCAGGTTATTCGTCTCAGTAAAAACTTCTGGCACCGTATTTTTAATTTTAAAACCTTCCCCCAACAGTTTAAGTGAGTAGGTCATAACCTGCTTATGCCTGCCCATAGAAACTTCGTGATCTTTGCTTGACCTTTCTAAGGCTGAAACATGCCAATATTTTTCGGCCATGATAACATAATTGCCCGGTCGTATCAAATCGCCTTGGTTATCCTCCACATAATCTCCTTGGCCATAGGGACCAAGGTGCCAGCGTACCCCCGGTACTCTTCTGAAAAACCGCGGCAGAGCGTGAATTGTAACTGTTCCATAGTGATATTTTCCGCGTATAGAGTGATGGAAAATGTCGCCGACGCACAAATAATACGGCGCAATGACACAATTAACTTTTTCGTTTTCTGTTATGAGATCTTTAACTTCTTGCATTCCTCGTTTTGTCCAGATCTCATCGCCGTCTAAGATCATAAACCAATCGGACGCGGTGCGGTCAAGCATTTCTTGTCGGAATTTTGTATGTTCTACCTTGCTGCACGGTCCCTTTTCTTCAAAAATGATCTTGTCCGGATAGCGCGCGGCCAACTTTTGAATTCTTTCTATCGTTCGGTCGGTTGAACCCGTATCAAAAATAATAATCCGATCAACATACTCTATCACGGAAGCGATGGTATAATGGACAAAGTTTTCCTCGTTTTTTACGATGCAGTGGGCGGTAATCGGCATAATTTCTCAGCTTACTTTCGTAATGTTTTGATTTGCCTTGATTTTTTTTCTTAAAGTCTTCCGGTATATTTTTTTAAGGAAACTATAAAATCCAAGGTACGATAAAGTATTCTTAAAGGCTCTAAAAAGGACGTCGTACACCAGACCTTTGAGGTGAAAAAAATTGGTTCCAAAATCATTTTTAAAACGTTTTCCAATCTCCCAGTTTTCTAATCTGGCTTTGAACCAATACTTGAAGGAAATGCCTATGGTGTCTATTCTTGCCACGATGACATCGACTCGTTGGAATATAGCCCCGTCAAGGTTACATTTCATAACAAAATCAAAATCTGAAGAAATTTTGTATTTTGTATCAAACGGAAATTTTTTAATTAAATATAATTTGGTAAACATAGCCTGATGACAAAAGGCCATACCCTGCCATAATTCTTTGGTATCAAGTTTGCTGGTATACAAAGCTAGTTCGACTTTTTCATTAACCGGACCAATAAAGTTGCCGTAGACAACATCTCCGTAAATTTTTTGCTTAAGAAATATATCTTCTAAAACTGTTGTATTGTTGAAGCAGTCACCAGAATGTAACATAATAACATATTCACCCGTCATAAGGCTGGCGCCTTTATTAAGAGCGTCGTGGGTACCTTTGTCGGGTTCACTGATCCAAACATCAAGATATCGTTCATATTTTTTAATGATTTCAACGGTCCCATCGATGGAGCCGCCGTCAACCAGTATATATTCTACATGGCGGTACGTTTGATTGAGCACGCTAAGTATGGTGCGCTCCACGTATTTGGCATTGTTCATGACGATTGTAATTACGGTAATAAGAGGTAAGCCCTGAGTTGCCACCTTTCTCAGGCCTTGCAGTCGAAGACCACCCCAGCTTTGGTACGTATAGTGTGGCACCACTCCTGGTTGGAGTGATTGGATTGTGCTGAATAGTAATCCGGCGGCTTGCTCCATATCCTAATGAATAATAAAATCTTTATTCTTAACCAGGTATGTTGCCCAGCCAACATTCCAAAAAAATTGTGTGCAATTACTGATGGCAAACGCGATCGCGGCTCCTTGAATACCAAATCTTGGTATTAATAAATAATTGCTGCCGGTAAAAAGTATTAATTGAAAAATTCCCGCCAAAGCCATTATGTGCGTTCTGTTAAAGGCGGTGATCGCTAAAGAAAAAGGAATTGAGATCACATTGAATAAAAGGCTGTATGCCAGCACCAGATAGACGGGTATGGCGGGACTATATTTTTGGCCGAAAAGCAAAGTGATAAGATATTGTGAAGGGAAAATTAGGACAGCGATACCAATGGTCCCGAAAAGAATCCACTTGCTGATCCGTCTTACAAAAGCAACTAACTCTGTTTTACTAGCCAGTCCGCTGACCTTTGGCATGAGCACGGAATTTATTGACCCATAAACAACAGGCATTGCTTGAACAAGCTGCCACGCGACTGTATATGTTGCCACTTCAGCTAAACCGAGATAGTGGCTGATCATTACTTGCTCTAATTTTCCTACGCCAATGGTTAAAAGCGACGAAACTGTCAACCATAAACTAAACCTGGCCAATTGAGCGTGAAGTTTGTCTTTAATCTCTTTATCAATAGTAACCTGCCTAAACCTTTCCGGTAACACCCCATAATTTACTGCAAATAGTAACCACGGTACAAAAATATAGGCTGATAGGTACGCGTAAAGGTTTTTAACACTGAAAAAAGCCAAAACAACTACGGTAAGTAGCCGCAAAATGCCCTTGAGTGCCTGCACTGAAGCTTGGCGAAAAAATTGCTGGCTTGATTGCAAATAGGTTGCCACAAAGCCAATTAAAATAACACCTCCGATACCCAAAAAAGAATAGGCTATGTATGGTGTCACTTCGGTTTGCCCGAATATGTACTTAGCGACAGGATATGCCAAGGTAATACCCAAGATCGTCAATATCCCAGCAAGATTAACCCGCCAATTCCAAATTGTTTTAATGAGTTGTTTAAGTTTATCGGTTTGCTGAGTGGCGATATAATAAGGAGCAAATCGTAACAATCCTAAATTAAGCCCAAAATCGGACATCTCAGCTACAGTGCTTAGAGCTATGACCGAGAGTGAAAATATCCCGAACAAATCCTGGCTAAGCGATCTTGTCAAAACGACGTTCAAAGCAAACAAAGAGGCGCCATTTATCAACGACCCAGCAGCAACAATAGATGTGTGATGCAAAGCTTTCTTCTTTAGAATGGTTTGTACCCGACCTACAAGGGGCATAGTTTTATCTTTCGAGTTTACTCTGATTTGTGGTTTAATAAATTCTAATCACGTCGTCGGCCACTTCAAAATGAAGCTCGGGTTTCTTTTCCAAAACATATTTCTTTAAAGCTTTTATTGTTGGATAATCGTTTTGCCCTCGAAAAACTCGGGCGTCATCTATTAAGATGACAAATTTTTGTTTCAAATTGCTGAATATACCGGCTAATTCTTCGACAATTGGCGTTTCCTTATCACCGCGCTTGGTGATGCCTGCCGAGTAATGGGCGTCTAACCAGAAAACAACCGGCTCATTGATGGTTGGCAATAGTTGTGAAAGGACTACGCCGCTATCCCCTTGAAGAATTTTAATATAAGGAAATTCTTTAAATCTCTCCTGGGCATTTTTTGCCAACTGCGCATCCAACTCAATAGAAAAAATGGTTGAAAAATTATTCTTATTGAAGTCAATCATGTTTCCTAGGTAGGTGCCGGTTTCAATTAAGCACTTGTAGGCATTTTTTTCGCCATATTCCTGGACTAACTTCCAGCGAAGCGGGTCTGATAACGGTTTAGCTTTAATGCGGTCAGCCAACGGACGATAAACCGGCAGTAACCAGCGGTATAAAAACGTTTTTTTAATAGCTGCTTTGATTGGTGAATCCATACTTTTTTGGTTATAGTGAATGAATAATAAATAATTAATCGATGTCCTCCACCTGTGAAGACGCCCCGATTCCCGACACGCCAAGCACTTCTAAAGCGTGTACTTGGTGGCGCGGAATATATTTAGACAACGTATTCTCAACGGCATAAGAAATCAGGGCTAGCGGCACGCTTTTCCAAAGAGCTGATTTCCAGGTAGCGAGTGCTTCGCTGCGTAAACCATAGAGCCTAGTGCAAATATAATCGGGTTGGATATATTTAAGTACAAATAATCCCCTCCCCTTCCAGTTGGCTATCTTGAATTGGTCATTGAGGTGGTAACGGCCGCTTATTTTAAAATAGAAATCGGTGACAATAGTGGACCGCTTCAAAGCAGCCACGAGCATCACTATTTCACCCAGACTCTTATAGTGGCTATCACAAGCGGCACGGATAAGCTTTCGGTTCCCAAGATAGATGTATTGATCAATTTTTTTATCGAGCCCAAGCGGCAGATCTTCGCGTAACCCTGCCTCGACCAGAATGATCTTTGCACCCGGAACTTTATCTCGAATTGAGGCAATTGTTTCCAAAGTTTGCTCGGCGCGAGTTTCCGGACTAAACACGGTGCGCGGGCTTTCATATTGGATCTGTCCACCCTTAGTATAAATTAAAGAGGTAATAATGAAACAAAAGGACAATGGCTCCCGATCTTTCAATTTTTGTCGTGAAAATAAGTGAAGACCGGAAACAACAAGCTGAAAGGGGACAACAATAACTATTCGATACACCAAACGCACCAAAAACGTGGCCGGATGGCCGAGGACCTTTTGTAAGGTCCTTTTGATTGTCGAAGTTAAAGTGGACACAAGAGTTACTTTCTAATAGATGGATAATTTTTAACGAACCAGGCAATGGTTTGCTCCAGGCCATCTGCTACTGAAGTAAATTTGAACTCCGGCAAATATTTTTGTAATTTAGCGGAATCTGATGGTTTCCTGAGCTGGCCATCTGGTTTGGTCGCATCAAACACTATTTTGCCTAAAAAGCCCATTTTTTTTGCCACCAGGTGTACAACATCTTTAATACTCGTTTCTATACCCGAGGTAAAAATAATTGGCGATTCTTCATTATAGTTGTTTAAAGCCCACAAAGCAAGCTTGACGATGTCATCAGAAAAGACAAATTCGCGTAAGGCTTGGCCCGATCCCCAGACTGACAGGTCGGTGTTGTTTTCTTTGGCTAAGAAGCATTTATGGATTAAAGCCGCCAAAACATGGCCGTTTTCTAAGCTAAAATTGTCGTTGGGTCCGTAGACGTTCGTGCCGATGGCAGTAATAAAATTACAGGCCCACTCTTTGCGGTAGGCCCGGCTTTGCACGTCCATCATTCGTTTGGCGTAGGCATAGCCGAAATTGGAATCGTGGGGCAGACCATTATGCAAGTCTTTTTCATTGAGGGGATAGCTAGCATTGTTGGGGAAAACACAGGTTGAAATAAATGACAATAATTTTTCTACACCAGCCAGACGTGCAGCCTCAAGCGTGTGGATGTTAATCAAAAGATTATCCCTAAAATAGGAACCGGGGTGTTTCAGGTTTGCACCAACTCCTCCGACAACCGCGGCAGTATGGATAACACGATTTGGTTTTATTTTTGCAAATGTTTTTTTGGTTTCCTCAAAGTCTGTCAAATCTAAATCCGCGTGTGTCAGGTAAACTGCATTTGGCAGGTTAAGGCGTTTGATAGCCGACCCCACCAACCCATCAGCGCCGGTAACCAAAGTAATTTTGTTCATAATATTATCGGCATAATGCTCTTTGCCACTCAATAGTTTTTTTGAGACCGATATCAAGTGGTAAAAAATCTTTTTTTCCGAATTCGCGCTGTACTAAAGACATATCAAGAAAAACATCATCAGGCGCTCCGGCCACGGTGTTATCGGAATTATTTGGAAATGTAACCGGCGCACCGACAATTGTACCAACGCTTTTGGCTAATTCAGCAATGGTAGTCTTAGACTCGCCACCGACATTGTAAATCGGTTCTTTACCTGACAAGAGGATGTGCCACAGTATTTCAACTGCATCAGCGACGTAACAATAGGTGCGTTTGGCTTCGCCTTGATCAAGCAAATCAATCTTTCCTTGCAAGGCTTTATAGATAAAATTATTGATAACCCGCTTGTCCCCCGATTTTGTGCCCGGACCATAGGCCAGGGATAATCGGGCTGATTTAGCATCTACTCCTTTGGCACGAAACGCATTAACAATAGTTTCGCCACAACGTTTACCTTCGATATAGCAGGATCGTGGATGGGTTGTATTTGTTGTCCCAATTTGTTGTTCGTTAAATGGCGGATTTCTTAAACCACTATAAACTTCGCTCGTACTCATGAATAAAAATTTGCCACCGGGGAGTAGTTTTTCGAACAGAGCGAGGGTGGCCGTGGTATTAAGCTCGATCGTTTTAATCTGGTTTTCCATGAATTTCCCCGGCTGACCGTAACCGGCGGCGTGGATGATGTAATCTGCTTTAGGTAACTTTGCGAGAAAATTCTGGTCTGTTAAATCACCCTGGAGAATTTTAGCTCCAGCATAGTTGAGAAAATAGCGAGTGTGCTCAGAAACGTCACTTTGCACTAAGGCGTAGATATTAGTCTGTTTTGATTGGCTTGTTAAAAAACTATGGAGTGTGGCTAGTAAATACGTGCCGATTAAACCAGAAGCACCAGTAATGACAATAGTCTTTCCGACGATTTCATCTAAGCTGATCCGGTCAATAATTTTTTGGGCATCTTCAGCAATAATTTTGACTAATGTACCCATAAGTATCAACGTGCTAGTAGTTTTTCGAGACGGTGGCGGATATTTTCGACCGTCAAACCGATAGTTTTGTCATGATCCTCGGCTTTACCATAGTTCGTTAGAAATTCGCGAGGCACGCCAATGCTGCCCAGCATAATCTTTTCACCGGCTAAAGATTGTGTTACCTCGTGGGCTAGCGTCCCAACATAGTTTGGTTCGACTAATACTATTTTTCCACTGCTACAATTTTCCTGGAGTGTTTGTTGATCGAACGGCGCGACCGTCGTATAATAAAGAATAGTAACATCGAGTCCCTCGCATGCTTCTAAAACTGGTTTTAAGCTCGGGCCAATCGCTATGACAGTTGCCTGATTGCCTTTTTTTACTACCTCGGCTTGACCAAACACCACTGCACGGCTCTCCGTATTTTCTCTTTCACTGATCCGAAAATAAGTTGGTTTGCCGTCAGCATACGCGGCTTTAAAAAGCGTATCAAATTCTTGCGCCGTACCGGGCAAGATAACTTCCATGCCCGGAATATTTTTTAAAATTCCAACATCGCCTGGGCAATGATGCGTGCAGCCTAAAGCGGCGTAATCATACGAAGCACCAACGCTCACGAAATTACCACCCAATTGTTGATAACCAAAATCGAGTTTTAATTGCTCATAAGCCCGCTCGACTAAAAAGGGGGCGATGGTGTGTACCACGGGAATAAAACCAGTCATGGCGAGACCCGCCGCCAAACCGATCGTGGATTGCTCTAAAATGCCGATGTTGTACACATGGCCAGGATAGGTTTGGAAGGTTTTGTTAAAACCAAACACACCAATATCACCGAGTAAGAGCATCAATCGCTCATCGCCGGCCAGGACGGATTCAACGGTCGTGACAAATTGTTTACGCATACTCATATCGCCTCTTCTAATAGTTGAGCAAGCTCTTCTGGTTTAGGCGCTTTATGGTGCCATTCAGGATTATGCTCCATGGACTTGATGCCGTGACCCTTTACCGTCGTAGCAATGACCGCGAGCGGTTTACCCTTTGGCCGGTTGCTCAAGGCAGAAAAAATCGCTTCATGGTCATGGCCGTCGATGGCGCTCATATCCCAATCAAATGCTTTAAATTTAGCGGCTAAATCACCGACGAGTAGCGCCCGATCGGTAGAATGGTTATAATCGACAACCAGGGTAAGATTGTCGAGTTTGTGGTGTGCGGCCAAGAGCGCAGATTCCCAGACAGTTCCTTCGTTTGCTTCCCCGTCGCCGATGAGCGCAAAAACTTTAGCTGGACTCTTGGCTACTTTTAAGCCTAACGCAGCGCCAACGGCCATAGGAAAACCGTGACCGAGCGATCCGGTTGACGCTTCAACACCCGGAACCTTATTTCGGTCAGGATGGCCGCCGAGCGAACTGGTGAAACCGCAAAAGGTTGGTAATTTCTCAAAGGGGATAAAACCTTTTTTGGCTAAAACAGCGTACAGGCCAATCGAGGCATGCCCTTTGCTTAAAAAAAATCTATCCCGGTCATGGTCAGCGACCGTCAGCGGGGTGACATTTAAAACACGATCATAAAGCACCCAAAGAATATCCAAGATGGATAAAGCGCTGGGCAGATGCCCCTCGCATGCGGCAGCGCCGGCTTTAATTATTTCCTGCTTTAATTTTTTTAATGTCGTAAGTTCGGTGGTAGTCATAGTTAAGCCTGCGGGGTAGGATTCTTTTCCGCGTCGCACATGATCATTATTAATTCTTTGAAGTTAACCTTGGGTTCCCAACCTAATTTGTTTTTAGACTTTGAAGCGTCGCCTATTAAAACTTCCACTTCGGCGGGCCGAAAGTATTCACGGTCAATCTCCACGAGCACTTGACCGGTTTTAACATCAACACCTTTTTCTTCAAGGCCCGTCCCCTGCCAGGCTAACTCATAATCAAAATGGCGAGCGGTTTCTTCCGCAAATTCACGCACGCTATGCGTTTCACCCGTGGCAATAACATAATCGTCTGGCTTGGGTTGCTGGAGCATAAGCCACATAGCCTCCACATACTCTTTGGCGTAACCCCAATCGCGGCGCGCTTCCAGATTTCCGAGGTAGACTTTATCTTGCTTACCAGATTTTATTTTGGCGAAACCGCTGACGATTTTTTTGGTGACAAACGTCCCACCACGGCGTGGCGACTCGTGGTTAAATAAAATACCATTGCTGATAAACATGTTATATGATTCGCGATAATTCACGGCCAGGTTGTGAGCGAAGACTTTAGCGCAACCATAGGGGCTACGTGGGTAAAATGGCGTCGTTTCTTTTTGTGGAGTTTCAAGAACTTTCCCAAACATTTCCGAGGATCCAGCTTGATAAAATTTTACGTTTAAACCCGCATCGCGGACAGCATCGAGCAGACGAAGCGTTCCTAACGCTACGGTGTCACACGTATATTCTGGCATTG
>Ga0156050_146_pt2 | contig 12664 bp, 2 predicted proteins | sample RifCSPlowO2_02_FD_107703 | JGI IMG/M metagenome (GOLD analysis project Ga0156050, IMG submission 107703) | Candidatus Magasanikbacteria bacterium RIFCSPLOWO2_02_FULL_44_11
TTAGCGGATTAGTCTTCCAAACTAATACTTCATCACCGTCGGATAAAGCGTCGTTATCGGTGTCCGGCTCTTTGGAATCGGTTCCTAATTCAATTTCTTTTCCATCATCAAGACCATCTTGATCGGTGTCGCTGACGGGCAAGAGAACCGGTGGCTCGATATTAACGACTGCTTCAACAGGTTGCGGCGCGGTCGCTTCCGGTGTCACCGGCGCCGTTTGAACATCGTTTATCGGCACATGATAAGACTCCTCGTAAGGGGTGAACAATGTCGGAACAACAAAATACCAGACCGCTAAGCCTACCGCGCCAATAATGACGAGGAGTACAATGATTAGCGCGATTTTTTTCCAGGGCGATGACGTTGATGCCAGAGGTCTGGCCATGTCTGGTTGGCTGGTGACAATTGGTTGACTCGTCGCCGCGGGGGTCGACGGTGTTGGATCTTTTCTTTTAAGTAAACCACTAGCTAAAGCATCGGGAATTTTATTTGTCGCGGCGGCTTCCTGTTCCACGCCAGCGAACATGTCCGCGGGCTCAACAGGCAGATTAGTGGGTGGTTTAGTTGGCTGCACTGCTTCGTCGTCAAACATACGGCAAAGAAATAATTAATGACTAATTAGCGTAAGGGATCCAGACCGCGGCGGATTTCGTAGCCGTCACTCTTTCCATCGCCATCGGTATCGGCTTTCAAAATATTAGTTTTATAATTTTTGACCTCATCGTAGTCGGTTACTCCGTCGCTATCGGTGTCCGGGTCATCGGGGTTTGAGCCGAGGTTTGTTTCTTCATCATTGCTCAAACCGTCAAAATCGCGATCGTTGACGGTGAGCGACTGCATGGTTTTTTCAAACTCGATATTTTTTTGCGCCTGAAGGCGCGCCGCCTCGCTCTGGGCATCATTGGCATTATCGGATTTTTTACAACCCACGCCAAACAAGACTAAACCTGCCACCAGTAGTATACCAATTTTTTTGAACATAGATAAGGATGTTAGCGCATTTCTGACGGAGCCGTGACAATACGACCGTTTTCATAATTAATCGTAGACCCGGTAACCGGATCAATATACTGAGCCGGACCAATCTTTTCGGTCATCGCAGTTCTATCGCCTCCTTTGATGATATTAAAGACATGCCAGTATTTTGCTTTTTGGTTCGCGGTCGAATCATCGGCATTTCGTAAATAGAATGTCTTGCTTGGCCGTGAGAAATGATAGAAGGCAGCAGTTGCATCGGGCAAATACACGTCGACTCGCAATGGCGCACTAGATACTAAATTCTTTATGTAATCATCGCCTGTCGAAGCTACATAAACGTGGTAGGTGTCAGTAGTCATTATAGATGTATCGATGGTAAACGATTCGGCCGATAAACCATTTTCGGTCGTGCTGACTCCGTGGTACCAAACATTATAGCTTCCTTCGGAATCGCTATACTTTGTTTTGATTACCCCATCAACAGTTTCCGTGGTTTCGTAATACTCGTAGCCGAGAACACGTCTTTCGACAGACAGCGATTGCAGCGGTTGTGTAAATAGCGGCTTCGCCAAGCCGGTAGTGAAATCATAGTGACCAGACCAACTGACGACGATACGAAGGTCATTTGGTCGCGTGCTTGTTATGGCTGGTGACAAAACTAGGTCATACTGCCATGGGACTGGATTTTTAACCACACGAAAATTTTCTATTGATTTTGCCGAACCATTAATATTTAATTTATATGAAGGAGATTCCCCGTTATAACACTGAGGGTCAGCGCTCAGCTTTGCTTCGGACCACGTAAAACCGTCTGTGCTGGTTGAGTATATGCCTAGTTTATATGTTGTTGTTTCTGACAGATAACGATTGTCATCCTTATTAAAGGCAACCGCTGTAGAACTTACAACGTCGTTTTCGCTCTTGTCCCCCACTAATAATGTCACATTTCCTCCCCAAACCCATTGTCTCATAAAATGAGAAAGCATAGGGGCTTGAATGAAGTTATAAACATGAGTATTAATATAGCTACTATACAACGGATCTTTTGCGTAGACTGTGCCTGCTGATTCCAATACATTTAAGATTTTACCGCTTACTTCTACACCGTTTGCCTCATCAATGCCACAGATTGAGCATGTTGGAAGGTTGGTTTCATTAATAATAACGCTCTGACAATTATCCGTGGCGATCTTCGTACCCTTAAGGCGATAGTAGTAATAAATAAGCTTATAAGGATTTGACAAAAAATCAAGAATGGCGTGAGTTGGCGCTTTTTCTTCATCGCACGACAAGACCCTGAACCCATTATGCTCATCATTTTTCCTGTTTACAGTAGTTGTGCTGTTTACTAATTTAGCATAAATGACTTCTCCGTCTCGTTCGAAGTTTTCGTTTTTCTCGATGATACCATTACCGCAGAATTCGTTGGCGCGAATATTTTGTGACGATTTGCAATCTTCGGCGCAGTATTGACAACTCTGCCCATACGCGGCCGAACATTGTATGCCATTTTTTTCAACACCTAGATCGCAAGCCTCACCAGGATCGACAACTTTGTTGCCACAACTCCCCGCAGCAAGAGTCGCGCTCGTGCGTTCCGGAATAACGCACGGCCAAGGATTTTCATCAAGAGCGTTCGGATCCGAGTATTTGCATATGTCGCTGCAATCTTTTATACCATCGTACCCGTTTTCTTGACATTTTTTATCACCATCACATTCTTCGCCATGCTCCACCTGAACAATACCGTCGCCGCAATACGGGCCGTATTTCTGGCAATCCCAAGAACAAGAATCTTTTTTGGACATCCCATAAGTTGGCTGCCCGGTCCGGACAATAGTATTCGTACATTCTTCTTTTATTTCACATTTTCTCTCGCTGACAGTTATTATATCGCCAGCGGAACAGGAAGCCAATGGTATTGGTTCACACTTCAATGATTCATTACGTTTAAATGAAACGGCATATTCACCTACTGTATACGATTTAAACGTGTCATCAAATGGACATATTTTCTGACCGGAAATGTTTTTTATTTTTCCTTGACATATACCATTCACACAATCGTTTTCTACATTAAAAGATACATCTAAATGATTCTTATATGAACAAGGTAAAAAATCATATTCAAGATCCAGCGTGCAATTATACTCACGTGTGGAAACATTACAAGTAATGTTTTTGTTTTTAAATTGAACCTGTTGTTTTAATATTTCTTTTTTGATCACCACGTCATCTGGATTTGGAGTTACGTTAGATAATTCAATTTTTGGAATATACCAAGGTTGTAAAGCTTTCTGAAAATTATCCTCCATGTACAAGCCGCAATCGCTTACCAAACTACACCGTAATGATCGTGGTTGTAATCCTCGTTTCCAACTCAAACCATCCGCAAAGCATAATTTTTTATTACATTCCTCATGAGATTTAGTTCCACATGTTTCAACATCTTTACAATTTTTATCCAGTCTTCCTGTATCACAGACCTCATTGTCTTCCTGGAGTACGTCATCTCCACAATAGCCAGGCGGATTAGCCGGCGGCCAGGTGCAATTTATGGTACATTTGTTCCATTTACCATTCTGCGCGCCATCATCACACCGCTCGCCACTATCAATTCGTCCGTTACCGCATTTATTTGGATCGATACAACTAGCCGGTTCGGGTGTACCCCAACGGCAATCTGATTGACAAGTCACTTTTGTCGGACCTTCACGGCCGGCAATAATAGTTCCGTCAATTCGGCAACTGTCGCGGTTAAATTTTACACTTCCAGCCGGGTCGCATTGTTCACCTTGGGCGGTGTTGATTTGTCCGTCTCCGCAGGTACCTTGATTGATAGTTGAAATTTCTTCGCTCGTTTCGCAAATGCCATTAGTCGCAGCCCCCACCAAGCCCCCAAAAACATAACGCGAAGAGTCGCTGAAATTATAGGAAGGTATGAAGGCATTATTATTGTTATTCCAGTTGGCAATAATTAATTGTGTGTCTTCAAAGTTGGCCGCGACCGCAAAACCGGTTGAGGTATTGAATTTATAGCGGTAAGCAAACGATGCCGGTGCACAGGCAAAACTAAACCTCCGGTCGGCAGTACTCCAATTGGTAACGGGGTCATGCAACAGGCAGGTGTCGGTATCGGTGCTACTAGTTTTACAATCAGAATCAACCGTACAAAATTTATTTTTATTAGCGAGACATGTCCCCGCCCGGCCCAATTTATTGATAGGGTCTTTAGGTAGGCTCTTGCCAAGATCGTTGGCGATACCGGCCCAATCCCAAACACTCAAGCTTTGGCCCGGCAAGTAACTCCCCGCGGCTACCGCCGGGAACTTCCCGCTGTTTTTGGCGGCATAGGCAATGAGGGCGGTGTCAATCGTTTTTAGATCCCGGAGGCGGCTATAATTTCTTTTCAATTTTTCAACCTGGCTGGCGCAGACTTCACCACTCATACAATCCAAATCGGTGGAACATTTTTTCTCGAATGAAGGATTATCGATCGTTGGCCCGCAATAACCGTCATTATAAGTAATATTTTTGTTGAATTTCAAATTTTTAATGAGTTGGTCAAAGACCTGGCGCGTTTCGGGTTTGGCATTACTGTTTATACTGAAAAGATAAATATTACTATAGAGACTTTCAGCTGATTTATTATAATTCAACGCATCAATATATATATTGTTGTTGTCGGATACGGCCGGGTAGCCGGAGACTATTTTGTTTACCATGTTGCCAACAAAGCCTTGTCCGCCGCGGCTTTTATCTTGGCTATACCACTCTTCGGCGGTGAGGTGCAGGTTATTCGCAAAGACCTGGATGCCGATGGCGTCGCTATTATTGGCATTGGTGAAAATAAATCTCTTTAAGGTCTCGTTTTTCAAACATTTCAGATCTCGACCGGTGACATAGGTGCCATCGCAATCATTGTCTTCCTTACAAAAATCGCCCGTCGTTTCACAACTTCCAACTTCGGCTCGCAAAGCGCTCGTGCTAGTTTGTACCGCCGGTTGTAGATAAGGCAAATCGTCAAACGTTCCGGAACTTCCATTATCCGCACAATAGAATGTTGAAAAATTGAAATAGTTGCCATCGGTTGAAAGTCCGGAGAATGTTTTACTCGCGGTGTTGTAGCCATCATTGTTATTGCGCACGTCTTCGTATGGAAAAATAACCTTATGGGATTTATTTATCAGGAGGTCTTTGGGCGGCCAGGGGTTTTCACACAAGGCAACGGTGATATGCGAGGTTCCAAAAGCCACGTTACCGGTTGAACTGGTATAGGTATTTTCCGTTATAACCGCGGTGGCGCGCACGTCAAGTTCGCCCTGCGTGTTATTGGCGGCAATGACATTTTCCGAAGATGTTGTTGCTTCCACGGCAACCACCGGATTGTTGTTAGGTTTCCAATCATACTCCCAGCTGTAACCACTGATAGGCTGAATGATATCGCCGGTCGCGTCGCGTGTATGCGCCTCGGCCATGAGCGTGGTGGTGGCGTACGCTTTGGTGAAAAGCCAATTATCAGGCGTAATGGTCACGGCATCAAGTTCGCAAATCTTGGCGGCTGTATCAAAGCGCCAATAGAGGGCATCGGTTGCGACGCTCACACCACGATTATCGCGAACATCTTTTTTGATAATAATGGCGTATTTCGTTGAGAATTTCAATGGTTGTAATAATGCTACCTTAATATAGGAAGTTGACGTGTTAATAGGATCACGGACAACGGTAGCTGACCCTTTATCTAAACCAGCACACCATGTAAGTCGTTGCAAAGATGGCAAACGTACTTGTGGCGCAATACGTGGTGGCGGAATTTTAATTGGTTGTATGGTTGGTAAGGTTCTTACAGCCAAGGCAATTGTTACAAATGGCTCAATGTATGATTCAGACGCCAATGTTGAGGCGACGGAAGCGCTATAGAAAAGTTCTGAAACATCTTCGGTGTTTGGCGCGCAATTTTCGCTTGCGTTATAGGCGCGGGCGATAAGAATATTACTGTTAACCGTCGTGGTTCCGTTGAGCACACCAAGAGCGACACCTTCATCGACAACAACAGTTGCCAAACTCTTTTGTTCAATGACTCCATCGAAAACAGCTTTGATCGCGGTATTTGGACAGATATTATTACCAAATCCAGCCGGATATGTGGTGACCAAATTTGGTCGCGCGTAACAACATGAATCTGATCCTACACCAAATTCTACATTAGGATTATTGCTGCCCATAACCGCTTGACATTCAGCGTCAGTCCGATAGCCGCACATAATCGTGAACTTGCCCGATCCGGCGGCGACCCGGCCGCCGGCTATTGGCGTGGAGGCCGAAATATCTGTTTCCTGACGAGGTGGGTTTGCCAAGAGCCGACCGCTACCAACCGCGGTAGCCATGACCCAGGGGTTAACCAAACCAATAGTGCGAGTAACCGTAAAATTTTCTTCACAAGAAGCATCTTCCCCTATCCCCACTGTCTCATCGCCGCAAACTGATGGCGTGGTGTAGTTTAATGAAGAACCGTTATGCTGACCGGTTGCGGTACAGCCTTCGATAATTTTTCCATCGGTACCAACGCAAGCGACATCGCCTGAATCCTTGGTATTAGCCAGACAATAGGAGGTGCATTTTGGATCGACGTTGCCGTATCCCTTATCACAACCATCGTCTTCATCGTCGGTCGTGATGCCATCGCCACATTGACTAAAGGCAGCGGCGCAAGCTGATGTGTACGCGGCGCTTGACGTTGGTGAGAGCGGTGTCGTATCAAAACCGCCGTGATCGATGCGATGGTCAAAACACCATTGTAAAGACAACCTCGTACCGGTATGCAAACATTTTTCCGAACAATTGTAAGCCGAAGTAGTGACGGTGGCTGAAGCGGAAATCCCCAGATCACAATCCTCACCGGCGCCAATCATTCCGTTTCCACAAATTGAAGCATTGACTTGCCCGGCGTCTGGAACAACGCTCGAACCGGTATTTGTTTTCTGAATAAAAAGACAATTTAAACCGCAATTTCCGGCTTTGTTCGGACCGTCACAGTCTTCACCGGCTTCAACAACACCGTTACCGCAAGCTGGTATGACACCGACTCCGTCTTCAGACGGCACGGTACTGCCTTTTTTAATACAACTGGCGGTACAAAAATTATTACTACCTTTGGTACTAAAAGTATTGATGGTAGCTACTAATGGAACGCTCGAAGACCATGCCCATGAATTTTTCCAAGCATTGAGTTTTTGACCGCTGGCGCTGCAGGCGTCTGGCGCGGAATAGGGTTGCGCGGCGAATATGCTCCTATCGCCCACCATCCGAGCTTGAAATTCCTTGGGAAGCACATCAACACGGCTTATCTGGCAAGCATTTTGTTTGGTCCTAAACCGCCAAGAAAATTCCTGATTCATAGGTTTACCCATTGAAGCGGCATCGTCTATTTTGGCGCGCGACCAAAGCACGGCCGGATTCGATTTACTCGAACTCGCCGTCGAGATAACTACTTTATAAAGCGTATTAGTGGCTAACTCTATTGAACTTTCTCGACTATTGGCGATTTTTAAGACAGTGCCACTACTGGCGGGATCTAGAAAAATATCGGCGTTTTCGAAATGATCAACAGTGCTTGTCGTCAAACAATTTTCATCTAAACATTTATATAATTTAACCGATCCTTTTGTTTTAGCATCGTTTAAATTTTTTTCAGACATACTGACATTAAACTTGACACCGACTTCGGCATTCGTGCAGGCCTCCAAACAATTTGGCCAATAATCAACCACTGCCGGATTACTCAAATCGATCGTGAGCGGGCTTTGTCCCACCTTGGTAAGAGCGCCTAAGACTGCTTGGGCGGTAATATTTACGGCATCATCGGCAAGTCCCGTGCCAACGGTATTAGCCTTAGCGTCCACTTGTACTTCTTGGCGCGTAACTGTTCCATTGATATCGGCATAATCCGTGTCCGAAGCGCTCCAACTCCAGTTCACACCGCTGTCATTCATCAGGATACAGCGCTGGTCTGATAATCCCAGGCCGCGATAATTAACATTAGAAATAACTCCGGCAACCAGTTTTTTCATTGGACTTTCTAGTAATTTGGTTACATACAAATACGGTGTAACAATAACATCCTTGAGCTTGCAATCTGTTTGGCCGGCTTTAAAAGTAAAACAGTAGGCGGAATCGCCGCCGCAAGGTTTGTCCGCGCTTAAACTTATGCCAGTATTATTCGCGCCGGCTGAAACTGATTTAATTTTATTGCTTAAAACGACTTGATACCAACTGTTGTCGTCCCAGGTTTCTGACCATTTTCCGTCTTTCCAAGTCCCAGTTGGTGTGATTTGCAAGTAACTATGGTCGCCTGTTGCTGACTCAATTTTGTAACTTGTGTCAAGAACACCCACTTTTCGTGGATTATTACATATGCCATCAGTCACCGTGCCGCATTTATTCACAATGAGAGAAGTTGGGTTGACCGATGTTCGATTGATGTTTGTGGTAAATTCGACTATCACTAACGCATTTCGGCAAACATTATGGTGCGCACCTTCTTCGGATTTGTCCCATTGGATACTCGGCGATGGACTTGGCAGCGGCAGCGCTTCGCCCGCGCCGACAGAGTCAACGCAACGTTCCAGAACATGAGGAACCGGCGGAATGTCGCGCGTCGAAAACCGCCAAACATAGCCGGCTGTTAAAAGCTGGCCGCTGCAAAATTCTCCCATCGGCTTGCATATACCGGCTTCATTACCATTCAAACAACAATGCTGGCTGGCAGAACAGCTTTTACCGTCGGAACGGCAATCAAAAACATTAAACTGCGCGGGGTTGCTGATTTCATTATCGGCCGACCGAACAACAGAAACCGGACCACTGATGGTATTGTTCGGCGGCACGACCTCGACGGTATTCGCGCTGATAACAATATTTGCTGTTGGAACAGGTTCACGGCCAAGGACAGATTCGGTTGTTGTCGCTCCGCTTTCCCAAAAATAAACCGAGCTTGGCTTGTTGTCGCCGGAAAGAAAATATTCTCCGGCTAAAGTAACTCTCTCCCCTTCCGGATAAGGAATAGGACCGGAGGTTGGACTAATTTTACAAATACCTGGTTTCGGATCGCCGGCCCGAAGTGTAAAAATCTTACTTTGATCAATATTACTGGTATTTTTATCGCTGGTATTGACTTGCACAAAGTAGGTTGTGCCAATACTTCCTTTGTTCCCGAGGATATCTTTGGGAAATTTAACTATTATCTTAGAATCGGTCCAGACAGAATTCGCACAATCACTTGGAAAGTCAAAATCGCCGATAATTGCGGAGCTGTCTGGCGTTGATTTAAACCAAACCGCGCCAAGTTTCGTGCCGAAATTATGGCCGGTAATGGTAATGTATTCCCCTTCCGCCCCTGTGGTTGGAGTTAATTCTGAAATAGTAGGACCAGACCCATCATCGCCGGATTCTATATAGAATTGAACGCTGTTACTTTCGACGTTATCTTTAACTACTTTGACACCAACCCGGCCCTCAGTGCCCGGTACGGTTGCCACGATATGGTCGTCGACCCAAGCAAGAGCATTGTTTTCCCCTCTTACAATCGATGCGTTGAGTATACCGAAAACTACATGATCATTGGCAGTTGTTAATTCTTGAAATCGTTGGCCGGTCAAAGCAACCGGGTCGCCGGCTTGGCCTTTATCGGGAGAAATCGCGCACAACCTAGGACGAACCAGGCCGGTCACCTCAAATTTCCCGAGTTCGGGATGATTAACGGTACTATCAACCACCGGTCGTGTGCCGGCCGTTTCCACCTTAAGGTGGCTAAAGTTGGCGACGCCGTCCGGGACATCAACTAAAATTTGTCCGGAACTCCAGGCGATGGTATTACCGCCACAAGCGGCTAATTTGGCTTCGATCCAATCGGCGGGTTTGGTAACGACAGGGTTTTCTTTGTTGGAAAAATAAACTTTTCCCGGTGTAGCGCCAAAATATTTGCCTACAATAGAAACCAATGTCCCGGTGGCGCCGGAAGTAGGAGTAAACCCTACGATTTTCATGATATTGCTGCAAACGCCATTCAAACAACTACCGCTCGCGCATTGGCTGTTGGCCGAACAGGCACCGCCCGAACAGACCCCACACACGCCGCCGCATTCCGGTGGGCCTAATTCTGTTTCGCCTAATTCCGTTTCTAAAATTTCATTGAAACAATGAGCCGGCTGAACGGTAACCGACCGGGCGGCTTCTCCATTCATTCCAGCCCAATCTGTCGCGCGTACCAATATTGACTGCTGACCCGTCAAATCACTTTCAAGCGGCCAATTCATCGATACTGTGTCGGTTTGTTTGCACCCGGAAAAAGACCGGCTGTCCACAACCTCCCCGGCATGCGACAATGTAATATTTTGGACACCGCTATCATCTTGGTAAGTCAATCGTACCGGAACAGTTGCTCCAGCCGAGACTACATGATCCGCAGGAGGGTAAGTTATAGTCACGGTTGGCGGCAAGCGATCGATCCCCTCACCGCTTTTGAAAGTTACCGAACTACAACCCGCCCGGACACGGCAATTCAGTGATTGTTCGGGAATTTGAGACAAAGTTTTTATGTTTGTCGGATTGGTAAAAGCTATAGTGTATTCAGTGCTCGCCTTCAGACAATCTGAACCGACGCTCGGAGAACATGATCCGTCCGGCTTGAATACAATACTTTTTTTATCTTGACCATAAACCCACGACCCAGGCGCCGCTTCACCGGTCGATTTTTCGGTTAAGGTAATAGCGCCAACAGTAGTTTCAAGATTGACTTCTTTATTGAAAACAATCTGCGGGTTTACGTTTCTGATACAGACATCGCTGGCTTGCGGCAAAGCGACCACATAAAACGGGCGGCCGAAACTTCCGCTACCTCCGTCGTCGGCTGCTCCGCCGCCATCTTCCAAACCGGTCACGCTGCCCGAACCATTGATGGCGTCGACTAATTTACTCATCACAAAACTGACAATGCCAAAAGAAGACATGATGATAACGAGGCCAATACCGGCGTTAAGAAGAATTTTCTTCGCTTGCATAACCCGATCCTCGTTTCCGCCCGCCGTCATATACATGTATCCCCCGTAAATAACCAGTAATAACGCGGCAATGCCGAGCAAACCAAGCGCGGCGCGAATTACGCGGGCCACGATCAGGCGAATATCGGTTGAAGCCAAACCTGTTTCTTTGGCCGCATCCAACCCGAGGTCAACCGGTCCCTGCGCCAAAGCTGATTGAGCGACATAAAAACAGACACCCAACCCCACGGCCATAAAAAGGCCAAGTACGATTATTTTCAATTTTTTATTGAAAAATGTCATAATAATTAACCGGCGGTTTGCGCCGTCAAGGGGCTAATGACAGTCAAAGGACTTGCGCTCTTTAAAGCCTCAATGCAAGCCTGTGTATCGATTGTGTTCTTCACGCCATTGCAGCAAAATACCTCATCGGTCGTTTTGTCCACCCCGCAACAATTGTTGGGGTGCGCATCATCGCAGATTTTGGAATTTTTAGATGCCGATTCAGTGTCGATCGGCCCTTTACCGGGATAAAAGCAATTAAATTTGACGTCCTCGACGCTTGAAGTAACCACCGGATAATAATAGCGTTGAGCCGTGGTAATAAAAGGACAATGTTTTAATTCGGTCTTTGTCGTATAGTCATCATTTGTCGTACCGTCATCATTAAAAGTTACACGCGGCACGAAACAGAGCGGATCAGCACTTATAGGCTTTTCCTCAATGGCGATTGAATACATCGGTTCGACGCGCATACGTTTGCTGAACAACAAACTTAATTCTTGATCCGGCGTTATGTTCCCGGCATTGGGCCCAGGCGAGACTTGATGAAGATACGGCGCAGTCATATCCACCCGGTCATTCAGGCGAAAACTCCAGAAAAAATTATCATATTCTTTCTGGTTCGGAAAAACCGGAGATGTTATTGAAACCTGGTCGACAATTTTATTTCGGTTGGCATCGAGTGCGTTTCCCGACAAATCCATCAGACCGGAGAAAGGAAGCGCTTCAAAAGAACTGTTCGTAAAAGTCCGGCCGGCTCGCAACAAAATTTCATAAGTATCCTCGGTGCAATCGGCGCCGGTTTTGTCGCAAACCGGCAGGCAATATATCGTGCCGCCGCAAGCATTCGTGCCGCAGGCGAGCGTCGATGTAAATTCCAAAGTCTTATAGCCGTTGAGCAGCCTAAACTCTCCCGGCGGGAGGGTACTCTGGGATGTTGTCGCAAAAATTACATTTCCTTCGATGGCGAAATAGTCTTTTTGATCTGTGAAAACACCTTGGATGCCGGTCGGGTCGATGGGCTCGTTAAAATCAACCTGGATAACACTGTTTTTACTTTCCACCGTGCCATTGGCCGGAAAAACACTGACCACGTAAGGCGGATTCAAATCGAGCGTGTTGTTCGTCGTAAATTTCCACTCGTAAAAATCACGGCCGGGTGGCAGACCTTTAAAAATAGACGGATTGTCATTTTCCGGATCATCAAACTTGATAGCGGCTCCAACGCGCACGGTGTGAAGCATATTTTCCGATTCGCTGCCGAGCAAATCAAGCGGACGGATAACCACGGTATGATAACTGCCATTCGCGCCGGAGGCCAACACCGACGCGCCGCCGATTTCTTCGCCCGCTCGTTTGATAGAAAT
>Ga0156050_148_pt2 | contig 12444 bp, 16 predicted proteins | sample RifCSPlowO2_02_FD_107703 | JGI IMG/M metagenome (GOLD analysis project Ga0156050, IMG submission 107703) | Candidatus Magasanikbacteria bacterium RIFCSPLOWO2_02_FULL_44_11
GTACGTTCGCCAGTTGGTGAAAATCGGGACACAGGTGGCAGGACTTTAGTAATAGCAGCGCCAAACTCGGCATAATACTTCTTTGCCACATCAATAGACGAAACGGCAAAAATAGAATTGAACCCTGCTAACCTGCGATCTTTCAGCTTATAAAAACTATTTCGTTTGGTCTTTTGGTTAAAAGGCTCGCGAATGTAGCCCACAATATTTGCCAAGCGTTTCGGCGAAGCCAGCACTGCCTCACGGTCAATATCTTTTATCTTTACATCCTCAATATTTTCGGCTTCCTTAACAGTTGAAACATAATCAACCTTAAATGGCAAAACATTTTTATCAGCAATCGCGTTTACGATAGTGTAGGTATGCAATTTTTCACCAAAAGCTTGCTCGGTTGTTTTCAAATCCGGACGTCCACCTGCGCCAGCATTCATGGCAAAAAACCGCCCCCATTCACTGTCCGTAAAAGTAAAATCATTGAGTTTCTCCAATTGTTTGCGCAAGTTGAGTACCAAATCAGCTTCGGATGTGATGGGCAGATATTCGTACGCCTGTGTCTCGAGTTGTTTGATAAAAGCCTGTTCCAAATCCGCCTCGCTCTGATAATGAGCAATACGAACACTTTCAGCCACATATTCACTCACAACAGTGCTTTGTGGATTCTCCGCAACTAAATTGTATTTATTACTGTTATTCTTCATAATTTTCCGAATCAAGACTTTCTTGCATATATTCAGACACAGTTTTGATAACTTCCTTAACAACATCTGAGCAATTTTTATAATGTATCTTTTCTAAAGCCACGTCACGAAACCGCCGAATTGGTTCAGAAATCAATGCATGAATAAATGATTGAGTCGTACCGCTAACTCCAGAAAAATCCAATACAATATCCCGGCCATCTGCCAAGGTCGGCATAATCTTGGTGATACGTAAGTCTTTTGCCACATCTTTATTTTCTGCAAAATCTCCGACAAGATTCTTGATTTTAATTATCATGCTCATATAAATTTTGGTTCTTTATACTTCTTTCGTTTACGATCTCTAACCGCTTTGCCATAAACCTCTCGTATAGCAGAGAGTAGATGAGTAAATTCAGATTTGTTTTCAAGGGATAGATCTATCGCCACCAGCGTACCTTGAAAATAAGGGGCGTTGTTACGTTCAGAATGCCGATCATCATCCGGATCGGAATGGAGTCGCGGTTTCTCTATTCTCTTATCGTGAAGGAGAAGTTTATAAATACCGGAGCCGCTGTAAATCATGAAATAGTTACGTGCTACTTGCGCAATAGATTTAATGAAAAATAATCCAGCACCAGCATTATCTTCTGTTCCACCTTCTTTCCGTGTTGTTCCCGAAATACCGGGAACCATTGCCCATTTGATCGCGTCTATATCTGTCTTTGAATGGGAAGCCCAATAAAGTTGCAGACTCTTTTTAATACCAATACCGCCATCACAAATACCAATTCGAATTGTATTTGATTTTTTATAGTATTGTGCCGCGACAATCGCTCCATCCGCACTTCCTGCATGCTCTAATACATTACGAAGAAGTTCCCCGATTGTATATTTAATAGCATCCGTTTTATCAGCGGGTAAATGCAAAAGAGGAATCATGTTTGTAATAAATTTTGACTGCTCGGTAGAATTTTTGATAATGGTGATGGGTATAAATCTTCCTGATTCTTCTTTCTTATGAATAGTATATGGTGACTTTTGATGTGTGAATTCAAAAAGTCCCATGCGATCGAGATATGAACCAGAAGTTGCCGTGAGGTTTTCAAACGTAACATTTTGCTTACCTGCCTTCACTGCCATTGCTACAATTAAAGCTAAAACGACCGGATGTACATTTATCCACTTTGGATGAGAATAAATCTGAAGATACTTAGGATCAGAAAAATCGAGACTGCTGATAAAGCGGTCAAAATTGCGTAAATAGTCTGAATTTGATAATGTCGCTTTCATATTGTTAGTTTACCTGTAGAGCGTGTTTGTGTCAATATACGTCCTACAGGGAATAAAAACCCAGAAACATCAAAAAAATTGGCACTTTAGTTGATATTAGTTATCATGATATTATCCGCTTGTAATTCGTTGAAAGTTAAAAGCTTACCCCGATAGTAGTAATACTGTGATCTGCGAGCGGAGAGTTCTGCTGGCAAACCTATTGAGATGTCGCTTACAAGCGCATTGAATTTATTCAAAATCTTCACAATGCGTTCTTGCTCGGCGATGGGTGGGAGAGAAATTTCGAATTTTATAAATTCCTCTTTTGTGATTGTTTTGATTGTACTGCCTCGAGCAGTTTCTTTCTCAACAGCAAATTTTCTTTCAAGTTGATATGTAAAATATTTTTTATTTGTGAATCACCTTATAGTCTCCCTCTTTGCCACCGACCCGGACGTAATCCCCGCACCCATCAACAAAAATTATCTTACAATTGCAATGTGTAAGTTTTTTATGGGTATTCCAAAAAATCTCATCTCCGCAATGAGTGCATTTATAGTAAGTCTCCCCTTTGGTTTTATTGGCGATTTCCTTTGGCATACATTTATTTTTTGCTTTCCATTCGAGCCTTTAACAGAAAAATGGTCTCAGTCCGGAGCTTTGCCCGGGCCCAGTCTTTTTGCGGCTCGGTAAGAAAGTCACCCAAGCCATCAAGAACATGCTTGTTATCCATCTTCTCTAGTTGCTCAACGGATTTTTGCAAAAGCTCTTTAAAAGACACCTTTGAACGCTGTTCCACAATTGCCTTATTTATCGGCCAGCTGTTTTTAAGAAAGAACCAGACATCATAAATATCACGGCTCGTTTTGCCGACTCGTTCGTGCATGGCCATAAGCTTGTGGGCAAACATATCTTCCCGGATCATCACCAGCATAGAGATACCAAGCAGAGTCCGGAGCTCATACTTGGAGCCGAAATTTCTTCGGTTTACCTCGATCTTTATCTTCTGTGCTCCCGGCGCGTAGGAGATCACATTTAAAAGATTAAAGTGTTTTAGGCGCGAGTCGATAATTGTTCCATAACTTTTGGCAATGGTATTAATTTTTTCAAACACTTCAGCCTCTTTGCTTTCATCCAGCAAGTCAAAATCCAGATCAATTGAGTCGCGATTCAAATCATAGAACAAGAGAGCGGCAGTACCACCCTTAAAACCCAAATGAGGAGCAATTGAAGTGTCCGAGTAAATATCCTTCAGAATCTGAAGTAGTATATTTTTATGTTTCGAGTAGTCCAATGTCATACGTTTTCGGTTTTGTTAGATTGGTTACTTTTATAATGTTCAAAGTACATTGTAACCTTTTTCCCCATGCGTTTGTTGTGGTAGATGGGCAAAATCTCAAAAACCTTGTCCCAATCCAATACATCTAAATTATCGAAATGATAATCTTTGCTGATATAAATGCGGTCCAAAAAAGCGCGCTCTTTAGTTGCTGTGGCGATGCCGTCGGCGTGTTCGATGCCAGCGGTATTACTCAACACATAATCTTTCATCCGAACGAATGAAATCTTTTGACCGTCGGCTTCAATTTCTCTCGTAACATACGTGGCCACAAAAATATTGCCATAGTATTGAAAATTAACTCCGGCACGGGTTAATACCGTTTCAAAGCTGATATATGAGGGAGTATAAATACGAGTCGCCAATTCAAAGCGATTATAATTTTTATCTTTGGCATAGATGCCACGACGTACTTTGACCAACTTTCCGGCCTTAACATATTTGTACAATCGTCCGCTAATTGTCTGTTCTTTTTCTTCGCCCCACAACAAAGCAACGTCTTTGGTAGAAAAGACGGTCTTGGAAGATCGCAACAAGACCTCGACATATTCACCTTTGACTGGTTTATTATCCATATAGTGACTGGAAATAACCTTAAAGGTTAGTTCCAGTACATTATATACCATAATATCCTTAAGCACAAGTAGCGAATCCATAAGCAACTTTGCTTAAACGCCCACGATTAGTGAATACAGGGCATAAAACGCCATTCATTTACAGCGCTTGCCACGGACGATATAACGGTGGTGAAGTTTCCGGAAATGTGGACCTGATCGGAGTTGAGTCGCTCACTTCGTTCTCTCCCACGGGAACCTTTGGGTTCCCGTGAACCCTCCTCACCAAGTAGGAAAAATACTTTTCCTACCACCTTTGGTTCAAATTCTCATTCTGTTCAACAAAATACAAAAGCAGCCAATAAATGGCTGCTTTTATATTTGTGGACCTGATCGGATTTGAACCGATGACCTTTGCTTTGCAAAAGCACTGCTCTACCAACTGAGCTACAGGCCCTTTTTTGTGAACGAAGTATAGCAGAACTACTCAAGGTAGTCAATCCGGTGTATACTATATGTATACTATGTCCATATGGATTTAATTATCAACGATTTTAATAGTCCGCAGGTATATTTTATTGGTCGCGTTTTTTTGGCGATTGCACTTGGGGCAATACTGGGTTTTCAACGCGAGCGGTCCGGAAAACCGGCTGGTCTGCGCACCTATGGTTTAGTAACGGCCGGTTCGGCGCTCGTCACTATTTTGGCTTTGGAAGTTTTTAATAATCCGACTGTGGCCGGACAGATTTTGACCGGTATCGGTTTTCTCGGTGCTGGTCTTATTTTTAGACGTGAAGATCACATTGACGGGCTGACGACGGCGGCAGGTTTATGGATGTCCGCGACAATCGGCATGGCAGTCGGCGCCCGGCTTTATTTGGTGGCCGTGGTGGTAACGGTGGCAATTTTATTTTTGCTCATGTTCGATGATCGGAAGCTTCGTAGTTCGCAACGACAATGACCAAATGATGGCGGCGAGTATCCAAAAAAGAAAAGCGAGGTCATTTTTGAAATAAGGGACATCGACCAGGCCGTGAACCAAAAAAATTACCAAAGCGGCAAGTAATGACGCGCCGGGTAGTCGGTTGGTTTGATAGAACTCTTTCGCTTTATTGAAAAGGAGGATAAAAATTATAATAAAACCGATCATTCCGAAAAGCCCGATCTCAGTCCAAAAATTTAAGAAAACGTTATGCGGATAGATGAGACGTTCAATTTCTTGCGGAGTGTAAAATGGTTTCTGGACTTTCCTAAAAAACTGGCGAATACCGGCTCCAAAAACAAAATTCTTAGGTGAAGCGGACAGATAATTCCATGAATACGACCACAAAGTCAGCCGGTTTGAACCGGATTTTTCTTTAGCAAGTAGCAAGCTGGAAATTGGTGGGAGTGAACCGACGACAAGAGCAAAAACCAGTGCCATCAGGGTACTTTTTTTATAGCCAATAAAAAAGAGAAATATCAGGCCGCCCGCAAATAACGCGAGCCAAGCACCCAGCGATTTGGTGAGAATAAGAGTGACGATCGATAGGCCGGTCGCGAGCAAAATAATTTTTTTTCGGCTATTATTTTGGTCGGCCCAAAAAATACCGGCCAAGGCGACCAGCGGGGCGAGGTAAAGAGCGACGGCATTTGGCGAGGTAAAGAAAGAGGTCACGCGGCCAAAGAGTTCATCATCCCATAATGACGGCGGATACCAAGCGCCGGTTATTTTTTGAATAATACCCAAGCAATTGATACTGATGGTTGAAAGGATCAAAGCAAAAACCAAATGTTTGGCGGAAATTTCTTTCCTGCGGCCGATAAGGATAATAAAAAAAACGAGCGGTTCAAGAAAATACGCGCGCCACTGGCCGAGTGAATAGAACCACATGTCGCTGACGAAAATTCCCGCCACCGAAGTAATAAAAAAGACACCAAGCGCGGCGGCAAAAACACGATTTTGTTTAAAGAACGTTTGAATCACCGGCAGATCATTTTTAGCGTAACGGACCAGCCACACCAATACTATAACGCCAAATTCCAGCTCAAGAAGCGTGGATGGAAGCGGTCCGATGGAAAAACGGATTAAATAACTTGGTAATGTGATGATAAAAAGTTGTACGGCCAGCCGAAAATATTTTACCGACAGGAATGTGAAGGCGACGAGGTATAATCCTAAAAGAATCATCAACATACTACCATTTAAATTCTTTGCGTTTCAACATCTCGTTGAAGCGGATGATATTGTAGGAGATGAATTCATTTTCGATAGTGCCGTCGAGCGCCATTTGCACGGCTTTTTTGAATGGTACAAATTGGAATTTAATAAATTCACCCGGGTCGCGATCGAGCGGCTGCCAATATAAATCGCGGGCTGAATAAATATAGATGTTCCAGAGCAAAGTGCCGGAGGGTGATTTTTTTTGGATGAGTTTCATTTTTTTGGCGCCAAAACCAGTCTCTTCGCGCAATTCTCGCAAAGCGGCTTGTTTGGGTGATTCGCCGGCCTTGTCCATACGACCGCCAGGCAGGAACCAGACGTTATGTTTGTATCCCGGCCGATGCTCGCGAATCATTAAGAGCTCATTTTTTTTATTGAACGCCAAAACGCTGACGCTGTTGGGTCGTTCGCAATATTCGATCATCTTTTTTCGGCCATTGGGCAGCATAATGATGCGCCGATGGATTTTGAAGATTATGCCGTTATAGACAACCTTATCGTTTCCAAAAACAGCTTTAGACATACAATTACTTTACGGTCGTTTGCTTATTGAATTTTAATTTGATGCTAACAGGGAGAAAAACAGGGCACGAGGTTTCTTGTTTAAAGATAGATATGAGAAATAGTGAACCAATAAAGGACATAATTGAAACGATGACAAACAGGACATTGAAGGAATAATTTTGGGCGAAATAGGCGCCGATCGCCGCCGCGCTGGCCATACCAAAACTAGTCATGGTGTCGTAGACACCAAATTCGTAACCGGCTTTATCTTGGTTCAGATAGCGATTGAATAAGACGCGCCAGGTGGGGTAGGCCAGAGCCTGGCCCAGCCCGTACAATACTTGGATAACATAGACATCAATAACGCTACGGCAAAAAATATAACCGATCGGGACCAGGCTGATGAGGGTCGCGCCGACAATCATAGCGTTCAATTCGCGGCAATTTCCTTTTTCTTCGTCGGCCCATTTGCCGACAATGATTTGGAATATGGCCTTTGTAAACAATTGGATGGTGACAGCCATGCCGACCGAGGCGACGGTAGCCTGGCCGATATTATTGAGTATGAAAACCGCAAAAATCGGTGAGATCAGGGCAAAGCTGCTTAAAATAAACATGTCGCTGATAATAAGTGTTCGGAGAGCTCGTTTCATAATCGAGTGGAGTGGGTAAAAAACAAGTTTATTTGTTTTTTCTAACGAATGAGATTATATCGCAGAATATATAGCTTCATTGTAGCAGCGACGGGAGCGCTTGTCTATGTGGTGTGGTAGTGCTATATTTATACCAACAATAAGTTTAACGTGTTTTTTATACCATAAAAATATGCCTGAAAGACCACCAACAGAGACGCAGGAGGAAATAGACCCAAATGACGTCGAAGAAGTAATAGAAGAAAACGTCGCGGTTCCCGGAGAGACTCCAAACCAGAAACCATATCTCGTAGAAAATAACCGGGTAAGGAAAGGTAAAAACGTGCTTGTCGGAAGATTTGAGATTGCTTATAACCAGTTTTGGATTGACCGCCACCAGAAACAAACTGTCGAAATAAAAAATAAAATAGATGGCGTGGATATAAAAATTGGGGCACTTGACCGATCTATAAAAGAAATCGCCTCTGTTATTAATGATTTGAAACGGCAAGGTGTTCCTGGTGGGGAATCATTGAAATTAAAACTGAAAGAAATTGAACGAAAAATGGTCGTCTTGAAGAATGAAAAAGACAAGCTGCAAACCAAATTTGATGTAAAAGAAAATAAGATGAAGTTAAACACCAATCAACGGGATGCCGTTGCCAACAAACTTATCAGGCATTACGATGAGAAGCTGGAACCGATGGAAGGTGAATTGGAAAGTCTGGCAACAACCCTAGACGAAACAGACCTCTTGGTGGCGGTGACTGAGGCCAGACACAATGGTTTATTAGAGAGATTAAGCGAAATAGAAGAAAAAAAAACACAAGTGGAAGAAGCTTTGAAAAAAATTGGTATGTCGGCCAGGGAAATTAGTAAATTTGAAGCGGTCACGGCGTTGCACGATATTTTGGTTTCTGGTCGTGCCACCATTAAAAATGAAAAAGAGGATTTGAAACAAAGGAAAGCGGTAATACAGAAAGAAATCGCGGCAGTTGACGCAAAGGCCGGCCCCTATCGGGACAAAAAGGAAGCGTTCGTGCGTATAAAGTCTGGCCGACCGATTGAGATGAAGTTGGCCGAACGAACGAAAGAAAATGAGTTTACCGGTCAGGAAGATATAAAAGCGCACCCCCGAGCCAGCCGAGCAGAAGCCGCGCCCGCCAGCGAAAAATCGTCGCCAGAAACAGCGCCGGTCAAAGAGGGTGACAAAGGCCGTTACAGTGTGAGCGCGTTTGTTGGAGGTTGGAATAAGCATCTTGAAAAAGATTATGGCGCTGCTGCCACCGGTGAAATGATCGATCTTGATGATTTTATCGGAGCGACAAAATTACCGGAAGATTTTAAGATGAATTCTAAAGACTTCAAAAATATTGCCGGAAAGTATTCAAAGCTGCGAAATAAACCAACTGACAAGCTGAATAAAACTGAAAAGAGCGACGGCGTTGTTGATAAATTTTTCGATGGAATCATAAATTCTTTTTTAAATATTAAATGATAGTTATGACAGCGAACCATATTGTGCAATCTAACCAGAATATCCAAAGCGCGAAAAATCAGCTCACTGATTTGATTGTTGAAGCTAAAAAAGTTACTAAAGAAATTGATAAAACAAATAAAGAGTCGAACAAAGAAATGGATGTACTTGAGGTGAAGGCAATTAAGTCTATAAAAAAGGTACAACAAATCCAGTCTGATCTCGATCGAATAGAAGAAAAAGCCGGTGAAGAGCTGAATAAATTAGCTTCACAACAGACAGAAGATTAAGTCGGCGAGAAATATTATTAAGCTAAAATCAGAACACGGCAGGATTGACAAACGCCGTGTTTTTTGATATAATATGTAGTGCGTTGATGATCTCATAGTGAGGTCTAAATACGTTAAAAAGGAGTTCAAAATGCCGAAAATCGGCAAAGTGAACGTGCCTGGAACGACCCACACTCGTCCGGTGTTTCGTGACGCGGCCGGGAATACTTATCTCGGATTTCACGGGCGTGGTGCCCGGGTAGCAATCGGTAAGAGCCGCGACGGAGCCGATGCTTTCGAGAAAGCGAGCTTCGAAGCTGCCAAGGCCGCTTCGCCAAAGAAGCGCGGGTGGCTCTGGTAAACCGCTCGTCCGGCGCCAACAAAGTTAGATCTTTCGGACTCGTCGACCTGGTCAGTCGCCCTAGCGATATGATTAGGTCGGCGAGTCTTTCTTTATTGCAGCCTCTAAGGTTGTTTTTGTTTTTTCCTTGACAAACGCAACTTTGTTGCGTATAGTACTTTTATACTCTTATTATATAGGCTATAATAATGTTATGACCCGTTTACAGAAAATAATCGCCGTATTTATCGCCGCCGCCCTACTTACAACAGGAGCCTACGCTTTTTATCGCGAAAAATCTGAAGCGGGACCGAAGAACGGCACGCCAGATGATAAGCTGGTCGTGGCGGCTTCAATTTTTCCGCTGGCGGATATTGTGCGACAAGTCGGGGGAGAAAAAGTGCAAGTTATCTCGATTTTGGCGCCCGGTATGAGCGAGCACACTTATGAGCCGACGCCATTAGCGGTGAAGAGCGTCCAAAAAGCCGCTATGTTTATTAAAATCGGTTATGGTTTGGACGATTGGACGGATAAGATCGCGCAAAGCGTTGACGAATCGCTGCCGATCAAGGATGTGTCGGATGGCATCGTACTTCCCGAAAGTGAAGAAGAGCATGGTGATGAAGATGTTGAAAAAGGAGTGGGCTTTCCCGATGCCAGCTACGATCCCCACTATTTTTTGCAGCTTGAAAATGGCGCCATAATCGCCGAAACGGTAGCCGGATTTTTAAGTGCGGCCGATTCCAAAAATGCCGTGACATACCTCGCCAATGCCGAGCGATATGCTAAAACTTTACGCGAGGAGGATGCTATTATAAAACAGAAATTTGCATTTTTACCAAACAAAAAAATTGTGACTTTCCACGATGCCTGGTATTATTTTGCCAAACACTATGGTCTGGAAATCACCGGTACGTTTGAACCGTTTGCAGGGCGTGAACCATCGCCGCAATATTTAGTTGATTTCATCAAACAGATCCGCGAGGATGAAATTAAAGTGTTATTTACCGAGCCGCAATTTTCTTCGGAGGCGATTAGCCAGATTGCCGACAATCTTGGAATACGCCTCGGCGTACTCGATCCGATTGGGGGCACGGCGCAAACAAATTCTTATCTCAATCTTATTAAATACAATGCCGAGACGATTTACGACGCTTTAAGCCAATAAAAATGTCTTTTTTAGATGTAAATAATTTATCGGTTTCTTATAGTTCACAGCCGGTGTTAGATCGGGTGAGTTTCAATGTGGAAAAAGGTGAAATTATTTCCGTGGTCGGACCAAACGGTTCGGGCAAGTCGACTTTGGTGAAAGCGTTGCTCGGTCTTATTCCGAGTACGGGCGAAGTAAGTCTTAGCGGTCAAAAAATGATCAGAAGTTCGGCTTTGGCCGGCTATGTGCCGCAGCGGTTTGAGTTTGATAAAACATTTCCTTTAACAGTGCATGAATTTTTGTCACTCACTCACCGCAACCTGGCGGACTCTGAAAAAAAAGAACTTATTGAAGATTTGCAGGTTGACGGACTCTTTAGGAAGAAATTAGGCAGCTTGTCCGGCGGTCAGCTGCAACGAGTGTTGATTGTCCAAGCGCTCTTGGCGCGGCCACAAATTTTGATTCTTGATGAGCCGACTACCGGTATAGATGTCAAAGGCACGCAGGATTTTTACAAACTCATTCAACATCTTAATCAGGAACACCAGGTAACGATTATGCTTGTATCGCACGAAACCGATGTGGCGTATTCATTGTCGGATAAAGTGTTGTGTTTGGATAATTTGGCGTATCATTTGGAATATCCCAAGCGCGGTACTCGCGACGACCTGTTCAAAAAAACGCACCACGACGACAAGTTGAAACCGTTGGATCATCTGGACTAATATGATACTTGAATTATTGTCTTACTCTTTCGTACAGCGCGCCATTATTTCCGGGATGTGCGCCGGTATTCTTTTGGCCGTGCTGGGTATTTTTGTGACGCTAAAAAGAATGTCTTTTTTTAGCGACGGCGTGGCCCATGCTTCTTTGGTGGGGGTTGCGCTGGGACTTTTATTTCATCGCGAACCGTTGATTTACGCGGTTATCTTTAGCGTCGTGTTTGCGATCGCGATTTTTTTTCTCGAACAAAAAACGACGATTGCAACCGATTCGCTTTTGGCTATTCTTTTTACTTCAAGTCTGGCGCTCGGTATCGTCCTGATAAACTTGCAAAGCGGGTTTCAACCGGACTTAATATCTTATCTTTTCGGTAATATTTTAACTATCCGCACCTTTGAAGTTTGGCTCATCGCCGGCCTGTCGGTTCTGATCGCCGGCTTCATTTATTGGAAATACCGGACTTATTTGCTTTTGTCATTAAATGAAGAAGTTGCCGCTTTGGCCGGCATCCACACCAAATCATACCAACTCTTATTGTATGTGATTTTGGCGGTCGCCACCGTGCTCAGCATTAAAGTGCTCGGCATTATGCTCGTGAGCGCGTTATTAATAATTCCGGTTTCTTCGGCAAAATTATTGGCCGGCTCTTCGAGGCAATTAGCTATACTGAGCATTCTTTTTTCCGAACTGGCCATTATTTTAGGTATGTTTACGTCGTTGGTTTTGAATTTGCCGGTCGGTTCGGTCATTGTGCTTTCGGCTACTTTTTTATTTATCTTAGCCCTTGTTTTTAAGCGTTAAAAAAAGCTACGATCGTGGCTTGTTTATTATGATGACGGGTTGGTTAGTCGTGTTTCCATTTTAATTGGAATTCAATTTCTTCATCGCCGCCTTCTCGTTCGTGCTCTATAGTAACTGTAGCATCGGAAGGAATATTCAGCCGTTTTCCATTTACTTGGATTATAAACGTCTTTTCTTTTTCTAGCGTATCGGCTAATCGACGAATTTTTTCTATAAACTGTTTCTTGGTATATTTTTTTTCCACGTCAATTTTTTTCATATTTTTAACAGTTTATTTGTGGAACTGATTTTATCATGTTTCGAAATGTAGCGCAAAATAAGGGAATTTTTGTTGCCACTTTTTGGGGTACAGATCAAGGCGGGGTATTTTATTGTGCGGAGAGAGAGGGCGGTCGCCAAAGGCGACCTATTCGAACGCGCTCACTTCGTTCGCTTCACGAAAACCTTCGGGTTTTCGTGAGCTTTCCTCAGTATGTAAGAAACTTCGTTTCTTACCATCT
>Ga0156050_120_pt1 | contig 12283 bp, 7 predicted proteins | sample RifCSPlowO2_02_FD_107703 | JGI IMG/M metagenome (GOLD analysis project Ga0156050, IMG submission 107703) | Candidatus Magasanikbacteria bacterium RIFCSPLOWO2_02_FULL_44_11
CTGAGGACTTAAACAAGCCGGAAACACGAGTGGAAAATGTTCTGAAAGTCATATGCCCCGTTCGGGCGAACGTGGTCTGGGCCGGAGACTTCACCTATTATTCGCAATTCAAACTGGAACTTGGCAGCCTAAAACGTTTTAACCACGTCGGCGAGCTGATCGAGGCTATTCACCGGCAGATCGCTTACTACAACAACCGCCGTATCCACTCTGCCCCCAGAATGCCGCCCGTTCTGTTCAAACAAAAACAACAATTAAAATATGCCGCTTACGCGGCATCCTAAAGCTAACATTATTTATTCATCCGAATGAAACTTGGTGTCTAAAATTTGGGGTACTTGCCACTCCTTGTTTATCTACACCACATGTGCAGGTTATTAAATAATAACAACACCTGGCGTGTTTTGTCAAAGCTCAGGTCCTTACATTAACCTGCGACTGATAATTTAACTAAAAAATGTACTTTTCTATGAAAAGAGTCCGACTATCTTGTAAGAAAATTTTATTTAAGATGAATGCATCGCTTCGCAATTAGATTCGTTAGTGGTGATCTGTTTATTTTTGAAACTGCGCCAGCCCGTCTTTACGAGGGGATGCCACCAGACGGATGCCTTGCGACGGGATGTCCAGCGATCGGAAAGGTATAAACAAGCCTTTTGTCCCGATCTGACGAAAGAAAAGATACGATGGAACCCACTTTATATAGCGTATGTGATGTTTTATATCTGTGCGAATTTGGAGTGTCATGTCCGTATCTTCAAATTCAATATCAAGATAGCGGTTTTCTTCACCAAATTCGTAGGCTTCGCCCCACTCCACAATGAATTTTATTTTTCCCCGGTCACCATCAATGATAATCATGTCTCCTTTTTTTAGAGAGCGGAAAAATGAACGTTGTTCAGTTGTAATTGATTCGATACCCGCTTCTGCCAGCCGGCATTCCGCTTCAAAAACAGGTTTTACTATTCTGTCGAGCAGACGAATGGTAAGCCATTTGATCCCCGGTAAATTAAGAATCCATTCAATAATTTTTTCAATCATATATATAAAATAAGTGTGGCAGGCTGGCCCGGTATGTCGGGCCAGCCTGACCATTACAATCCGACCGGAGCGGCAACGATTGCGCCAGTGCCAGCAACGACCAGCGCCGCGCCGATCGTGGCAACGATCGCGGCAGTCGCATACGGCACGCCGAAATCAAGAGCAGACTGCATGATGCTGGAGCGGATCGATTCAAAGAACTCGCGCATCTTGGCGCCGCTCGGCAGACAGGGATTATTACACCAATTAATCGGTGGATCACGGACACTTTCGTAAGCATCCAGACACCACCAACCGTCTGAGTTGCGAATCGCGAAGTGCCAGTCAAACACTTCCTTTCCGCCCTTGGTGTTCAGGCGGATGGCAAAATAGGGGCCATTTCGCTTGATACAACCACTGACATAACGATCATTGCGTCCGCCAGTGAGAACGAGGTTCCAGACACGGATGGGTTTGAACGGCTGAAGCGGATAACGGTTATAGCTGTAATCCGAATCAGTTGATTCAGGGATGTTCTCGCCAAGCAGCACATCCGCCTCGGCGTACGGATCGTCCAGATACGTCCACTCCAGATCCGTCTGGAATTCTTCAGTCGAGGTTGTCGTATAGCCACTAGGGAATTCGTAGACCACCTGCCCGGTGTTGAGGTCAACATCGACACGATAGGTCTGGCTGGCAGGTTCGAGGCATGACACGCAAGTGATGACGCTGAAAACCAACATTGTCCGTAGCATGGTTTGACTCCTTTTTTTACGCGATATGCGCAAGTGAATTGTAACAAAATAGAGAGTAAAGGGTCAATCAATTGTCCTATTATTGACTGTGGCACATGGTAGATATTTGAGGCGACAAGATATTTGGGGCATTTGATTATATCCCTATTTTACTGGTAATATCACTAACAGCTATCCACACCTTTCATCTGGACAAATAGCTTAAAATGAGGTAAAGTTAGCTGTTCTTTGAAAAATGTGTCAGTTTTGGCTTTAAGGAGCCTAAAATGACCTACAAAGCGATGTTTTAGTCTTCATTTGAATTTGGCCATGAGATACCTAATTTAAATGTTTAATGGACTTAGGTGTTTGCTGGCCAAATTCAGTGAGAGTTGTAATAAACCCTCAAATGGGCCGCGTGCCCGAAGGAGAACCCGATGTTCAAGAAAATGGTTGTGGCGGGGCTCCTCGCTGGAGTCCTCGCGATGTTCGTTTTCGTTGTACCGATCGGCTGTGGTGGGACGGACACGGAAACGACTGACGGCGGTCCGAACGACCGACTCGACGGGAACAATCCAGACGGGGGTGTCGACGGCGGCGTCACCGATGGGGGCAACCCTGACGGTGGTCTGACTGATGGCGGCGTTACCGATGGTGGTGCCGATGCCGGTCCCGACGCGGATTCCGACTGGGAGTTCGCGCTCGCGGTCCTCAACGGCCGGAAGTGGGAGCATTGGAAAAAAGATTCAACGACTCCGTTCGAAACTGGAACGTTTGCGCTTGATGTTTTTCCCAATCTCGGCTGCTCTTCGGGGAAGAGGTTGACTGTGTGGTATTCGCTGACTGTGCGTGATGAGTTCTGTTTTGAACCGGACACCATGCACTACAGCTGGCGGAGAGATGCAAATTATTACATTGAAGGTGATTTTACATTCTGCCATGATTGTGCCGGCTACACCGGTACGGTTAAGGAAGTGTGTCTTCGTCATCGTCACATCTCCGGTTATTGTCACCCTGACTGGAGTGACCAGTTGTTCGTGGATGGACCATGGGTGCTCATAGTGATCAATTTCTCCGATGGTTCGACCAGAAAGTTAACCTACACTAAAGGAGACTGACTCGAAATATCGCATGACGCACTCAACAGCGATGTTGGGTGCGAACACAAAAAACACCATAACGGATCAAGATTGGTGTTTTTTGTTAATTATAGATGTTAATGATTTTCTACTACTCAGGAGCTACATACACGCTACCCGAATAATTTACCCAGGCTTTTTGTTTAATGTTGTCGTTATTAATTATATCACAATAATCTGTACTTCTTGTTTCACCTCCATTATCATAACACCCCTTCCCTATCGACGGATCGCAATCTTCCGTTCCCGTACACCAACCCCAATTATCCTTGACGTGCACACGAGGTTTGTAGACGCAGCACCCGTTGGGAAAAACAGTGGTTCCGCCCTCTGGACAGTCTTTTTTATAAATATCTGTATCATTGTCTTGCTTTTCACAAACGTAACTGTGATCCTTGAACTCAAAATAACCTTTGTTGCATGTTTTGTTAAGAATCGTTCCGAAGTAAGGAGAATTTTGTTCTTCTTGGCAAACATTGGTGTACGCGCAATCGCTTTCCGCCCGACAATCACGGTCAGTGATAATTTTTTCCGCCGGATTGTTGTGGAAAACGTTTGTTATCACACATCTTTTTTCCACACTCGGATCTGTCCTGGTTGTTACACACGTGCCCGCCAAGCCGCCGCGCTGATTGCGATAAGCGGATAAACCATCGCTACCAGAATCAAAATTATCTCCCGAAGCTGTGTAGGTATCCTCATCTCCGTCGCCCCAATCGATAGCCACGCGTCTAATCGGCATGTGATTGGTGTCAGCAAAAGCGAAGAAGCGCATGGCGACACTGTTTTCAAAAGTCAAACGTACCTTACCCGACGAGAAGCTGGCCTCATTGGTTACCAAGGTTAAACCCTCATCGCCTTCACGACATACTTCAACGCCGCCAACAATGCGACATGTTCCGAGCGCTCGCACAATAGGCGCTTTTGGATTCGTGCCCGCGGTTCCGGCGGTAACGTCCCAACCAATCCCAGTCTGTTGCATATAATTTTCTGGTGTATAGCTACCTGTCATATCCGGTGAACAAACATAATTGCAGAAGGCCTTATGCTCTGTACTTAAATTCTCAAGTTGATCCTCTGCGCATGGGTTACTTTGATTAAGGCGCTCATCACCAGACGTACTCCCGGCCCCCGTTTTCAAGCAAACGGATGGCTCTCCACATGGGTCACCATTCTTTTCAACATCGAAATAATCACTGAAAAGACCACCCTCAACAACACGGCATTGCTTTGTATCAGGAACAGGCTGAGGAAATGTCGGACCAGTTAACACATATTTCGCAACGCTTCGGGCAAATAACTTTTGAAGGGTTTCGGTATGAATAAGGGTTTCGGCAGGAGTATAGCCACCCTGTACTGTATTGTTTTCGAACATGCCGGAGCCAAATAAATTTTGAAGTGTTCCGGCAGTTTGAGGTGTTCCGGCAGCGGGAAGACTGCCATCATGCACTACTTCGCCTTTGAACACGTTACTAATACCACGCGGTATCGCAACGCCAAGCAAACACTTAAAATCTGCAGTAAGAAGATTATTGTTTTTAAGACTTATTCCTAAATCTGTGTTGTATATTTCTTCTGGACTTTTCATCACGATAATGTCTCCTGGTAGAACAGCTCTATTGAGACCAACCGCCCCAAACGGGTCACAGTCAGCGTTTGCGAATTGGGTTATTTGATTAAGCGTTTCGGACTTCCAAATGTTTTGTGTTGCCGCCTTCACTTCACTCGGCCTATCGGTAATTTTATACATAATCTTGCAACGATATTCTCGCTCTATTATCTGAACGCCATCAATTGATTCTGCGGCTTGGTTATTTTTTATAGGTTCCGATGTTTCTGGTAGCCAATATTCATTCGGTTTGTAGCAGGTATAACTTAAAGAAATTTGATCCTCATCATCTATTAAATTATCGATCGCGTTATACCCCGCATAAGTTATTGCCCCGGTTTCAGTGCCATCGGGGCATGGGCTATAATCTTCATCTGATGCTTTAAGATCCATAAGATACATATTATTACCACTAGGCGTCATCGCTCTCGGCAAACTACCATAATCGGTACATTCACCCCCGTCATCATCTTTTATCTTTGCATTTTTTATTTTATTTATGGCATTACCGAACGACATAGTTGGACCTACCAGAGTTTGTAACGCATCGTTAATAAGCTGGTCCACCCCACCATCAAATTTCATTGTTTTAGCATCACCACCACAATCATAATAGAAATCTGAACCCGACTTTTGACCGATAGGTTTCCGCCAGATCTCTTTCTCGGTGCAATAATACGGCCCGGCGTCGTAGCCCGACGGCAAAATATACCCTGCTTTAGCATTTTGATTATACAAATCCATCAGTCCGTTCGTACGGCCGGGGAACCATGTTAAACATGTATGATCTGTCGGGTCGCCATATTTCGTACTGCGTGAATCTTCTTCCACACAATAGCCGCGATAGCCGATGAGCTCATTGGTGCCGCTCTTTTGTTGGCATGTACCACCATCCAGGCAGTCGGCAGTTTTGAGACAAGCTTTTTCTTGACCTTTTATGCCATTCGTTCCGCCAACACAAATTCCCGGTGGTACGCCGAAGTATTTTCCATTGACGCCTAAACTGGCATTGGCTGAAACAACACCATCGGTTTGATTCGGCTTTTCAAGGCGCCAGTATTTATCAAGGGTGTCGCCGTAACTTACTTTGGTATAGTCACATTCACAAGCGTGCTCATTTGAGGATGGATTAGCATTTTCTGAACATTTTTTAGCTAAACTATAGTCGGCATTCTTATAGGCGATATAATTGGTGAATGGGAACGGCGCGTCTTTTTCCGGATAGCCGCGACAAGTTTGCGGTTCGGCCCCGCTTACTTGAACAGAATCTGCCATACCACCAATCGATCGAACGCAGGCGTTGTTTTTACAAATACCCTGCTCATTGTGCTTGTTGACGCACGTACTGCCTTCAACCTCACATTTAGCATTTTTTACTTTATACACCAACCGATAATCCGGCTTCGCTGCGGTCGAAAAATTATGGTCCTCGAGTTCGCTTAATGGATAAAGATCCAAAATTGAATAGCCGCTAAAATCTTGTCCTTCCCAACCGACTTTGCGACTCTTATAGATATTTTCCGACAGGATGTTGCGGCTATAGTCGCTTTTCACATTTGCACACGTTTCACCATTACATAGACTGACGTTATAACAAACATCCTTGTACTTACCGGTGGCTTCATCAAAAACAGAGCGGTTCTTGCATCCCAACCATTCGCCGCAAACACGATCAAGGCCGACCTTGATTATGAGGTTAGCGTCGTTATCTGGTAAAGCTGATTGCGTGGCTGGCACTTTCTTACCGTTTTCATCATTACTTTGTTTGTATAGCCGATTTGAGTTAAAGAATTTATTTGGGTTACTGGTCTCATTGAACAAGGCGCAACCGAATTTCTGGCTCACCTGGCCGCTGCAATCACCTTCACTGATACGGTTGTCTTTGATGAAATAATACGCCTGATTATTGTCATTCGGATCTAAAAATTCTGAACATTTATTTTGATTCACCGGACACTCACCCACAAAATTCCGATAGGTCGAGGTATTGCCGGACGACCACAATCCATATTCACCGCTGTTTTGGTAATTTAGATAACACGGCTGGTCACCGATATTAATACACCGACTCGCGCCGCAATCGCTGTCCGAAGTGCAATATCCAGGCGCGGAATCGTTTGTATTTTCGCATTTTCCGACTCCTTTCCAGAACCAACCGCTGCGATCCTGGCCATTGAAGCGGACATTAGTGCGATAGGTACAAACTTTCTGGCCGGTTATAGCCGGGTCTTTGAAATATTGGGTGTCGGCGCCATCACTATACGCGTTGCAGCCAACAGCTTCGCTGCGACAGAGCGCAGTATCGTACAAGGCCGGATCATTTTTGATGGTAGTGGTGACAAACTTCAGACCTCCTGGTGTTAATTGTTGTGCCCCAGCAATCGTACAGCCTAAATCCACCCCATTACACGTCCCAGCTTTATTCGCCACCAAATAGATAGGCGCGCTAACCGGTGAATCGGCTGGAACGTAAATAGTCGAGGTGATAAAACGGTCTGGGACACCTTTCCGAATCTCACTTTCCGAATGGCCGACCATATTCACATAGCAAGCTGTGTCTCCGACCGGGATGACACAGCTATAAGTATCGGCACCGAGCGTGACTTGCTGGGTCGACCCACCTGCTCCGGTCAGGCGGACGTTATACGCCCGCGGCCCGGCTTCATCCGGCGTGTTAAAGGTTTGTGTTACGGCCGTGCAACCAATCGCGTTTTCACGACAGAGATAACTGAAGCCGGTCAGGCTGAACGTGCGGTTCGTCGGATCGCGGTATGCTTCGCAGCCCAGGGCTTCACCGGGTAAATTATCATTCTGATTGCTGTCGCAAATTGGGTCAACTGATAACGACTTTTTAACGAGATACTGCAGCTCGCGTACACCAACCAAGCGGACATTGTCGAGAAAGATCCGACCGGCGCCGGAAGTGTCGCGGTTAATAAATTTCAGAGTCGCGGTCGAGGAGCCGGTATATTCGAAAGGTCCTAGATGATAGTAGTTCCAGGTATCGCTCAAGCTGACATAACCAACATCACTGCCGTCGCCGTTTTGTTCACCAAATGTAACCTGCATACTGTTGCTGCCTTTGGCCCAGAAACTTAAATCATAACTTTGTTGCGCTTGGGCAGACACCGTGCGCACTATTGGCTGTGCCTCGGTGTTGACTGGGTTTGCTACAATGTTGGCATAGGAATGTTCGCCAACGCGCGTTGATTCGGCTGAAATGACACCATCGGACCAACCATCGTCAGTCGAAACATTTTCAAAATTATCATAAAATACCTCTTGAATATTGTTGCCCGCATTTCCTTTATACCCTCGACAGGTATCGGCCGCGGCTGAACAACTGCGGCTGTTGCCGGCATTGTTGCTAATAGTTCCCGGCAAGCCCTCGTAAAAACAACTGCCATCTCCTCGGTATTCGCCATTTTGGAAACAGACCCCGGGAGCCGCTAATTCGGCATTATCCAAGCGGTACGCCGTGCAGGCCTCGGTTACCGGAATGGTTTGAGAAAGGAGACGATAATAAATATTTCCCGCTTCATCATTAAACTGGCGGCAATCAAGCGGGGCTATGCCATTTTTGTAGGTGTCCTCCGTGCAATCAAGATTATGCTGACCAAGCTCGGCGATCGTTTTATAAAAATATTTTGGCGCTCCGATCGGGCCGTTCGCGGTGTCATTGTTGACCACTAAAGTATACGTTTTCAGTTGATAACCACCCTGCACCGCGCCTTCGTAAGTCACGTAGGTTTTACTTTGGACACTTGGCCCCGGTTTAACACATGGCCGCAGATAGGAGTAATGTTCCACTTGATCACCTGTGCCGGCGCTCAAATTAGTAAAGGCCGAGCATCCCTCTTCTTGGGCGGTACATTTTTGGCCGGATGATGGAATAATATAGGCCACGCTCTGGCCATTGGAATAATTACTGGGCATTTCCCGAAAAGCGGCATACCCGACGCATTTAGCGTCACATTGGTCATTCCAAGTGATTTGGCCATTGGTGACTTCTGCCTTTGTAAAGCGACCTGGAATCTGGGTGCCACCACCCGATTGCGGTGTGTAAAAATTGCAGTTAACTTCGTCGGCAACACAGACGCCAGAATAATTGCTACATTCGGCAGCCGGCTCGATCTTGATCAAATCACTTTGCGTCACCGGCCAATCAACAGCAATCGTGCTCGTTTTAGCATCATAACATTTCAAATAATCGGGCGCTTTTTTCAAATATAACATTTCGCTTGTTTCGTTCGGATCCTTGACAACTTGGAAAGCCGAACAGCCGGCTGAATTGGCTGAACAACTAGTCGATATTTTGTTGTTGAAGAAAATACCGCTATTGGTACCATCGCTATTGATACTTGGCGCGACCCAAGCGCCATTTTTCTGGGTCAAACTGTAACCGCGGCAACCCACATTTTCTTGGGTGCAGGATTGTCCATCGAGTGTACGCTGTAAATAAGCGACGTTTTGCCCGTTCGCATTGGTAAACGAGCGGCAGGTCGCGTATTGCTGTTCACATTTTTGGGCATCAAAGCTCCAGGTATTTTTTTCTCGGGTGCAGTAGGCGTAATCATTGCATCGGCCGTTGGTGTCGTATGAGACACAGGATTGCAGGTCTACACATTCTTGAAGACGATCAGGCGCGCCACTGGTTATAAGATTCGGACCGTAAACAGAGGCGTTACATTTGGTCGGTGGCACACGCAGCACCCAGTTTGGATCGATCAAGTGGCAAAATGGTTTCGTTGGATCAGAAACCACATTTCCTTGCGCGTCGAGGGAGCAATTATTAAATCCGTTAACCACGTCTCTCAAAGTCCACGGCTTGTCCTGGCTGCTATTTTTTGCGGCGATTTCAAAACCAAGCGGCATAATTCGAAGCTGTCGTAATACCTGGGCATTGCCATAGCAATAAGCTTTTTGGAAACATTCCTTGTCACTATTGGCGCCATTTTCGTCCGAATAAGGAATAAATTTCCAATCACCGTGGAGCCAACCCTTTTCCAACGCTTGAGCAATTGTAACAGGACGATTGGTGTCGGCTTGTCGCAAAGCTAAAATAAGATCGTCGTCCGCGCGGCAATTATAGATATTTGGCGCGTCGGGACAATTAGCCAACTCCGCTAAAATTTCATAGCTCGGGGGCGGTTTTATTTCTATCGTCTTAATATAGTTAAAAAAACTTTGGGCATATGCTACTCCTCCACCATTCAGCGAATAATAGGATTTTGAAATATCGCCGGCAACACCTTGATTACAAATGTCACCACCGTAGCCACCGATACAAGCGCCAAAAGGCAACATACCATTTTCTTGCCAATTTTTTACCATGGTACCGACCAGTGTGTTCAAAAATAACGTCAAGGCCGCGGGAATCACTTTGACATTACCGCTCGCAAATGCCGCGTCTAACTGTTTCTTATCTTCTGCCTGTTTTTGACTCGGCGTTAAAGCTTTAAATTCTTCTTTCACTAAAGCCGGCGGCGTTTGAACTTGACCCCCAACTGTTTCTTTACCCTTAAAACCTTCTCCCTCTTGACGCTTGAGCTGGGCAGCCGCTTTCTCGGTAATTATTTTATTGTTGATTTTTTCGGTGATCTGCCCGTAAGTGCCTAAGCCGCTATTATCTTTAGAGAGCGTCGCATTGAACCGTTTGCCGATCTGATCGGCGCCATATTTACTTTTCCAATTTTCATTAGTCCAATTATTTTTGAATTCTTCAAGTGTACATTTTGGCTTGTCCGGCGCGCCGTAGCCGCCGCCGCTCAAAAAATTAGTCCGCAAACCGATTTTCATGGCTAAGTCAATCTTCACATCCGGTATTTTACATATATCAAATTCACCTTTGGATAATGCTTCAATAGAAGACGCGGCAGCATCGAAGACTGTATTCTTCATATAGTCGCCGAAATTTGTTGTATGCGCGAATGGTGTTTGGCCTTTACCGCCGGAAGCGAGCCAAACCGCCGAATCATAGGCAACGCGACGAACTGTGTAATCAACAGTGCGCATAATCGCGCTTATTGCGAGACCTTTAAGTCCTTCAGAAACTAAACTGCCAATCTCGCTTAGGCCGCGCGGAACGTCGAGCGTGACCGACACTGGCAACTGCGCTTGGGCCGGGGCGGGAGAAAAAATTCCAACCAAACTTATCATCACTAAACCGAGAGTGGTGAAGCTGAAGATTATTTTTTTGAAACCATTAAACATAGGCTAGCGAGCGCTCGGGGTAGTTGTGCTTTGTAAAACTTGTTGCATCATAGCGACTATTTGTTGGTCAGTCATTTTATCAATAATATCTTTTTTAACTCCGTTCTGAATCAGTAACTGCCGAATGTAGACCGGGTTGCTGATATAGTCGTCCAAATTAACCGGTGACTCTTCTTCGAGCCCAAAAGTGGATGAGGGAATAACTGCCGCCATTTCAGCCGACTGGTCAGCTGTTTCACATAGCTTATCTTTGGCGCAGAGCGGATTACTTCCTGTCGCTATTTCAGCCTGATCCGACAGGCCGTCGGAATCGGTATCCGCGAGATACGGGCTGGTCGAATGCAAATAGAGCTCGTCAAAATCATTAAGGCCGTCAAAATCAGTGTCGCGAAATCGCAGGGCTTCAATAGTATTTACTTCTTCTTGCAAACCTGCCGGCACACTATTGTTGAGCGCGAAGGGTTTATACAAGCGATTGCGAATCTGCAAAACGCCGAGGCTGATACTCACAACAGCAAAAATGAGCAGCAAACCTAATCCGATTTTCTGCTCATTCGAAAACTTTGCCGCGGACGTTTCCAGCATCGGATCGCCGACCATAAAGACTTAATAAAAGTTATAGTTAGTATAACACAACTTGACGCGGGAGATAAGTGGATAACAAAAAATTGTCATTCCTACTTTGGTTTGACAGTGAATAACAAAGAAACATATTTTACTTTGTCGGAGAAGTGAAGATGTTACGCTCGAGAAGACAAACTGCCAATTTTTTCCAATGTTCAAGCGATACTTCCTGAGCCCGGGCGGTCGGGCTAATACCCACCTCTGCCAAACATTCTGCCAGTTCTTTAGCTCGTTGTTTTGGCGCGTACGGCAAGAGATTTTTGAATAAAAGTTTACGTTTTTGAGCAAAACCGCGCTTTATCAGGCGAAAAAATAAGGCGGTGAAAACATCGTTCGGTTTTTCTCGGTGTGGACGCAAGCAAATGATCGCCGAGTCGACGGCGGGAGACGGCCAAAATGAACTTCGTGGGACTACCGCTACCAACTTGGGAATGGCGTAATACTGGACCGACAAAGCCAAGACTGATAAGTTTCCCGGCTTGGCGCAGATCCGTTCGGCCACTTCTTTTTGGACCATACAAACGATGACCTCCGGTTTTGAAGGCGCCTCTAAAAATAAACGGATTACCGCCGACGTGATTTGGTACGGAAGGTTGGCTAATACTTTATATGATGACGAGATTTGAAGGGCATCAAAAGATCGTAAAACATTTCCCCAGCGAATTTCCAGATTATTTACAGTCCGTTTTTTAATTAGCTCTTGCCAGTAAGGCGCGAGTTTTTTTTCAATTTCAAAACTGATGACTTTACCGGCTCGTTCGGCAAGCGGCAGGGTGAGCACGCCAAAACCGGAACCAACTTCCACTATGGTATCGTTTTTAGTTACTTCACCCGCTTCAAGCAAAGTAGTGATGACTTCGGGGTCGAGTAAATAATTTTGTCCGTATTTTTTCGACGGGGTGAGGCCGAATTTTTTACACAATGATAAAAGATAATCAGGATTG
>Ga0156050_143_pt2 | contig 12043 bp, 16 predicted proteins | sample RifCSPlowO2_02_FD_107703 | JGI IMG/M metagenome (GOLD analysis project Ga0156050, IMG submission 107703) | Candidatus Magasanikbacteria bacterium RIFCSPLOWO2_02_FULL_44_11
TCATATAGTATGTTGTATACTTACGTTATTTATTATGTTCAAATCCTCCCTGGAAATTCCAATCAGATCCCAATATCTTATCCCGACCGTCATCGAAAAAACGCACTATGGCGAGCGGGCTTATGATATTTACTCACGTCTGTTACAAGACCGTATTATTTTTTTAGGAACTGAAATAGACGATGGCGTGGCCAATGTGATCATCGCCCAACTCTTGTTCCTCGACAACCAAAGTACCGATAAAGATATCAAACTTTATATAAACTCTCCCGGAGGCTCGGTCACGGCCGGAATGGCAATTTTTGATACCATGCAATATATAAAATCGGACGTCAGCACAATCTGTATCGGTTTGGCCGCCAGCATGGCCGCCGTACTTCTGGCAGCGGGTAAGCCAAGCAAACGGTTTGCCCTGCCCAACTCGGAGATTATGATCCACCAGGTGATGGGCGGTATGGAAGGCCAGGCCAGCGATATCAAAATACGAGCCGAAAGAATTTTGCGCATCAAGGATCGTTTGAATAAAATTTTGTCTGAACGGACCGGCAAGGATCTTAAAATTATAGAAAAAGACACCGATCGCGACTACTTCTTGAATGCCGAACAAGCTTTCAAATACGGGCTGATCGATAAAGTCATCGAATAAGCCCATAAAATTTACTAAATTCGGTCGGCTCGTAGCTGGCCGGTTTTTTAGTGTAATTTTTGCTTAGATTAGCGAAAATTCGCCCAAAAGGGGATAAATCTCTTGACAAAAAGCTTGTTTTATGGTAAAATTAAAGGTCGTTACAACGACGACAGTAAGAAGCTGCGAATTGAACCGTCTAGTTTAGAAACACGGATTTCCCTTACTTACTGCAATCACACTCTATGTTCCGGAAATAGTTTTGAACTGGATCTGGGAACATACGTAGGTAAGCGCTTTATGCGCTCTACATACGTAGATTCCCGTATCCACGACAAGCATGGAGATGTTATGCCGGGTATGACAGGCTTACGCTCGTCTGCTACTGTATAACATCTTCTTGGGTGCGGTTTCGGTCGCGAATAGCGGCCACAAAAATAAAACTCCCCCTTTGGCGCAAGCCGAGGGGGAGATTTTTTTTATTTAATTTTTGGCGTATTATCAAAAAGCGGCGGTTGTACTGGCCGGCTGATTACAAAGCTGACCGTTACAAAGTGAACCGGGCAGGACGCCAACATGACAAATTTTGGGGAGCGGACGGTAATAACTATCAAAGGTCTGGTCAATTCTTTCGCCGGCGGTAGTCGTCCTCGTATAAGTAAATGCCGCGACCGCTCCGTTGAAGGCGTTTTGGCATTTTGTTTCACCCGGATCGAGTGACCCATCGTCAATGTAGATAGTTTCCGGCTTGCCGGCGGCAATCCATCTTTTTACCAGCGGATGCGTATACGAACCGCTTCGGCCATCCGGTTTTCCCCACAAGGCAAAACGCAGCTCCTGCTTCTTATAATCGATACCGGTTTGCAGTAATAAATAATTCCCGGTGTCATTCAAAAATTTAAAGTCTAAAATCGGTTCGTACAACGTCGCGTCCGTTCCCGGATTGCGGTTAACGGGGTCGGCATAATAGCTGACCACCAGCGAATGGTTGTGCCGCTCCGTGATCGGCAAGCCAGAGTTCATAGCCATACGAAACAGGGTCGTGCCGATCTGACACATTCCCCCGCCAACTTCAGGTTTTATCTCCCGTCCTTTGATGACGGCTTCCGGTAAATAACCATTTTCAATGGTGTACGGCCCCGCGCTTTTGTTGGCGGAAAATTGCTCGCCGGGTTTGATTAACAGGCCGTTTAATTTCTTCACGGCGTGGGCGATATTTTTTATACGATTGGTGTGACTATCACGAAAGGTGGAAATACCGATGCCGATAAGGTCGGTGATTCCCAAATCATTAACTTCGGCTGTTTCAACCGTTGGATCAACGACGTGGACCGACACCGGCACCTTATTGATCGCCGGATCGGCGGCTAAACTCAAGGCATACACGTCCGGATAATTGCGTTCTTCAAAACGGCTGGTGATATCCTCCGCGGTTTCCTTAAGATCGACCGACAAACCGGCACGACTGGCCTGAAATTCTTCCACTTTACCGTCATTGATACTAAACTTCGCCTCGAGCGGTTCAACAGCGATGTTGGGGCTCACCTCATCCGAAATATATTTAGTTATTTTTCCCCGACTCAATGAAAAAATAACCCGGCCGGATTCGTCTAGGTCGACCGTACTAAATTCAGCTAATTTTTCGTAATCAAACACCCATTTTATATCTATCTTTGCTTCAGCATCGGTATAATAAAGCGTTACGTCGTCATAGCCGACAATAGTTTTAAATTGAGGAAGAACGACAGACACGGCCGAGGCGGTAATCCTCGGGATGCGCAGACGGAGCGCAGCCTCAACCGGCGCATCAGACATTGACGAGATGGCCTTTTGCAAATCCGAAATGATTATCTGATAATCAAACGCTTGTCCGATTTTTTCATCGATTATTTTTGGTTCTCGTTTTAGACGATTATATTCGATAGAAGCATCATGCGCCAAATCTTCGTATGGCATGAGTGTCGCTTTCAATGATTGCATAAGCCGAGTATCATCCTTCATCACGGGGACGTCGAGTGTCCGCGGTCGCAGCCGCATCGTAATTGGTAGCCAAAAATTTTCCAGGTTATTACCGGCGCGTCCTTGGGTCAAAGCGAGCTCGGCAAAATCTTCACTGTTTAGTTTTATCGATTCGGGATTATTGTCGGCGATAATTGTCTTCATGTTCACAACCTGTTTCTCGCCTTCTTTAGTGTTAAAAATTATCGGCAGGCCGAATTTGGCGTAATGGTCGTTTTTCATTTCCACCATGTACTTCACTTCTTCTCGAGTTTTGCCGCCAAAATCGTAGCTCCCCACCCGTACGCCGGGATAGACGCGGCCTTCGTAAAAATAATTATAAAAAGCGGCTGAACCGGCCGCCGCGCCGCCAAAAATGCCGAGAATTATCAGAGTCAACAAAATAATCCGCCGCGCGGTGTGAGGAGGAAATACGGTCAATGTTAACCATGACCACAAGGACTGGAAAAGATTCATGATATTATTCTTCGACTACGACAATAGGAATACTACTGGTACGTTTTGATTTCGGCAAGTGGATCGTGAGGACGCCGTGTTTGTATTCCGAGCGCGCTAAATCCCCTTTCACGTCAACAGGCAGAACAATGGTCCGTGAAAAGTTTCCCCAAAGACATTCTTTGGTAAAATAGTTAGTGGCTTCGACGATAGGCAGACGTTTTCCACGGATAGTCAAAAAATCATTATGCAAATGAAGGGCGATGTCTTCCGGTTTGGTGCCGGCCATGGTGGCAACGACGACTATTTCTTCCTCGGTTTCCATGACATCGACCGCCAACTGGCCTTCTTCTTGACCGCTAACCCAGTCGCGTGGCGGCGAGCGTTCGAGCGCGGAAAAAAAAGCCACTGCTTCATCGGGCTCCGATAAAAACGCTTTTTCCAATTCTTCGCGCATAATCGTATGTATGGCGTCAGTATAGCATAAAGCCTTACCCCAAGCCAAATATTCGCTCTACCATATTGACCGCGGGGCTTCTATCTGGTAGTATGGTAATACTTTTTTTATATGCCGCGGTAGCTCATCGGTAGAGCGCTGCCCTGAAGAGGCAGGCGTGGTCAGTTCGACTCTGACCCGCGGCACCAGGCAACAACGGGCTATGGCTCAATTGGCTAGAGCGTCTGGTTTGGGACCAGAAGGTTGTGAGTTCAAGTCTCACTAGCCCGACACATAAAATTACCTCATTATTTCATTCGTAATTATTGGGACTTCCTTAATATAGAATTTTTTTACTTCTTTCCAATTAACTTCAAAGTAAATTTCTGGCTCCGGATCACTTTCTGCGTCGTCAAAATATACTAAACTTTTTAGAATATGGTGATAATTATGGGCAATCCCCGGATATTGAGTTTTTAGTCGTTTGATAGTATTTTTGAGCGGTTCAATATTTATAGCACACCAATAAAGATCAAAAAAATCCCTCTTTCTACCACGCTGGGAGATGGCTGTAATTTTCATGACCGCAATATCGGTCTTATCGAGCACACGAATCGAACCATGCTGAAGCGGACAAAAAATCTAACGCTTTTTTGGTGTAAGATGGTACTGTTTCATAATGCCAATTTAATTTTTGAGAAGCAGTGTCCATAAAGTTTTAGTTCGAGGCCTTAAACACCTTGATTTAGCAATCACTTTTTTCAATAATGCTTTGTCGTAAAAATCCAAAGCCCAACGCGCTTCCTTGTCGTTACCAAAATCAGCAATACGCTCAATGATGTATTGAGCGTTTTTTTTGACATTTATTGTTTTAGGATTAGTATCCCAAAACAGAGCTTGTCTAAACTTCATAACACTGGTATTATAACAAAATGTATCTTGCTTTGCAAGATGTTGTGGTCGTAAATAAGGTGTTATTTTTAGTCTGTTTTAGCTCTTTTTTAAAAAGAGCTGCGGGTAACTTTATAAAGTTACTGATTACCAAATACGTTAGAACGTCGTTCAGGATTTCCGACATGAGTTTATCGTTCTATAAATCTGTCCTATAATAGGGGTAGTTTATTTCTTATGCTATCAACTTACCATTCTAAGTATTCAGAAAGAACCCGGGACGAAATTAAAAGGCGCTCAGCAGTTAAAGAAGAAGAGCTTAAACGGATTTTTAACGAGATAAATTTTGCAACAACCAGTGATCCCGTCCGTGTGGCTGTTTTAGGCTGTGCCGATACAAGGTTCGTTCCAAAACATAAAGAGATATTTGAAAAAATTTTTAATAGATCCGTGGAACTAACTACCTTCGATATTTCCCAGGAACATTTGAAGGACCAACCAGGTTTTATTCAACATGACTGCACGCTACCTTTACCAAACCAGCCTTACGATATTACTTTTGGCCATGTATTGTTAAAATTTATAGAAACAGAAAAGCAGTGGGATATAATAAAAAATTCTTATGATGGATTGATTAGTCCCGGATTAGCCATTCACATTTTTGATGAAGAAGATGTTACAACAAAAGAAACTAAACAAAAGGATGGTTATTGGTCATTGCCACTGGAGAGGTGGGCAGAAGAATTGAAGAAAAAGAATATGAAATATAAGATCCTGAACTGGAGCATATCACTTGAAGGAGTTCCAATTCCTATACGTGGCTTAAAAGGTGGGGCATTAGTTCTGATTAAATAAAATTTATTCCGAAATAGTCAACCAGCGCCGACGACAGAAGACCATTCTAGAAATAGAGTGGCTTTTGTTTGTTTTTTGGACTATAAAAATTAAACTGGGCTACGCAACTATTATCAGGCTTTTACAAAGAAGCCATGATTGACAATACGCGTATTTTAGCGTACAAATGGTGCATATCTAGTTATTAAACCCTATGAACCACCCCATCGAAATCATGTCGCCGGCAGGCTCATTTGAGACGATGACCGCCGCAATCCAGGCAGGCGCCAACGCTGTCTATTTTGGCATTGAACAACTGAATATGCGCGCTCGCTCAACTAATAATTTTACGATTGACGATCTACCAACGATCGTAGCGAAGTGCCGAGCCGCTGGGGTAAAAACGTATTTAACAGTCAACACGATTCTCTATAACCATGATTTGGCGCTGCTCCATAAAATTTGCGATGCCGCAAAAAAGAATAGTGTGACAGCTGTTATTGCCAGTGATATTGCCGCGATATCGTATGCCAACTCGATTGGATTGGAGGTGCATATTTCCACCCAGCAAAATGTCAGTAATGTGGAAGCGGTGGCGTTTTATGCCAAATTTGCCGATGTGATTGTTTTGGCGCGCGAATTGACTTTGATGCAAATTGAACAAATTAGCGAAGCGATCAAAGAACGAGATATTCGTGGTCCAAAAGGTGAATTGGTGCAGATTGAGTTGTTTGCGCACGGCGCGCTGTGCGTTGCAATTTCCGGTAAATGCTACATGAGTTTAGCTACTGACAACGCCTCTGCCAATCGTGGGGCTTGTTTACAAAACTGCCGACGCTCATACCGCGTCACAGACAATGAAACCGGCGAAGAATTGGTCATCGACAATCAGTACATCATGTCGCCGAAAGATTTATGTACGATTGGTTTTATTGATAAAATTTTGGCTGCCGGCATACGAGTGCTCAAGCTTGAAGGACGTGGCCGTTCGGTAGAATATGTATATACCGTTACTAAAGCGTACCGTGAAGCTGTGGATAGTTACAAAGATGGCATTTATACCCCCGAGAAGATCGCTGCTTGGACAAAGAAATTAGAATCGGTCTTCAATCGTGGTTTGTGGCATGGCGGCTATTATTTGGGTAAGAAATTGGGTGAATGGAGTGGAGCATACGGATCGCAAGCAACAAAAGAAAAGGTGTTTATCGGTTCGGCAGAAAAATATTTTGCCGATCCTAAAGTTGGCCAATTTATTATTGAAAGCGGCGAACTTTCCATTGGTGATTCGATTATTATCGCTGGCCCCACGACCGGCATAATTGAAACAGTGGTGAAGAGCATGCGAGTGAATGATATTGAAGTGACCAAGGCTATAAAGGGTAATACGGTGACGCTCCCAATAGAGAGTACGGTACGCGGCAGTGATAAACTCTTTGTTCTTATCGACCGCGCCCATGCCTAAGATTGTTCATTTTAGAGACGACTGCATCGGCTGTTTTTCCTGCGTGGAGCATGCCCCGAGCAATTGGGAGATAGGTGAAGATGGCAAAGCGACCCTCAAACGCTCAAAGAAGAAAAACAGCACATTTGTGGCGACAATTACCGACGTGGAGATAGAATGTAACTGCAACGCCGCGATGTCCTGCCCGGTAGGTATTATTCGGGTTCAAGATGATAACGGAAGGGTTATTGAATAGAGATGTGTACATCGGAATCATTTGTAAATCAATGAACCGAGAATGAGGACTTCACGCGCCCATTATTTCTGAAATAATCAACCAGTGCCGACACAAAAAAACTTCCCCGTTGATTTTTTATTTATTTGAGCATTGATTTTAGCGTTGCTGCAAGACTACCTAAAAATTGCAAAATACCGGCTGCTAAACCAATTACACCTAACTGACTAAGTGCTTGAACTGGTTCGCGTATGGCACTAGTAAAAAATTCCCAATATTTAGCCGGATTTATTAGCAGACCAATAAGCGGGGATACTAAGGTAATGAGCAAAAAGACAATCAAAACAAGGATTCCGCCAAGCCAGGATCGTTTGCCGAGCGGTAAAAGACACTGATACGACCCGTGTATTTGTTTTAACGCCAAACTAACAATAAGCACAAAACCAAGGTAATTTCTTACGACAAAACTCATGGTTTCATTTTTAATTAAAAAACTGGTAACGAGCAGTACCGACCATGGCAAACCTACCTATAGCATCACTAGAAAAAAATTGACTAAACTTCTAATAACAACTGGCTTGACGCATTTAATTAAAGGCTCGTTCGGATTGGCTACCGGATACATGGAAATATGGTAGTTCATAGTTTTTTTACTATAACATAAACTGACTATTTCCGAAATGGTCAACTAGCACCGACCAACAGTAGGCCATTTTAGAAATAGAATGGTTTTTGTTTTGCTTGAAACGACTTTATTATTTCTTTACTGTCCGCCAGCTAAACTTTACGCATTATTTAACCCTGTTCCGCACATGCGTATTTTATTTTTTTATAAATCAATTGGAGTTTTCATAAATACACTGGATAGATCGGCAGCAACAAAAGTTTTGAGGACAATCAACCTTTTGGAGCGTTTCGGCTCACAACTGAAAATGCCACACAGCAAAAAGATAGACCGCGATCTATTTGAGCTTCGAATAAGAGGCCAACAGGAAATACGCCTATTATATACTTTTTATAAAGACGGCGCGATATTATTACACGGCTTTATTAAAAAAACTGAAAAGATGCCTTTACGGGAACTGCTTACCGCTCGGCACAAATTGACGCTCCTTGACGTCACATAACGTATACGTTATACTATCACTACTGCTATTAATATGTATTCCTATACTCAATTTAAAAAGAAATTCCTAAAAAATCCGGCAAACCTTCGAGCTTACAACGAGCTTGAAACCGAATTTTCTCTCATTGAAGCCATTATTGAAAAACGCCTTGCTAGAGGGTTTACTCAAGCAATGCTAGCCAAAAAAATTGGTACGAAGCAATCCTCTATCGCCCGCCTTGAATCGGGCACATATAACCCTTCTATCGCTTTTCTCGACAAAATAGCTCAAGCGCTTGATGCTCACCTGTCCATCTCGCTTTTGTGATTAGTTATTTCTGAAATAATCAACGCCACTTCCCCACCCTGGACACCCGAACAACACCGAAATGTTTAAGCGCAAACCATGTCTTTGTTTGAAATTATTTTAACTGCCATTAGCCTCTCTCTGGATGCCGTTGCGGTATCTATAGCTGCAGGAGCCATGCGTCAACTTTCGATAAAACAAGCCTTAAAGGTAGGTTTTTTCTTTGGCGCGTTTCAAGGCGTCATGCCTCTTGTTGGTTGGGTATTAGGGTATAATTTTGCAGACTACTTTAGTCGTTTTGGTGCTTTAATTGGGTTTATTGCACTGTTTACACTGGGATGCAAATTGCTTTATGAGTCACTCAAAAAACCCAACAAACAGGAAATTAATAAAGAGCGTCACATCACTGAAACTAAAATACTTTCCATTCTTGCTCTTACTACTAGCATGGATGCACTAGTAATTGGCATAACATTTAATTTTATTTTCGTAAACATACCGCTTGCAAGCAGCATCATCGGTCTTATAACTTTTCTGTTTTGTATCTTAGGTATTTATTTTGGGAAAAAAAGCCGTCAACTGCTTGGCAACAGAATCGAAATAGTCGGGGCAGTTATTCTTATGTTGCTCGCCTTCAAAATACTTCTTTTTTAATATAACGAATATGTTTAAAATCGCTTTATTTTTTTATAATTTTCTTCATAGCGCTTTTATTTCTTGGTTTTATATTGGTGGCTTATCAGGACGACCGTAAAACCGCTAACAAACCAGTTAAAGTAATCAAAGCAGTTGCTGCAGGATTTATATTGCTTATTATTTTTTTCATCATATTTCTCGCGCAAGGTCTTTCTGGTTTATCAAACAAACAATAGCAAAAGGCGATAATGAATACGGATGTTAATAAACTAGAGACGCAACCAAGTTCGTCCTCACCAAAGTAAGATTTTCCGAAATAGTCCACTAGCCCAACACAAAAAAACTTCCCCGTTAAATGGGGAAGTTTTTTAAACTGTCTGTTAGCGGATTATTCAATATCGTTATCTTCGTCATCATCACTGGCTTCCACCCGAACTTTTAACGAAGTGGTAGGCCTCTTGGAACCATTCTCTTTCCAGCCATCTTTTCCATTCTCTTTTCCATTCTCTTTTCCGCTAGCGGATTTATCTACATTTTTTCTCCTGGCTTCATTATTCATTACACCGGCATCATTATTGTCATGTTTTTCTCGGAGCAACGATTTCTTGGCATCAATGGCGGCTTTCTGGGCATCTTTGGCCAAGATAAAGGCTTCGGCGTAGGTACCGGTGGCAAATTTTACACGAGCGTCTGCCAAAATCGTTTCTGCCAAAGTAATATTGGCGGTAGTCGAAGCGCTAGCGTTGGCTTCTAGAGCCTCTGCTTTGACACTCGCTACCTTCCTCGAAACTTCGTTGATCTTGTTGGCAGCGCGCTGTTTAAGACCGACAATCGATGGCTCTTCTTTAATGGCGTCGCCTTCGTGGTTGGACATTTTTTGTTGCATTTCAAAGATAATTTTTACCAGATCATCAATGGTACCGCGCGTGGAAGTGGCGGTAGAATTTCGTACACCTTCCAGTTCTGACAGGTTTTTATTAACCAATGCCGTGATTAAAGGGGCGATTTCCAACTTTTGTTCCGGTGTTAAACCGGCAGCAAGCTCGTTTATATCCTTAAGTAATTTCTCATAACGTGCCGAAGCGATAATAACATTTTTGCTGGAAGGGCGGCTATCGCGTTTGACCAAACCGGTTAACTCGCTAACGCGCTCCGAAGCGGCTTGTGCTTTTACTTCGGCTTTTTTAGCCGACGCAAAAGTAAGTTTTTCTTTGACGTTTTCACTGATAATCTTAACTTTATAAAGGGCATCGCCGGGCAAATCATTTTGCGAGGCAACAACCGTGCCGCCACCACCCAAGACTATGGCGACAATAAGTAGGATAGGCATCATATATTTGAAAAAATAATTTGAATAAAATGACGTCATTTGATTCTGTTCCGCCAACCCGGAAAGATCTTTAATAGGCCGCATTTCAATAGAACGCATCAGGCGTTCTCGGCCACTAGCAAGTCGTTCCTTGCTGATAGCCGCATTTTTAGCAGTTTTGAAAATTTTTCTGATATTAAAATGCTTCATATAAAGATCTTTTATGGTTGAAACGGTAAGGCATCGACCAAGGCCTTCCGCAAAAGACGTATTCCTCTGTGTAGAGAGACGTAAATGGCCCCGGAATTCTTACCGGTAACTTTGGCGATTTCAGTAATAGACAGTTCATTCAGATACCTCAGAGTGATAATTTCCCTGTAATCTTCAGGTATTGTGGCCAGCGCCGACTGGAGTGCGCGCACTTCATCATTGACGGCCGCCTCTTCTAAAAGGTTGTCGGTTCCGACCGGTTCTTTGTCTTTTTCATCAACTATCGCCTCCAAAGATAGATTTTTGAATTCACGTTTTCTGGTCTGGTCGATAAAAATGTTTCGCGCCGTTTGGAAAAGAAAAGCACGGAAAGAGGCGATCTTTTTGCCCTCTCGAACATGCTCCCAAATCTGCAAAAAGGCCTGGCTTGATACATCCTCGGCTATCGCTTCTTCCGCGCATCTAAAAAGGATATGCCGATAAACGGCCGCGGCATGGCGATCATATAATAACGCAAAAAGATCTCCACGACCCTTGATTATTTCGGCCAAGAGCTCTTTATCTGATAAACCGGCAAATTGTTCATCGGCCATAGCATCGATATAGGTTGCAAAAGCTCTACAAGCTTAGCACATGCCGGTAATTTTACAAAAGTCTTTGACAGAAGCTAGGATATTTCTACAAGCTTAGCACATGCCGGTAATTTTACAAAAGTCTTTGACAGAAGCTAGGACATTTCTACTTGGGGTTGACGTACTTGGTGTTGAGATACTTGGGGTTGACAGTCCTTTACAGAAGTTGCGCCAAAAGTCGATAAAACAAAAAAGACGGTCTGCCCGTTGAACCGTCTTTTTTTAGCTACATAGCCGGTCGTGCCCGCCGCTCGACATCTTGGTTGGTGCTCATGTCCGCTATTTTGAACGCTACGGCGACCATATAGAGAGCGGAGATTCCGACTAGAGCGAAAACTATCCGCGTCACCACACTCGCCACACCGAATATTGCCGAGATGATATCGTAGCTAAAGAAGCCGATCAGTCCCCAATTTACGCCACCGATGATTAGGAAGACGAGCGCAATCCAATCAAGGGTGGTAAGTTTGTCTGACATACGTATGTCTGTTATAGGTGCATAAAGCGACCTTTGGTGTATTTGACTTGTTTATTAGCCTATTATTACAGACTGCCTATTTTATAGCCTTTTCAATTTGTTGAATCTCTTGGTTAATGTGCTTTTCAGTGGTATTAAATAGTAGATTAAGATAGAAAAAAGAATTCTATGCCAGATTATCGCCTGCCAGATTATCGCCTGCCAGATTATTGCCTTGACGCGACGGTCTGTTTTCATTATAATGAACCTGCTTTGGAGAGGTGGCCGAGTTGGTCGAAGGCACCACACTGCTAACGTGGCAGGGTCTAAAAAGCCCTCGAGGGTTCGAATCCCTCCCTCTCCGCCAATTTACACTTTTTGCGAAATTGTAAGAAGTTGCCTCGGCGCGTTGCGCCTCGGCATGGTATTTCCCCGCGAGAATCCAAGCATTTTTGAGGGGGAACGAAAGCG